>Ga0126341_1000091_pt1 | contig 19121 bp, 14 predicted proteins | sample OrbTmetagenome_FD_97057 | JGI IMG/M metagenome (GOLD analysis project Ga0126341, IMG submission 97057) | Coral microbial communities from Florida Keys, Florida, USA - Orbicella T D metagenome | ecosystem: Host-associated > Invertebrates > Cnidaria > Coral | place: Florida Keys, Florida, USA... | reverse complement strand
GGCCTCTTCCAGGCAGTAGCGGATCGCGTTGGCGGGGAAACCCGGGTCGTGTTTCTTGCGGGTGAAGCGCTCTTCCTGGGCGGCGGCGACGATTTCGCCGTCCACGAGCAGGGCCGCGGCGCTGTCGTGGTAGTAGGCCGACAGTCCCAGGATAGTCTTGCCAGATTGCATTTCGGGGGGTCCTTAGGTACCGCTCTTTCTTATGCTGGTACAGGAAATACTAGTTTCATGGCGCTGTCAAAGGTAGCCGGGGCCCGGGATTCGCCAACTGGGTCACAAAATCCACCGGCCTCCCCCGCGAGCCCCGTCTCCCTGGGGGCTGCGCCCCCATGGCGATACGGTACAATGCGGGCTCCCGGGCGTGGGGCGGCGGCGTCCCCCGGTCGGCGGGACCAGGTTCAGACGGCGGACGTATGGCTGAAGAAAGCGGGCTTAAAACGATGTTGACGGGTCTGGCGCTCACCGCCGTGACCCTGTTGCTCTGTTTCGGCGTCATGGAGGCCTACCTCAGCTACAGCTACGGCGTCGAGCGGGACGCCATGCGGGAGAAGAACAAGCACCGCGACCTGTGCAGTATGCGTTCCCCCCACCCGGAGTTGATTTACACCCGCGTGCCGAACAAGTGCGGCAGCAACTCACAAGGCTACCGCGATGTCGAGCATGCGCTGGAGAAGCCGCCGGGCGCGTTCCGCGTCGTTCTCATAGGCGACTCGGTGGCCCAGGGGCAGGGTGTGGACCTGGACGAGGCTTTCGGCCGTGTCCTGGAACGCCTGCTGGACGAGGCAGCGGCCGGGCGCGACGCCGAGGTCATCACGCTGGCACAATCCGGATACTCCACCTCACAGGAGCTCTTCCTTCTGGAGCACGAAGCGTTGGACTACTCACCGGATATCGTGGTGTGGAGCTACGTGCTCAACGACCCCGCCCACCCGGTATTCCACAACGCCAACGGCGAGATCGGCCGGTACTACTACGAGCCGCGTTTCTACACCACCCACTGGCTGCGCTCCAAACTCATCGAGGCGATGGAAAATACGCGGCACGGTGACTGTGGTGGCGAGTACCACTCGTTCATGCACTGCGTCTACGCGGACGACGTACACCGGAACATTCTGCGCATCGGTGAGATAGCCGGGTCCACCGGCGTCCCGGTGCTGTTCGCCATCCACCCGGTGTTCGAGAGAAACGACGACTACGGCCAGTACACCCTCACCCACGTGCACGCGTCGCTCGCTGCGAGCGCGAAGGAAGCGGGACTGGACGTCCTGGACCTGTTGGAGACGTACCGACCCTATCCGCCGCGCGACCTGATGCAGACAAAGAACAAGGACTTCGATCCCTGGCACCCGAACGCCCTCGGCAATCGCCTGGTGGCGGAGGCGCTGTTCGCGAAAATCAGCGCCGACTCGACCTTCCGCGACTGGCTGGCGGCGGATTAGCGGCCGCCGCTCACCCAGCGCACGGCGTTGTGCAGCAGCCGGCGGAAATTCTCATTGCCCATGGCATCCGCGTCGTCGCCCCCCTGCAGGTACACGATGGGGCTGTTGCCCCAGTGTTTCGCCCAGCCCACCAGGTTGCTCCCCGGCGGGTGCGACCAGCCCTCGCGGGAGTGCATCTCGCCCGCCACCGCCTTCGCGGCTGAATAGAAGTTGCCGTCCTCGAACACGTAGTCGCTGCGGGCAATAGGCGTGACGTCCTCCTCGAATACGGGACACAGGTAGAGTTCGTCGGTCATTTCGAACGACGCCGGCAGGCCCTCGGTGACCGGGTGCCCGGGGATGACGCTTACCTGGTGTGTGATCTTGTGCCGGTAGCCGGAGTCCGGGTAGGCGGTGCCGCGCAGGCTCGCGGGCCGGTAGTGGAAGCGGCCGCCGACGATTTCCGCGTAGGTTTCCCAGGCGGGCCACGCGGCCAGGGCGTGGTGCATGAAGACAGCGCCGATGCCGGCATCCAGCATGGCGCAAAAATCCTCGCGGAACGCGGCGGGCGGTACGACCGGCGCGGCGGCGTCGGCGAAATCCACCCCGGGCATGTCGTAGAACACCACCGCGTCGAATTCCTGCGCGGTGCGGGTGTTCAGCAGCCGCTGTGCGACCGGTTGCTCCACGTGGCAAACGTCGAATTCCGCCAGGTCGGTAAACAGCGCGGCGAAGGCGTCCCTCTCGTAGGGGTGCCCCCGGGCGACGGTCAGCAGTCGGTGCGGCGCGCCGTGTTGAATAACGTCCAACGCGGTGACCTCAGGTGTCGACCCGCACCAGCTGCTTGCCCATGTTGCCGCCGGTGAACAGGCCCATCAGTGCCGCCGGCAACTGGTCGAAGCCGTCCAGCACTGTTTCCCGGTGGCGCAGCTCGCCACTGGCGAGGTGGCCGGACAGGGCCCTCACCGCCTCGCCAAAGCGCTCGGCGTAGTCGATGACGATGAATCCCTCCATGCGCGCGCGCCGGTAGATAAGGTTGAAATAGTTGACGGGGCCCGGCAGGGGGCCGGTCTCGTTGTAGCGCGAGATGCCGCCACACAATACCACGCGCGCACCCTGCGCCAGGTTGGCGAGCGCGAGGTCGAGAATCTCGCCGCCGACGTTGTCGAAGTAAACGTCCAGGCCGTCCGGGCACAGTGCCTGGAGCTGTTCGGCGGTATCGCCCGCCTTGTAGTCCACCGCGCCGTCGAAACCGAGGTCATCCACCAGCCACGCGCACTTGTCCGCGCCCCCGGCGATGCCCAGGACCCGCGCCCCGGCGATACGCGCCAACTGGCCGGCCACGGATCCGGTGGCCCCGGCGGCGCCGGACACCAGCACGGTGTCCCCGGACCGCGGCCGGCCGATTTCCAGCATGCCGAAATAGGCGGTCAGGCCGGTGATGCCGAGCACATTCAGGGCGGTGGGCATGCCGATGCCGTCGGGTATCCGGCGCAGCGGCACGTCAATACTGCCGCTGGCGAGGTAGCGGCGCCAGCCCGTGGGGCCGCTGACGACAGTGCCCACCGGCAGGTCCGGGTTGTTGGATTCGATGACGGTGCCTGCGCCCTGGCCGCGCATGACCTCGCCGATCTCCACCGGCGCCACGTAGTCGACCCGCGCCTCCATCCAGCCCTTCATGGCGGGTTCCACGGCGAGGTATTCGACCTGCACGAGTACCTCGCCGTCGCCGATGGCGGGCATGTCCGCATCGACGATGTCGAAGTCCGAGGGCTTGATCTCGCCGACGGGGCGGGCGGCAAGGAGGATGTGCTGGTTGCGAGGTTGCTGGCTCATGCGTGTTCGGGTTCGCTCCCCTGTCTCAGTTGTCAAAGGCGTCGAGGTCGACGCGGAAAATTGCGAAGGGCAGGTTCAGCGGCAGCTCGAGAACGAAGTTGGTGACCTCGCTCTTGATGACGTAGAGCTGGTCCTCGGCGACGGTTGCCGTGGACAGCCCGCTCTCCTGCACCACCGCGACAACCTCGCCGCCTGCGCCGTCGGCTGTCAGGCGTACACGGCTCACCGCCGCGCCGGATACGGCGTAGATATCGCCGTCCAGTTCGGCCAGCCCGTCGGGGGAGGCGAGGGCGTCGCCGGTGAGCGCGATGGGTGTGATCGTCGCCGCGTCGGGCAGGCTGACGGCGAGCAGGCTGGCGGGCACGAACTTGGCCACGATCAGCGCGTCCCCGGCGGCGTTGACGGCGATACCGTTGAGGCCCAGTCCAATGCCGGTGACGTCCGCGAACAGCGGATCGCTGGCGAAGACGCTGCCCTCGCCCGTGTCGGGGTCGAGCAGGTAAATGAAAGGGCTGGCGGGGTCCGTGACATAGGCCCTGCCGTCCGCATCCAGCGCGAGGTCGTTGCAGGACCCGCCGGGGCTCAGTGCGCCCAGCAGGAATTCCAGGACCTGTTCCGCGGTGTCCAGGTCGAATACCCAGACCCGGTTGTCGACACCGTCCACGTCCTGCGCGCAGACCCACAGGCGCCGCGCGTCCGTGTCGACCTTGGCGCCGACCAGGCTGGCGCGACCGTCCGCCGCGCGGAACAGGGACTCGGTGCCGTCGGCGTCGACCCGCGTGATGCTGCCGCCTTGCAGGCTGGTGGCGTAGAAGGCGCGGTCGCGGCTATCGAAGGCCACACCCTCGGGCACGCTGTCCGGACTGCCCAGCTCGTAGCGCTCCTGCAGGGGCGGCGGTGGCGGCGGTGGTTCGTCGCTGTCGTCGCTGCAGGCGGCGACGAACAACAGTGAGAGGGCGGTGAGACTGGCGAGGAACCTGTTCATGGGTGTGTCCTCCGGCGGGAGCGGGCTGCTGCGTAGCGCTACTGAATAGCGTATGCCGCCCCGCTGTCAAGTCGGCGCGCTGTCCCCGGCGTCGAGCGGGTAGTCCCAGGCGTCCAGCGTCGCCGGCTCGGTCGCGAACACCGACCGCATGGTCGCGCGCTGTTCCGCCGACAGGGCGGCGATTTTCTTTGCATTGAGGTTGGTGATCGGGCGGTTGACTGTACCGTCCACGGAGTGCACCTCGAAGCTGGCGGTGTGGTCGAGCTCACCCAGGGCCGGCAGGAACCGGGTGAGGGCGGTGCAGGCCGCGGCGGGGTCGGCCACCAGTCCCTCGTAGGTGAGCGTGACGGTCGCGTCGATGGTGTCGCGATTGCGGCGCTGTTCGCGCAGGCACATGAGGGCGAAGCGCGCCGAGCGCTCGGCGGTCCAGCCGTTGCGCCGCATCAGTCCCTCCGCCTGGGCATACGGGTTGCGCACCATGATGACGAACTCCACCGGCTGGAAATGTTCGCGGATGGCATCGGTGCGGATGAGGTTGGGCGGACTCTTTTCCAGCAGCACCGGCTTGTCCTGATCCCAGTAGCGCTCCCAGGCGCGGCGGATGTCCGCCCAGGGCAATTCGAGGTCGCGCTGCCACGGACCCGCGCGCATGATTTTTTTTACCTCGGGCAGGAACTGCCCCTCGTCGGGCAGTGTGGACACAGCCGTCGAGGTCCCGATCAGTTTCCACAGCAGGGTGGAGCCGGAGTAGGGCGGGCAGAGAACGAACAGGTGTGTGGACATGCGGTGCCGGGCCTTGCGTCAAGGGGCCACACTAGCAGAGCGCCGCCCCGCGTGAAAGCGGGCGCGCGCACCGCGAGGCGGGTGCGCTGTTGCGCCCCCCCGGGCACTGCTTTAGACTGATTTGCCTTCCGCCACCCGGCGGAAGATACGCAAGCGGGCCACCGCTGACGATAAGAACGACGGACGGGCGCCGGAGAATCCAGCGACATGACGGGCGAGAACAACGGCAGTGCGGATCGGTCCGGGGCGTCCCTCGACACCTCCACGGACGAGCGTTTTTTCGAGTACTACCAGGAGCAGAGCCAGTCCGAGGAGACCATCGGTCGCTTTGAACGCCTGGCCGACCTCATCCTCAAGTCCATGAGCGAACGCGGACGCGAGGGGCCCTTCGACGTCGCCGACGTCGGTGGCGGGGCGGGGACCCTGGCGCGCATGTTCGCGCGCGGCGGTCACCACGTGACCTGCGTGGACCTCAGCGCCGATCTCCTCGACGTGGGCCGCAAGCGCGCGGCAGAGGAGGGGCTGGACATGCAGTTCATCAACTGCAGCGCCACCGAAATTCCCCTGCCGGACGCCAGCCTGGATGTCTGCGTGGTACCTGAATTGCTGGAACACGTGGCTGACTGGGAGGGCGTGTTGAACGAGGGCGCGCGCCTGTTGCGCCCGGGCGGCGTGCTCTACCTGAGTACGACGAATACCCTCTGCCCGCTGCAGGACGAGTTCAACCTGCCGCTGTACAGCTGGTACCCGGGGCCGCTGAAGCGTCGCTACGAGCGCCTGGCGGTGACCACGCGGCCCGAGGTGGCCAACTACGCGAAGTATCCCGCGGTCAACTGGTTTACGTTCTACAGCCTGCGCAACGCATTGCGCCAGCGCGGCTTCGACAGCTTCATGGACAGGCTGGACATGATCGAGGTGCGCGTGGCCGGCACGTCCAAGGCGGATATCGCGCGCTGGTTGCGGCGCATCCCCGGGGCGCGACTCGGCTTCCAGTTCGTCACCCCGAACTCCCTGGTGCTGGCGTTCAAGGCCGGCGCGTAGTTCTCTACTGCGGGTTGTACCAGATCGACGAGGTGTAGGCGCGCTCGCGGATGGTATCCGGCTGGTCCGTGGCGTGCTCGCGGCCGAGCGCCACCGCGTCCAGCAGCGAGTGCCGGGCCGTCGGGATCTGCAGCACCCGCGCGTAGTAGAACGCGGCTTGGTCCGGGTCGAACCCGGGGTCGGTCCACACCGCTGAAAGCTCCGCCGCACCGATGCTGTTCTCCACCTTGCCGGTCTTCAGGTCCACGGTGTTGCCCACGTCCGGGAGCGTGCCGTCCGCGCCTGGCTGGCGCTCGCCCGAGGCCTGCCCGGACCAGGCCACGTCGAAGACCTTCTCCTGTGCGACGCCGTCCGCGTCCAGCCAGCCCTTCACAACCTGGATGCGGTCGAGGTTGGCGCCCACGGGATCCTTCGTCGCGAGCACCAGGAAGGAGGGCGCCTCGCCGCCGGTGATTTCGCCGCCCATGGGGACACCCCGCCCCCTGGCGGCGGCGAGCAGCTCGGCGCTCTGCAGATCCGCCTCAACGAAATTGGTGCCGGCGAAAAACTGCACCACAATGCGCGGCCCCGTGGTCGCGTAGACTTCTCGCCGGTGCATCGCCGCGAGGATGTCCTCACGGGTGTTGCCCTCCGCCCACACCGCCGCCAGCCCCGAGGCTGACATGGCCCAGCCGCTGGAGCCCGGCCCGTCCGGGTTGAACTTCGTCTCCTTGTTCTCCGGGATCGAGTCCGTGGCGAGCTTGCCGTGGAAGTTGTCCTCCTCCGCGGAGGCCAGTGCGGTGTGCGAGTCGGTGGAGCCGATCACGCCGAGCCGGTAGGGGTTCAGGCCCACTGTTTCCTCAAGTTCCAGGCCCAGCTTCAGCGCCTCGCGCACGTAGTCGCCGCGTTGCGGACGGTACTCGGTCCACTGGCGCTGGATGTAGTAGGGGTAGGTCTCGAAATCCGCGAAGGGGTCGTCGGGGGACAGCGTACCGTGCGTCTCCGAGTCGCCCTTGATCTGCGTGATCTCGGCGATGGGCTCCCACTTCGCCCGCAGTTGCGCGTAGGCCTCGTCGAAGGCCGCGCCGCGCAGGGAGGTGTCGGAGAACATGTAACCCTTGGAGATGTTGGAGTTGTGGGGAATGGCGATGAAGCCGGCGCCCGTTGCCTCACTGGTTTTCTCCAGCCAGGCCCAGAGGTCTTCCGGGTACGGGCTGTTGTCCAGGCCGAAGGGGTCGTACTGCTGGGCGGTGGCGGCGTCGCTGTCGGTGATCACCACGCGGTGCAGGTTGGCGCCCGCGGGAATGGCGCTCCACTCCCAGCCTATGAGCGCGGTGAACTCGCCCGGCTCGTTGTGACGCTCGACAATATCGGTAATGGTGCGCCAGGTGTCGATCTCCACCTGGTGGTCCATGGGCAGCATGCCCAGGTCGCTGTTCTCCACGCTCGAGGCCTCGGCGTCCTGTTGTGGGGTCAGCGCGGGGTCGGGCAACACCTGTACGAACAGTTCGCGGCCCTCGCCCCGGTCGATCGCGCGCTGCAGGTACCAGGCGGCGAAGCGCGCCACGAGACTGTCCCACAGGCCCAGGTCCGAGGTGTCCGCGCCCTCCCGGTGGATATGCCGGATCTGGCCGAGGAACTCCGCGTGGTCGGAGATCACCAGGAAGTCGAGCGGCGTACCGATCTGCACGCGCGCGCGGTGGAAGGGATGGATCACCGGCATGCCCTTGGCGTAGCGGAACGCGGTCTCCGGGTCGGCCGACAGGTTGTTGTTGGTGTAGGCGTCGGAGGAGTAGGTGGTGTGCAGGTGGGTGTCGCCCCACAGCAGTTGTCGCTCCGAAGCCGCACCGGGCAGTGCCTGGGGCAGGGTGGCCGTCAGCAGGACCGCGGTCAGCAGTTTGCGCATGGTGTCTCCTTGCGGGGAGTGTTCTCGTGGCGGGGTTATAAGCCCCGCGTTATCTGTGCAGTCCCTTTGGCTACAGGGAGGCCCTCAGCGCCTCGGCCTCCGCGCGCTCCGGGAACTCGTCGTCCATAGCCAGCAAGCTGTCGAGGGTGAACCGCGCGGCGTGGCTGTCGCCCATGGCGTTCTCGATCTGCGCGCGGTGCAACAGCAGCGCCGGCGCAGTCGGGTTCTGCTCGATGGCGCGCTCGATACTGCGCATGGCCCTGTCGAGATTGCCGTTGAGCTGTTCAACCACCGCCAGGGTATCCAGCACCGCATAGTTGTCCGGGGCGAGGTCCGCCGCCTGCCGCGCGTACTCCAGCGACTTGTCGGCGTCCCGCTCGCGCAGCAGCCAGGCGAGATTGTTCAGGGCGATGACGTTTTGCGGGTCCTGTCCGAGGATCGCACGGTACTGCTCAATCGCGCTGTCGCCGTTGTCCAGCGTCTCGTTGGCGAGCTTCAGCCGCACCAGGGTGTCCTCGGGGTTGGATTCCAGCCACTCGCTGTAGAGTTGTTGCGCCGCCGCGTCCTGTCCCGCCGCCTCCCGGTAGGCACCCAACGCCAGCACCGTGGCGGTCACCGGCGCTTTTTCGTAGGCCCGCTCCGCGTAGCCCACCGCGCTCGTGTAATCCTCCTCGCGCCCCGCGGCGCCCGCCTGCAGGAGAAGTACGTCGCCGTTTTCCGGCGCCTCGCGTACGAGGATCGCGATGTCCTCGGCAAAACGCTCTTCTTCACCAAGCCGCGCCATGAGCCTGGCCCGGGCGATGCGCGCCTGTACCAGGTTGGGCTCGAGTTCCAGCGCGCGGTCGAGTTCGCGCGTGGCGAGATCGGTGTCCCCGGTGCCCGCTGCCGCCAGCGCCGTCATGTAATGGGCGCCGGCGCTGTCCGGCTGGATTGCATTGAGCTGTTCCAGTGTGAACAGTGCACTGGCGTGTTCGCGCTGCACCAGCTGTGCGGTGGCGGTGAGTTGCAACACCACGGGGTCCTGCTGGACGGAATCGGGCAGGCCGACAAAGGCCGTGGCCACGTTTTCCGGTTTGCCCTCGGCCAGGTGCAGTCGGGCCAGCAGCACGCGCGGCTGGAGGTTGTCGGGGTGCGCATCCACCGCCCGTTGCAGGTAGCTGCCGGCCTCGGCGCCCCGGTCCTGTTCCGCGGCGATCAGGCCGAGCTGGACGAGCGCGAGGAGGCTCTTGTCGTCCTCCGCGAGCACCGCCTCGTAGTGGCCGGTCGCCGTCTCCAGGTCGCCGTCGGCTTTCGCCAGCCGGGCCAGCGCGTGACGGGCGCTCGGGTCGCCGGGGGCGCCTTTGATGATCTCCTCATAGGTGGCTCGGGCGCCGTCCAGGTCGCCGGAGCGCGCCTGCACCCAGCCGAGAACGTTCGCGGGAGTCGTGTCGCCGGGGGTTTTCGGTTGCATGTTGCGCGCGGTTTCCAGCGCGGCGGCGAAGTCCTCCTGTGCCACCAGGCTCATCACCAGCAACAGGTCGCCCTGCTCGAACTGTGGATCCATTTCCAGCGCCATGCGGATGTGCAGGGCCGCGTCCTCGGGATTGCCGCCGATCAACAGCCCGGCTCCGAGCCCGATCTGGGAGGCCGCGGACTCCGGTTCCAGCTCCGCCGCACGGGCGAGCATGGAGATGCCCTCGTCGGTTTTCTCCTGCCGCAGCAGGCTGTTGGCCATCAGTTTGAGTGCGGCCACGTCTTCCGGCCGCTGTTCCACCACCGGCCGCATCAGCTCCTCCGCGCCGAGGAAGTCACCCTGCTCGATGCGCACCGTGGCGAGCAGTTTGCGCCCGCGCACGCTGCCGGGCACCAGCGTATTGAAGCGCGTGGCGTAGGCGTTGGCCTGTTCCAGGTTGCCGTCGAGCAGGTGGGCGCTGCCGAAGAAGAAAGCGTGGCTGGGGTAGACCTCGGCGATGGGCTCGGCGAGGCCCAGCCGGCGCACCGCGTCGGGAATGCGCCCCGCGTCGAGGTCCAGTATGCCGCGCACGAAGTTTGCGCCGGGGTCCTTAGGCGCCCCGCGCAGCAACTGGTTGGACAGGCGCATGGCGACCTGTGTCTCGCCCGCCTGCAGCGCCAGCAGCACGCGCTCTTGCTGGGCCGCCCGGTTGTCCGGGTCGATGGCCAGCACCTTGTCGTAAGCCGCGGATGCGGCCTCTGCGTCCTGGCGCTGGTTTTCCAGGTTGCCCAGGGCCATCAGCGCATCGGTGTTCTCCGGCTCGAGCTCGGTCAGTTCGGTGAGGGTCTCGGCGGCCTCCTCGACCTCGCCGAGGTTGAGGGCCAGCTGTGCGACGGCCAGCCGGGCGGTAGCGGAGTCCGGCTCGATGGCCAGGGCCCGGTCGATCGTCTCCTTCGCGTCGCTGTTCTTGCCCTGGCCTATCAGGGCCATGCCCTTTGCCAGGTAGAGGTTGGCCAGCGCCTGGTCGGTCAGCGCCTCCTCGGGGAGGTCCAGCACTTCCTTCCACTTCTGCTGCAAGAGCAGGGAGCGCGCATACGCGGGCAGGGTCTCGCTGGGCTCGTACTCCATCCACATAGCGCGCTGCAGTTCCTTCTCGGCGCTGGGGGCATCGCCCTCCGCGAGGTAGATCTGGCCGAGGAGCAGGCGACCGGCGCCCAGGTTCTGGTCTTTTTGCAGGGCGTTTTTCAGTTCGAGCACCGCGGCGTTCGCATCGCCCGCGGCCAGGTACGCCTCGGCATTGGCGAAGTGCTCCTCGGCGGTCTCGCCGCTGCAGCCGTACAGGGCTGCCACCAGTGCCGTCGTCCACAGGAACCGTTGCGTTAGTCTCATGGGCCTATCCAGTCCTTTGTGTGCCGTCAGTCCAGAAGCAGAGTATAGAGACAATGGCCCCGCGCTTCCTACTGTTCCAGCGCATGGGATTCTGGGCCCCCGGGGGTGTCAGGAATTTTTACAAAACACCTCTTTTCTTCGACCAGAGATAATTAAACTATATAATAATCAATGATTTAAGTATCGTGGCCTGGAATTTGCCTTTATTCTCCCAAGTCAAGGAGACTATAAAATGAGAATCGGAATCAGCACAATGTTTCGCCGCGTCTGCGCCACCCTGGCCCTGACCCTGGCGGCGACCCAGGCCAACGCGGTGCCCCTGTCCGACCTGCTGCAGGGCGGTCGCATCCAGGTGGGCGACAAGCTGTTCGACATGTTCACTTTGATCTCGGACGTACAGCAGCCCATATTTGGTGACCCCGTGGACCTCAGCAGCATCGATGTCACCGGCATCGGCGACGGCACCCCCGGCAACGAGTACGGCCTGAACTTCGATTACGGTATCCAGCTCGGTTCCGAGAACCCGCAGCAGTCGGATTTCTTCGCGATGACATTCGGTTACCAGGTCACCGTTACGCAGCCGGGTAACCAGATCGTCGGCATTACCACCGCCGGCGATTTGAGTGCGACAGGGGATGACGCTTTCTCCTATGTGTTCAAGGACGCGTTCGACCTGCTGGCACAGGATATCCTGCCGGGTGACTTACAGCTTATCGCCGACACCTTCATTGTGGGTGACCAGCTGTCCGACAGCGCCGCGATCGCTCCCCATGACGCGATTTTTGTGGTAGACGCGGTTCAGCTTGGTTACTCCACGTTTGGCGGCGCCAGCGTTGCAGCACTGAACAGCTTCGAGCAGCGCTTCATCCAGGTTGGCCGCGAAGTGCCCCTGCCGGCAACGCTTTCGCTGGTGCTGCTGGGTCTGCTCGGCCTGCGCCGCGCGCGCACTTCCTAAGGTTTCTGCCCACGCGGCCGGCGCCCCCGGCCGCAACCCGAAACAGCCCTGCGGGGCTGTTTTTTTTTTGGCTCAGGGCTGTTTTTTTTTTGACTTGAGAAAAGTCAGCGGCGCTGCACGCGGTCGACGGGAATGCCCCAGTGGCCGATCTGCCGCGAGCGGGCGATCTTCTCCAGGGCCTGGTACTCCACCGGCGCGTCCGGCAGGGCGACGGCCCAGCCGCGCTCCAGCAGGTAGGCGGACAGGTCCTCGCCGTCGTCGAAGGCGGAACTGTTCACCCGGCAGCGCCCGATCCAGCTGCGGTCCGCGTTTTCCTCCAGCAAGTCGCAGCGCACGAAGCCGTTGATCTTGAAGTCCAGCGCGATGGCCGCGCGCGTGCCGCAAAAGCGCGGCAGGCTGTTCGTGCTGCAGGTGCGGTCGAGGTCGGGGATGTGGATGCCGTACAGGTGAATGGTCTTGCGCTTGATGCGCAGGCTGCCGTCCTCGTTGACCTGTGCGGAGCTGGAGATTTCGTGGGCGCCCGCCTGCGCACCCCCGAGTGACAGTGCCGCCGCGGTGAACAGGGAAGCCAACCGCCGCCTGCGTGATGATCTGGCCATAAGTGGATTCTATGTCCCGTCGTTGCACCTTGCCAGTTGGACGCCGCGGGGCGCCGCGGGTTCACCCGCCTGTCTCAGCGGTTCGCGAGCGCCGCGACCACCGGCGCCATCTCGGCGGCGCTGTCGCCGGGAATGGTGAGATAGCTGATCCCCCAGCGCTCGCGCCAGGCCTGCACGGTGTCCACACATTGCTGCACCGACCCCACCAGCACATGGGGCGAGTCGGTCAGCGCCTCGGGTGCCACATTGAGCATCGCGGCGAGGGGTTGCAGCGGTGCCAGCGGATCGCCGTCGGTGATGGCCGCGGCAAACACCATGGCCTGAATTTCCGGCGGGTCTGCACGTTCAGCCGCCGCGGCCCGAATCCAGCGCAGCTTGTCGTCGGTCGCCGCCGCGTAGGGTGTCGGTGAGTCCGGCAGCTTTGCGCCGAAGGGAGTGCCCAGGTTGAGGGCGACCGTGTCCGCCTCGCGCGCGGCCAGCGCCAGCATGCGCGGCCCCGCCCCGCCGATAAGCAGCGGCATGGGCCTGCGCGTCGGCAGCGGCTTGCCGGTCATGTTCTCGACGGTGTAATACTTTCCCGCGAAACTGAATGCTTCGGCGCTGTGCAGTCCGCGGATGACGGCGATGGCCTCTGCGAGCTGCGCGATGCGCTCCCCTGGCCGCGGGAAGGGCAGCCCGGGCGCGCTGAAATCCGGTCCGTACCAGCCGGCGCCCATGCCCAGGGCGAAACGTCCGCCCGACAGCAGGTCCAGGGTGGCCGCCTGCTTGGCGAGCAGGGCGGGATGGCGGAGGCCGTTGGCCATCACCAGGGGCTGCAGTTCGACGTGCCGGGTGGTGGCGGCGGCGGCCGTCAGCAGCACCATCGGCTCAAGGGGGCTGTCCGGGTAGTTGAGGTGGTCGGGGCAGCTGAGCACGGCGTAGCCCAGGTCCTCGATCTCCCGGGCGACCTCGCCGATGGGCCGCGCGGGATCGGGCCCGGCGATACTGGCGCCGAAGCGAAAGGGGCGGACTGTGGGGGTCACGGGGCGTCCTCAGGCTCAGAGCGGGTACTGGCGGGGCATCATAGCCCACGGCTCCCCGGGGGACGAGGGCAGGCTGCCGGGCCAGGCTGTCGGGTACCGTTTGGGCCGGGGCGGCGGGAGACCCTGCCGGGGGATAATAGTGACGCAGTTCACGAATTTTACTTTGGAATAGCCATAACTGACGGGTATAATGCTCGGAAATTGACCTGTAAGCGGCGCTGGACGACACACGCCGCGGAGGTTGGGAACATGCCGGTTTCACTGCAGCAGTTCGGCCTTGCAGCCACCCTGGCGCTCTTTTTTGCGCTGGCGTGGGGAGCCGCTCCGGAGGCCCGGGCGGACCGCGAGCGGGTGGCGCCCGGCTTCGAGAACCTCGACCGCGTCGCGCGCGATCGCGGCCGGGTGCGGGTCGTGGCCAGGGCCAGGGAAACCCTGGTGGAGATGCCCGGCCTGCGCCGCCAGCGCGCGATGGACCGCGCGGAGCGCTTCGCCCAACGGCGTGGCCAGGTCCCCGTGCGCTCACTGCGCCGTCGCGGGCTGCAGGTGTACAACCTGAGTGCCGGGGAACTGGCTGCTTTCGTGAACAGCGGCGAGTTCGAACACATCGCCGAGGACAGGCTCAACGCGCCCGTGCTGCAACAGTCCGTGCCGCTGATCGGCGCCGATGACGTGCAGGCGGCGGGCACCACCGGCAACGGTGTGGCGGTGGCGATCCTGGACACGGGCGTGGAGACCTCCCACGAGGCTTTCGGCACCCGCGTTGTGGAAGAGGCCTGTTTCTCGTCGAACTACGCACCCCACAGCGCGACCACCCTCTGCCCCAACGGGCTCGAGAGCCAGATCGGTGCCGGCGCCGCTGCGCCCTGTGCCTCGGAGTGTGCACACGGCACCCACGTTGCCGGGATCGCCGCGGGCCAGGAGGAGGGCAACGCCCCGGGTGTTGCCCCGGAGGCGAACATCATCGCCATCCAGGTGTTTTCGCTGTTCAGCGACACGGGAATCTGCGACGGCGACCCGCAGTGCGTGCTGGCTTACGACTCGGATATTCTCGCGGGACTCGACCACGTCGAGACGCTGACCGCGACGCACACCATCGCCGCGGCCAACCTGAGCCTCGGCGGCGGTTACTACACCTCCCACTGCGACGGCTCCTACTTCAAGTCCGTGATGGACGACCTGGCCGCCCTCGGGGTGGCGACAGTGGTGGCCTCGGGTAACGACGGCTTCACCGACGGTGTCGGCTCTCCCGCCTGTGTGTCCACCGCGGTGGCGGTAGGCAGTGTGAGCGACGTGACCGACACGGTGCACAGTTTCTCCAACGGGGCGTCTATCGTCGACCTGCTCGCGCCCGGCGGCGGTATTACCGCGGCGGTGCCCGGCGGCGGCTACTCCACCTGGTGGGGTACCTCCATGGCCACGCCCCATGTCGCCGGTGCCTTTGCGCTGCTCAGGGCCGAGGCCCCGGGGATGAGTGTGGCGGACATGGTGGCGCTGTTCGCTTCCACCGGCGCCACGGTTGTCGATGCGCGCAACGGGCTGAGTTTTCCGCGCCTGGACGTCGATGCCGCGATCGCGACACTGGAGCCGCCGCCCCCCGATGGCGACGGCGACGGGGTGCCGGACGCGGAAGACAATTGCCCGGAGACCTACAACCCCGACCAGCTGGACTTCGACGGCGACGGTATCGGCTTTGCCTGTGACCTGACGCCCGGCTGCTAGGGCGGCCCGCCAGTTAATCGAGTTTCCGCCGTAGGGAATGGGGCTGCGGGAACACGTCCGTGATCCCGCGAGGGTGTGCGTCAGGGCACGGGGTTTTCCGCGGCGAAGGGCCGCAGGTTGCGCCAGTTGTTGAATATCTCGAAGGAGGTATTCTGGCGCACGCCTACGGTCACCGTCGAGTTGTCGATGTAGCTGTCCCAGGGAGTGACCACGGTGTTGAGGGTGGTCGCGGCGTTGTCCGCCTTCTCCGCGGGAATGACGACACGCTGCCCGTCGTAGTAGAACTCGTCGCAGATATCGTTCAGTGAGCAGACACGTTCGCGCGCCTCGAGCCAGTCCAGTGAAGGCAGCCCGGTGCTCGCCAGGCCCAGGTCCACCGTGGCGTCGAACTGGATGAAGGGCGTGTTCAACACGGTGTCCAGGTCGCTGCCGGCGATGCCCTGGGACACTTCCGAGGCGACCGATACCAGGGTGATCGGGTCGACACAGGTGTCGGCCGAGGCGTGATCCAGGCGCAGCGTCTCCGGCCGGTTGTCCGCGCCCTCAACGTAAGTGCTCCACTCGGCGCGTATGCCGCAGGCGTCATCTTCGCGCAGGTACACCGAGAGGGTGACGTAGTGCCCGGGGGTGTCGCCGTCGAACAGCGGCAATGCCCAGGCGGTGTACACGCCCGGCGCGCCGGCCACTTCCATCAACAGGCCGGTGGGGTCGGTCAGCGGGAAGTGGTAGTGCGCCGTGGGCACCGAGTCGGTGACGTCTTGTGCCGTGAGCGCAATCCCCTCGCCGCGGATGGCGTCCCGCGCGAGATTCTGCACCGTCAGCGGGTAGAACGTGTTCTTGAAGTCGATCAGGTCCTGCAACAGCTGCGGTGTGACGTCCAGGTAGGGCTCGTCGAGATTGATCCAGGGCGAGATCACGATCTCCTGGTTGTTCAGGTAGACCGCGGCCTGCACCGGGGTGGGATCGATGAACGCGGTCCACTGGCTGTTGTCGGTGATGGTGAAGCCGCCGGGCGGTACAACGGCCGCGTCGCGGTTGGTCGCGGTGCTGTTGTACAGGGTCTTGTCCGCCACCGCGTTGCCCCAGAACACGAAATCGTTCGCGGGCATGAAGAAGCGGTCGAAGGGTATGTGGGAGTTCGGGTCCTGCGGCCAGGGAATGCTGGCGGAGAAATAGGTCGTCTCCACGTCGTTGGGATCGACGATGCCGACATAGGCCTCGAGGTTGCCGGCAAGTTCCTCGTAAGACACGGGCTCGGGCGGGGTGAGGAAGCCCGGCGTGACGGAGTCCGCGGAGATGTTCTCCGCTTTCGCCTCGATCACCAGGAATCGCGGCTCCGCGGTGTCGGGGTCGGCCACGAATACCGACCACTCGGCACGCGCGCCCTCCACGAGGCCGCCGGAGGACTGGTAGATGTTCAGCACCATCAGGTAGCGCAGGGGGTCGCCCTCGATCATGCGGAACGGCACGAGGCTGAACCCGGTCGGCAGATGCGCCGCCTCGAAGTTTGCGATCTCGGTGGGGCCGGCAAACTCGAAGTTGATGAAGATCGCGGCCGGGTCGCCGCCCACCTCGAAGTTGAGCCAGGGCAGGTTGCCGCCGTGGATAACCGCGTCCGTGTAGTCCACCACGTCCATGTCGTGCGCCAGGGTCTTGGCCAGGGGCAGTATGTCGTCGGCAGCGGACAGGCCGTTGATGTTCACCAGCAGGAAGCCGGGGATCGAGAACACCGCCGGGCCGTCGTACCCCGCGAGCAGGGTGTTGATGCGCGTTTCGTAGGTCTCCGCGTTCGGGCCGTGGAAACCGAGGTTGCCGTCGAGCACACCGGCGACGAGGTCGAAGGTGCCGCTGAAGGTATCCATCTGGCTGAGGCTCGCATCGCCGCTGCCGGGTGCCGGGGCGCTGCCGTACAGTGCGGGCAGGCCGTAGAGGAACTGGTTGGCGTGGTCCGTCTGGAGGATCAGCGTGTACGGTCCCAGCGGTCCCGAGGCGATGCCCGGCGCGACGCCCGCGAAGGTGTCCAGTGCCAGTTCCAGCGCGACCTGGGGGCCGATGGCCAGGGTGGTGCTGTCCATGCGCGCGAGCTGCAGGCCGGTACCGTCAAGGTCCCAGCGCGGAAAGCCCTGGTACGCGGTGGTCGCCGTGGTACTGATCGTGCCCAGCAGGGTGTCCACGTCGGACCCGTCGAGGCGCGCCGACAAGATAAACTGCTCGGTGTCGCTGCCGAGCTGCGCCAGCAGTACGCGCTCGGCGTTCGCGGCAATGGCCATGCCGGCGCTGTACAGTTCCAGCATCTGCAGCGGGCCGGTAGCCCAGGGCGAACCCGACACGCTGGTGTCCATGGCGCCGTCCTGGCCGGGCCATGTCTGGAATACGGCGCGGGTATCCTGGGGCAGCAGGTCCGTCAGCGGAATGCGGAAAATCGGCTCGAGGAACATATCCACCTCGTAGGCGGTGAGAACCTCGTTGGCATTCGCCACGCACGGAATGGTTTTGCCGCCACAGATGAACTTGTTGGCCTTTTTCCAGCCGAGGAACTCGTAGCCGGGTGCGGGATCCGCTGTGAACGTCTCACTGAACACCGTTCCGTTCGGGACATCGATGATGCAGGTGGTGTCCGCGGCGCAGTCGTGGTTCCCGGAGTCGGACACGATGGTGCCGCCCTCCGGGACGATCTGGATCAGCCGGCAACCCTGTATGAACAGCAGCAGGGCGGCGATGGTGATACCGCGCGAGGCGCGCAGGAGATTGTGCGAACGGCGCGCGAAGGGTCGCGCGCCAACCAGTGAGCGGATCGAGGGCACGATCGTACGCATAGGATGGTCCTTTGTCAGAGTGGCCGCGCTTTTTTTTCGCCGTTGACTGGACGGCGGGGCGGGGCCGGCTTTTTCGGGCCTGTACAGCGGCCGTTTACTGTTTTCTTTATTTGCAGCCGGTTTGCATGCGTTATCTGCAAGGGCTGCAAGTTTCGTGCCCCGGCCCCCGGGGGGCCTGTCACTGCTGGCTTTGGGCACGATCGGCGGCACGCGTTGTGCGCCGCCTGTAAAATTTCCTGACTGCCTTCCGTGGTTGTCTTGTCGTTTGCCTAACCTCCGAATCCGCTGACGAGCTGGTTGTCCATCAGCCCCGCGACGCGCTCCTCCACCACCTGTTTCCAGGCCGGGTGGGTGATTATCCAGAAGTCGTTGTTCCTGATCGCCGCCACCACCTGGTCGGCGACTTCCGCCGGCTCCTTGCCTGCGTCGATGACCGGTCCGGCAAACTCCTTGAACATCTGCGCGGTGGCGGACGCGCTGCCCGCACCCATGCCCGCGGCCTCGCGGTTGCGCTCGCTCTCGCAGATGCGCGTGCGCACAGACCCGGGGCAGAGCACCGAGGCGCCGATGGCGGGGTCCGACTCGTCCAGTTCCAGGCGCAGGGTTTCCGTCAGCCCGACCACGCCGAACTTCGACACGTTGTACGGCCCGATTCCGCCGGTGGCCTGCAGGCCCGCCGTGGAGGAGGTGTTGATGATGTGTCCCTCTCCCGCGCTGCGAATCAGCGGCAGGAAGACCTTTATCCCGTAGACAACGCTCCACAGGTTGACGCCCAGCACCCATTCCCAGTCCTGCAGCGTGAGTTCCTCCATGGTGCCCGCGCGCAGCACACCCGCGTTGTTGTGAACCACGTTGACCTTGCCGTAGGTGTCGACCGCGACGTCGGCCAGGGCCTGCACCTGCTCGAACTTGCTCACGTCCGTGCGCACCGCGGTGACCTCGTGACCGGCCTCCCGCAGGGCCGCGGCCGCGGCATCCAGGGCGTCCTGCTGGATGTCGGCGATAACCACCCGCATACCCTCTTCAGCGAATCGCGTTGCGGTGGCGAGACCGATCCCGCTGGCGGCGCCGGTGACCACGGCGACACGTCCCTGGAACTCCTGCATGGTGTTGTTCCTGCCGGTTTGCGCGAGCGGCGGCCTTCCGGACCCGAGATCCGAGGGGCTGGCCGACTCTTGACCAAAAAAATCAGTATATCCGGTTTTTAACGCGGTTCAAAGCCCGCGGAAGGATAGCGCAGG
>Ga0126341_1000090_pt1 | contig 19135 bp, 24 predicted proteins | sample OrbTmetagenome_FD_97057 | JGI IMG/M metagenome (GOLD analysis project Ga0126341, IMG submission 97057) | Coral microbial communities from Florida Keys, Florida, USA - Orbicella T D metagenome | ecosystem: Host-associated > Invertebrates > Cnidaria > Coral | place: Florida Keys, Florida, USA... | reverse complement strand
CGCCGCCACCGCCTGGGCAGAGCCCCCCGCGAAGTACCAGACCTCCTGTTTCGCCTGTCACTCCACCGGCGCGGCCGGCGCACCCAAGACCGGCGATGCCGAGGCCTGGGCCCCGCGCATGGAGAAAGGCATGGACACGCTGGTAGCATCGGTGAAGACAGGTATGGGCGGCATGCCCCCGACCGGCCTGTGTGCCGACTGCACCGACGACGAGCTGAAGGCCCTGATCGAGTACATGGCCGCCCCCGCCAAGTAGGCGGGGAGTCCGACCACAGCAACCGGAACTGACATGAAGAAAACCGCTATCCTGCCGGGCTTGGTAATGGGTCCGGCAATGGGTCTGGCAATGGGCTGGGCGACGGCCGGCTTCGCCGCCGATGCCGCGCCCGTGGGCGACGCCTCTGCCGGCGAGTCCCAGGTGGCCGTCTGCGGCGCCTGTCACGGCGCCGACGGCAACGGCGCCGCGCCCTTCCCCAAGCTCGCGGGCCAGGGCGAGAAGTACCTGTTCAAGCAGCTGCAGGATATCCGCGACGGCGCGCGACCCATCCCCACCATGGTGGGCCAGGTCGACAACAAGACGGACCAGCAGCTCGCGGACATCGCGGCGTTCTACGCCAGCCAGGCGCCTACCGGCGGGCACACCGATCCCGACTTGCTCGAGCTGGGGCGGAAGATTTACCGCAGCGGCGTCGCCGAGCGCAAGGTCGCGGCCTGCACGGCCTGCCACTCGCCCACGGGCAGCGGTAACGCACCGGCCGGTTACCCTGCGCTGGCGGGCCAGCACGCCCAGTACACGGCGGACCAGTTGCGCGCCTACCGCAAGGGTTACGAGGACCCGGCGGGCCGCACCAACGACGGCGATGCGAAGATCATGCGCAGCACCGCCTTCGGCCTCAGTGACAAGGAGATCGAGGCGGTCTCCAGCTACGTCGCGGGCCTGAAGTAAGCACACGTTGAAAAAAGGTGGCAGAAGTGCCACCTTTTTTTGTGCCCGACAGAACACGAGGCCCGCGGGGTTGTCTCAACCTGCACGGCCCATTAAAGGAGAACACAATGCTCAAGCGCCTGTTCCTGCCCCTGTCATTGTTTGTCTTTGCCCTGTCCTGTTCCGCGGCGGACGAGGGCAAGACCTTCCAGGCCGGCGTCGACTACGACGTCATCGACAACACGGTGGCGCGCACCGCCAGCCGCGACAAAATCGAAGTCGCGGAGTTCTTCTGGTACGGCTGCGGCCACTGCTACACCTTCGAGCCCATGCTCGAGGAGTGGAAAAAAACCCTGGGCGACGACGTCGAGTTCCGCGGCATACCCGCCGTGTGGCGCGACGTGATGGAACTGCACGCGCGCGCCTACTTCACCGCCGACGCCCTCGGCGTGCTCGACACGGTGCACCCGGCGATCTTCCAGGCCATGCACGTGGACCGCAAGCGCCTCGGTACCGAGGCGGAAATTGCCGCGTTGTTCGTGGCCAACGGCGTGTCGCGGGAGGACTTCGACAAGACCTTCAACTCCTTCGGCGTCAACAGCCAGCTGCGCCAGGCTCTGGCCGCCGCCAAGGGCGCCGGCGTCACCGGTACGCCCGCGATGATGGTAGAGGGCAAGTACCACATCAGCTCGCGCGACCACGGCCAGGCCGGGATGCTGGAAGTCGCCGACTTTCTGATCGAGAAGGAGCGCGCCGCCCGCGCCGAGTGAACTAGATCGCCAGCCAGCTCGGGATGGGCAGGCCCTTGTTCTCCAGGAAGACGGGGTTGAACAGCTTGCTCTGGTAGCGATTGCCGTAGTCACACAGGATCGTGACGATGGTATGTCCGGGGCCGAGCAGTTTCGCCAGGCGCACCGCCCCGGCGATGTTCAGCCCCGACGTACCCCCCATGCACAGCCCCTCGTGCTTCAGCAGGTCGAAGACGTACGGCAGCGCCTCCTCGTCTGACACAGTCCACGCGTGGTCGATCTTCGCCTCGGCGGCGTTGCCGGTGAGATGGTTGACCCCCACGCCCTCGATGATCGAGGTGCCCTCGCTGGCGTTCAGCTCACCGCTGGTGAAGTAGTCGCACAGCGCGGCGCCCGCCGGGTCGACGAGGCCGATGACGACGTCCGGGTTGCGTTCCTTCAGCGTGTGGGACACCCCGGCGATGGTGCCGCCGGTGCCCGCTGCACAAATAAAACCGTCGACCTTGCCGTCGGTCTGCTCCCAGATCTCCACCGCCGTGGTGCGCGCGTGGATGTCCATGTTGGCCAGGTTGTCGAACTGCCGCGCCCAGATGGCGCCGTGCTCCTCCCGGCGCGCGTACTTCTGGGCCAGGCGCTCGGCCTGGTGGATGTAGTGTTCGGGATCCTTGTAGCTGGTGGCGCCCACCAGGTGCAGGTCCGCACCCAGCAACTCCAGCGTGTCGATCTTCTCCTTGCTCTGGGTGGCCGGCATCACCACGGTACTGGTGTAGCCCATCGCGTTGGCCAGCAGGGTCAGGCCGATGCCCGTGTTGCCCGCGGTGCCCTCCACGATGCGCCCGCCCGGCGCCAGTTCACCCGCCGCCTCCGCGGCGCGAATGATGCCGAGGGCGGTGCGGTCCTTCACCGAGCCGCCCGGGTTCATGAATTCGGCCTTGCCCAGGATGTTGCAGCCGGTCTCCTCCGAGACCTGCTTGAGATGCAGCAGGGGCGTGTTGCCGATCAGTTGGGTGACGTCCGTCGCCGTGTGCACGTGAACCTCCGCGGTGTGACCTGAGGAGTATGCCACAGGCCGGCGGGCGCGGTCAGGTTCGGGCGGGCTCGCGCCAGCGGAACATCACCAGGGTCAGCAGGAGCGCGCCCAGGGTAATGATGAACATGGCGTACATCATGGGCCCCGGGGTGTCCTGGAGAAACAGCCCGACCACGGCGGTCGCGGTACCCGACAGTGTCATCTGTATGAAACCGAGGAGCGCGGAGGCGGTACCGGCGATGTGCGGAAAGGGCCGCAGCGCCACCGCCATAGCGTTGGGCAATACCAGGCCCATACCCGCGGAGTACAGGATCATGGGAAAGACGAACACCCAGATGTTCTGCTGCACCAGCGTGCCGCCGACGAGCATGGCGGTACACGCGCCCGCGGCCAGGCCCGCACCCAGCAACATGGTCTGTTCCGGCAGCCAGTAGCGGGTCAGCCGCGCGCTGAGCGCGCTGCCCGCCATGTAGCCGATGACGGAGCTGAGGAAAATAAACCCGAAGAACTGCACCGGCACGCCGAGCATGTTGATGTACACGAAACTCGAGCAGGAGATATAGGTCATCAACCCCGCGTAGATGCAGCCGCTGCCCAGGGTGGCGACGAGGTAGACGGGGTGGCGAATCAGCTGCGCGTAGTTTCGCGCGATGCTGACGGGGTGCAGGCTCTGCTTCACGGGCAGCGACTCCTCCAGGTACAGCCACACCGTGACGATGGTGACGGCGCCGTAGACCGCCAGGAAGATGAAGACGAATGGCCAGGGCAGCCACAACAGCAGCACGCCGCCGAGGGTGGGCGCCACCGCCGGTGCCAGGGCCATGATCATGGCGATGAGCGACAGGGCCCGGGCCGCCCCGGTCGGGCCGAACACGTCGCGCGCGACCGTGCGCGCGATCGTGGGGCCTACGCAGGCGCCCACGCCCTGCAGGAAGCGGTACAGCAGCAGTTCCTCCACCGTGGTCGATGCGGCGCAGCCGAGGCAGGCGGCGACGAACAGCAGCGTTCCCCCGACCAGCACCGGCCGGCGCCCGATGCGGTCCGCGAGGGGGCCGCACACCAGGTGGAACAGCGCGAAACCCGCCAGGTAGGTGCTGAGCGTGAGGTGCATACCGCTGATGTCGGTGTCCAGCGCCGCCATCATGATAGGCATGGCCGGGATATACATGTCGACGCTCAGCGGGCCGAGGGCGACCAGCGAGGCGAGCAGCGCGAGCAGCCAGGGGGAGTCGCGGTGGAGGAATCGAGCGGACATGGGGCGGCGATGCTAGCCGATGCGGGGGGTGAAGGCAAAGCGGCTCAATTCACATCGCCGTCACTCCCGCCATACACCTACGCCGTCATCCCCGCGAAGGCGCCGGTAAGGGGTACAGGACAAACGCGCCTATTGCTCGAATTTCATCACCGTCTTCCACCACAGGCGCGGGAACAGGGCGCGCCACAGGTACAGGAAGCGCGCCTCCTGCGGGTAGATGATGTCCTTGTCCTTGCGCACGCCCTTCTCGATCGCGTCGATCATTTTCTCCGGGTCCGCCAGGCGGCCGCTCTTCTTCGCCTCTATGATGCTGCCGGGAGTGTCCGTCTCGATGGTCTGGTCCACCAGCGGCGTGTTGACCGCCGGCGGGCACACCAGGTGCGCGCGCACGCCGCTGCCGCGGATCTCGTTCTGCAGGACCTCGATGTAAGCGTTCACCGCCGCCTTGGTCGCGCAGTAGGCACCCATCTTGGGTACCAGGGCGATGCCCGCGATGGAGCCGAAAGCGATGATGCGGCCGCTGCCCCGCTCGGTCATCGAGGGAAGCACCGCGCGCACCAGGTAGGTGGTGCCGAAGTAATTGATGCGGAACAGGCGCTCCATGTTCTCGTGGCTGTGTTCGGACAGCAGGTGGCTGGGCATCAGCGCCGCGGCGTGAACCAGCAGGTCGATCGGCCCCAGCGTCGCGGCTATTTCGGCGACCCGTGTCTCAACCTGTTCGAGGTCCGAGATGTCGCTCTTGAGGGCGGTGATGTTGTCGTGCTCGGAGACATCCATAAGGGCCTCCTCATTGAGGTCGAGAACCGCCACCTTCGCGCCCTGGTCCGCCAGGCGCAGCGCGCAGATCCGGCCCATGCCGCTGGCGCCGCCCGTCACCAGGGCGACCTTGCCCTCCATATCGATCATAACTGCTCCTGTCCTGTCCGTTTTATTCTCGGGCGGACCATACTGAGGCCACGGGCCCGCGCGGGCAAGTCCCACGGGCGCGGGACGAAAGCCCGGTTTATCAATCCAGCACGGTGGTGTCGGAAATGTGGTCCAGGGGGAGATCGGTGCGCTCCACCACCCGCCGCAGTTCGAAACTGGAGTGGACGCCCGTCACCCCGGGGATGCGGGTCAGGCGGCCGAGCAGGAACTGCTCGTAGTAGGTCATGTCAGGGACCACGGCCCGCAGCAGGTAATCCGATGACTGGCCCGTGACCACGGCGCAGGACATGACCTCGGGATAGCCCGTCACCTCGCGCTCAAAGGCCTCGAAGCGGTCGGGGGTGTGTCGGTCCATGCTGATGCCGATGTACGCGGTGAGCTTCAGCCCGAGGCGCGCCTGGTCGAGCAGGGTCACGTGGCCGCGAATGATGCCCGACGCCTCCAGCCGCCGCACCCGGCGCGAACAGGGGGTGGGCGAGAGCCCCACGGCCTCGGCCAGCTCGAGGTTGCTGATGCGCGCATTGGCCTGCATGGCGGCCAGTATCCTGCGGTCGGTGCGGTCGAGCTTCACGGCGGGACTCCTGCGGGCGTTAGGGCCAAATTGAACCATAACACTAACAATAGGCATTGTATTAGTGATTAATTGCGCATTCGGGGCAAATCGGTGGAATATTTGCATACATTGCCTCCCCCGGGCCGCCTATACTGGGCTCTCGGCTGTCAGTGCACCCGTCGCGGCGGGCCCCGTGGACTACCCTCCCGCGGCGCCCGTGGCAGTGCCCCACAAGGGCTCCCTGCCGTCGCGCGGGTGTCCAGCCGAGCCGATAGCCGCCAGGGAACCGAAACGGGAGTCGTGACAGGACACGGACATGAGCAATTTCGATCACAGCAAGTACAAGGCCTTTGCGCCCATCCCCATGCCCGGCCGCCAGTGGCCGGACCGCGTGATAGAGCGCGCCCCGCGCTGGTGCAGCGTGGACCTGCGCGACGGCAACCAGGCCCTGGTGGAACCGATGACCGCGCGCCAGAAGTCCCTGCTGTGGGACCAGCTCGTGAAAATCGGTTTCAAGGAGATCGAGGTCGGCTTTCCCTCCGCCTCGAGTCACGACTACGACTTTGTGCGCGAGCTGATCGACAATGACCGGATTCCCGAGGATGTGACCATCCAGGTGCTCACCCAGGCCCGGGCGGACCTCATCGAGAAGACCTTTCAGGCCCTGAAGGGTGCCCGGCGGGTGATTGTGCACGTCTACAACTCTACCTCCACCGTTCAGCGCGAGCAGGTGTTCGGGCTCGACCGCCAGGGCATCGTCGACATCGCGGTGAAGGGCGCGAAGCTCGTACAGGAGTGCGCCGCGCGGCACCCCGAGACCGAGTGGGTCTTCGAGTACTCCCCCGAGAGCTTTACCGGCACGGAGCTGGATTTCGCGGTGGAAATCTGCGACGCGGTGACCGATGTGTGGCAGCCGACCCCGGAGCGCCCGGTCATCATCAATTTGCCGGCCACCGTGGAGATGGCGACGCCGAACGTGTACGCGGACCAGATCGAGTGGATCTGCTCGAAGGTGGCGCGGCGCGACAGCATCCTGCTCTCGCTGCACACCCACAACGACCGGGGCTGTGCCGTGGCCGCGGCGGAGCTGGGCGTGCTGGCCGGCGCCGACCGGGTGGAGGGCACGCTGTTCGGCAACGGCGAGCGCACCGGCAACATGGACATCATCACCATGGCCATGAACCTCTACAGCCAGGGCGTGGACCCCGAGCTGCAGCTCGGGCACATGGACGAGATCCTGCAGACCAGCCGGGAGTGCACCCAGCTCCCGGTGCACCCGCGGCATCCCTACGCGGGGGAGCTGGTGTTCACCGCCTTCTCCGGCAGCCACCAGGACGCGATCAAGAAGTGCCTCGCCATCCGCGACAGGAAGGGCGACGAGCCGGACCCCTGGGACGTGGCCTACCTGCCCATCGACCCGGCGGACATCGGCCGCTCCTACCAGGAGGTCATCCGCATCAACAGCCAGTCCGGCAAGGGCGGCGTGGCCTACGTGCTGCACCGCGATTACGGCCTGGAGCTGCCGCGCTGGCTGCAGATCGATTTCGCCGCGCCGGTACAGGCCTACGCCGAGGAACGCGAGTCCGAGGTGAGTTCCGAGGAGATCTTCCGCCTGTTCGAGGACACCTACCTCGCGCGCGGCGGGCGCTGGAAGCTCGGCAACTACCAGGTGAGCCGCGAGGACCGCGTGGACAAGCTGCAGGTGGAGCTGGTGCAGGGTTCCAGCAAGCACAGCCTGAACGGCACCGCCAACGGCGTGGTGGGCGCCTTCGTGGACGCCATGGAGGCCTTTACCGGCAAGCAGATCGTGCTGGTGGAGTACAGTGAGCACGCCCTGAGCCACAGCGCCGACGCGGAGGCCATCTGCTACATCCAGCTCAATGTTGACGGTGATCGCTTCTGCGGCGTGGGCCGCAGCCACGACATCATCCAGGCCTCGCTGGACGGCATTCTCGGCGCCATTAATCGCGCGGCGGAGGCGGATCAGCACGCTGCGGCCTGAAAAAGTCCGGAAAACCCCGTATTTTTGTGCATTTGTGAGCGATTCTGCACTACCTGCGTAGCCTTGGAGAACCCGCCTGGGGTAAGGTGAAGCTGACTGTGGCATCTCGGGGGACGGCGGCGGCCGCGAGAACGGTCGGCCCGGGGGTATGGGCAGAGGTAGCGTAACGCGCAACGAACGCAGAGCTGGGGACACCGGTCTGTGGGCCCGTGTCAAGGGCCATTTCACGGAGTCGTTTTCCGGCGAACTCCTCTCCCCCCAGCGCGCCGAAGATGCCGAAAAGCGCGACGAGTGGCGCGACAAGCGCCGGCGCAACGCCTACCGCTACATTCTCTTCGTCATCGCCGCGGTCCTGATTCCTGTCATCGTCCACAACTACTACGTGGGCCAGACCATGCTCGCCGCCGGCATACTGACCATGTTCGTGGTCGTCATCGGCAATATCGTCCTGTTGAGCGCCGGCCGCGAGGCGGTGGCCTCACCCCACGTGGTGTTGCTGTTCAGCATCTGCCTGGTGACCTTCGCCTGCTACCTGGGCCAGAATTTCGCCCTGTTCCTGTTGTTTCCTCTGCTCGTGGCCCTGCCGGTGCTGTTGCGTATGCGCTGGGCGCTGATCCTCGGCGTGGTCAGCGGCCTCGCCGTAGCGCCGATGATCATCGTCCGCTTCGAGCCGATGGCGGCCTTCGTGATGGCCCTGAGCCTGGCCCTCACCTGGCTGGTCGCCGCCTGGCTGGTCTTCGCCGTCACGGAGCAGGCCCGGCGCCTGCGGGGGATGGCGATTACCGATCCGCTCACGGGCGCCTATAATCGTCGTTACTTGGAGCTGCGCGCGGGCAAGAGCCTGGAGAATTGGAAGCGCTACGAGCGGGCCGAGACGCTGCTGATCATCGACATCGATCACTTCAAGCGTATCAATGACAGGTTCGGCCACGCGATCGGCGACCAGGCCCTGAAGGGACTGGTGCAGCTGATTGAGGAGCGCGTGCGCAGCGTGGATACACTGTGCCGCTTTGGCGGAGAGGAATTCGTGTTGCTGTTGAGTGAAGCTGATAGTGCGCAGGCCGAGAAAGTGGCGCACAAACTGCGCGCGGTGGTAGAGGGCGCTTGTCTGGTGCCGGAGGGCAATATGACCATCAGTATCGGCATCGCCCACGTGGCGCTGGCCCAGGACCTGGAGCACTGGTTCAAGCTCGCCGACGGCGCGCTGTACCTGGCCAAGAGCAACGGCCGCAACCGCGTGGAAGTGGCCACGGCCGGGCCGCTCAAGGTCGTACCGATCGCGAAAACCGTCCCCGTCTGGCGCTAGGACACCCCCGAACAATGGCATTCCACCCCGGGCCCTTGCGCCGCTGGTTCCTCCTGTTTCTCGCCTGCACGACACTGTGGTCGTGCACCAGCACCACGTTCATGTACAACCGGCTGGATTTTATCCTGCCCTGGTACATCGACGACTACGCCGATCTCGACGGCGAACAGGAGGACTACCTCGACGAATTGCTCGCGCCTTTCCTGGCCTGGCACCGGGCGCAGGAACTGCCCCTGTACGTGGAAACGCTGAAGCGCATCGAGGCGAGCCTGGACGAGCCCGCTACCGAGGCGGGGCTGGAGGAGACCTGGCGCGAATTCGAGGCCGCCTGGTTTCGACTCGAGGACAACGCCCTGGACTGGCTGCTCGATCTCGGCGGGCGCCTGTCCGACGAGCAGGTGAAGGACTTCCTGGAGGGTCTGTGGGAAGAGCAGGCCGAGTTCGAGGAGAAGTACCTCGAGCGCACCGACGAGGAGTTCTACGAGGATACCCTGGACAACTTCATCGAGAACGGCACCGACTACCTCGGCAGGCTGTCCAGCGAGCAGCGCACGATGCTGGAGGAATACACGAAGGAGATGCAACGCTCCGACGCCGCGTGGCTGGCGGACCGCGCCGAGTGGTTCGAGCAGCTCGCCGTGTTCCTGCAGCGTGAACCGGGCTGGCAGCTGCGGGTGCGAGAGGCAGTGGAAGCCAGGCGCGGCAATTCCCCCGAACAGTACCAGGCGGTGTACGACCACAACCTCGACGTCGTCGGCAGGGCGATCGTCGAGCTGCTCAACTCCCGCACGGAAAAACAGGACCGGCACCTGCGCAAGAAGCTCGCGGACCTGCGCGAGGACCTGGAAACCCTGGTGGCCCAGGGGTTGGAAGCGCAGGCGAAGAAAGAGAAGGCCGCCCGGGAGAAAGCCCGGAGTGAACATCAGTCGGCGCAGGAGAGCTCAGTCGAGCAGTGACAGATCCCGCACCGCGCCCTTGTCGGCGCTGGTCGCCATCTTCGCGTACACCTTCAGCGCCGGGCTGACCTTGCGCGGCCGCGGCTCCACCGGGCGCCAAGCCTTGTCTCCCCGCGCTTCCATCGCCGCGCGGCGCTCCGCCAGCTCACCGTCCGACAGCTTTACATTGATGGAGCGATTGGGAATGTCGATCTCGATGGTATCGCCGTTCTCCACCAGCCCGATCGCGCCGCCGGCGGCCGCCTCCGGTGAGGCGTGACCGATGGAGAGCCCGGAGGTGCCCCCGGAAAAGCGCCCGTCGGTGAGCAGCGCGCACACCTGGCCCAGCCCCTTCGACTTGATATAGCTGGTGGGATAGAGCATCTCCTGCATGCCGGGCCCGCCCTTGGGGCCCTCGTAACGTACGATCACCACATCGCCGGGCTTGACCCGGTCCCCGAGCACGGCCTCCACCGCCGCCTCCTGGCTCTCGCAGACGAAGGCCGGCCCGGAAAACGTCAGGATGGACTCGTCGACACCGGAGGTTTTCACCACGCAGCCGTCCTCGGCGATGTTGCCGAACAGCACCGCGAGGCCGCCCTCCAGTGAATAGGCGTTGTCCAGCGAGCGGATGCAGCCCCCGGCGCGGTCGTCGTCCAGGCTCGGCCAGCGCGTGTCCTGACTGAAGGCGGTCTGGGTGGGGATGCCCGCCGGCCCCGCCGAGTAGAACCTGCGCACCGCGGCGTCCTCGGTGCGCACGATGTCCCAGTTGTCCAGCGCCTCGCCGATGGTGGCGGAGTGCACGGTGGGGCAGCCCGAGTGCAGCAGGCCGGCCCGGTCGAGTTCGCCGAGTATTCCCATGATGCCGCCGGCGCGGTGCACGTCTTCCATGTGGTACTGGGGCGTGTTCGGCGCCACCTTGCACAGTTGGGGTACCTTGCGCGACAGGCGGTCGATGTCGGCCATGGTGAAATCCAGCTCCGCCTCCCGGGCTGCCGCCAGCAGGTGCAGAATGGTGTTGGTGGAACCGCCCATGGCGATGTCCAGGCTCATCGCGTTTTCAAAGGCCTGGAAACTGCCGACCTTGCGCGGCAATACGGAGTCGTCGTCGCCCTCGTAGTAGCGGCGGCATAAATCCACGATGAGTTCTCCCGCCCTGAGAAAGAGCTGCTCGCGGTCCGCGTGGGTTGCGAGCGTGGAACCGTTCCCCGGCAGGGACAGCCCCAGCGCCTCCGTCAGGCAGTTCATGGAATTGGCCGTGAACATGCCGGAACAGGAGCCGCAGGTGGGGCAGGCCGAGCGCTCGTACTCGGCCACGGTCTCGTCGTCGGCGCTGTCGTCCGCGGCGATGACCATGGCGTCGATCAGGTCGAGCTTGTTCTCGGACAACCGCGTCTTGCCCGCCTCCATAGGCCCGCCGGAGACAAACACCGCCGGGATGTTCAGGCGCATGGCGGCGTTCAGCATCCCCGGCGTGATCTTGTCGCAGTTGGAGATACACACCATGGCGTCGGCGCAGTGGGCGTTGACCATGTACTCCACGGAGTCGGAGATAATGTCCCGGGAGGGCAGGCTGTAGAGCATGCCGTCGTGGCCCATGGCGATACCGTCGTCCACGGCGATGGTGTTGAACTCCTTCGCCACGCCGCCGGCGGCCTCGATCTGGCGCGCCACGAGCTGGCCGAGGTCCTTCAGGTGCACGTGACCGGGCACGAACTGGGTGAAGGAGTTGACCACCGCGATGATCGGCTTCTGGAAATCGTCGTCCTTCATGCCGGTGGCGCGCCACAGGGCGCGGGCGCCGGCCATGTTGCGACCGGCGGTGGATGTTTTGGAGCGGTACTCTGGCATGCGTGCTGCTTCCTTCACCTGGCGGCCCGGGCCGCCCTGAAAACGGGGCCCGAAGGATAGCAAATTACTGCGCGGCGTGCCGCGTGAGAAAGCGTGGTTCGATGGCGGATCAGGCCAGTCGATCCCGGGCGAGGGCGAGGTTTTTCTGTGCTGCCGCGGCGGCCTTGGACTGCTCACCTACCTGGGAGTAGCACTCGATCGCCTCCGCGTACTTCTTCTGGTCGAAGAGGCTGTTACCGAGGTTGAAGTACACGTCCGGCGCCGCCTCGGCGGCGGAGAACCCCAGCGACATGCGAAAACACACCTCGGCCTTTTCGGGGTGTCGCATGCAGTCGTGGCAGTTGCCCAGCGCGAACCAGGCCTGGGGATCCTGGGGCCAGTACTCGATCGCCTCTTCAAACGCGCGTTTGGCGCGTGCGTAGTCTGCGCCTTCGTAGTGCGCGCAGCCGTCCTTGTACGCCGCCTGGTTCAGTTCCCGGGACTGCGGGTGGTCCGACTTGTCTTCGTAGCGTGTCATGGTCACCTGTGCCCCGGAATTATTCGGCTTATCAGTGGGTGCCGGCGTTTGCGGCGATTTGCAGCAGCTCCTCGAAGGGCGGCTGTTCCTGGAACACCGGCACGTCGTCGCCGACGGCGACCCATGGCTGCGCGCTGCGAAACCACACGTGTGCGACCGGGCGGAGAGAGGAGGTGTCGTCGAGCGTACCGGGTTTGACCGCCACGATGCCGGAATGCCCCGGTGAGCTGAACCACAGGGCAACGCCGCAATCGGTACAGTGGTGGCGGCGCATGCGGTTGCGGCTGGCGGCAAACTCCTGGATGCCCGGCTCGCCCTGGGTAAGCCGGATGTCCGCCGCGTTGAGGACCATGGAGAGGCCGAAAGCGGAACCGGACAGCGTCTGGCAATCGGTGCAGTGGCAGGCGTGAACGCTCAGGGGCCTGCCCGTAACCTCGTAGCGGATCGATCCGCAGGCGCAGCCGCCTGTGAGCGTGGCCACGGAGCTCATGCCGGCCCGCTCATGTATCCACCTCGTGCGTATAGCGCGACGTAGCGCAAACCGACAGTACCGTCGCGACCACGCGCACAGCGGCCAAACGGGATGACTACAGGGCTACTTGTGGGCGATGGGCTTGTCGGTGAACAGGAAATCCTTGAGCTCCTTGTCGAAGTCGGGATCCTGCCGCCGGATCCATTCGAGAACCATGGCGGCATGCTCCTTCTCCTCGTCGCGATTGTGGGCGAGGATTCGCTTCAGCTCCTCGTCCTTGCACGCGTCGACCCGCTGGTTGTACCAGTCAACGGCCTCGAGCTCTTCCATGAGAGAGGTGATGGCACGGTGCATATCCCGTGTCTCGTCGGAAAGCTCGGCAATCGGCTCGTGATACCCTTCGTTGGCCATGATGTTTTCTCTCGTTGTAGGTGGTGTGGCATGTCAGTGTACATGTCGAACATGCGGCTGTCTCGGCCGCCCGGACCGGCGCGGTGGCGGCACGACCGCTACCCATCGATGGGGACGCTGCCGTCCGTGGCTTGCCGGTAGATCGTGTAAGGCAGAACCACCGTATCCGACAGGAACGAAAAAGCCCCATCGATGACATAGAAGCCGACGAGCACGTCCCACTCGGTACCGGTGGGTTTCGAATTGAGCACGCACAGATCATAGGAGACGCCGGAGTAAACCCTGGGGAGCGAATCACAGTACGTGTCGCGCTTCACCAGCTTTCTGGACAGGGCCTCGTCGGAGTGAGAGAGCGTCGTTACGGTGCCACATCCCGTGGTAAGTAGCACGAGGCACAGCGTGATTATTGGTTTCATTCGTTGGTTCCCGTGAGATCAGGCTGCACTATAGCCGCAAACAGGGAATGCGCCAAAGGGCAGGGTGGGTTTGCAGCACGCCAGTCAGGCCCCCTGAGTGAACAGACCGACAACGAGCAGTGCTGCAATAGCCAACAGGGAAAACCCGAAGGATACTGAACGGGCCACCGGCACGTTAGCGTAATAGAAAATTGCGTACGCGGTGCGACTCAGGGCGAACGCCCAGGCGGCATAAGCCGTATAGAGGGGAGACGCGGCGGAGAGCATGCAGAACAGCAGGGCGCAGATAAACACGGCGATGCTCTCGTTGGTGTTTCCCACCGTGCGGCTCGCTCGAAAGAGGAGATTGGCATGATCCGCCTGAACAGGCGTGCCCGGCACGTGCTTGCGCAGGATTCCCAGCACGTCTGAAACCAGTATCTGGATGAGCATGAGCACCGCGATAAAACCCAGTGCGGCGATGGAAAGACCGTATTCCTGGAAGATCATAGAAGTGAATCCTCATGCAGGGAGCAGGCGCGGAAACTGGCGAGCCGGTTGCCGGGCTGCACCAGCCAGTGCCTGTCAGCCGCCGGAAGCACGATAAAACTCGACACGGAATCGAACCTCCCCGAGCGGCGCTACTTCGTGGAGAACGGTGGGCTCCACGACGCCGTAGACGTCTTCAGTCAGCGTTATCTCCTCCAGTTCAGGCTCGAGAATACGATAGTTGAGCTTGCCGGACAGGATCACGATTCTACCCCAGGTGCCCGCCTTTGTTTGATGCGCCTTCAACAGGCCGGCCGGCACGCTGGTTTCGTCGAACTCGGGGGTGCTCTTGTACTTTTCCAGGTCCGGGGGGAGAGTCTTCACGTCAGTCCGACCAGTTGCGGCGCCAGGTGATAATCGGCCTTTAGTATAGGCGCAGTCCGAGAGTGAGAAAAAGGGCTGGGCGTACCTGAACTGCGCCATCCTAGAACGATTCGTTCTCATCGTGTACGGAGAGGCTCAGCTCACCATCGAAGCTTGTAAATATCCGAAAGGTGATGGGCCTGCAGCATACCTGGCAGTCCTCGATGTACTGGTGACCCGCTTCTTCACCATCGATGAGGACTTCGATGGACTCGCCGCAGTAGGGACAGCTGATTTTCTGCTGGTTCAGTGATTCCATCTGGCTTCAGCAACTATAATTCTGCGCACAACACCACCCTGTCCAGGCACCGAATACCGTTCTCAAAGATCGGCTCGGGGTACCCGGAAAAATATCCCACCTCAATGCACTGCATTCTAAATCCGCACTTCTGATACAACGCCAGCTGCGACAAACTTGAATTCCCGGTGCCTACCTTTATAGAGAGCGCCCCGCTTTCTTTCGCGTAGCTTTTTGCTTTGAAGATGAGTTCCTTGGCTATGCCTTTACCCTGGTGAGATTCATCCACAGCGATATTCTTGAGCTCAGCCTGGTCTGCGTTGAACGTAGTGGCCACAACACCAACAAGACGGCCTGACTCGTAGGCTGCAAACAGAGTTGCGTCACCGATATAGGCAGCTATCGCTTCTTCATTCGGGTCAGCCAGCAGGAGAAGAGCCATCAGCTCTCCTGCAACTTCCCCCTGGTAGCGCTCAATATTCACGTGAGATTAGACCAGCTATTCATGTGTATTCAACAACGTGAGTCTTCGCCCCGCTGCACCGGCGGGCAGCTGGCCGGCCATAGCTCGGGGGGTGGCGATGTCGCTGTAAGCTGACAGCCCCTGGATCGCGTCTATCCAAGCAACGCTCCCATACTGATACGCTCTTCCACGCGAAATCCCAGGGACTCGTAAAAAGCCTGCACCTCGTGATTAGACGCTCGAATCTGTAGATTGACCTTGATACAGCCTAGCTCCTTGAGAGAGCTCATGGCCTCTTCAATCAGGCTCCTTCCTATACCCCTGCGCCGCTGTCCGGGTGCCACGGCAACTGCATACAGCCAGCCTCGATGGCCATCGTACCCCGTCATACAAGCGCCTATGATCTGATCGAATTCCTCCGCTATAAAAATCTGGTCGTCAACGAGAAGCTTCGATTCGATCATCCTTGAGGATTCGTTGTGCGGCGGATCATCCGGGAAGGCGTCAGCCCACAGGCGGATCAACCCCTCTCGATCGCCTTGATTGTACTTACGTATGATCATGGTGCTCTCTGAAATCCCTGGCAGTTAAGGCAGTGCTGACGGCCGACCCAAGCGTCGGTTGCTCGCGCTGGCTAGGTGGCCCGACCAAATCGTTCATTAATTCACGATAGCCGTGTAGTCGGCCAATTCCAACCGATAAACAAAACAGTCGTCCTGACCAAAGCGCCGTGGTTCGACGAACTTGAAACCGAGTCGTTCGTAGAACCGATGAGCGCGCGTGTTTGTCGCCAGTGGATCAATCAGTATTGCTGTCACTGACTTGTTTGCAAAACACTTAGCCAATGCCTGTTGCATCATTTGCGTGCCATAGCCTCTGCCGAGGCAATCCACCTCGCCGATCCAGATGTCGATAGCGCGAAGGTTTGATTCTACTGCGCCCCAATAATGACTGTCTTCCAGTGCCGGGTCGATGATCTGTACGAACCCGATCGGCCTGCCGTTGACCTCGGCGATAAGTTGCTCACGCCACGCCGGGCTTCGATGCAGCTCTGTAGCCCAAGCCCAGTCATCATTCGGGTCGGATTCAATGATGTGTGGCTGCTCGTCCCAATGCTCGAGTAGTTCGAGGTCACCTGGAGCTGCAGAACGTAGTGTTACTTCATTATTTGAACGGGTGCTCGACATAGACGGCGGAGTATTCAGGCGACCTATCGCTTCAACCAGCGGCGGCGAAACCGGGAAGCGATTTTGGCGTCCGCAGCCCTGACTTGATAGGCCCGTCGACAGCAGCCGGTCTTGCGATCACGAAGCTGACTTCGCCCGGCTCCACAAGTACCCGATGGCCAGGAGTGCAGGAATGACGAGCAAGACCACGACCACCGGGACACTTTCTCTTATGGGATCGGCGTCCAGGGCATACACAGATACGATGTCAGATAGATCGGTCAGCAGGCGGACAATAAACATCACCAAAAGGGCTTTGTGAGATTTCAGGAGTAATGCAACGATTATTCCCACGGCTACTGTCACATTTCTCGTTACATACAGCTGAATAGCGTAATCCAGCTCCGTTGCTCCGGGAATAAAGCCGCTTGGATCGAGTGCGGTACCAATAGAGAAAAGGAGAACCAGGACTATCTGTGCGAGCACGATTATCCATAGCCAGATGGGTAAAAACCGTTGATGGAGCTTGTTGTCGTTGTTCACTTTGGCTATCCCCGGTGATAGGTGAAAGATTCGCCTCCTTGCGAATCTTGTTGTGGAGTACGTCGCCGGAATCTACTTCACTGCGTTTTTCCTGGAGCGATAGAAATTATACGGTAGATAGATGAGTGCGCTTATGAACGTACCAAGGGTCGCTATAGATACTGCGATCGTTTGCACGCTTGTTGTGCCCAGTTCCAGCCATACCTTCGAGGCTTCACTCAACTCCGTGGTGTCCGCCAGGGCCTGTAGGTCGTTGTTGAATCCCTCCAGAACGGCCATGTTGTTTGAAGCCATCTGAAATACGACGACGGAAAGCGATGCGTACAGTATGGTCAGAATACAGATGATGAACCAGTTGAGGCTTTTTGCCGCAAGGTGTCCCACTGCAATATAAGCGAACGTGACACCCGACCAGAACTGGAAGATCTGCCAGTTAACGTCCGCCCTGGCGGCCATCAGTTCAAAAAGCTCCTGCTCATTCACCTTGCCGATTTTCCCATTTGTGACTGGGGTCGTAGACGGACCACCGCCGGTGCACTGAAACCGTGAAGGGTTTGTGAAATCCCTCCGGCATTGCGTGTCGGATGACTAGTCACCAAAGCCCTCGAGACAATATTCCTCGCCATTCAAGCGTTCACACCAGAATCGGGCATTGGATAACCAGGTCTTAGTATAGACGCTTTCCGGCCCGGCCCACTCGAGAACTGGCTGGTAAAAGAGGGTGTGTATTACCTGGGCTGGCTTGGCAACAAAGACATGGTAGTTCGAACCGACGACGTACTTGCCGAATGCGAGATACAGGAAAAAGAAGCCCAGGATATAGAGGGTAGCAAGGGTCGCTGGGATGAGGAGCGCCCTGGTTGGAAAATTGGTCATTTGGGCCAGCTAGTAGCAAGGTGCATAACGCCTTGGTAACCGGCGCATGACTTCGCGCGAAGCGGCAAGTTGGGTGTCCGGCGCCGAAGGCGCGAAGTTGACCAACTTGTTAGGTTTCATTGCCTGCGGCTTCTAACAATAGCCTATAGCCTTCGTCGCGATATATATCTAGTGATAGCTTGTCGATACTGGCTTTTGCATGATCATACTGCCCAGCATCTATGGCCGATCTATAGATGGCTTTGTAGTTTTCATCTCGATATATCCCAAGCGACAACTTACCGGCTGCTTCAATTGCCTGCTTATAACATCCTTTCTTCAATGCAGCACTAACGATGTTTTTGTATCCGTCATCTCGATCTATACCAAGACTCAATGCACTGACAGATTCAAACATAGGTTCAAAGATACCAACGCACGAGGGTTTCGAATCTGGTGATGGCGAGCCCGCACCATTTGATACTGCCTGCTCACCTTTTGCCGGTGGCGAAGAGATCTCGTCAGGCTGTTGAATTACAAGCGTAACAACGGCTGCTCCCGCTGCCACAACACCTGCTATTGCTGCTACCCAATTTGCCTTATTGCTCAATCTTTCACTCCGGACTGAAACCTAACGCTGTGAGTTGGGACGTCAAAACCGCGCAGCGGTTTTGACGTCCCAGCGAAGCGACAACCTTGCCTTGTTATGCGTCGTCACGCATTTGCCTGATAGCACTTAGATAGTGCCCCTCCTCGGGTTCATTGCCATTGGCAATGTCCATCATCAGCTGGATGATCATTATCGTGCCAGTTTGGATACCTTCCTCGTCAATGGTCTCACCAGAGTAGTCTGGATCGGTAGCGATCTCGACGTTTACAGCCCACCAGACACCGATCTTGTGGGTAACCGAGAGCAAATTCTCAAAGGTTTCTGTGTCGATTTGGCGATCGGGCTCGCTAAGGAAATACGGCAGGTCATGCACTACGCGATTTCTCAGCTCCCGAGCTTGAGACATTTGCAGGATATCCGCCTCATCGATAGCACCGTTGGCATTAAACCAGAGCAAACTGGCGTGCAGCGGTGACTTAGAGAGCGACATAACATTTTGCTCATACTCTGGCCCTGGATGGGCCCCATCTTTATCCCAGTAGTCTGAGTAAAACGATTGTAGTTTGCCGACAACTGACTCCTTGCAACTCTCGTAAGCAGCGATATAGAGAGAAGCGTTGATGAGGCTCTGTCGCAGCTCCTTAGGGTTTAGAAATTTCTCCCAGCTATCCATCAGACGCATAAACCTCGTGGCAGCGGGCGGAAAGACCGCGTAGCGGTTTGCCCGTCCGGCGTCCGAATGGGGCGTACTGCCGGCTTGTTATCCGTCATGCTCCCGCGCTCGACAAGAGTTTTACCTTATCTAGCACTTCTTCGAAAAGAAGGTACTCAGGCCCTTTGACTGCATCCCAGTTAATATCGTTATCTTGTAGTTCAGGGCTTGCCCCAACTTCTATGTATGTATGATAGTTGGAGAGCTTGAATAAAGTCCTATCCGTCTTTTCTAGGAGAGATATGTACTCGCTGGCATCTAGGCTCTCTAGCATCTGCGGCAGGTCATGTGCTAGATCATTTCTATGT
>Ga0126341_1000089_pt1 | contig 19139 bp, 15 predicted proteins | sample OrbTmetagenome_FD_97057 | JGI IMG/M metagenome (GOLD analysis project Ga0126341, IMG submission 97057) | Coral microbial communities from Florida Keys, Florida, USA - Orbicella T D metagenome | ecosystem: Host-associated > Invertebrates > Cnidaria > Coral | place: Florida Keys, Florida, USA... | reverse complement strand
GAAAGCCCGGCCCTCGCAATTCCCGGCCGGGGACGGAAAGCTTCGCTTTCCTGGTATCCCGTCCGGGCTCGGGCGCGATTTGCGGTGCAAATCGCCCAGCTGAGCTACGGGCGGTGTAATTGGTACATTCTCCCACCAAACATCGAGATATCCAGTGGTCGCAGGCCTTCGGCCTGCCGCGCTCCTTTCCGTCCTTTGGGACGGAAAGCCCGGCCCTCGCAATTCCCGGCCGGGGACGGAAAGCTTCGCTTTCCTGGTATCCCGTCCGGGCTCGGGCGCGATTTGCGGTGCAAATCGCCCAGCTGAGCTACGGGCGGGGAACAGCCTCCCCCCTTTGCTCAGGAGCACCTGTATTCCAGGGCGAGGGGCCAGCAGCCGGGCAGCATACCGAGATACCCGAGGGTAGTCTATGCCGGGCCCCCGCGGGCCGGGGTATTGCGGGAAAATTTCAATTTTGAATTGAATTCAGTTCAATACTGGTCTAGGGTACACACACCAGACCTGAGGAACCGCCATGCCTGAACCCGCCAGAAAACGAAACCCCGAGGCCACACGCCGGCGCATCCTCGCCGCGGCGGGGGAGCTGCTCGCCCGCGGCGACGGCTCCCTGGAGATGGCCTGGGTCGCGAAGGAGGCGGGCGTCTCCCAGGGTCTCGCCTACCATCATTTCGGCTCCAAGGAGGGGTTGGTCCAGGCCGTCGTCAACGATTTTTACGACCGGATCGAGGCCGCAGTCCTGATGGCGCGCCTGGATGAGATCGAGGACTGGGAAGCGCGGGAGCAGGAACGCGTGCGGCGCTATATTGATTTCCTGCTCAATGACCCGCTCGGTGTGACTGTTATCAGCCGCCTGGCGCACACGCCCTCGGTGGCCGCGGTGGAGGCGGAGCGCTGGGACGCGCTGGTAACAGTGGGTGCGCGCAATGTCGCGGAGGGCCAGGCCGGCGGTGCCGTGCGCGCCGCCGAGGACAGCGAACTGCTGGCCGCCATGGTCCTGGGCAGTGTGCGCTCGGCGGTCGCGCGCGTGGTCGCGGCGGGCAGGGCGGTGGACACCGAACAACTGACACGGGACATCTGGGCCTACGCCCGGCGCGGCCTGCGCCTGGAGGTGAACGCATGAGTACAACAAAGAGTGGGCGCGACGATCCGCGCTTCCTGCAGATCGATTCGATGGACCAGTACTTCGACCGGGACCTCGCCCGCACCCACGGCTTTACGCAGGGCGGCGACGCCGCCGTGGTCGACGCGGAGCAGCTGGAGCGCGAGCATGCGCAACTGATGCGCGACGGCTACATCATTCTCGAGGGCATTGTCAGCGAGGAGCAGATGGCTGCCTTGCGCAGGGAAGCTGCGCCCCACCTGGAGCACATGGGACGAAACTCCTTCGAGGGGGAGCGCACGCAGCGCATCTATGGCCTGCCGGAGAAGCTGCGGGCTGCGGATGCATTCATCGAACACCCCCATGTGCTCGCGCACATCGATCGGGTGCTGTCACCCAACTACCTGCTGTCCCAGGCGCAGGTCATCAATATCCTGTCGGGCTCCCCCGCCCAGCCGCTGCACATTGACGACGGCTTCTACCCCTGGCCGCGGCCACGGCCGCCGATTTCCGTGGCAACCGTGTTCGCCATCGACGATTTCACCGAGGACAACGGCGCGACCGTGGCGATACCCGGCAGTCACCTGTGGGATAACGATCGCTTTCCGGAAGAGGGCGACGAGCGTATCAAGGTGGTGATGTCCGCCGGCTCCTGCGTGCTGTTCCTCGGCAACCTGTGGCACGGCGGGGGCGAGAACCACAGCGGCGCGAGCCGGCTCGCTCTCACCTGCCAATACTGCGAGCCCTGGGCGCGCACCCAGGAAAATTACTTTCTCTCGGTGTCGCGGGAAACCGCCGCCTCGGTGTCGGAAAACATCCGGCGTATGCTGGGCTACTCCATTCACCCGCCGTTCATGGGAATGTGCGATGGGATGCACCCCAAGCGCAAGCTGCCGCTGCCGGAAAACGAGTAAGCCGTCGCGCTGAAAGGTTTTGCCCCTGCAGCGCCGTCGCGGCAATCGCCTCAGTAGCGCACGAGCCGGTAGAACCAGAGCAGCAACAGCCCGGTGACCAGGGCCACCACGCTGATGATCCAGGTGCCGCTGCCGTCGCCGATGATCGGCGACATCACCACGGGTCCAAGGCCGCCCCCTATAAATGCGCTGATGCCGTTGTAGGCCCCCGCGGCGGCGGCGAACCGGTCCTGCGGCAGCACGCGCTGCAGCAGTGCGAATTCGGATGCCTGGAAAGACGACAGGAAGAACACCCCGGCGGAGAACAGGGCGATTACGGCCCAGATACTCTCCGCGCCCAGCGCAAAATAGAAAATGCTGCCCGCGACGATGGCGCCCATCCCGGTGATCGCGGCACGCATGTTGAGCTTGTCGCCGAGTGTCGCCCACAACACCAGCCCGAGCAGGGAAAACACGTAGGGTCCCGCCACCAGGAAGGTGATGTCCTCGAAGGGGATGCCCCGCTTGTTGGTGTAGTAAGAGGGAATCCAGGTGGTGAGTCCGAGGCCCATCAGGTTGTTGCACACACCGATGACCACGAACAGCAGGTAGCGCGGCATGCCGAAAATCTGCCGCCAGGGGATATCGGTAGTCTCCTCGGCCTCCTCAGCGGCGCGACCCGCCGCGATGTAGTCGTTCTCCGCGGCTGGCAGCCCGGGGTGTTGCGCCGGGCTGTCGTGCACGAACCTGTAGACCAGCGGCAGGCTCACGACGAGCCCCGCCACCGCGAGCACGTGGAAACCGGCGCGCCAGCCGAACTCCGCCATGATGGGCACGAGGAGCATCGGCGCCAGCAGGATGGCCAGGAAGATGCCCGCCACCACGATGCTGTTCGCCCGGCTGCGCTCGTGCAGCGGGAACCACGCCTTTACGGATGTGGCCATCATCGGCACGTGCACGCCCTCGCTGAGCCCCAGTAGCACGCGGGTGGCCAGCAGCAGCATCATGAACTGGCTCACCATGGCGCCCACCGCGGTGAACACGGACCACAGGGTGACGATGAGAAACAGGCTGCGCCGGGTGCCGATCCGGTTGGCGAGCGGGGTGAGGAAAATATTGGCCAGCCCGTAGGCGCCGTAGAAAAACCCCATCAGCATGGAGCCGTAGCGACGCAGCTCCTCGTCGGTCCAGCCGTACTCCTGCGCCATCAGGGGGAGGGCGAAGGTAATGTTTATGCGGTCCATGAAACCCACGAACAGGGTCACCATGAACACGAGGGTCATCTGCCAGCGGCGGTCGCGCAGCAGTGTGCTCAACACGCGTTGATGTCCATTCCCTGCTTAGTGGTTCGTGTGCAGATCAGGGCGGGAATGAAGCGAAGATCGCCGTGGCTGCCGCGTTGTACTTGCCCTGGTCCTGGGTGGGCTCGCCCTTCAGCCTCGACTGCGTCACGGCGCGCCACACGGATTTCTTCATGCCCGGGTCAATCAGGTCGACGATAAACGTACCCTGCGTGTAGTTGTGCACGGATACCTCGGTGCGCGTCGGCCGACAGCTCCAACAATTGTAGGCGCTGTAGCGATTGTAGCGGCCGTACCCTGCATAGGCACCGTAGGCGGGTGTCTCGTAGGTGCGCACGTCGGTCTTGTTCTGGGTGACCAGGTGCCAGCTCAGCAGCAGGTCCGCCTGCTTCGGATCGTCGACCATCACGAAGCCCTTGTTGCCCAGTGCGTAGGCCAGGGCATCGTCCACGCGACCCCGCTGGATGTCGCTCAGCTGCAGCGGGTTATCGCCCACCACCTGGCCGGAATCGCGGTACATGGCGATCTTCTTCACATCCATGAAATCGTAGTCGGGCTTGTAGTCCACCGTGGGGGTGGGCGGCCCGCTGGCGCAGGCGGCCAGCAGCAGTGCCAGGAATGCGAGAGTGACAGTGCGCGGTGACGCGGGAAGAGGGTGGATCATCGGTTGTTTCCTCTGTGGACGGGCGGTGCGGTCGTCGGTCGTAGAGTGTAACCATTTCCCGGGGTCGGGTCACCGCGCCGGGGCGAGCGGGCCGCAGGGCGCCTGGATGGCCTGGAGCTGCTCCGCGTGACGCCGGGGTGCCGCGACGACTTCTGTGAACAGCGCGTCGCGCCGGTCCCGCCACGCGACGTACAGCGGCGGCAGCGCTCCTGCCAGCAGAGATTCCAGCTCCCGCACGGGGGGCAGGACCTCGTGGTAGCGCCGGCCCATGATCGCCGCGGGCGGCTGGATGTCGCCGATGAAGTAGCGCCGTACCACGTTCGGCAGGACATCCGCGGCGCCGTGGCGCACCCCGGGAGCGCACAGGGGTCCGCGGGCCCTGCGCGCCTCGACCACCGCGTCCGCCGCGGCCAGCCAGTCCGCCTGGCGCGCCAGAGCGGAGAGCAGTATCCCGCCGTCGCCCCCCGCCACCTCGCTCAGCAGTATTTCGAAGCCCTGGTTGTCCGCGGTGAAATCCCCGCCCAGCCAGCGACGGGCGTGGTCAGTGATCGCGGCCAGCGCGGCCCGCGATGCGGCACCGCCCACCGCCGGGTAGTCTCGCGGCACCGGGGTGCCACGCCAGAACGCGCGGTACTCATCGCTGCCAAGCGTGGCGTTGAACAGCAGTTGCGGCAGCTGGTCGCGCTTTTGCTCCCAGGCGGTGTGGAGCTGTGCTGCGAGGGTATCGCGCCCCTGCTCGCCGAGCGCCTGTACGCAGGCGGGTGCCAGCCGCAGGTATTCCAGGGCCAGCAGCAGCCGCTGTGAATCCCGCGCCATGCGACCCAGGCTGCTGTTGCGCTTGCCGATGGTGACCTGCACGGCGCAGCCGCTCAGGGCGAGGAAGTCCAGTGTATCGAGGCTGCTGCCCTGGAGGGTGAGGCGCAGTTGTCCGCTGCGCGGGGGGCGTGGCAGCGCCCTGGGTAGGGGCGGCTCCGCGCGCACGCCGAGGGCGGTACCCAGCCGGGTGAGATAAGTCTCGAAGCGAGCCTCCGGCTCGGGGGCCTGGCACCCCGAAGCGGCGGCCATCGACACCACCAGTATTGCCAGGAGCGCCCGGAGGCGGGCGCGCGGCATCGTCACCATCGCATGTCCCCGATCCACACCCGTGTTATACCGGGAATCGCTGTGCAGTGGATCATCGGAAGCGTGCGCCTGCTGGCGCGTGCGGCGACGGACTGGATTCAGCCGAGCTCGGCCCTCGCGCGCTCGGCCCAGTTGGCCAGGTGCCCGCACTCCTCGGGCACCGATTCCTTCACCCAGCGCAGGAAGTCCACCGCCGCCAGCAGGTCGATGTCGGCGAAGGTGAAATTGTCGCCCGCGACCCAGGGGCGCTCCGCGAGGTGTGCATCCAACTCGGGCAGATAATGGGCAATCTGCAGGCGTCCGCGGTCCGCGAGCTCGGGTATCTGCGGCAGGTCCAGCGGCCCGGGCAGCCCGCGGTTGACGAAACCCTTGCTGCTGTTGCGCAGAACGCTGGCGATGGCGTTGAACAGCCCCGTGTAGAGCTTGTGACACCAGCCGGCCACTTCCGCCTTCTCCAGCGGGGTGGTGCCCAGCAGCGGTCGTTCGGGATAGAGGCTCTCCAGGTAGGTGCACATGCCGATGACCGCGTCGAACACGGTGCCGTCGTCCAGCACCAGGGCCGGCACCGTGCAGGCGGGATTGATGGCGCGATATTCCGGGGACAGTTGCTCCCCGGTGGTCATATCGATCGGCACGGTCTCGATCTCGATGCCCTTGTACTGCATGAACATGGCCAGGCGGCGCGCATTGGGTGCGCCCTCGTAGGTGTAGATTTTCATCGGCGGGGCTCCAATCACTTGCTAGAGGCCGGTCAATACTAGGCGCTGCCCGGGTTTCACGCCAGTGCAGGCGGCCACGGCGCGAGTTTTACCCGCCCCTGTTAGCCGCTATAATGCGCCCCTCGGCAGATGCCAGGATTACCCCCATGACACGCACAATAATTGCTCTCCTCACCGCACTGTTCGCCCTCGGAGCGTTCGCGGTCGACCTCACCGACGCCCAGCGCGCGGAGATCGAGGAGCGCATCAAGCCGGTCGGGGAGTCCTGCCTCGAGGGCGACAGCAGCTGTGGCGGGGCCGCCGGCGCGGCCGCCGCAGGGACCACCGCGGCACGCTCCGGGGAAGAGGTGTACAACGCCGCCTGCCTGGCCTGCCATGCCAGCGGTGTCGCAGGTGCGCCCAAGCTGGGCGACGTGGCCGCCTGGGCCGATCGCATCGCCGGGGGCATGGACGCACTTTACGACGCCGGTATCAACGGCATTTCCGGTACCGGCATGATGGCCAAGGGCGGCTGCATGAACTGCACCGACGAGGAAGTGAACGCCGCCGTCGACTACATGGTGGCCGCGAGCCAGTAGGCTGCAATGCATTGTTGCAAGCCGCGGTGCACGAGCATGGCGGCTTTTTTTTGTCCGTACACAGGACGGGCCGACCACGAGTATGCGCCTAAAAACTGTAGGCGGCAGGTATTCCCGCCGGAGTGTGCGAAGTGAACAAGTTACAGCCGATCTCCTTTCTCCCTCTCCTCTCTCTCCTATTGGCCGGCCTGCTCGCAGGCTGCGACCAGGAGGCCCCGCCGGAGCGTGTGATCGAGGTGGTCGTCGACAAGGTTGTTAACGAACCCTACCAACCGAAGATCCGCTATGTCGGCAGGCTGCAGGCCCGTGACGATGTCGCGATCCAGGCGCGCGTCACTGGCTACCTGCTCACGCGCGAGTTCCGCGAGGGCGATCTCGTGGCGGCCGGGGATGTCCTGTATACGATAGAGGACTCCGAGTATCGCGCGACGTTGGCGCGAGCCCGGGCGGACCTCTCCGCCGCGGTAGCCAACCAGACCAACGCGGAGCGCAACTACAGGCGCGGGAAGGAACTGCTGCCGCGAGGTGCCATTTCCCAGGCCGAGATGGATGATCTCACCGCAAAAAAATTGGACGCAGATGCGAACATTGAGGCGGCCACTGCCCAGGTTGCCAGTGCCAAGGTCGACCTGGGCTTCACGACTATAAAGGCGCCTATCTCGGGGCGGATAGGCCGCAGCGTAACTAGTGTCGGAGATCTCGTCGGACCCAACTCAGGGGACCTGACCACGCTGGTCAGCATCGACCCGATTCAGGCGCTGTTCCAGGTCAGTGAAGCAGTCTATGTGTCCCGGATAAGCTCGATTCGGGAAGAAGGCCTGGACGCCGCTGCCCTGACGCGCCTTGAGGTCACACTGGAGTTGGCCAACGGCGACATCTACCCGGAGATCGGCCACCTCGATTACCTGTCCAACCGTATCGATGAGAGCACCGGTACGCTGGAAGCGCGAGCGCTGGTGCCCAACCCCCACTCGCTGCTGGTACCGGGGCAGTACGTGCGCATAATCCTCAGAGATACCCAGCTCTCCAATGGCTTATTTTTGCCGCAGGCAGCAGTGCAGGCTGACCAGCAGGGCAGTTTCGTGTTGATCGTGCGCGATAGCGGCGAGGTCCAGCGGCGCAACGTGGAGCTGGGAGATCGCATGGACGACAATGTCCTGGTCAACGACGGGGTGGAGGCCGGCGACAAGGTCATCGTGCGCGGTCTGCAGGCGGTGCGGCCGGGCATGACGGTGACCACGCGCGAGATAGCCGCGGAGAACAGTTAGTGTTCAGCGCTTTTTTTATCCGCCGGCCCAAGTTTGCCCTGGTTATCGCCATTGTCATGACCCTGGCGGGCGGCCTGTCGATCTACACCCTGCCCATCACCGAGTACCCCAGCATCTCACCGCCCAGCATCCAGGTCAGTGGTGTCTACCCCGGCGCGTCGGCGGAAGTGGTGGAGGCCACCGTGGGTACCCCCATCGAGGACGCCGTGAACGGCGTGGAGGACATGATCTACATGTCCTCCAAGAGCGCCAACGACGGCAGTTACACCCTGACGGTGACCTTCGCGGTCGGCTCCGACCCGGACATGGCCCTGGTGCGGGTGCAGAACCGGGTGAAGCTGGCGGAGCCGTCGCTCCCGGCGGAGGTGACGGCACAGGGGCTCAACATCGACGAGCAGTCGCCGGATATCCTGAAGATTGTCAGCTTTACTTCGCCGGACGAGTCCCTCGATTACAAGTTCATCTCCAACTACGTAAAGATCAACGTGCAGAGCGCGCTGGCGCGCCTGGACGGCATTTCCTCCGCGCAGATCCTGGGGGAGGCGGAGTACTCGATGCGCCTCTGGCTGGACCCGGACCACATGGCCAACCTGGGCCTGTCGGTGATGGACGTGTACAACGCGCTGCAGGAGCAAAATGTCCAGGTGGCAGCGGGCAAGATCGGAGCGCCTCCCTTCGAGGGCAACCTGCAGACTGAGTACACCCTGCAGACCAAGGGCCGTCTACAGGACGTGGAAGAGTTCGAGAACATCGTGCTCCGTGCACGGCCGGACGGCTCTGCCATCTACCTGCGCGATGTCGCGCGGGTGGAGCTGGGTCAGTCGGACTACAACTTTTTCGGCGAGATCAACGGCAAACCCGCGGTCAATGTCGCGCTCTACCTGCTGGCAGATGCCAATGCGCTCGCCTCGGGGACGGCGGTCGACGAACTGGTCGAGGAGCTGTCCCGAAGTTTTCCCGAGGGTCTGGAGTACGTCTCCAGCTACGACACCACCCGCTACGTGTCGACGGCGGTCAACCAGGTGGTGGAGTCACTGTTCCAGGCCGTCGCGCTGGTGGTCGCCATCTCCTTCATGTTCCTGGGCAACTGGCGCGCCACCCTGGTACCCACGGTCGCGATTCCCGTCTCACTGGTCGCCACCTTCGCGGTGCTGTTGCTCATGGGTATGTCCATCAACACGGTGACGCTCTTCGGCCTGATTCTCGCCATCGGCATCGTCGTGGACGACGCCATCCTGGTGATCGAGAACTGCGACCGCCACCTGCGCGAAGACCCGAACATGAGCTCCACCGAGGCGGCGCTGATCACCATGCAGGAGGTCGGCGGGGCCGTGATCGCCACCACTCTGGTGTTGCTCGCGGTATTCGTACCCGTCGCCCTGTTGCCCGGGATCACCGGTGTGATGTACCGGCAATTTGCCGTGACCATCTGCGTCGCGGTAGTTTTTTCCTCGATTAATGCCCTGACCCTGAGTCCTGCCCTGTGCGGGCTGTTGCTGAAATCCGGCGAGCAGAAAGAGGCCGCCTGGTACCGCGGCTTTCTCACCCTGTTCGGCAAAATTACCGCGGGCTATGACCGCGGCGTGCAGTGGGTACTGCGCAAGCTACTCGTCGTCGGCGTGATATTTCTCGCCTGGATGGGCGCACTGTTCCTGGGGTTCATCAACACGCCCAGCGGCTTTGTGCCAGACGAGGACAAGGGTTTGCTACTGGTGAATGTGCAGTTGCCCGACGCCTCCTCGCTCACGCGGACGCGCGACGCAATGAACAAGGTCACACGCATCCTGGACGAGGACCCGGCAGTGGAGGTCATCACCTCGATTACGGGTTACTCGATCCTCAATGGCGCCATGGCCAGCAACGCGGGCACGTTGTTTGTCGTACTGAAACACTGGGACGAGCGCCCCGACCGGGAAAACCTGGTGTTCAGTGTCACTGCCCGGATCAACGCCCGCGCCTTCGCCGAGGTGCCGGAGGCACAGGTGTTTGCCATCGCACCGCCCGCTGTGCCGGGTATGGGAGCCGTCGGCGGCCTGGAACTGCTGCTGCAGGATACGCTGTCGCGCCCGCCGGCGGAGCTGGCCTCGGTGCTCAACCAGCTGATAGTGGAGGCCAACCAGCAACAGGCCCTCGAAGGCGTATTCAGTACCTTCAGGGCCAACGTGCCCCAGTACTTTATCGATGTCGACCGGGTGAAGGCGAAAAACCTCGGAGTTTCGCTGAACGAGATCTTCATGACCCTGCAGGCGCAGATGGGCTCGCTGTACATCAACGACTTCAACAAGTTCGGCCAGACCTACAAAGTTATCATGCAGGCGGAGTCCCAGTACCGCAGCGACCTGGCGGACCTCGGACACTTCTACATGAAATCCTCCTCCGGTGAGATGGTTCCCCTCACCACCCTGGTGCGCACACAGCCGATTCTGGGCCCGGACATCGCGCAACGCTATAACCTCTACCGCGCGGCGACGGTGCGCGGTAATGCCGCACCGGGCTACAGCTCGGGGCAGGCCATGGACGCGATGGATCGGCTGGCGGCGGACGTCCTGCCCGCGGGCTACCGAATCGAGTGGACGGGCATGGCCTTCCAGGAGCGGGAGGCGGGCGCCACCGCGGTGTTCGCCTTCGTGCTCGCGCTTATTTTTATCTACCTCTTCCTGGTCGCCCAGTACGAGAGCTGGTCCATTCCCGCGGCGATTATCCTCGTCGTTCCCATGGCGATCGGGGGCGCCATCGGCACCCTGTTGCTGACCGGCGTTGCGCTGAACCTCTACGCCCAGATCGGCCTGGTGCTGCTCATCGGCATGGCGGCGAAGAACGCCATTCTCATCGTGGAGTTTGCCCGCCACCAGCGGGAGGAGGAGGGCAGGCCCATTCTCGAAGCCGCGCGGGAGGCCGGGCGGCTGCGCTTCCGCGCGGTGTGCATGACCGCCATCTCCTTCATCCTCGGCATACTGCCGCTGGTGCTGGCCAGCGGGGCCGGCGCCTTCGGCCAACGCTCCCTTGGCATCACCGTGTTCGGCGGCATGCTGGCCGCGCTGCTGGTGGGTACCTTCTTCATTCCCGGGTTCTACGCCATCGTGCAGGGGGGAAGGGAGCGGGCCAAGCGCGCGTTGGGCATGCAGGTGGCGGCTCCTGCCGCAGAGACGCCCGCTAGTGACGCAAAGTTATAAACGCGTCCCCGGATACCATTTAACGGTCTAGCCCTGTCACCCCCGCGCGGGGCCAATCCTGAGATAATCGTACCGGCTGAACATCGCCTGGAGGGCAATCCCATGGCGCTTTCACACTGTATCGAAAACTACCTCTCCGTGGCCCACGTGCGTTACCAGGTGGTCCCCCACCGCTTTACCGAGACCGCCTTTGACGCGGCCTGTTCGGCGCACGTGCCGGTGTCCAGCGTGGTCAAGGCGGTCGTGTTGCGCGACCGCCACACCGAGGGCTTCGCCATGGCACTCATGCCGGCGTCCAACCGGCTGAAAATGTCCTGGCTGCCGCCGCGCTACGCCCACATGCAACTGGCGGGGGAGGAGGAGTTCGACCGCATCTTCCCCGACTGCGTCCTGGGGGCCGTGCCGGGCTTCGGCCAGGCCTTTCATATGGACATGATCTGGGATGAGGAGCTGCTGGAGCGGGATACTCTCTACTTCGAGGGTGGCGATCACGAGGCGCTGGTCCGCATCGACCAGTTCGATTTTCGCGACCTGTTTGGTCGCTACGACCACGGGGTCATCAGCCTTCCCGCGCCGAACCACCACCAGCATCGGGCCGCCCTCGGCATGCACTGAAGCCCGCCGCCGGGCAGGAATCGGGAGCGCTGCTACACTTCGGGTACCGGACCTGAAGTGAAGGAGATCACCATGCCCCGTTTACTCGCAATCGCCGCGCTTGCGGCACTCGCCACCACCACCGGCCCCGCCCTGGGGCAGGACGTCGGCAAGCTCGTCGACGCCGTGGACAAGGACAAGGCTGTCGAATCCGTGGACCAGGAGAAGATGTCCGAGGCCGTGAGCGGCGGTGACGTGGATGTGCAAAAAGCGGTTGAAGCGGTGGACAAAGACAAGGCCGCCGAGGCGGTGGACATGGACAAGGTCAAGGAGGCGATGGGCGACGGCGTGGTAAAGTAGCCCGCGCCGCCGCTTAGCAGCCTGTTGAAAAAGTTTCAGGCGAGTGCAAGTCGAGGCGGACAGTGGCTAAAAAGCGCAGTGTACACGCCAGTACATGAGCATTTTTAGGCGCTTTCCAACGAAGGATTGTGCCGGCTGAGGGTTTTTCAACAGGCTGCTAGCCGAACAGGCCCTTCAACTCGGCAAGCGTTTCCTGGCCCCGGGCCTCGTTGTCCTCGCTGCTGCCCTGGCCGGCGCCCTGGAACACCAGGTCGTCCGCCGGCAGTTCGTCGATAAACCGGCTCGGTTCGCACTCGACCGTCTCGCCGTACTGGCTGCGCTTCAGAGCCATGGTCAGGGTGAGGGTCTGCCGCGCGCGGGTGATGCCGACGTAGGCCAGCCGCCGCTCCTCCTCGATGTTGCCGTCGTCGATGCTCGCTCTGTGGGGCAGCAGGTTTTCCTCCACGCCGACAATGTACACGTGGGGGAACTCGAGGCCCTTGGAAGCGTGCAGCGTCATCAGCTGCACGCTGTCCGGTCCCTTCTCCTCCTCGTCCTGCTGTTCCAGCAGGTCCCGCAACACCATGCGCGCGATGGCGTCCTCCAGGGAGACCCGGTCCTCGGTCATGATGCGCTGCAGGCCGTCCAGCAGGAAGTCGACATTGCCCATCCGTCGCTCCGCGACGTCTTCACTTGAACTGATGCTGTCCAGCCACCCGGCGTAGTCCATGTCGCGGACCATCTGGCGCAGGCCGCCCACACCGTTATCACCGGCGCAGCGCCTGCGATAGCCGTCAATCCAGTGGGCGAACTCGCGCAGCCTGGCCGCCCCCGCCTCGGACACCTGCTCGCCGGTGACGCGCGCGCACGCTCGCGCCAGGCTGCAGCCCGCGGAGCCGGCGAATTCACCCAGGCCTTCAAGGGTCGTGGCGCCGAGCTTGCGCCGGGGGACGTTGGCGATGCGCAGGAAGGCGCTGTCGTCGTCCTCGTTCAGGAGCAGGCGCAGGTACGCCATGATGTCCTTCACCTCGTTGCGGGCGAAGAAGCTCGTACCGCCGCTCAGGTGGTAGGGCACCTCCTGGCGCTGCAGCGCGAGCTCGATCAGGCGCGACTGGTGATTGCCCCGGTAGAGAATGGCGTAGTCCCCGAGCCGTGTGCGCTTGCGCAACTGGTGGTCGAGCATCTCGGCGACCACCTGCTCCGCCTCGTCCTGTTCGTCGGCACAGCGGATGACGCGCAGCGGTTCACCGTGGCCCAGCTCACTCCACAGGGCTTTCTCGAACACGTGGGGGTTGTGGCTGATCAGCGTGTTGGCCGCCTTGAGGATGCGCGCGGTGGACCGGTAGTTCTGCTCCAGCTTGACGATCCTGAGTCCGGGGAAGTCGTCCTCGAGCTGCGCGAGATTTTCCGGTCGCGCCCCACGCCACGCATAGATGGACTGGTCGTCGTCGCCGACCACGGTCAGTCGTGCCGTGGGCCCGACGAGTTGCCGAACGAGCCGGTACTGGCTGGCGTTGGTGTCCTGGTACTCGTCCACGAGCAGGTGATGTACCCGCTCCTGCCACCTGGCCAGGGTGTCGGGGTCCCGCTCGAACAGCAGCGTGGGCAGCAGGATCAGGTCGTCGAAATCCATCGCGTTGTAGGCTTTCAGTGCGCGCTTGTAGCGCTGGTAGGCCTGGGCGCAGAGCATTTCCGCCGGCCCGCCAGCGGCGGCGAGTGCCTCCGGGGGTAGAACCCCGTCGTTCTTCCAGCGCGAGATCTGCTGCTGCACGGGATTGACATGGTCGCCCTCCGCGCCGTGCTCCTGGATGAGGAGGTCGCGGATCAGGTTGCGGCTGTCCTCGGCGTCGAAAATGGAAAAGCCCGGTTTCAGGCCCAGGGCCCTGCGCTCGGTACGGATGATTTTCAGGCCGAGCTGGTGAAACGTGCTCACGGTGAGTGCCTCGGCGCAATCGGCACCGACCAGCCTGCCGATCCGTTCGCGCATCTCCCTGGCGGCCTTGTTGGTGAAGGTGACCGCGGTCACCCGGGAGGCGGCGACCCCGCAGTCCTTCACGAGGTAGGCGATTTTTTCCGTGATGACGCTGGTCTTGCCGCTGCCCGCGCCGGCGAGCACGAGCAGTGGGCCGTCGATATAGCGCACCGCCTCGCGCTGGTGGGGGTTGAGCGCGGGCACGCCTCAGGATGCCCTGACGAGCTTGGCGACCGAACTGGCGGTGGCGGTCAGCAACCCTTCGGAGGTAAACAAGCGACCCTCGAGGAACGCCGTCTTGTGGCCCAGCTTGACCACGCTGCCCACCGCGGTGAGGCGGCCGGCCCGGGTGGGCTCGAGGTAGGAAGTCTTGATTTCCAGGCTGGAGGGCCTGGCGAGGTTGTCGTAGGTGACGGCGAAGACGGCGTGACTCATGGCCGCATCGAGCATGGCGGTGATGAACCCGCCCTGTACCACGTCCACCGAGTGGCAGAAATCGGTGCTCACGTCGAACTCGAAGGTGCAGCTGCGCGCCTCCAGGTCGATGGCCACGGTGCGCCCGCCGAGCAGGCGGATGAAGCCCGGTGCATTGGCGTTGAGTGCGTCGATGAGGTCCTGGTCGTTCATGAACTGTTGATATCCCGATTATCGCCTTTGTCTCGCGTGACTACGGCCACTCCTGTGACTCCGTTATCCCCGCATTCACTTGCCGTCATCCCCGCGAAAGCGGGGATCCAGGAGAAACAACGAACTGTGCCATGAGTGTGTTCACTGGATCCCCGCTTTCGCGGGGATGACGGCGGAGGTGTTTCCGGGAGGATGGCAGCTTGCCTGAGCCTGCCTTCACCTCCCCTAGGGGGACCGCGGTGCGCCATTCTCGCCTGTAACTCCCGGGGAAGTAAACGGCTCCGACACGACCCGTGAAAAAAAGTCAGCGCCGCCTGGCCGCTATGTACAGCACCTTTTTGCGGTCTAGTTCAACTGGCCATGCGCTCGGGGTGATTCAATTCTAAGCCGTTGTAATAGAACGTTTTTCCGGTATGTTTGGCCGCCGCACCCCACCCGGAAAGACGCCAGAGGCCATCCAATGAGTCAAGCAGCCTACATCTACGACGCCATCCGCACACCCCGCGGCAAGGGCAAGCCCGGTGGCGGCCTGTACGAGGTCAAGCCCATCGACCTCGTCGCCAACCTGCTGGAGGAGATGAAGTCCCGCCACGGGCTCGACACCAACCGGGTGGAGGACTTCATCTGCGCCACCGGTGAGCCGGTTAACGAACAGGGCCAGAACATCGCCAAGACGGCGCTGGTGTACTCGAGCTGGGACGACGTCACCGTCGGGGCGCAGTTGCACCGCTACTGCGCCGGCGGTCTCGACGCCGTCAACACCGTGGCCATGAAGATCATGGCGGGCATGGAATCCATGGGCGTGGCCGGCGGCGTCGAGAGCATGTCCCGCCTGGGCATGGGCGCCTCGGGCGCCGCCGCGGGTGACGCCTGGGTGGCCATGAAGAGCTACGGTATTTCACAGGGGCTTGGCGCCGACCTGATGGCACAGCTGGACGGCTTTACCCGGGATGACGTGGATGCCTACGCGTTGCGCTCCCAGGCGCGCGCCACGAACGCGCGCGACAACGGTTATTTCGAGCGCTCCCTGGTGCCCGTGAAGGATCTCAACGGCGTCACGGTGCTCGACCGCGACGAGCTGATCCGCCCGACCACGGCAGAGGGGCTGGCGCAGCTCAATCCCTCATTCACGATGTTCAACGATTTCGGGCACGGCGACTTCCTCAAGTTCAAGTACCCGGAGGTGGAGCGGGTCGAGTGTATCCACACACCCGGCAATTCCTCCGGCGTGGTGGACGGCGCCTCGCTGGTGCTGCTGGGCACGCGGGAGGCCGGTAGCGAGCAGGGCCTCACGCCCCGCGCGCGCATCGTCGCCTGCGCGGTCACCGGTACGGAGCCGACCATTATGCTGGCGGGACCCGCTCCCGCCTCCCGCAAGGCACTGCGGCTGGCGGGCATGGGTGTGGAGGATATCGACCTGTTCGAGCTGAACGAGGCCTTTGCGTCGGTTGTCCTGCGCTACCAGCGCCTGATGGAGATCGATGACGACAAAATCAACGTGAACGGCGGCGCCATCGCCATGGGGCATCCGATCGGCGCCACCGGTGCGATCATTCTCGGCACGGTGCTCGACGAACTGGAGCGCCGCGACCTCAACACCGCGCTGGTCACGCTTTGTGCCGGTGGCGGCATCGGCATCGCCACCATTATCGAACGCGTGTGAAGCGAACCGGACGGGAGACGACAGAGATGAGCTATATACGACTGGAAAAAGGCGCCGACGACATTGTCGAGCTGATTTTCGACCAGCCCGGCAAGGACGTGAACGTGATGGGCGACGAGTACGCCGAGGCGATGCCGAAAGCGCTGGATGAACTCGAAGCCATGAAGGGTGACATCGCCGGCGTCTACATCCGCTCGGGCAAGCCGGGGCAGTTCTTCGCCGGCGGCGACATCACAATGATGCTGGAGATGGACCTGGATCCCCCGGCGGAGGAGCGCGCCTCCATGCTCGAGGGCATCGTCGAGGCCAAGGCCCCCCTGCGCCGCCTGGAGGCGCTGGGAGTCCCCATCGCGGTGGGTATCAACGGCCCCGCCCTCGGCGGCGGCTACGAGATCGCCCTGGCCTGCCATCACCGCATCGCCCTGGACAACCCGAAGGTGAAGATCGGGTTGCCCGAAGCCATGCTGGGTCTGATGCCCGGCGCCGGCGGCGTGGTGCGCATGACGCGCATGCTCGGCATGCAGGAGGCGGTCGGGCTGATCTCCCAGGGCAAGCAGCTGACCGCGGACAAGGCGCTGGAAAAGGGCATGATCCACGCGCTGGCGGCCAGCGAGGAGGAGATGGCCGCACAGGCCAGGGCCTGGATTCTCGCCAACCCGGAAGCCCGCCAGCCCTGGGAAGAGCCCGGTTACGGCATTCCCGGCGGTGACCCCGCTGACCCTGCCACCCAGGGCCTGACCTACTTCGGGCCGGTGAACGTGATGACCCAGACCTGGGGCAACATGCCGGCGCAGCAGGTGATTATCGCGGCGGTAATCGACACCGCGCGTGTGGATTACGACACGGCTCACCTGGTCGAGGCACGTTACTTCCAGCGCCTGTTGTTGGACCAGGTGGCGCGCAACATGATGACCACCTTCTTTGTACAGATGAACGCGATGGACGCCGGTGCCTCGCGCCCCGACGGTATTGAAAAGACCGAGGTGAAAAAGCTCGGTATCCTGGGCGCGGGTGTTATGGGTGCCGGTATCGCTTTCAACGCCGCCAAGTTTGGTATCGACGTGGTGCTGAAGGACATCTCCCTCGAAAACGCGAAGAAAGGTGTGGCCTACGCCGAGGGCGCCTGCGAGAAGAGCCGCAGTATCGACGAGGACACGGCACACGAAATTCTCGCGCGCATCCGCCCGACGGCGGACGCCGCCGACCTCGCCGACTGCGACCTTGTGATCGAGGCGGTGTTCGAGGACCGTGGAGTGAAGGCAGCGGTGACGAAGGAGACCGAGGCGGTACTGGGAGAGAGCGCCGTTTTCGCGTCGAATACCTCCGCATTGCCCATCACGGAACTCGCGGAGGCCTCCGTGCGACCGGAAAACTTTATCGGCATGCACTTCTTTTCCCCGGCGGAGCGGATGCCCCTGGTGGAAATCATCACCGGCGAAAAAACCTCCGACGCAACGTTGGCGATGGCCTTCGACCTCGCCCAGCAACTGGGCAAGAAACCCATCGTGGTCAAGGACTCACCGGGGTTCTTCACCACCCGGGTAATAGGCCAGACCATCACCCAGGGCCAGGTCATGCTCGCCGAGGGCGTCAATCCGGCGCTGATTGAGAATGGTGCGCGCTTCAATGGCTCGCCCATGGGTCCCCTGGAGACGCTGGACAGCATCTCCCTGGAAACCGCCTACCACGGTGCCCAACAGCGCAGGGCCGACGCCGAGGCGGCGGGCGAGGAGTGGGTGCCCGGCCCGGAATCGGAGGTGATCCGCATCATGGTCGAGGACGTCGAGCGCCTGGGCCAGGCGAAGGGCGGTGGCTTTTACGACTACGATGACAGCGGCAACAAGACGGCCACGTGGCCCGGACTGAAAGCGCTCTTCGCGAAAGACGGCTACATCGACATCCCTTACGAGGACGTGAAGGACCGCCTCTTGTTTCCCCAGGTACTGGAGGCGATCCGTATCATGGAGGAGGGCGTTATCGGCAATGTCGGCGACGGCAATATCGGCTCCATCATGGGCATCGGCTTTCCACCGCACACGGGGGGCGTGTTCCAGTGTGTGAACGCCTACGGACTGCAGGCCTTTGTGGAGCGATCGAGGGAACTGGCGGATAAGTACGGCGAGGTCTTTGAGCCCCCCCGGTTGCTGCTGGAGATGGCAAAGAAGCGCGAGGTGTTCGCATAGACGTTTCCCGTCCGGGTATTCCGCGAGCCTTCCAGTCGCGGAGAGAAATGGCTTGAGGAAATGTGTGCTAGACTTGGGCCACTTCCTTTGAGGGCGGTCCATCTACTCGTTTCATGAGTGTAGGGCGGATGACAAGACACCAGGTCTGCTTGCACCTGTTCGGGCTGTCCGCCTTCGCGATCGCGCAACCACTGTTCGACCTGCTCGGCCGTAATCCCGAGTTCTTTACCGCAAGGAATGCGGCACCAGGTGAGGTACTCATACTCGCGATAATCCTCGTGATCGCGGTTCCGCTCGTGTTGATGCTGACGGTGTGGACAGTGGGATCGCTGAATCGAACGGCCGGTGTTTGGGCTTATTGTGCCCTGGTTGCGATACTCCTTTCGCTGATTGCGCTCCCAATGATCAAGAGACTGGATTCTGCTCCTGGCCTGTTGCTGTGCTTAATTGCCCTGATTGTTGGCATCCTGGGCTGTGTGCTCTACACGCGAGTGGCCGTGGTGAGCCGATTCGTCACTGTACTCGCGATTGGAGTACTCGTATTCCCGGGCATTTTTTTACTTCGAGAGGAGATAAGTAAGGTTCTCTGGAGTGATGGCGGGACCGCCCCTCAGTTTACGGATGTCCACATTCCGAAACCCGCCCCCATAGTTTTTGTTGTGCTCGATGAACTGCCTGTCACTTCGCTGATGGACAGTAAAAAACAGATAGATCACATCAGGTACCCGAACTTTGCCAGGTTGGCGAATGACTCGATTTGGTTCCGCGGTGCCACCACCGTTGCTGCAGGCACCCTGGAAAGCCTGCCAGCTATTGTGGGAGGCAGGCTGCCCACCAGTGCTAGGCGGCTCGCTACCGCGGAGGAGTACCCTGAAACTCTATTCACCCTTCTGTCCGGCACCTACGAACTGCATGTTTTTGAGAGCATCACCAGTCTGTGTCCT
>Ga0126341_1000087_pt1 | contig 19271 bp, 17 predicted proteins | sample OrbTmetagenome_FD_97057 | JGI IMG/M metagenome (GOLD analysis project Ga0126341, IMG submission 97057) | Coral microbial communities from Florida Keys, Florida, USA - Orbicella T D metagenome | ecosystem: Host-associated > Invertebrates > Cnidaria > Coral | place: Florida Keys, Florida, USA... | reverse complement strand
TATGTCAGCCCGGCTTTTCCGGTTATAATTGCCGGCTAATTTTTGTTCGCAGATTTTAAAGTTTGAAGGTGTCAGCTTAATGACAGACGTCGCTCAGCAGCAATCCCGCCTGAAGGCCCTCATCGGACGTGGCAAGGAGCAGGGGTACCTCACCTATTCCGAGGTGAACGACCACCTGCCCCAGGACATCTCGGACCCGGACCAGGTCGAGGACATCATCCAGATGATCAACGACATGGGCATCCAGGTCTTCGAATCGGCCCCCGACGCCGACGAGTTGCTGATGTCCGAAGGCGATCCCTCCGCCGATGACATCGCCGCCGCCGAGGCCGCCGCGGCCCTGGCTGCCGTCGAAACCGAGGCGGGCCGCACCACCGACCCGGTGCGCATGTACATGCGCGAGATGGGCACTGTGGAACTGCTCACCCGGGAGGGTGAGATCGTCATCGCCAAGCGCATCGAGGAGGGCATCCGCGAGATGCTGTCGGCACTGGCGATGTACCCGGGCTCCGTGCAGAAGGTGCTGGACGAATACGCCCTGGTCGCCAAGGAAGAGCGCCGCCTGGCGGATATCATGGTCGGCTACCTGGATCCCACCGAGCACGTGCCCTCAGCAGCCGAGGTCGCCGAGAGCACCCCCGCCGCCACCGACGACGACGAGGAAGCGGACACCGGCCCCGACCCGGTGGAGGCGAAGAAGCGCTTCGCCGCCCTCAAGCGCCAGTTCAACAAGACCGAGAAGGCCATCGCCGCCAAGGGCCGGACCAACGCCAATACCATCAAGGAGATGGAAAAGCTGGGCGAGCTGTTCAAGTTCTTCAAGTTCACCCCCCGGGTGCTGGACCCGCTGATCGACACGCCGCGCAACATCCTGCTCGCCATCCGCGACCAGGAGCGCGAGATCATGCGTATTGCCATCAAGGTCTGTGGCATGCCGCGCAAGGAATTCATCGCCTCCTTCCAGGGCTCCGAGTCCGACATCCGCTGGGCGGGCCGCCTGAGCCGGCGCAAGGAATACGGTCCCAAGCTGTCGGCGGAAAAGGAGACTATCCAGCGCCTGCAGCGCCGCATCCAGCAGGTGGAGGAGCGCAGCGGGCTGAGCGTCGCCGAGATCAAGGAGATCAACCGCCGCATGTCCATGGGCGAGGCCCGCGCGCGGCGCGCCAAGAAGGAAATGGTCGAGGCCAACCTGCGCCTGGTGATCTCCATCGCCAAGAAGTACACCAACCGCGGGCTGCAGTTCCTGGACCTGATCCAGGAGGGCAACATCGGCCTGATGAAGGCCGTGGACAAGTTCGAGTACCGCCGCGGCTACAAGTTCTCGACCTACGCCACCTGGTGGATCCGGCAGGCCATTACCCGCTCCATCGCGGACCAGGCCCGCACCATCCGTATCCCGGTGCACATGATCGAGACCATCAACAAGCTCAACCGAATCTCGCGCCAGATGCTGCAGGAGATGGGTCGCGAGCCCACGCCCGAAGAACTCGGCGAGCGCATGGACATGCCCGAGGACAAGGTGCGCAAGGTGCTCAAGATCGCCAAGGAGCCGATCTCCATGGAGACGCCCATCGGCGACGACGAGGATTCGCACCTGGGCGACTTCATCGAGGACAACACCATCCACTCCCCGGTTGACGCTGCCACCGGCCAGGGCCTGCAGGAGGCCACCAAGGAAGTGCTGGCCGGGCTCACCGCACGGGAGGCGAAGGTGCTGCGCATGCGGTTCGGTATCGACATGAACACCGACCACACCCTGGAGGAGGTCGGCAAGCAGTTCGACGTCACCCGGGAGCGCATCCGCCAGATCGAGGCCAAGGCCCTGCGCAAACTGCGTCACCCGACCCGCTCGGACTACCTGCGCAGCTTCCTCGACGAATAGACCCCCCGACGGCGGCCCGCCCCCGCGCGGTCCGCCGGCAACGCCGCCGGGCAAGGAGTCACTGTCATGGGAATCGAGGTTACGGGGATTTTCGGTTTACTGGTCCTGGTGCTGGACATCTGGGCCATTCTCAACACCTTCAGCTCCAACGCGTCCATGGGCACCAAGCTGGTGTGGATCCTGCTGATCCTGCTCCTGCCCATTTTCGGCGTGGTGCTGTGGTTCTTCTTCGGGCCGCGGGGCAAGTAGGTTCCCGCCAGCGCCCGTCCCGGGCGACTTCCCGGGACTCCCGAGACGGGGTCACCCGCCCGCCGCGAGGTGGGCCTGCAGCAGCCGGCGCGCCGCTTCCCGCGCCGCCAGCCCCGCGCCGGGATCGCTTCTGGTGTGAGCACTTACTATCGCCCCGTCCGCCAACAACGCTACCTCCCTGGCGACAAGCTCGCGGTTTTCCAGCCCCATGCCGGAGGCCATTTCGCCCAGGTTGTCGAGCACCTTCCTTTTATGCGCCCGGCAGGCCCCATGGACAGGGGAGTCGGCCCGGGGGTACTCGGCGGAGGCGTTGATAAAGGCACAGCCGCAGAAGCTGTCGCTGTCGAACCACTCCTGCAGCCCCTCGAAAAACGCCAGCAGCGGGGCCATACGCGGGTCCCCGGTCTGGCGGGGGGCGAGCCGCGCGACCGCCGTGCGCATCTTCGCCATGAATTCCCCGTCGCGCTTTTCGAGGGCCGCGACGATAAGCTCGTCCTTGGAGCGGAAGTGGTGATAGAGGGTCTTCTTGGCAACCCCGGCCTCGGCGAGGATGCGGTCGATGCCGGTGGCGTGAAAGCCGCCGCTGCTGAACAGCCGCAGGGCGGTCTCCACGAGGTGATCGCGGCGACTGGCGGGCATGGCGCTCTCCCCCGGGGTTTCAGGGAAGTATACAGACCGGTCTGTCTACTGTCACCGGCCCCAGGGCAAACCGCGGGTCAGGCGGCCTCCGCCGGGGCGGGCTGGGGCCCGCGCACGAGGCGGCCGGGGCGGGCGCCCGTGTCCTCGCCGTTCTCGAAAATCACCTCGCCGCTGCACACCGTGAGCCGGTACCCGTCCACCCGCTGCACGAGACGGCGGGCCGAGGACGGCAGGTCGTAGACCATTTCCGGCGGGTGAATGGTGAGGGCGTCGAAGTCGATGACGTTGATGTCCGCCTTCATGCCCGGCGCGATGAGTCCGCGGTCGTGCATGCCGTAGAACTCGGCGGTGCGCCGCGTCTGCTTGTGCACCAGTTGTTCGAGGGGAAATTTCTCGCCGCGGCTGCGGTCGCGCGCCCAGTAGGTCATCAGGTAGGTGGGCATGCTCGCGTCGCAGATCAGGCCGCAATGGGCGCCGCCGTCGGATAATCCGAACACGGCGTGCGGATGGGACATCATCGCGCGCAGCGCCTCGAAGTCGCCGTCCGCGTAACCGAGCAGCGGCATGTAGATGATGCCCTTGCCGTCCTTCGCCAGCAGCGCGTCGTAGACGAACTCCGCCGGGCTGACACCCGCCCTCTCGGCCTGCTCGCGCACGCAGCGCTCCTTCGGCGGCTCGTAATCGATCGGGTCCCCGAGCGGAAACATGTTGTCCCAGTTGATCAGTCCCTGCACGAATTCCTGTGGTATGCCGCTGAGGTCCGGCGGGTTGTCGAGCATGTCCCGCCGCACCTGAGGGTCGCGCATCGCGGCAACGCGTTCGTCCAGCGGCAGGTGCGCGATCTTCTGGTACGCGGCGTGAAGGATGAACGGGTGGCCGGAGCTCTCCAGGCTGAACAACACCCCCGCCGGGCGCTGCGCGACCTGCGGCGTGAGCGTGCCGCCCTGTTCCCGGTCTTCCTCCACCGCACGGAGCAGGCGCTGCCACTGCAGCGGGTCCTGGTTGTTCTGCAGGCAGGCGAACGTCACCGGGATACCGGTCTCGCGACCGATCTGGCGCATCCAGTCCAGTTCCTGTTCCTCCGGGGCGAGGTCCGAGGCGACCTCGAACACGCCGTGACCGACAGCGCCCATGGCGCGGCCGATGCCGACGACCTCTTCGCGATCCGCCGTGGTGCCGGGCGCCAGCTCGCCGTCCCCCGCGCGGTGCAGGATGGTGCGCGTGGTCGAGAAACCGAGCGCGCCCGCTTCCAGTCCCTCGCGCACGATGTCGGCCATGGCCGCCACTTCGTCGGGGGTCGCCTGCTCGTTGTTCGCGCCGCGCTCGCCCATGACATAGGTCCGCACCGGTCCGTGGGGTACCTGGGCGCCGAAATCGATGGCGTGGGGGACACTGTCGATGGCGTCGAGGTACTCCGGAAACGTCTCCCAGTCCCAGGTAATACCCTCGGCCAGTGCGGTACCCGGGATATCCTCCACGCCCTCCATCAGCTGGATGAGGTAGTCCTCCTTACCGGGGGAGACAGGCGCGAAACCGACCCCGCAGTTGCCCATCACGACGGTGGTCACCCCGTTCCAGCTGGAGGGCGACAACAGGGGATCCCAGGACACCTGGCCGTCGTAGTGCGTGTGGATGTCCACCCAGCCCGGCGTCACCAGCATGCCCTCGGCATCGACTTCCCGTTTGCCGGGCCCGACATCGTCGCCCACGGCGGCGATGCGACCGTCGGAAACCGCGATGTCCGCGCTGCGGCGCGGCGCCCCGCTGCCGTCGATGAGTATGCCGTTGCGAATGACGAGATCGTACATGGAGGGCCTCTCTGGCGAAGTTACAGGCGACGTGGATGTGCCGGACACTCTAGCAGGGTTGCGGCATCCTGCGCCAACCATGCCCCGGTCCCCGCCGACCCCCGGGGCACGGCGCCGGGCACGGGGTGAGCCGCCGCGTCCAGAGAGGAGGTAGACGATATTGTCTACCTCCGCACGATAAACCAGAGGTAGACCGACCTGTATACCCCCCGGCAGCCCGGACCACGGCCGGTCGATTAGTACTCGCGTCCCCCGCGAATCTACCCCATAGTCTGTACTGCGCCGTCGGCGCGACTGGCGCTTCGGCCAGGTGCTCGTTATCGGGAGGAGGCACTGTGGGAAAATTCTTTACCTGGAGGACTCTGGGCCTCGCCATCGTTTTCGCCTGGTTCATGGGCAGGGGCATCATGCATTTCGTGGATCCCGACTTTTTTGTCGCCATCATGCCGCCCTACATCCCCTGGCACCTCGAGATCGTCTACATCAGCGGGGTGTTCGAAATACTCGGCGCCATCGGCATACTCATCCCCGCCCTGCGCCAGCTCGCGGGCAACTGCCTGATCGTGCTCGTGATCGCGGTAACCCCGGCGAATGTCCACATGTGGCTGAACCCGGACCAGTTCCCGGACGTATCGGAGACCTTCCTGTCCGTGCGCCTGGTCATCCAGGTGCTCCTGTTGTGGCTGATCTGGTGGTCGACCCGCAGCGCGCCCGGGCCGGGGCCCACCCCGCTGGCCCATGCCCAGGACCAGGAGGGATAAGGACATGGTTGCCGGGGCCCCCGCGACCCGGGCGACGCGGCACTGCCTGGCGCTACTGCTCGCGTGGATGGTCGCACTCCCGCTGGCCGCCGAACCGGGTGACGCCTGCGGAGACGGCAACGACTGCGACTCCGGCGAGGCCTGCCACGGCGCCGGGAGCTGTGCGACGGGCACCTGTGTGCCGGCCTTCACGCTCCCGACGTTTGTGATCGACCTGCCGGGCGTCACCGCGTACACCGGCGAGGTGATCTCCACGCTGGATCACACCGACCCGTTTTACCAGCGCTGCTGCGATACCAATATTACCGCGTACACCGGCGAGTCCGCCGACCGGGACGGCAACGCCATTTTCTGCCCGGAACAACCCGTGCTGCCCGCCTGCTATTTCGGTAACTGCAACTGCGGTTACCGGGAGCCGGCCGGCGAACCCTTCACCGTGACCGGCAACTACTCCAGTCCCTTCGGGCCCGAGTATCTCTACTACGCCGGCCACGCGGGCTACGACTACAACTACGGTTTCAACACCCCGCTGGTGGCCGGGCGCGACGGGATGTTGTGCAAGGCACAGGAAGACCCGGTAAACGGGCGCTTCGGTTTCGACAGCGCCTGGGACAAGTTCCACACCTTCTACATCGACCACGGCGCCTTCGACGGCCGCGGCTACGCGAGCTGGTACCTGCACGCCGACGACCTCCAGGGCCAGGATACCAACGGCACCGACCTCACCGAACTGTCTCCCGGCGAGTGCGCACCGGTGGTCGCAGGACAGCAGGTGGCCGACATCGGCAACCAGGGGACCTTCGTGCCCCACCTGCATTTCGAAGTGCGGGTGTACGACCTGTTCGACGGGCCCGAGGCGGCCAGCGCCCGGGTTATCGACCCCTACGGGTGGAGCGGTGCCGGGCCGGACCCCTGGTCCAACCCGGCGGAAAATCCCCAGGCGGAGACACGGACCGAGCCCAGCTGGATTGCCTGCGGCAACGGCCGCAGGGAGTGCGACGAGGCCTGCGACGACGGCAATATCGAAGACGGCGACGGCTGCTCCGCGAGCTGCGCCCTGGAAGACAACGACGGCGACGGCATTCCGGACTTCGACGACAACTGCCCGTCAATCGCGAACCCGGGGCAGGAGGATGCAGATGGCGATGGCATCGGCGATGCCTGCGAGATACCGGGCTGTTGATCACGCCCGGCCGGGTGCTTCTCAGGCCGCGTCCAGTGCGCCACCGGCGAGCGTAATGCGGTGCATCAGGCGGGCCTCGCCCGGGTAATCGTTCATCGCGTAGTGCCAGGTACTGCGATTGTCCCAGATGGCGACGGAGCCAGGCTCCCAGTTGAACCGGCAGGTGTACTGCGGCTGGTTCACCTGGGCGTAGAGGTAGTTGAGCAGGGGGCGGCTCTCCTCCGGCGTCCAGCCGACGAAGTGCAGCGTGAAGCCTGGATTGACGTAGAGCAGTTTCCTGCCGCTCTCGGGATGGCGAACGACAACCGGGTGCGTGGCCTGGCTGATGGCGTCCGTACCGCCGATGTACCGCGCCAGGTCCGTGTTTTGATAGTAGCCCTTCTCACCGTAAACGTGTTCGTTGCAGTGCACCGCTTCCAGCGACTCCAGTGTGCGCTGCAGCCCGGGGGACAGGTCCGCGAACACCTTCCCCAGGTCGGCAAAGCAGGTATCCCCGCCCTGGCTGGGCAGGTCGCGAGCAACGAGTATCGACCCCATGGCGGGGTGTGAATCGTAGGAGTGGTCCGTGTGCCAGCCGCCGCCCAGGTTGGTCTCCTGGTCCGGGTCCTTGCGCACCTCGGCGATGTCGGGCATTTCCTCGTCGTGGGAAAAGAACTGGTTCTTGACCAGGTCGCCGAAACGCCGCGCGAAGCGCAGGTGCTCCTCCGGGGGCAGGTCCTGTTCGCGCAGGAACAATACACCCGACTCCGCAAGCAGGCCGCGCATGGCTGCAATTTCGCTATCGTTCAGTGCGGCCAGCTGGACCCCTTCGACCAGCACTCCGCACCCCTCGGTGTAGGGCTTGCTCTGCATTGTCTCCTCCCGGTAACTCGCGGCCGATCTCCATTATAGGAGAAAGTTGCCGTCAGAAGCGTCCGTACTCGCTGCGCAACAGGTTCTGCCAGTGCCAGACCCCGGATTCCCGGGAGGGAGACAGGCGCCCCGCGTCGTAGGCACCGCTGGCGAGGCCGCGCTGGACGCGCTCGCAGATCGTCCGGTCCTCCTCCTGGATACGGTCCGAAAACGCGAGGTCCTCGGCGGCGCGGGCGTCGGCGCCCGGTGCGTAGTAGAAGTCGAACTCCACCCTGCAGGTGTCCAGGCCGGTCGGCACCACGCGATTGGTCTGGATACGGCCCGGCATGAAGTTCAGCATGGTGTTGGGGTAGACGAAAAAGTAATGGCCCTCGCCCGCGCCGTAGGGCCCCGACTCCGCCACCGGTGAACGCTGTAACGACCACCACCTGCCCAGCTCGGTAGTGTACTCCGCGTAGTCGACCAGCTGCGTCAGCCCGGGATGCACGAGGGGCAGGTGGTAGCCCTCGAGGTAGTTGTCGACATAGACCTTCCAGTTCGCGCCGACGTCGTACACCAGGGAGCTGTGATGCGCCATACCGGCGAAGCCCGCCTCGCCGACCACGGACTCGATACCCGCGTACACTGCCTCGAAGTCGGGGCCCTCGCGCAATCGCGCGAAGACAAACCCCTTCCACTCCACGACGTCTATCGGTTTGAGGCTGATGTCCCCCACGTTGAAATCGACGGCAGTGTCCATTTCCCTCGCGCTGACGAGCCTGCCCTCAAAATCGTAGATCCAGCCGTGGTAGGCACAGCGCAGGCGTTTCTGCGCACGCATGTCAGAGGTAGCCAGCGGCCCCGCGCGATGGGGACAGACATTGAAGAAGCCGTTCAAGCGGCCGGCGTCCGGGCGCACCAGCAGGACCGGCACCCCGGCGATTTCCCGCACCAGCACATCCCCCGCCCGGGCCACCTGCGCTGACCCCGCCAGCAGTTGCCAGCCGCGGCCGAGCACCGTGTCCAGTTCAAAACGATACAGGGCCTCGCTGGTGTAGCAGCTTGCGTCCAACGCGCTGGCGCTCTCCAGCGGGGAGGTTTTCAGGTCCATCTCTCGAGGGCTTCCCTCACGGTCCGGGGCAGTGAAGGGTACCCGACAAGGGTCCCGAACCGCCACCCCGGCCCTTCAGGCCCGGCGAGGCATCAAGGCATCAGCACCAGGATTCCCCACACCACCAGTACCGCCCCGAAAATGCGCCCCGGCGCCGGTCCACGGAACAGCACTTTCTCGGCGAACACATAGCCCGCCAGGCCGATGATCCAGTACAGGTTCATCACGCCGCCGACGAACAACAGTCCCATCAGGAACCAGCAGCAGCCCAGGCAGTAGGCTCCGTGATGGGCCCCCATGCGCAGCGGCCCCAGCGTTCCCGGCCGCCTGTGCCGCACCAGGAATTCCACCGGGCTCTGGCAGTGGCGCAGGCAGGCGGCCTTGAGCGGCGTGAACTGCCAGGCACCCGCCAGCAGCAACAGCCCGCCGGTCAGCAAGGGCGGCAGCGTCTCCAGGTGCATCGACAGCAGGCCGTTGCGCTCCAGCAGCCACTGCACCAGGACCGCCACTGCACTGAAGCCCGCCCAGGCCAGCAGGTAACCCAGGCAGAACAGGGCGGTGCTGCCATAGGGCCTGGCGCCGGACTGGCTGCGCCGGTTCAGCGCCGCTGCGAGGAGCACGGTGGGCGTGGCCGAGGGCAGCATCATGGCGATCATCATCACCCACCACATCAGGAACATGGTCAGCGTGTAGGACAGCGTCCATGGCGTGAACCGTATGGGGCCCATGTGGCGCATGGGTTCGGTCATCGCGAGCGCACTCATCCCCATCCCGGCGCCCCGGTAGATGTACCAGGCAGATACCGTGACCGCGATCCCGAGGCAGAGCGAAACGAGAAGCCGATCGCGGCGCAGCAATCGCTCCAGGACGGGGCTTTCCGTCAAGGTATCAGGCAGGTTGCAGGTTGTGGCTGGGCCCGCGGTAGGTGTGGTGCAGCTCGCAGAGCTGGCCGTAGCTGTCCTTCATGGTCAATGGTACGGCGCCGTGGGTAGTGGTGCTGGCGTTGATGATGTCGGCGGTCTCGAACTCGATGCCGTTGGGTACCTGGATGCGCACCCGGTGAGAGGAGCCGTCGACGGGGCTGCGAATGGGCTCGGCAGTGGATTCCAGCACCCCCTCGATGGAACAGCTCGCGGTACCCGCCTCGAGGTCCGTGGCCACCTCGATTCGCCTGACCAGCGTCTCGTGGTGGGTGTCGCACATGGCGTGGAACACCCACCAGTGGGTGCTGCCCTCCAGGGTCTCCTTGCCGTGCACGATGTGTTCCAGCGCGTCGCGCTGCGCGTCACTGCAGCGTTCGTCGATGATCGTCTGCATCTGCCCGCCGCCCTCGAACACCGGGCCCGGCCACGCGTAGACGGAGGCAAATCGGACACCCGCCAGGTCGACACCGGCGAACTCGCCCTCCGAGGCCTCGAACACCTCGAAAGCCTCGCAGTAGCCCTTCGTGGGCAGCCCCTCGAACTGGCAGGGACAGGCGTGGTCGCAATTGCAATTGCCGTAAGAACGACCCTTGATGAACCACTCGATCATGCTGACCTCCCCTGTTTGGGCCGTGCAAGCCTGTCATCGACAGGCAGCAGTATAGCGGTTTTGCGGTTTCGGCGTACCCGGCTCAATGCCGGCTGAACAGCGCCTGTATGTCCTGGGCATGGCCGGTGGACAGCAACGCCAGCATCAACAACACCCGGGACTTGGCGGGAAGCTACAGCACCCCCGCCTTGCGCTCGTTGAGAATCTCGTCGTACAGCTTCTGCCCCTCCTGGCTGCCGAGGTCGGCCGCCGTCCTGGCATCGAGCAACGCCGCGTCGATTCTGCCGTCCTGGTAGTTGGCACCACTGCGCTCGATATACGCAGCCGGATCGTCAGGTACGAGCTGCAAGTAGCGATTCCAATAGTTGCGAATCTGCTCCCAGTCCCTTCGGCGGACCAATATATTGTCCAACAGTTTGTAGTGGGCGAAGGTGCGCGGCGCCATCTCGATAGCACTCTGGGCATCGTCCAGGGCCAGGTCCCACTCGCGCTGGTCGACGTAATCCACCGCGCGCCTGTGATAGGCGTCGGCGGTGCTGAGCTTCGGCGGCGGCTCGGGAGGCGCGTACACCGCCAGCTTCTTGACGAACCCGTCCACGGAGATATTGCGCTTGGGATTGTCCGGCGTCTTCTTGCGTGTGATGTTCACACGCCTGAATGAGTGACTGTCCGCCTGGACGAGAAACGTGGGATAGCCGGCGCCGCCCATCTCGTCCCACAGCGCATTTTCAGCCGCACCTTTCTCGGGATTGATCTCCACCTTGACGAAGGGCCTGAGTGCATCCATCGACGCCTTCTGCGGGAACAGGTAGCGCTCTACATCGCGGCAGAATCCACACCAGTCAACCCGGAAGTAGAGAATCATGGGGGCGTCGTACTGGTCAGCGAGACGCTTTGCCGTGCGGTAGCCGGATGCACCCTTGTACCAGGTGTCATCGGAGTAGTGCCGCACGCCTTCCTTTTTGTACCCCACCTTGACGGTGGCACTGGAACTGTTCGTGGCGTTGAGTTCCACCACTTGTGCATCCTGGCACGGGCGATCGGTAAAGACAGTTTTGCCGTTTTCCGTGCACTTGTAGATTTGGCCGTAGGCCAGTGGCGCCTGCAATAACGCCAGGGCTGCGAGCGCAGGTATCCATGCTCTCATGGCAGCGCTCAGCTCGATGGTGCCGCGGCCGCGGGCCCTGCGATGGCCATGGCCTTCTGGTAGGCGGGCCGTGCGGACACCCGCTCCACATAGGCCTTTGTATTCGGCAACTTGTCATCTACCGGCCTCGCGCCCAACATTTCCAGTGACGTGAGATTGAACATCGACATGATATCGGCGCAGGTGAAGCGGTCCGCTCCGAGGTATTCCGACTCTCCCAGGCGCTGTTCCAGATAGGTGTACAGCCCCTGCTCGCGGCGCAGGATGACGTCTGCCACCTGGCCACCGGCAGACAGGTCGCCGCCTCCCGCCTGAAAGGCCATTTTCATGAATAGAATCGACTGGAAATTATTGTTGAACTGCATCCAGTACAGGTAATTCGGATACTCCGGATCATCCGGCGCCACTGACAGGCAGCCCCCGCCATACCGCTGGGACAGGTACTCCACAATGGCGGTCGACTCGGCCATGACGAGATCGCCGTCCGTCACGATCGGCGCAGTGCCGACCGGGTGCAGGGCGCGATATTCCTCGGGCGCCAGGAAATCCTCGCCCCGGTTGTACCATTTCAGTTCATAGGGCACGTCCAGTTCTTCCATCAACCAGACGACGCGATCGGACTGGGACACCCCCAGGTGGTGGATAGTAATCATGGCGTTCTCCTCACAAACAATCACCAGGTAGCGACATTGTAGTCGCCAACGGCATAGCCCGGAACACTCAGACCAGGTATGGCGCCCCAGCCGGGCCGGCAGTACCTAGGCCTTCGACTTCGGGCGGGACTTGCGCTTCGCCGCCTTCTTCTTGCGCGTCGGGGCCTTTTTCTTCGCAACCCCGATGCCCGCTCCCTCCTCGAGATCGGACAGCGCCTCCTCCATGTAATCGATCAGGCGCTGCACCTGGGGCATCGAGCGCCGGCAGGCGACGATGCCGAAATCCACGTTCCTGTTATTGGTCAGCAGGGTGATATTGACGGCGATGCCGTCGGTGACAATCGACACCGGGTAGGAGCCGTCGAGACGCGCTCCCTCCCAGTACATGGGCTCGCGTATGCCCGGCACATTGGAAACCACCGTGTTGTAGGGCGGCAGCCGGTCCCCCAGGCCCAGCGGCAACAACAGGAGGGCAGGCGTCTGCATCAACAGGCTGAACAACTGCGCCTCGCTAGACGACAGTTGCTGGTAAAGGGCCTTGCCAGCGAGTACCGAGGCCTGCACCACCGCAAAGCGCTTCGCCGGGTCGGCCACGCTGGTACCCAGGTCCGCGCTGATCGCCGCCACGGCATTGGATGAATCCAGGTCGCCCTTCGCCCGCACCGATACGGGCACCATGGCCTTCAGGGACTGCGCCGGGAGCTCCGCGTGCCGCTGCAGGTAATAGCGCAGCGCCCCCCCGCACAGGGTGAGCACGGCGTCGTTGAAGGTACCGCCGTAGGCGTGGGCCACCGCGTTGATGCGTTCAAAGGGCCAGGACTGGGCGACGAAACGCCGGGCCCCGTGGACGGAGGTATTGATGGAGCTGTGGGGCACCTTGCGGAACGGTACCAGCAGATCGTCTTCGCGGCGCAGCCAGGTCTCGGAAATTCGCTTCAGGGCGCCGTAGATGCGAGCGCTGCTGTCGAAACTCTCCTTTACCGCCTCGGCCACGTTGCGCAGCTCCCCGTCGCGGTAGCTGTCCGGGCGCTCCTCCTTCAGTCCCGCGCGATACGCCTGCCAGTTCTCCAGCGACAGGGGGGAAGTCTCCATATGGGCCTTCGGGTCGGTGCGCAGCATACTTCGCGAGATGTGCGTGGCGCGCACACCGTCCACGGCCGCGTGGTGGGTCTTCGTGTAGACCGCGAACTGGCGTTTCTTCAAGCCCTCTATGAGGTGCATCTCCCACAGGGGTCGATTGCGGTCCAGGAGCGTGGTGTGCAGGCGCGACACCAGGGTGAACAGCTCGCGGTAGCGCCCGGGCCGGGGAAGGGCCGAGTGCCTGATGTGGTAATCCAGGTCGAGGTTCGGGTCCCTCTCCCAGTGCACCGGGCCCGCCAGGCCGAGGCGCCCCAACTTGAGGCGGTCGCCGAAGGGGGGCACGAACTCATCCACGTTCCTGAGCTGGGTGGCGAGATCGTGGAGGAAGGTACTCTCGTCGGCGCCCTTGGGGAGGGTGTAAAGGCTGACGCCACCCACGTGCATCGGGGTCTCGCGACGTTCCGCGAGCAGAAACCCCACGTCCAGAATACTCAATCGTCGCATGCTGTAAGCTCCTTGTTCACCTGACTGTACAGCGAGACGGCGCCCCGCGAAAGACTGCTCACCGTCAGGCCTGCGGGGTGACCAGGTATTTCTCGCCGGTCTTCATCGCGCGGTAGTCCATCACCGCCTCACGGGTCAGCATCTCTTCCAGTGATACCTTGCGTTTGTAGCTGCTGGCAAACGTCGAGGTCAGTCCGTCCAGCACGCGCTGGCGCATGCGCAGGACCGTCTCCATGCCCGCCTGCATCAGGAACGGGGTCAACAGCCAGCCCGACAGGGTCCAGCCGAAGCCGTAGGCCGGCGTCAGGATCGTCGGCCCGAAATCGAGCCGTCCGTAGATGTACATCTTCTTCGCCTGCTCGGAACCGTAGCGCGAGTACTCGGTCATCTTCCCGACCGCGACCTGCTCCATCGCCCGGAAGCAGTTGTCGACCGCGTTCCCGCCGCCGATGGGGTCGAAGCCGCAGTAGGCATCGGTGGCGGCGATCGCGTCCTTCAGTTGATCGAAGAAGTCTTCGTCGGAGGAGTTGACGATATGCGTGGCGCCCAGCCCGGCGAGTAACTCGACATGCTCCGCGCGCCGGACGATGTTGACCAGGGGCAAGTTGTCTTCCTGGCAGATCTTGACCAGCATCTGCCCCAGGTTGGAGGCGGCCGCCGTGTGGACGATAGCGCCCTGTTCCTCCATCCGGGCTGTCTCGACAAAGCCGAGAGCCGTCATCGGGTTGACGAAGGCCGAGGCGCCGTCCTCCGAGGAGATGTCGCCCAGCGGCAGGCACAGGCCCGCGTCGGCGATACAGTACTGGGAGTAGGCGTTACCCGGGACGCAGGCCACGCGCTGGCCGATCAGCGACCGGGCGTAGTCCTCCTCGCCCGCGGCGATGACTTTTCCCGCACCCTCGTTGCCCACCGGCAGGCGTTGGCCGTGCCGGGCCTTCTGCGCGCTGTAGAAGGGTTCGGGCATAGCGGCGACAAACCTGCCCGGGCCGTACTCAGCGTTTTCGAGATCGGCCATGCCGGTGAGGATGGCGAGGTCGGACGGATTGATAGGGGCGGCCTCCATCTCGACCAGCACCTGGTTGCCGACAGGTTCGGGGCATTCCGCCTCGGCGGCCTCCACGGTGAGCTTGCCGTCGGCCAGCGTGCTGAAGATTTGCTTTCCAGTGGTCGCCATGTCGTGTTCTCCTCTCTATTGGCACTCGTAGCCGGGCTTGACAGTGGTCCCGTTGCAGTCCGCTTGAAAGAGCGCAATGGGCTAATCTGCTCCAAGTATAGGCGAGCGAATCGATCAGCGTCTGAACCGCGAAATTCTTTTACCCGTATGCACCTGGCATCGGGCTCGCAAACTCAGTGCCTTCACAGACAGAGGTCGCACCGGGAACACGCAAATGCGGCATTTATACTGGTTCAGGAACGACCTGCGCCTCAACGACAATCGTGCACTACTGGCTCACACTGATGCGAGCCGCCTGCTGCTGGTCTATATCTGGCCGGACAACAGGCCATGGTGCAACATCACCGGCATGGGTGACCAGCGCGAGCGATTCCTGGTGGAGAGCCTGCAGGGTCTGCGCGACGCCCTGGCGCGCCTGGGGCAGGACCTGCTGATCTTGCGGGGCTCGCCCGAACTGATGATCCCCGCGCTGGTGAGCGACTACGACATCGACAGGGTCGGCGCCGCCCGTGCCCCGGGCTACTACGAGCGTCGTACCGTGGAGCGCCTGCGCGAGCGTCTGCGTGTGCCCCTGGACCTCTATGAGAACAGCACGTTGTTCAACCAGGGCGACCTACCGTTTTCCCTTGAACGGCTTCCCGCCCAGTTCACTCCCTTCCGAAAAGCCGTCGAGGACCTGGAACTACAGGCTCCGGTACCACGCGTGGACGTCTTGCCGCGGCCTCCCGCCGCACCATTCAATCCCATTCCAGAAGCGACGACCCCTCCCCATACCGCCCTGCCAGTCCGGGGGGGCAGCCTTGCGGGCAATCGTCGGCTGCGCCAGTTCATTTTTGAGGAAGCCAGGATCGCGGACTACAAGCAGACGCGGGACTGCCTGGATGGGCTGGCCGGGTCCAGCACCCTGTCACCCTGGCTGGCCAACGGCAGTTTATCGCCAAGGGAGGTCGCCGCCGCGATTCGCCGCTTCGAGGGCAGCCGGCTGCGCAACGAATCCACCTACTGGCTGTATTTCGAGTTGCTCTGGCGCGAATATTTCCAGTGGCGCGCCTACCAGGATGACATCAACCTGTTCCGTACCAACAATCAAACAGGGCGCCTGAACCGCTCTACCTTCGAACCGCGCAGCTTCTCCCGCTGGTGCGCCGGCGATACCGATTTTCCGCTGGTCAACGCCATCATGCACCAGTTGGTCGACACGGGCTGGGCGAGCAATCGCGGCCGACAGATTGCGGCCAGCTGCCTGATCAACGAGTTGCAACTGGACTGGCGCTACGGGGCGGCCTTCTTCGAGAAGCACCTGATCGACTTTGACGTCGCCAGCAACTACGGCAACTGGCAATACATCGCCGGACTGGGCGCGGACCCCCGGGGCGGGCGCCACTTTGACCTCGAACGGCAAGCCCGCCAACACGATCCGGAGGGGGTTTTCACGCGCAAGTGGGACGGCCGCCGGCCCCCTCAGCCGAAGTACGTTACCGACGCCGCGGACTGGCCCATACTGGACAACTAAGTTCAGGTTCTGCACAGCTTTGGGCGCAGCCCCTATCGGCCCCGCCGCGCCCTCAATCGCGTAAATACCGTGAGTATGACAAACGCGACATACCAACTACATGTAACCCAAACTGGCCGACACGACCAACAGGCCCGGCGAGAGACCCGGAACATCATGAGTCATACACCACTGCCTGAAAAGATGTGTCCTGTCTGCCATCGACCTTTCGCCTGGCGGCGTAAATGGCGCCACAACTGGGAGGCGGTAAAATACTGTTCTGAACGGTGCAAGCGCATCCGCCCCAGGCACCTCAAAACCGACGCGGGGTAGAACCATGAAGGTGGGCATATATCAGGTCGCCGCCCGGGCAGCGACCACTATCCGGGGGCAGCACGCGGATTCCGCCTGGTCGCTGTCCTTGATCGTGTTTCTAATCGTTATGAGCGCCCTATGCCTTGTCCTGCCCGCACCCCCTGCTTTCGGCGACGATAATGATCACTACAGCCATGGCCAGGCCAGTCGCGACGGCATCGGCAAGTTCTACATGGGTCGCGAAATTGGCCACGTAATGGGTCACCGCGGCGCCAACTGGCTGGAACGCCCCGAGCGGGTACGAGAAGAGCGCACCGATCTGCTGCTGGAACTGTTGGGCCTTCAGCCGGGGCACACGGTAGCGGATATCGGAGCCGGCACAGGATACTTCGCCCTACCCATGGCGGATATCGTGGGTGAGACCGGGACCGTGCTGGCGGTCGACATACAACCGGAGATGCTCGCTATCATAGAGCGCCGGGCGCGCGACCAGGCCAGGTCCAACGTCACACCGCTGCTCGCGACCGAGCAGAATCCCGGCCTGCCCCGGGGCGCTGTCGACGTGGTACTCCTCGTAGACGCTTACCACGAGTTTTCCCACCCACGGGAGGTCATGCGGAAGGTGGTGAACTCGCTGACTCCAAACGGCCGGGTGGTACTGGTGGAGTACCGCGGCGAGGACCGCAGCGTACCGATCAAGCCGTTACACAAGATGACAGTTGCACAGGCCACGCGCGAGATGGCCGCGGTCGGTCTCGAGCTGCAGAAAGTGCACGGCGATCTACCATGGCAGCACGTGATGGTATTCCAGCTTTCCAACAACGCGCCGGCAAGGCCGGCACCGCAAACGGTCGAGCCGGGTGCCTGAGGGACCGGAAATCCGGCGCGCCGCGGACGCAATAGCGAACGTGCTGGAAGGTGAGACGATCCATGTGGTGCGTTTCGGATTGCCGAAGCTGCGCGGCCATGTAAAAACCCTGCGCGGCTATCGCGTCACCGAGGTGGAGACCAGGGGCAAGGCGCTGCTAACGCACTTCGACAGCGGGTACAGCATATACTCGCACAACCAGCTTTACGGGGTCTGGCGCGTGGTCAAGGGGCACAAGCTTCCAGACAGCAACCGATCTCTGCGCCTGCTGCTCCAGACCGAGCGCCACAGCGCGATTCTCTACAGTGCCTCCGATATCAGTGTATGGCCTACACCCGAATTAGCTGCTCACCCCTTCCTGGCCCGCATTGGGCCGGACATCATGGATCACGCGCTGACCTGGCGGGATATAGCCGCACGCCTCGTGCACGACAGGTTCGTAGGTAAATCGTTGGCCACGCTTTACCTGGACCAGGCCTTCCTGGCCGGCAACGGAAACTACCTGCGCTCGGAAATCCTGCACCGCTCCCGGTTACACCCGCTTCTGCGCCCCGTGGACCTCTCACGAGGCGAGGCCGGCGCACTGGCAAGGGAGACCCTGGCACTCAGCCGGCGCAGCTACGAAGCCGGCGGCATTACACTCGCTCCACGCCTGGCATCCACGCTGAAACGGCAGGGTGCGAAGCGCGGCCAGCGCCGCTTCTATGTTTTCGGTCGCGCGGGCTTGCCCTGCTACCACTGCGGCACCGAAATCAGGCGAGAGGAGCGCGCAGGCCGCCGCCTCTACCTCTGCCCCGAGTGCCAGCCCCGATGAACTGCCGGTAACCGGCTGAGTCGCGATCAGGCGCTGATTACGACGCCCGTCCGGCTAGGCGACGTTGGCACGGCGCTGCTCGACGCACCTCAGTATCTCCGCCTGGTAACGCTTCCCGCGCTCATTGAACAGGTCGAGAACGTGCAGCATTGTCGGCACGAAGGCAAAGCCGATGTCCTCTTCCGGATGCCACTGGAAGATGGAACCGCCGAGGCCCATCCAACCGTAGAACCCCTCACGCCCCTCATTGAAGTCTCGCTCCGCCCCGCTGCTATCGGGTGTGCAAGGCAGGAAGCGGTCCACACCCCCTTGTGTGAATCTGGTGATCAGCATGCCGCCCATCGCAGCTTCCAAGGGGTGTTCGTGTGCAGTCTGCCATGCGTCGCTGCTCAGGTACTCCCGTCCCTCGAACGTGCCACGCGCAGCCATCATGGCGGCCGTTTTCGCCAGGCCGCGCGCCGAACACTTAGCGTTAGCCGAGGGTGTTTCGCCTTTCGCAAAATTGGTGTCATTGAAAAACCCCAGGCCGGTCACATTGGTGAACGGCACCGGGATGCCCGACCTCCGGCCCTTGATTACCGCAGGAATAATGCGCAAAAACCGGCCAAGAATCTGGAAGATATTGTGCACAACCCGCCTACCGAGGAACCGCGGCACCAGGCTGTAGCGAAGATGTGCACCAAGACGTAACAGAGTAACCTTTGAGACGCGCTGCAGTTCGTGTTCGTCAACCCCAACGGTCACGTCTACATTGAGCGGCTCACTGATGTCGTCACGTACGAACTCACCAATAGTGCGACCGGCTGGATCGACCCTGCGAAAAAGTTCGTTGACGATCCAGCCCCGGGTGAGGGCATGGTACTCTCGCCCGGTACTCCCTGCCCTAGTGAAGTTCTGCGACTGGCTTTCTATGATCCGGCCCACCGCATTCTGCTTGATGTTCTCTGTGAACAGGTCTTCCAGGTCCAATGAGGTATCGAAATTGGCGAGACCCGCCTCATGGCGCATGAGGTCTGCGACGGTAAGCCCCTCCTTGCCATTTGCCCCAAACTCCGGCCAATGCTGTGTGATCCTGTCGTCGTAGCTGAGCATGCCACTGCTAACCAGGGAGGCCACCGCGATCGCTTCCAGGCTCTTGCCACTACTGAACACATTGACCAGCGAGTCAGCGGTAAAGGCGCTGTCCCCGACAACGGAACCCCAAAGGTCAACGACCTTCTCACCACG
>Ga0126341_1000085_pt1 | contig 19406 bp, 18 predicted proteins | sample OrbTmetagenome_FD_97057 | JGI IMG/M metagenome (GOLD analysis project Ga0126341, IMG submission 97057) | Coral microbial communities from Florida Keys, Florida, USA - Orbicella T D metagenome | ecosystem: Host-associated > Invertebrates > Cnidaria > Coral | place: Florida Keys, Florida, USA... | reverse complement strand
GAAGCCCTTGGCGTTGTTAAACCATTTCACCGTGTCGCTTACACGATCACTCATACCACTTTCCTCGGTTTGGCATTTTGCTTTTATTGTGTGCGCCCCAATGAGTGGGCGAACAAATCCAGGTGCCGGGAACAATCCGGCGTGTCAGAGTGTTCGGATGCGATCAAGCTGTTCCCGCAGCTTCTCGAGTGCCTGCTGTTGTGCCTGCATTTTAGTGCGTTCATTGGCAACGACCTCGGCGGGGGCCCTGTCTACGAAGTTGGCGTTATCTAGTTTTGCCGCGATCTTCGACAGATCCTGTTCCAGCTTGCCGATTTCTTTTTCCAGCCTGGCCAGTTCGGCGTCCTTGTCGATCAGGCCGGCCATCGGTACCAGAATTTCCAGCTCACCGGCCAGCGCTGTCGCCGCTGCGGGAGCTTCCTCGCCGTCCGACAACCAGTTGACGTCAGCAAGTTTAGTCAGCTTTTTAAGGTATTGCGAATTTTGCCCAATTCTTTTTTTATCGTCTGCGTTGCCCCCTTTCAGAATGATAGGGATATCCCTACCCTGCGGAATGTTCATTTCCGCGCGTATGGTTCTCACTGCAATGATGACTCGCTTCAACCATTCGATATCCGCAACCGCCGCCGGGTCGAGTTGTTGAGAATCCGGTTGCGGGTAGGGTTGCAACATAATGGTTTCACCGGATTTTCCCGCGAGCGGTGAAACCTGTTGCCAGATTTCTTCAGTGATGAAAGGCATCAGCGGGTGTAGCAGTCGGAGGCATGCTTCCAGTACTTCGACAAGCGTGCGGCGCGTGGCCTGTTTGGCCGCGGGGGTGGCCTGCTCATCCCAGAGCACTGGTTTGGACAATTCCAGGTACCAGTCGCAGTACTCGTTCCAGATAAATTCGTACAGTGCCTGGGACGCGAGGTCGAACCGGTAGACCTCCACAGCCCGGGCAACCTCTTCGGCGGCCTCCTGGAATCGTGCCGCGATCCAGCGATCGGCGAGGCTCGCCTCGCGCGGCCCGTCAGCGGTGCCGAGTTCCTCGCCCTCACAGTTCATCATCACGTAGCGCGCGGCGTTCCAGATCTTGTTGCAGAAATTGCGGAAGCCCTCGATCCTGCCGACGTCGAACTTGATATCCCGGCCGGTCGAGGCCAGGGAGTAGTAAGTGAAGCGCAGCGCATCCGTACCGTAGGCGGCGATGCCGTCGGGGAACTGCTGCCGCGTGGACTTCTCGATGCGCTTTGCCAGTTGCGGCTGCATCATCCCGGCGGTGCGCTTGGCGATGAGCGCTTCGAGGTCGATGCCATCGATGAGGTCGATGGGATCGATCACGTTGCCCTTCGACTTGGACATCTTCTGTCCCTCGGCGTCGCGCACGAGGCCGTGCACATAGACCGTGTGGAAGGGAACCTCTTCCCGGAAGTGCAGGGTCATCATGATCATGCGCGCGACCCAGAAGAAGATGATGTCGAAACCTGTCACCAACACGGTGCTGGGGTGGAAGGTGGCAAGCTCCTGCGTCTCCTCCGGCCATCCCAGCGTCGAGAAGGTCCACAGGGCGGACGAAAACCAGGTGTCGAGTACATCTTCGTCCTGGCGCAACCCGACGCCGGCATCCAGGCCGTACTCGGCGCGAACCTCTTCCTCGCTGGCGCCCACGTAAATGTTGCCCGCGTCGTCGTACCAGGCCGGGATGCGGTGTCCCCACCAGAGTTGCCTGCTGATACACCAGTCCTGAATGTCGCGCATCCAGGCGAAGTAGGTATTTTCCCACTGCCTGGGGACGAAGTTGATGTCGCCGTTTTCGACAGCCTCGATTGCCGGACCGGCGAGCTTGCGCGCGTCCACGTACCACTGGTCGGTCAGGTACGGTTCGATCACCACGCCGGAGCGGTCACCCCGGGGCACCTTGAGTCGGTGGTCCTCCACCCGCGCGACGAGACCCTCTGCCTCGAGATCCCGCAGCACGCTCTCGCGCGCCTCGAAGCGGTCCAGGCCACGATAGGCCTGGGGGGCAGCGTGGCCGATAGCCGCGTCGTCGTCGAATATATTGATCACGGGCAGGCCGTGCCGCGCCCCGACCTCGTAGTCGTTAAAATCGTGCGCCGGGGTGATCTTCAGGCAGCCCGTACCGAATTCCCGGTCGACGTAGTCGTCGGCGATGATCGGGATCTCGCGGCCGGTGAGGGGCAGTATCACCTTGCGCCCGACCAGGTGGGCGTAGCGCTCGTCCTCGGGGTGTACCGCGACGGCCGTATCGCCGAGCATGGTTTCCGGCCGGGTGGTGGCTACCGTGACGTGGCCTTCCCCGCCGGCCAGCGGGTAGTTGAAGTGCCACAGGTGGCCCTGCTCCTCCTCGGAGATGACCTCGAGGTCGGAGATCGCGGTGTGCAGTGCGGGGTCCCAGTTGACGAGACGCTGGCCGCGGTAGATCAGGCCCTCGTGGTACAGGCGGATGAAGACTTCCCTGACCGCGGCGCTCAACCCGGGGTCCATGGTGAAACGCTCGCGGGACCAGTCCAGCGAGGAGCCCAGCCGGCGCAGCTGGCGCGTTATCGTGCCGCCGGACTCCTCCTTCCACTCCCAGACCTTCTCGACAAATTTTTCCCGGCCGAGGTCATGGCGGTTGGTGCCCTGTGCCTCCAGCTGGCGCTCGACAACCATCTGCGTGGCGATACCCGCGTGGTCCGTGCCCACCTGCCACAGCGTGTTGTAGCCGCGCATACGATGGTAGCGGACCAGGGCGTCCATGATCGCCTCCTGGAAACCGTGGCCCATATGCAGGCTGCCGGTCACGTTCGGGGGCGGGATCATGATGCAGTAGGCCGGGTCGCCGCCGCGCGGTGCGAAATAGCCCCGGGACTCCCACTCGCGGTACCAGCGGGTTTCGATATCTGCGGGCTGGAAGGTCTTCTCCATGGATTCAGGTTTCCGGCTGAACGGTTGGCTGGCCGACGCCGGGAACCCGGGTCTGGCGAGGCGGGGGATTATACGTCACTGGCCGGTGCGGCGAAAACACGGGACTCGCCGCGATCAGAGATCGTGCTTTTCGAGTTGGTAGCCCCGCTCCCGGTAAAATTTCCAGGAGGCGCGCAGGGCGCTCAGGCTGGCCTCGTCCTGCGTGACCACTTCGGCAACCCGCGCGAAGCGGCTGAAAAAGTCGGGGATGTCCAGGTGCAGGTTGATCAGCATGTCACTGTGGTCGCCCGGCTCCTGGCCCCAGCCGATGCCTATCGTGTCGGAATCGGCCGCACCCACCAGCCCGTGGGGCAGGAAGCTGGACGGTCGGAAATTCCACAGCTGTTCATCAAGGGCCCGCGCCTGCTGCTCGTCGGCGGCGTTGATGAATACACGGTGTCCCCGGGACCAGGCCTTGTCCGCCAGCCGCATGGCGACCTGCAGGCGTTGCCCCGGCTCGGCGGTCTGCAGGACGTAAAAGCCGACCCGGGTCACGCGGCACAGTCCAGCAGGTACCTCGTGAGCAGGGCGACCGGGCGGCCCGTCGCGCCCTTGGGTGCGCTGTTCCAGGCCGTTCCGGCGATGTCCAGGTGGGCCCAGCGCAAATCCTCGGTGAAGCGGGCGAGGAAACACGCTGCGGTGATACTTCCGCCGCCGGGTCCGCCCACATTGGCGATGTCCGCGAACTTGCTGTCGATCTGTTTCTGGTAGTCGTCCCACAGCGGCATGCGCCAGGCCCGGTCATGGCTGTCCTCGCCCGCCGCGAGCAGCTCGCCGGCCAGGTCGTCGTCATTGGCGTACAGCCCGGTCGCGTGGGACCCCAGGGCCACCACGCAGGCGCCCGTCAATGTGGCGACATCCACCACGGCCACAGGCTTGAACTGCCGCGCATAGGTCAGGGCGTCGCACAGTACCAGGCGACCCTCGGCGTCGGTGTTGAGCACTTCGATGGTCTTGCCGGCCATGCTGGTGATAACGTCACCCGGCTTGGTGGCGGTGCCGCTGGGTAGATTTTCCGAAGCCGCGACGATGCCGACGACATTGAGTGGCAGTTCCATCTCCGCCACGGCGCGCAACGCGCCGAACACGCTGGCGGCGCCACCCATATCGTATTTCATCTCGTCCATCTTGGCGCCGGGCTTCAGCGAAATGCCGCCGCTGTCAAAGGTGATGCCCTTGCCGACGAGGACGACGGGGCTGTCGCCGGCCTTCGCCCCGCGGTAGTTCATCACGATCAGCCTGGCGGGCTGGGCGCTGCCGGCCGATACCGAGAGCAGGGCACCCATGCCCAGCTCGTCCATTTTTTTCTCGTCCAGTACGCTGACCTTGAGCTTCTTGTAGCGCCGCGACAGCTTGCGGGCCTGGCCGGCAAGGTAGACGGGCGTGCAGATATTTCCCGGCAGGTTGGCGAGGTGGCGCGCATCGTTGACGCCGGCACCGGTGATGCGGCCCTCGCGCAGGGCGCGGTCCGCCGTGGCGACGCCACCGGCCTCGCCGACATTCACCACAAGGCGGGCCAGTTTTGCGGCCGGGGCCGGTTTGGACAGCGTCTCGGTGTAGCGGTAGCCCGCGGTGGTAAGGTGGCGCGCCAGGTAGGAGAGGAACCAGTGACGGTCGGCGTCCTTGAGTTTCAGGGCGGAGAGGTGCAGGGTGGCGTCCGCCGCCCGCGTGGTGCCAAGTGCCCGCCAAAGCTTGTCACAGAGCGCGCGCATTGCTGCGCGGTCGAACTTCTTGGGGTCGCCGCACCCGAGTAACAGGACGCGTTTCGCCGCGCCCGCTCCCGGCAGCATGAGGGACTGCCCCTTGCGGCCGCTGAAATCGCCCAGCTCCAGCGCCGCGCGAATGGCCCCGCCCGAGGCCTTGTCCAGCTGCCTCGCCGCACCCCCGAGGCGCTTGCCCTCGAACAGCGGCAGGACGGCGCACTGGCTCTTGGCGGTGGCGGCGTCGTCGATCTTGCGGGCTTTGAAAGTGAGTTCGGGCATTGTCGTTCCTCGGTCAGTTCAGCCGGGGTAGTGTAAGGCCAGCGGGCGCGAAACTGAACCGGGAGCGGGCAGGGTGTTACTCCGCGGGTGAGCCGTCGGGCTCCCCGGCGTCGGCGGGGAGCAGCACCAGTTCGGTCGCCGACAGGTAATCGTGCCAGTAGCGCCCCCTCGCATCGACGAGGCACCACAGGTAGCCGGCCCCGAGGCACCCGGCGGAAACACAGGCGCCCAGGCAGCGGCCCAGCGCACGGAAGAACCCCGGGGCGCGGCCGTCGAATGTCACGAGCTTGATACGCCAGGCCTGCATGCCGAGTGTCTGTCCGCCCTTGAGCCAGAACACGATGAAGAACCCGAACACCGATGCCACCGTCAGCAGTTGGGCAAGCCAGGGAGCGAGGGCGTGCTCCTCGCTGCCCAGTAACCTGACCTGCACGCCCAGGGCGATTCCATTCACTACGGCCACGACAGCTATTACCAGCAGCAGGTCGTAGACGATAGCGGTCAGGCGGCGCAGCAGGGACGGGCTGTTGCAGGGGCGCGATGTGCTCATGGGGCCCAGTGTACCACCGGGTGTGGTGCCGGCGGGCGGGCACATTGGAGCGGGTACTGCCCCGTGCTACATTGGGCACCGGCTCGGGAGTGCGGTATGAACATTCTGCTGGTTGAAGACGACAAGTTGGTCAGCGATTTCATCGTGGAGGAACTCCGTGCCGCGGGACACCAGTGCACGTGGGCAACGGACGGGGAGGCCGGCCTGGAAGTGGCCGCCGGCCACACCTTCGATGTCATGGTGGTCGACAGGATGATGCCGCGCATGGATGGTCTCGCCCTCGTGCAGGCCCTGCGCGAGCGCGGCGACAACACGCCGGTGCTGGTATTGAGCGCCCTGGGAGATGTCGACGATCGCGTCCAGGGTCTGCACAGCGGCGCCGATGACTACCTCGTCAAGCCGTTCTCCATGTCCGAGTTGCTGGCGCGACTGGAGGTCCTGCAACGCCGCGGGGGCGCTGCCTCACAGGAGCCGCAGACAACCCTCACCGTGGAGGACCTGTCCATGGACCTGTTGCGCCAGCACGTCGAGCGACAGGGTGTGGTCGTGACCCTGCAGCCACGGGAGTACAAGCTGCTGGAGTACCTCATGCGGCACGCGGGCCAGGTGGTGACGCGCGCCATGCTGCTCGAACATGTCTGGGGATATCACTTCGACCCGCAGACCAACGTCATCGACGTGCATATCTCGCGCCTGCGCCAGAAGATCGACCGTGAATTCGACGAGCCCCTTCTCACCACGGTGCGCGGAGCCGGTTATCGGCTCGGCCCCGAGAGCGCGGGCTGAGCGGGACGCAGGTGCAGATCGGCGAAGTATTAAGCAGCCTGACGTTCCGGTACATCGTCAAGTATGTCACCGTGCTCAGTGCGTCGGTGTTCGCGGTCATGGGCGCCTATTACCTCTATTTCAGCTACACATCGTTCGCCGACCTGGGCGAGTCGGTGCTGGAGGAATTGCAGACCTTGCAGGTCATCTACCGCGGCCAGTCGCTGCCCGGGGTGGAAGCATACATCGCCGACCAGGGTTCTGCGCCGGCGGTACACCGTTTCTACTATCTCGTCACCGACGCGGACGGCAACAAGGTCTCCGGCAACCTGCCGGTGAAGTCGCGCTACAGCCAGTTCGACGACGGCTGGCTGGGCTTCGAGATGGCGTTGCAGGAGTGGGACGGCGAGGTGGACGTCGACTTTCTCGCCCGCCCTATCGAGCTGGGGGACGGTTATCGCGCCATGGTGGCCCGCGACTACGCCGATATGCTGGAGCGCGCGGAGCTGGTGTTCAGCACCCTCATACGGGCCATGATCGCCACGGTGTTGCTCGGTGTTATCGGCGGGTTCTTCAGCGCGGCGAACACACTGAACCGGGTGGAGCGGCTCAACCGGGAAATCCAGCTCATCATTCGCAGCGACCCGAGCAAGCGGCTGGAAATTTCCGCGGAGAAGGGTTACGTGCGCGCCCTGGGGCTGGTGATGAACCAGATGCTGGAACAGATGGAGTCGCTTATGCAGGGGGTGCGGCGGGTCTCCGACAACATCGCCCACGACCTGCGCACGCCGCTCACGCGGATTCGCAACGACCTGAGCCAGTTGCGGGCCGCGGGACAGCCCAGCAATCCGGACCTGCTGGAGCGGATCATCGAGGAGTGCGACGACCTTCTCGACTCCTTCAACGCGTCCCTGCGTATCTCCACGCTGGAGACCGGCAGCCGCTTGAGCGGCGGCAGTGAGGTGGATTTGCGGGGGCTGCTGCAGGATGTCGTGGAGCTCTACGAACCACTGGCGCACGAGCGCGACATCGAGCTTGTACTGGACGCCCCCGAGCCGGGCAGTTGCACCGGCGAGGTCGACCTGCTGTTCCAGATGTTCGCCAACATACTGGACAACGCCGTCAAGTACACACCGGTGGGCGGCGACATTACCGTGCAGCTGCGCCCGCAGGTGTCGACTGCGGAAGGGGGGCACATCGTCGTTGTGGGCGACTCCGGTCCGGGAATCCCCACGCGGGAGCGCAAGAACGTGTTCCGGCGTTTCTACAGGGTGGAATCGAGCCGCTCCGAGCAGCCCGGGCACGGGCTCGGCCTCAGCCTTGTACAGGCGATCGCGCAGTATCACCACGGCAGTGTGGAACTCGGCAGCAACAACCCCGGGTTGCAGGTGCGTGTGAAACTGCCCTGACCCGCGGTTACTCCTCCACGGAGAGGTGGTCCGTGGCCGGCGGCTGTCCCTCCTCGCGCTTGCGGTACTGTTCCTCGAGCACCTCGCTGCCCTCCGGCGCGACATCCAGCCCGGTGAGATCGAGGTCCGGGGTCTCCGCCTCCGGCGCCGCGCAGTCCTCGAAACCCGTGCCCGGCGGGTCCAGGTCCAGGCCGCTGGTGTCCGGGTCCACCGGCGCCTCCCCTGGGAGGCCGGGAATGGTCTCGCCCACCTCGCCCATGGCCAGGTGCCCGGTGTCGGGCGCCGGGGGCGGCGGGGGCGGTTCCTCCGAGAGGCGCTCGGCGGCGGCATCCACGGCCAGCGCCGAGGTATCGATGTCGGCCTCGACGGGCGCGGGCCGCTCGTGTTCCCGCAGCACTTCGGTGCCCTCGGGTGCGAGGTCGAGATCGTGGTCGTGATCCTGGTCCGTGCCGCTGTCGGAGGGGGCCGCCGCCGGCGGCGCCGTCCCGGGAGCGGCTTCCGCCTGGTAGCGTGTGTCGTCGGGTTCGGCGGCCAGCGCGGCGATTTTCTCGGCGGCCGACCGGGCTTGCGCCGGCTGCACCGGGGGGGCCGGTGCCTCGTCTCCGGCTTCCAGCGCGCGGATGATGGGTTGCGCCCCGGCGCGAATCATGGCGTCGCGGTACTTGTGCGCCAGGGGTTCCTCGCACTCCCGCTTCAATAGCTGGACCTTGCCGCTGAAAAGTTTGTCGAGGGTCTGGTCGTCGGCGCTGAACAGCTTGGCGAGATTGGCGCGGACGGTGTCCGGGTCGTGCCCCTCGAGCACTTCCCCGGCGTAGTAGACGTTGTAGCGCGTATCCATGGGCAACTCCGCTTGGCTACCTCCTGCCAGTATACGCCAGCGGTCCCCCGGGGTCTCGACCCCGACCCCGCAGTGTTACCAAGGATAGTCCTGCCGGGAGCGGGCGGCTTCTGGTAGTATTGCGTGCCGGCCAGAGCCAAGCCCTCCACGTATGAGCGACCGCGTCCCCACCCGATTTGTGCGAACCCTGCTGCGCATGGTCGGCGACCGGGGCTACGATTTCAGTGCAATACTCGGCGAGGCGGGCCTGGATTTTGACCCCCTCGACGAAACGCATCCCGCCTACCGCGCCGAAATCAGCGCCATGCAGTACTCCCGTGTGTACCAGAGCGTCCTGAGCCTGCTGCAGGACGAGACCTTCGGCACCACCGGCAGCGAGCTGGTCGCCCCGGGGGCATTCCGCATGATGTGCTACTGCATCATTTCCTGTCGCAACCTCGGCGAGGCCATCCAGCGGGCATCCGAGTTCTACCGCACCTTTTTTGACGAGCGCAGTCAGCTCTACGCCAACTTCAGCGACCAGTTCGCCCGGGTCGGCTACAGGACAATCTCGCGGGACGGGCGCACGCGCGTGGACGTCGCGGATGCCTACGGGCTGTCCATGTGGCACCGGTTCTTCGGCTGGCTCAGTGGCCGCCCCATTGAACTGAAGCGCGTCGATTTTGTCGGCGAGCGGCCCGAGCGCGTGGAGAAATACGAGAAGCTGTTCGGCTGCCCGCTCTACTTCGGCCAGTCCAACGACCTGCTCTACTTCGACAGCGCCTGCCTCAGCTGGCCTATCGTGCACACGGAGCACTCGCTGCGGGAGTTCCTGCGCACGGCGCCCTACCAGCTGCTGTTGATGGAGAACAATCCCGAGGGGAACAACCTCTCCGCCCAGGTGAAGGCGATGATCGGCCACGACTTCAGCGAGGGGTTCCCGGGGTTCGAGACCATCAGCCGGGCGCTGAACATGTCCGCCCCCACGCTGCGGCGCCGGTTGAAGAAGGAGGGAACCACGTTCCAGCATATAAAGGACGAGGCGCGCTGCGAAGCCGCCAAGCTCTGCCTGGACCGCCCGGAGCTGTCCATCAACGAGGTGGCGCTGCAGATGGGGTTCACCGACCCCAGCGCATTTCACCGCTCCTTCAAGAAGTGGACCGGGCTCACACCGGGACAGTACCGCGCCAGTCGCGGCCGGCGCGATCACTGAACCTGTGCGGTAAACACGGCGTCTGTTAGAATCAGGTCCCGGTTCCCCCGGCCAATACACGACGGAAACAAAGACATGTCAGTGCAAACCGAAATCGAGCGTCGCCTGCGCGAGGGCTTCAGTCCGGCACATGTCGACGTGGAGAACGAGAGCCACCAGCACAGCGTGCCGGAGAACTCGGAGACGCATTTCCGAGTCGTGCTGGTCAGCGACCGTTTCGAAGGGTGCTCCAAGGTGGCCCGCCACCGCCAGGTCTACGGCGCACTGAGCACCGAACTCGAGGGGCCGGTGCACGCCCTCGCCCTGCACACCTATACCCCGGCCGAGTGGGACGAGCGCCAGGCCGCTGCACCGGAGTCACCGCAGTGCCTCGGCGGCAGCAAGGCCGATTCGCCCTGAGGCAAGCGCTGTGTCCTTCGTTGTCGCCGCCCTGTACAAGTTCGTCCGCCTCGATGACTACCACGAGTTGCGCGAGCCATTACTCGACGCCTGCCTCAATGCGGGGACGCGCGGGACGCTGCTATTGGCGCGGGAGGGCATAAACGGCACGATCGCGGGCAGCCGCGAGGGGATCGACGAGGTGCTGCACTGGCTGCGCCGCGATCCCCGCCTGGCCGACCTGGAACACAAGGAGTCCTTCGATGCGCAGCTGCCTTTCCACCGCATGAAGGTGAAGGTGAAGCGCGAGATTGTCACGATGGGGGTTGACGGTGTCGATCCCACCGACACAGTGGGCACCTATGTCGAACCGGCCGACTGGAATGCACTGATCGACGACCCCGAAGTGCTGCTTATCGACACGCGCAATGACTACGAGTGCAGTATCGGCAGCTTCCGCGGCGCGGTGGATCCGGGCACGGTGAGTTTCCGCGACTTTCCGGAATTCGTGCAGCGTGAGCTGGATCCCGCCAGGCAGCGCAAGGTCGCGATGTTCTGTACCGGCGGCATCCGTTGCGAGAAGGCCTCCGCCTACATGCTCAAGGCGGGTTTCGAGGAGGTCTACCACCTGCGCGGCGGCATACTCAAGTACCTAGAGGAGGTCCCCAGTGAGGAGTCCGCGTGGGAAGGGGAGTGTTTCGTGTTCGACAATCGCGTCGCGGTGAACCACCGTCTTGAGAAGGGCAGCTACGACCAGTGTTTCGGTTGCCGCCATCCCATCACCGAGGACGACAAGCGCTCCGGCAGGTACGAGAAGGGGGTGTGCTGCCCACACTGCTTCGACCGGCAGGGCGCCGACCAGAAAGCGCGTTTTCGCGAGCGCCAGCGCCAGGTGGAGCTGGCGCGGGAGCGGGGGGAGTCCCACGTCGGTGCGGCGCCGCCCGCACGGCAGCGCCGCAGTGCGGAACAGGTCGAGGGTTGACGCTTAAAGGTGCAGTTCGATGACCCCGCGGAACGCCCCGACAGGCACGAAGCGGCTGTAGCCGCTGCCGTCCCCCTCGGATATCACACCGCAGAGCCGCGCCTCGCCACTGCCTGACACCTGCACGACCGCGCCTCCCGAGGAGCCTTTGTGGGCGGTGCAGTCGGTATCTGCGGAGCGCCGCACCTGGCCGGTGATGCGGCAGCCGGGGTCGTAGGTGAGCACTTCACCGCCCCTGCCCAATCCCTCGTCCCTGGAGAAGCCGGCCATGATCACCGGAGCCCCGCGGTCGGCGCCCTGCGCGCCGACGGGCAGGGCGGGGGTGTGGGATGCGGGAACGGGCTCGCGCAATCGCAGGATGGCCCAGTCCGCGTGCATACCTCCGCCGTCCGCGACCCGCGTCGCCTCCATCTCGAGTATTTTCCCCGGGGTTTCCCCGAGGCGGAAGGTGATGGGCCGGCTCAGGTCCCGGTAGTGTTCCAGGCAGTGCCAGGCGGTGATGATGGTGTCGGCGTGCGCGGCTGCAGGGCGCGCTACCAGGGTTGCGCTGCAGTCCTCCAGGAAATAGCTGTAGCGCCCCTCCACGCGCCGCTCGCCGGGCACGCTCAGTCGTCCTACCGCGGCCAGCCATGGGTATGTCTCGCCGGTGTAGACCAGGCGGCGGTCAGCGCCGTGCACGGCTGGCCCGGACAGGAGCAGGCACAGCAAGACGGGGAGGAGGCTGTGGCGAAGCGGTCTCACTGGCAGGGTTCTCCCCCGGACGACGAACGGCTGGGCGCCGGCCCGCTGGGCCTTGGCGCCGCCGGCTGGCGCGATTAGCATGGGCGGTCGATACTGGACATGTCAATCGGGCGGGGTAGCTGCATGGGATTACAAGGCGACAGGGTAGTCGTCGTCACCGGGGCCAGTCGCGGCGCCGGCCGTGGCATCGCCGTTGCCCTCGGTGCCACGGGCGCGACGGTATACGTCACGGGCCGGACGCGGGAGGAGGGCGGAGCGCCCCTGCCGGGCACGGTACAGGGCACCGCGGACGAGGTCACCGCCGCCGGCGGGCGCGGTATCGCCGCGTACTGCGACCACGCCGACACCGCCGATGTGGAACGGCTGTTCGACCGCGTTCGCGCGGAGCAGGGGCGCCTGGATATCCTGGTCAACAATGCGACCAGCCTGCACGAGGCCCCCACCGAGACGGGGCCGTTCTGGGACAAGCCGCTGGCCCTGACGGCGCTCTGGGATGTCGGGATGCGGTCCCACTACGAGGCCGCGTGGTACGCCGCCCCCCTGTTGCTCGCCAACGGCGAGGGACTGGTAGTGAACACCTCCTCTTTCGGCGGCCGGATTTATATGCACGGCCCGGCGTACGGCGCGGGCAAGGCGGCAGTCGACAAAATGTCGCATGATATGGCGGTCGACTTCCGGCCGCACGGCGTGGCCGTGGTCTCCATCTGGATGGGGTTGCTGCTGACCGAGCGCACCCGCCGAGTGTTTGACGCGGAGCCGGACAAGTACGCGGATATCGCCGCCACGGCGGAGCACCCGGAGTTTACAGGGAGGGTGATCGACGCCCTGGCGCGGGACCCCGATATGATGGCGAAGAGCGGCCAGGTGTGGATCGGGGCTGAACTGGGTGCTGAGTACGGCATCACCGACATCAACGGCGAGCCGCCCCTTTCCCACCGCGCCTTTTTTGGCGACCCGACCACCTTCGGCGACGCGGTTGTTGAGTGACGGCGCCGGCCGGGAAGGTCGACGCGAGCAGGGGGGTGTGCAGCGCGCTGCGACGATACCCCAAATGGAGGATGCGCCGCTTGCGGGCGACGGGATAGATTGACAGCGTGGGCAACAGCCGAGGTGGGACCATGACCAAGCACGAGAAGATTGACGCCGAGGAGGCGATGAACAAGTACGGGCTCCAGAGCCCGCGCGCACAGGAATTGCTGGCGGCGGCACGGGCCATGGGTCCGGCCCTGAGGGAGCGCCGCGCGCACGCGGACGCGGACCAGCGTGTGCCCGACGAGACGGTGCGCGAGTTTCACGACGCGGGCTTTTTCAAGATCCTGCAGCCGGAGCAGTGGGGCGGTTACGCGATGGACCCGCAGGTGTTTTACGCGGTGGGCCTGGAGGTCGCCAGGTACTGCCCCTCCAGCGCCTGGATCCTGGGCGTCATCGCCGTGCACAACTGGCAACTGGCGGTGTTCGACGATCGGGCAGCGCAGGATGTCTGGGCGGATGACCCCACGGTGCTGATCTCCTCCTCCTACGCCCCCGTGGGCAAGGTCAAGGTGGTCGACGGCGGCTTCCGCCTGAGCGGCCGCTGGAGTTTTTCAAGCGGGTCCGAGCACTGTAAGTGGGCGTTCCTGGGCGCTGTGGTGCCGACTCCCGAGTCCCCCTTCGATATGGCCAACTACCGCACCTTCCTCGTACCCATCGAGGACTACGAGATTGTGCACAACTGGGACGTGGTCGGCCTGAAGGGCACGGGTAGTCACGATGTCGTCGTCGACGACGCTTTCGTGCCCGAGCACCGCACCCACAAGAGCATGGACGGCTTCCTTTGCGACAACCCGGGCAATGCCGTGAACGACGCGCCGTTGTACCGCATGCCCTTCATGCAGGTCTTCGTACGCGCGGTGTGCACCGCGACCCTTGGCGCCTGCGAGGGCGCGCTGGACGCCTTTATTGAAGTTGCCAAAACGCGGCAGGTCGGGCCCAACAAGATGAAGGACGACCCCTTTGCACGCGTGCTTGCGGCGGAGGTGAAAGCGGAAATCGAGGAGATGAAGCTCACCATGATTCGCAACTTCGACGCCATGATGGCCTGCACCCGCGCCGGCGAGCCCATACCCGTAGACGACCGTATACGTTACCGCTACGACTCCGCGGTGGTGGCGGACCGCTGCCTCGCGCTGTCCAGCAGGATGCTGAAGGCCGCGGGTAGCGGCGGTATCAGGCTTGACAGCGAGCTGCTCGCTTTCCACCTGGATATTCTCTGCAGTCAGGCCCACGTGGCAAACCATTCCAAGCCCTTCGCGATGAATATGGGGGGCGTGCTGTTCGGCGACGACAACGCCGACTACGCGCTCTGAAGGGCCCGCGCGTATGAAAATGCAGGGTCTTCTTCCGGAGGGAAACTACGCCGACTGCGCTAACGGTTACCGCATCCACTACCTGGACGAGGGCCCGCGCGACGGCGAGGTGGTGGTGTTCCTGCACGGTTCCGGTCCCGGCGCGAGTGGGTACAGCAATTTCAAGGGCAACTACCGCCACCTCGTGGACGCGGGCTACCGCGTGATCATCACCGACCATATCGGCTACGGTTTCTCCGACAAGCCCGACGACGTCGACCACCCCCTGTCGTTCTTCGTCGAGTGTACCCTGCAGGCCTTGGACGCGGCCGGGGTGGGTAAGTGTTCCGTGGTCGGGAATTCACTGGGAGGCGCGATCGCGCTCGGTATGGCGCTGGACCACCCGGAGCGCATCGAGAAACTGGTCCTGATGGCCCCCGGGGGGCTGAGTGAGCTGCCCGAGTACCAGGCCATGCCGGGCATGCAGAAAGTGTTCGCGGTATTCGGTTCCGGAGAACCGGTGACCCACGCGGTGATGAAAGACCTGTTCGCTACGGGCCTCATGCACAACGCCGAGCTCGCTACCGATGAGCTTGTCGAGGAGCGCATGCAGATCATGCAGATAATGAACGGGCACGTGATGGCGACGATGCAGGTGCCGGTGCTGGTCGAGCGGCTGCAGGAACTCGACTGCCCGGTGCTCGGCTTCTGGGGTATGGACGAGAAGATGATGCCGGAGAACGGCATCATGGCCATGGCGAAGAACATCCGCCACCTGCGCCTGATACTGGTGACCGAGTGCGGGCACTGGGTCATGGTGGAGCACGAGGACATGTTCAATCGCGCCTGCCTGGATTTCATCCGTAACGGCTGAGTTGCCGGTACGCCTGGGTGTCCCGGTCCCCCAACGTCCTACAATCGGCCCGTGGCGCCCAAAAAATTGTACTGGCGCCCAGCCAAAGGCGTGTAAAATCAGCGCCTCCCGAAAAGAAAGGTCAACACGCCCATGATGGACCAGGAGCGGATCGCTAGGCTCGGAGACGAACTCTACGAGGCGCTGCGCTCGCAGTCGACGCTGTCTCCCCTCACCGAGAGGGAGAGCGATATCACGATCGAAGACGCCTACCACATATCCCGGCACATGGTGCAGCAGCGCGTGGAGCGGGACGGCGAGCGCATCGTGGGCAAGAAGATCGGTGTCACCAGTGCCCCCGTCCAGGAGATGCTGGGGGTGTTCCAGCCCGACTTCGGCTTCCTCACCGACCGCATGGAGTACTGGGACGGCGCGGAGATACCCATCGCCGGCAACATGATCCAGCCCCGCGCGGAGGGCGAGATCGCCTTTCGCCTGCGCGAGGACCTGGCCGGCCCCGGCGTGACGGAGCAGGACGTGCTCGACGCCACGGCGACGATCATGCCCTGTTTCGAGATTGTCGATTCGCGTATCCGGGACTGGAACATCAAGATACAGGACACCGTGGCGGACAACGCCTCCTGCGGCGTCTACGTGCTGAGCCGTGACGAGGTGGACCCGCGCGACTTCGACCTGCCGAACCTGCGCATGACCATACACAAGAACGGCGAATTCAACGCCGAGGGACTGGGCAGCGCTGTGCAGGGCAACCCGCTGACCGCGGTGGCCTGGCTGGCCAACACCCTCGGCGAGTTCGGTATCCCGTTCAAGGCCGGCGAGGTGATCCTCTCCGGCTCCCTCGCGCCGCTGATCCCGGTGGTGGCCGGCGACGAGATGTCACTGGAGATCGAGGGCGTCGGCGGCTGCAGTTGCCGGTTCTTATAGATTGGGCAGACTGCAGCCTGGCGAGCTGCTCCTGCGGTGTCCTGTAGTGAGAACAGAGCTTAGGCGGGGGCGGCGATATCTCTTCGCCGGACCGTCCGAGACCATGGATGGTCGAGGTCGAGCTGCCATGGATGGCGCCGTTGCGTGTCAGGCGAAGAGATATCGCCGCGTCCGCCGAGAGTAAAGCGTTTAACCTGAAGGCAGAGATTGATATGAGCGACAAAGTCAAAGCGGCCATCATCGGCCCCGGCAATATCGGCACCGACCTGCTGATGAAGGCCATGCGCAGCGACGTGATCGAACCCGTGTGGATGGTCGGCGTAATCCCCGATTCGCCCGGCCTCGCCCGGGCGGCGGAGATGGGCCTGAAGACCACCGCGGACGGCGTCGACGGCATGGTGCCGACCATGCGCAAGGACGGGGTGCAGATCTGCTTCGACGCCACCTCCGCCTACGTGCACGAGGAGAACAGCCGCAAGGTGAACGCGGAGGGGGCGGTGATGATCGACCTCACCCCCGCCGCGATCGGCCCCTTCTGCGTTCCTCCCGTGAACCTCGACCAGGCGGTGTCTGCCAGGGCCATGAACGTGAACATGGTGACCTGTGGGGGGCAGGCCACCATTCCCATGGTCGCGGCGGTGAGCCGTGTGCAGCCCGTGGCCTACAGCGAGATCGTCGCGACGGTCAGCAGCAAGTCGGCGGGGCCCGGGACACGCAAGAACATCGACGAGTTCACCCGTACGACCGCCAGGGGTATCGAGAGTGTCGGCGGCGCCGGCGAGGGCAAGGCCATTATCATCATCAACCCGGCGGAGCCGCCACTGATCATGCGCGACACCATTCACTGCCTGACCGTGGACGAGCCCGACGAGGCGGCGATTACGCAGTCCGTGCAGGACATGATTGCCGAGGTGCAGAAATACGTGCCCGGGTACACCCTCAAGAACGGTCCTGTCTTCGACGGCAAGCGCGTATCGCTGTACATGGAGGTCGAGGGCCTGGGTGATTTCCTGCCCAGGTACGCGGGCAACCTGGACATCATGACCGCCGCGGGACTGCGCACCGGCGAGATGTACGCCGAAGAAATACTGGCCGGGCGCTTTACGCCCGTCGCCGCTTGAGGGAGGGTCGCGACATGGACCTCAGAGGAAAGAAGATCACCGTACACGACATGTGCCTGCGGGACGGCATGCACCCCAAGCAACACCAGATCACCGTGGACGAAATGGTCACGATCGCGAAGGCGATGGACGAGGCGGGCATTCCGCTGATCGAGGTGACGCACGGCGACGGCCTCGGCGGCGCGTCGGTAAACTACGGCTTTCCCGCGGCCTCGGACAAGGAGTACCTCAGCGCGGTCTGCGGTGCGATGAAGAACACCCGTGTCTCCGCGCTGCTGTTGCCCGGTATCGGCACCGTCGACCATCTCAAAATGGCGGTGGACTGCGGTATCTCCACCATCCGCGTCGCCACGCACTGCACCGAGGCGGACGTCTCCGAGCAGCACATCAACATGGCGGCCCAGTACAAGGAGCTCGACACGGTGGGCTTCCTGATGATGGCCCATATGATCGAGCCCGAGGAACTGCTGGTCCAGCTCAAGCTGATGGAGGAGTACGGCGCTAACTGTGTCTACATCACCGACTCGGCGGGCTACATGCTGCCGGACGATGTCGCCTCACGGGTCGCGCTGGCGCGCGCCGAGCTCAAACCCGAAACCGAACTTGGCTTCCACGGCCACCACAACCTCGCCATGGGTATCGCGAACTCCCTGGCTGCGGTGGAGGCGGGGGCAAACCGGATCGACGGTTCCCTGGCCGGGCTGGGTGCCGGCGCCGGCAATACACCCCTGGAGGTGTTCCTCGCCGTCTGCGATCGCATGGGCGTTGAGACCGGCGTCGACCTGTTCAAGGCCATGGATGTCGCCGAGGATCTTATCGTGCCGCTGATGGACCATATGGTGCGCGTAGACCGCGACTCCCTCACCCTCGGCTGGGCCGGTGTCTACTCATCGTTCCTGTTGTTCGCCAAGCGCTCGGCGGAAAAATACGGGCTCTCCAGCCGCGATATCCTCGTCGAGCTCGGCCGGCGCAAGACCGTCGGCGGGCAGGAGGATATGATCGAGGATCTTGCACTGGATATGGCCAAGGAACAGGGTGCTGCATAAATTTGCAATGGGTTGAGGGAGAGGGTCTGCCGACATGAACAAGAGGCGATTGGGCCGCAGTGGCATCGTGGTCTCGGACATCTGCATGGGGACCATGACCTTCGGCAACCAGGCGGACGAGAAGACCTCGTTTCGCATCATGGACATGGCCTACGACGCCGGGGTGGACTTTTACGATACCGCCGAGATGTACCCGGTTCCCCCGGACGCAAAATACGTGGGCGCGACGGAGGAAATCGTCGGGCGCTGGATGAAGACCAAGGACCGGGATTCACTCATCATCGCCACCAAGGTCGCCGGTCCCAGCCACGTCTGGATCAAGGCTCCCCTGCGCGGCGGTATGACGGGCCTGGACCGGCACCATATCGTGCGCGCGGTGGAGGGCAGCCTGAAGCGGCTCGACACCGACTACATCGACCTCTACCAGACCCACTGGCCAGACTGGGACTGCCCCCAGGAAGAGACGATGGCGGCGCTGGACGAACTCGTGCGTTCGGGCAAGGTGCGCATCCTCGGTTGCAGCAACGAGACGACCTGGGGCCTGATGAAAAACCAGTGGGCCGCGGACGTGGGTGGGTACGCGCGTTACGAGACCATCCAGAACAATTTCAGCCTGAACAACCGACGTTTCCAGGACGAGTTGGCGGACGCCTGTCGCCGCGAGGGGGTGAGCCTGATTCCCTACTCGCCGCTGGCGGGTGGCGTGCTCAGCGGCAAGTACCAGGGCGGTGCCTTCCCTGAAGGTGCGCGCTTTACCCACTACAAGGATGCGCCCGACCGACAGAAGCAGATGATGTTGCGCTTCGTCAACGAGGGCACGCTGGCTTCCACCGAGCGTTACCAGGCGATTGCCAGTGATATCGGCATGTCCGTGGTCACCATGGCCATCGCCTGGAGCAAGCAGCACGACTTCGTCGCCTCGACCATCGTGGGTGCGACCAGCGAGGACCAGGTGCCCGATATCCTGGCGGCGGCAGACGTGGTGCTGGACGCCGAGACGCTCGCGCGCCTCGACCAGGTGTCCCGGGAAATCCGCTACCCGATGGGCTGAATCTCCGGTTCAGATCCTGCTGCGGAAACGGGCGGGGATACTGCCCGGTATGCGAAACAGCGAAGGCGCCCACTCGACGGCACCCTCGTCCACCTCGATATCCCGGAACCTGCTCGCCATCCCCGTGAAGGCGATTTCCGCGTTCATACGCGCGAGATGGGAGCCGAGGCAGAAGTGGATGCCGCCCCCGAAGGAGCAGTGTCGCGCCTCGCGGCGACCTATGTCGAACCGTTCCGGGTCGGTGAACACCGCCGGGTCGCGGTTGGCGCTGATCAGGATG
>Ga0126341_1000084_pt1 | contig 19508 bp, 12 predicted proteins | sample OrbTmetagenome_FD_97057 | JGI IMG/M metagenome (GOLD analysis project Ga0126341, IMG submission 97057) | Coral microbial communities from Florida Keys, Florida, USA - Orbicella T D metagenome | ecosystem: Host-associated > Invertebrates > Cnidaria > Coral | place: Florida Keys, Florida, USA... | reverse complement strand
AACGGGGCCTGTCTGTAACATGCCCTTCGCCCCTCATATCGCGACGCTGTAACGCCCGCGATTAGTTCAATAAGCGCTTGTAAACCCCCTGTGCCGGTATTCGGCGCTATTGGTAATTTTTCCTATGCAATGCCCGAAAGCCCTGAAAACAAAGGGTTTCGGCCTGCCGACCTGTTTTTTCCTGCGCGCCAAAAAGTCCACTTTCTCTCGAAAACTCCAGTTTTCGCTTGAGGATGAATAGCCGCCTGAAAATACTGTAAAGGCACATGAAACGACGTGCGCGATGACGCGTCACTGCAAAAATAAACGAGGGCGACCATGAGTAACGCAACGGAAGAAATGGACATCAGCGGGGTAAAAATCGCTGTTGTCGATGATGCCAAGACCATACGTATGATGATGTCACATACGCTTCGCGCCATGGGCTGCGAAGTGGAGTGTGCGGAGGACGGCTACAAGGCGCTGGGATTGCTGCGCCGATTCGAGCCGGACCTGATATTCCTCGACATCACCATGCCAGAACTGGACGGTTACCAGACCTGCTCCCTGATTCGTAATGCGGAAGCCACGAAAGATACCCCCGTGGTCATGCTTTCGTCCTCCGACGGCATCTTTGATATCGCGAAAGGCCAGGCGCGCGGCGCCACGGCCCACGTGACGAAGATCCCGCCGGACAGCGTCCTGCGCGAGCTGATCTTCAACCACACGCAACGCAAGGCGGCTGCGTAACCATGGCGATCTCGGCACTCCAGTCCCTGGAGCTGGTAGAGCGGCTTCACGCCTACGACAGCGTGACCGCCCCGCAGCTCGAAGAGCAGCGCATGCACTGGGTTGGTACGTCCCTCGGAGTTGCGGGCGTTCCTCTCCTGGTGGGTGAAGGGGAGCTGGAGGAAATCATCGAAACCCCTGCGGTAACCAGCATCCCGGGCACAAAGCCCTGGGTGATGGGTGTCGCCGCTTACAAGGGTGGCCTTCTGCCCATACTCAGCGGAGACGTGCTGTTTCGCAACAAGCCCTACACGGGGCGTGTTCGGGACTACTGCATGGTCATCCGCCGGCCCGGCATGTACTTCGGCGTAACGCTCAGCCATGTGCAGCGCGACCTGCGGTTCCCCATCGAGGACCGCGTCATGGACCACGAGGTGGATCCTGACCTCGCGCGCTTCACGCTGGGTGGCTTTGAGTACAGGGGCGAATTTCTTGCAGTACTCGATATAGACAAATTGGTGGCTGACGAAGAAGTTTCGAACGCCTCCGCAACAGAAATTTCTTCAACCAAGGGAAAGAACGATGAGCAATAAAATGAAAAATGGAGCGTCCAGCTTCTGGGTGATCGTAATGACCCTGGGAATCCTGGGCTGTCTGGGGGGTGTTTTCTACACCTTTTACATGATCCAGCAGGAAGCGGGCCAGGAGGGTGAATACCGCCTGACCGCCAACCAGATGCGTCTGCACTCTCAGCAGATCGCGGCGAACGCCCGCGCCTCTGTGCAGGGCGACATCTCGACCTTCGAGGAGCTGAAGGACAATGTCGGTGGATTCACCATCGAGCTTGGCCAGATGCAGTCCGTCGGTCTCAACAACGAGATCAAGCGCATCAAGGATCGTTGGGATCCCGTGGTCGATGCGGCGCGCACCCTGATCGGCGCCTCTGACCGGGTGGTGTTCCTGCACGATGTTTCGACGGAACTGGAGCAGAACATCAAGCCGATCCAGAGCGAGTTCGCCGGTGTGGTCGACATCCTGCGCGATGAGAACGTCTCTTCCGAGACTATCGTCGCCGCGCAGAAGACCCTCTGGCTGACTGAGCGCATCGCACGGAACATTGAGAAGATCCTCGCCGGTGGCGAGGAGAGCCAGGCTGCGGCCGACGAGTTCCGCACGGACGCCGCCGACTTCATGCGCATCGTGGACGCGCTGAACAACGGCAGCCGCATCATGGGTGTGCAGAAGATGTCCGATCCGGACGCGATCGAGGCGGTGCGTAATGCCTCGGACCTGTTCGCGGTCGTATCCACGTCTATCGAGCAGATCGCCGGTGCGTCCTTTGAGCTGCGCGAGGCCGCACAGGCCCGCGAGGCCATCGTGGCCGGTTCCGACCCGCTGATTGACGCCGTCTCCGCTCTGGAGCCCGCGATCGAGAAGATGACCGTCGCGCAGCTGGGTGACCGCGGTACGCTGATGGCGCTGTTTGGCGCCCCCGGCGTCCTCGCTGTGGGCCTGCTTGTCGCCATGTACCGCGGCCAGCGTCGCCGCGTCGAGTACACGGAAGAGGGTGTCGCCGAAATTAACGGCGCGCTGGTCAAGATTGCAGACGGTGACCTCACCGTGCAGGTTCCCGAGGAGAACACGGTAACCCGTGAGATCGCCCGGGAGATCAACGCATCCACCGAGCGCCAGCGCGAGCTGATCCGCAACATCAAGACGCCGTTCGAGGTATCTACCGACGGCATCACCAAGATCGGTGTCTCCGCGGAAGGCCAGGTGGAAAAAGGTCGCGAGCTGACCCGTTCAGTCGCCGACTCCATCGCGGCTACCACGGAGATGGTGCGGACTTCGGAGAAGATCAAGGCGTCTACTGCAGAGGCCGCGAGCACTTCCGAGCGCAACCGCCAGCGGGTGGCCCAGGGCTACGAGCTGACCAAGGACATGTCCAAGGCCTCCGCCGACGTGCGGGAGGCAGTACAGGAGACGTCCAAGTCGGCCAAGCGCCAGGGTGAACTCATCCAGTCGGTGACAGCGGCCGCGGAATATATCCAGGCGCTGAACACCAAGATCTCGGTTGTTGCTATCAACACCCGTATCGAGGCGGAGAAAGCCGGTGAGCACGGTCGACCCTTCCTCGGTATTGCGGAGGCGATCGGTGACCTGCTCCGCGAAGCGGAGGAAGAGGGCCGGAAGATTATCTCCGAGGTACGCATGCTGCAGAACCTGTCGGCCGACAACCTGGCCAGTATGGAAAACACGGTGGGCACGGTTGTGACCATCCTGGAGTACATCGACAGGCTGGATGCCTCCCTCGAGGAGATCAATGCCGGTTCTTCCGCGATCACGTCCATCATTAACTCTGTGGACGACGCGGCTGGTTCGTCGGCTAACACCGCGCGCCAGATGAACAGCGCCATGGACGAGATTCGCGAGCGCAACCTCGATATCAGCGAGTACAGCGAGTCTACGCAGGTGGGTGTCAGCAGCCTGAAGACGTCCATGCGCGACGTGGCCGAGAGCCTCAGCCAGTTCCGCATCGAGAGCGAAGCGGAAGACGGCGAGGTCAACCTCGCAGAAGTGGAAGATCTGCGCCAGATCCAGAGCGCCACCAAGATCTACCGCGAGGACGAGATGCAGGCCATGGAGGAACCCGAGGAGCAGCGGGCATCAGTCTAGCGACTGGTGTCCACTGCTGCACAGGGGAATAGAGGAGGCTCAGAGAGTGAACAAGAAACCTGACATCGTGTCCGTGAAGTGGGTTGCTGGACTGATGAACGCCCAGGCGGAGAACGCCGAGGCTGCCCTGGTCGAGTACAGTAACGACCCGGGCCGCAAGCAGGCGCTCCTGCGCTGCATGTGGGCGGTACACCAGATCACTTCCACGCTCAGGGCGCTGGGACTGCGCAGGGCAGAGATGCTCACCCTGGAGATGGAAAGGAGCCTGAACTTCCTCTACAAGGACAAGCTGGCCGGCGAGCGGCGCAAGCTCGCCATGGGCGGCCTCATGCAGGCGCTGAAGATCATCCCGGCCTACCTCGACCACATCCAGGAAGTGCGCATGGATACCGGTCGCGGCCTGGACCAGTACGTCAACGACCTGCGTCGCTGGGCCGGCGAGAAGCCGCGTCCGCGCGCCTTCTTCTTCCACATGGAAATCGAGCCGCAGACCGGCATCAGCGCCGATGCCAGGCCCTGTTCGGACGAAGAGGTAAAGAGCCGGGCCAACGTGATGCTCGCGCTCTACCTCGAGATGGCCAAGCAGGGTCTGCGCCGGCGCAAGGTGGCGGAGAGCATGAAGACGGTCGCGCGCATCGCGCGGAAGATGCAGATTCTGTTCGCCGGTCGCGAGCCCGAGCGCTTCTGGTTCGCGATGATCGGCCTGTGCGAGGGAATCGCGGGCGGTCTGATCGTGCCTGACGAGTGTATCGCGCAGATATTCAAGTCAGGTGCTTTCGCGATCAAGCACGCGCGTGAGAATGGCTCCGCGATCGACGAGACGATGGATTACGACGGCTATCTCCAGCAGATGCTGTACTACATCGCCTCCTGTCGCTCCAAGCCTGTTCACATCACAGGCATCCGCGAGGTCTTCGGCATCGACGACAGCACCATCAAGGATGCGAGCCACGGCCTGATCCATAACGACGCCATTGTCATCGCGATCAACGGCGCCCTGGAGCAGCTGAACAAGGTGATGGAGTTTCTCAACAGCAATGACCTCACGCAGCTCTCGGTACAGGACGAGGCAAACACCAGCGACATGACGGTGAGCACGGCGCTCGACGCGGTGGAGGCCGCTGAACAGCGCCTGATTGCCGCGGGCCAGTTTGCGCACGCAGACTCCCTGAGCAAGGTTGCGCGGCACCTGAAATCGGTGATGGGCAACCTCGATGGCGGTGCGCAGAATGTGCGCGAGGACGCCGTCTCCAAGGTCATACGGGGCATCGTCGACGTCGTGCTGGACCTGGAGCACAAGCTGGAGCACGGGCTGAGCAGCTCCGTTTCCGGCCGCGAGTACGAGCGTCGTGAGAGCGTTGTCACGGCGACCTTCAACCAGATGAGCCTGGTCGAGAACTATCTCCACCAGATTCTGCGTCGCAAGGCGTTGAAGAGCGCGCTGGACAAGAAGCCGTCTGATGAAGAGAGCCTGTTGCGGCTGACTCTCGCCCTGCACCGGTACCTCAACAAGACAGACAAGGGGCACAAGGACCTCCGCCAGGCGGTGAAAGACGCCGACGGCGGCAACGCCGATGTCGAGAAACTCTACACGCTGGCCAGGTCTTTCCTCGACGAGCAGGAGTCCATGCCCGATCGCAAGGCGATCGAGCAGTCGCTCGAACTGCTGGAGGACATCACCGGCGCGCTGTACTTCGCCGGAATGGATGTCGAGGGCGACATCATCGAGGGCTGCCGCACCTGGCTGCACGCGGCCAGCGAGGCTGGCAGCGTGCGGGAGGACGAGGGATTCCTCTGCTTTGCGGAGGCTTTTGCCCAGGTCGAGATGCACATGCAACGCTCGCTGATCGACCCGCTGGATGACACGTCCCACATGGTCGCGATGGCGCAGCAGCGCGTCGGGCAGCTCCAGGAGTTCGTCAAGAACCTGTCGCCCGGGCACAAGGCCGCTGCTCCGGCCGCTGTGGACAGCGCGGTGGAGCAGGCACAGTCCCAGGTGGAGGATGCCGATATCCCGCCCGAGTTTCGCGAAGTCTTTATCGAGGAGTCGGAGGAAATCGTCGCGGAACTCGCCAGGCTGACGGAACAGTGGCTGGATGACCCCGAGGTCAACGAGGTGCTGCGGGACATCCGCCGTCACTTCCATACCTTCAAGGGCAACGGCCGCGCCGTGGGCGCAAACGTCCTCGGCGAACTGGGGTGGGCGGCACAGGACATGCTGGACCGCTCACTGGACGGGGAACTGCAGCCCGGCAACGAGGTGCAGCACCTGGTGAGCGAGGTCGTGGAGGCCCTGCCTGCCCTGGTCGAGTCCTACAGCAAGGACGAAGGTCCCGACGTGGGCCGCATCCGGCAGCTGACGAACCAGTGCTTTGCGATGGCCAACTCCACCTCGTCACAGCGCGACCAATCCAAGAAGAACAGCGAGCCGCTGTCGCACTGACGCGGCGCCAAGGCCCTCATGAACGGGAGAAAAAGAATGCGTACGGACAAGGATCTTGACGCGTCTGAACTCGAAGACAACGTCGATAAAAAAGAAAAGCGGTCCAAGAAAAAGGAGTCCAGGGAAGAGCAGCTCGAGTGGCTGCTCGACATGGAGGACTACTCCGATCCCGAGGAAAGCCTGTTCAGGGTCGAGGGGGAGGAGTTCGAGGACACCGGGTTGTCGGCCTACGAGGCGGAGGTGGCCGGACGGCCGATGTTCCGCGGCAATGAGGGCGGCGACGACCTGGCCAATTATGTCGACGACGAGATTGTGCTCTCCTCCGACACCGCGCGCAGTGACATCTACGGCGCCGAGGAGGCCGCCGCAACCGAGGAGGCCGGTGGCGCTGAAGAGCAGGTCATGGCCATCGATTTCTCCCGTCGAGGTGAAGATCAGTCGTCTACCGCCTCGTCTGTAGACGAGGGCACCGACATTCTGGGTCTCGCCAGCGATGACGACATGGGTGAGACCTACCTGACCATCAAGCGCGTGAATACGGTGGCGGAGTCTGCCGCGGCCGGTTCCAAGGTCGCCGCCGTCGCGGGCGGTGGGACCGAGGAGGTGCCCACCGGTCGGGACGAGGACGGCGGGCCCCATGTGGAGACCATGGCGGAGGCGCCCGTGCCGACCCAGGTGGCGGAACCCGGTGACCAGGCGGTTGCCAACGAGACCGCCGCAGCGGGCGAAGAGGAAGACGTACAGGAGCTTGCCGCCGAGGAACTCGAGGACCTGTCCCTGGAGGCCGCGGAAGAAACTGCCCCCGAGATCCTCGAGGAGGCCGTGGGCGACGAGCTCGAGTTGAGTTTCGATGACCTCGACCTGGAGGAGGACGTGAGCCTCGCCGTCGAGGACGGTGCGAGCGCCGCGAGCGGGGAAGAGGAGATAGCCAGTGTCGAGGACTACGTGGCCAGCGTGCCGCAGCCCGAGACCGACGAGGAATTTGACGACTTTCTGCTACAGGGCGAACACCTGGAGGCAGCCGATTCCGACCCGGACGAGCTTGTCCTGCACGAGTTTGACGGCGAGCTCTCAGTGGACGCCTCGGACGGCGCGCCGATCGAGGTCCACGAGGACTTCGACGAGATGGAAGGCTTCGGCCGCGATGCCGCCGGCGAGATCGCCGCGGCGGTGCCCGCGGTCATGGATGAGATGTCCGTCGCCGCGCGCCAGCGCCTGCAGGGCCTGGGCCTGGAGCCTGAGATCCTGCAGGTCGACGCGATGCTCGGCACGGACGAGGAATCCATCAAGCGCTGTGAGGCCGAGGGCTATGCCCCGGTGACCGCTGTTAGCAGCACGCTCCCGGGAGCGCTGGAATCCCTGTCCCAGGAAGCGCGCGATGCGGTGTACGTGCGCCTGTTCAACACCGAGGCCCAGTGCACCTGGAACGACCTGTTCAGCCCGGACTTCGTGCCCGGCACCGCCGGTGGTGGCGCCGTGCAGGAAGGTGCAACCGACGAGCAGGCCGTTGTCGAAGCGCTCGAGGAGCCTCAAGCCGATGTCGAGGGCTTCGGCGAGGATATTTTCGGCGCCGGGTTCGGCGAGGACTTTGACGATTTCGGCGACGGTGATGCGCCCGGAGACGATATCGACGCGGCCTTCCTCGACCTGTCCGGACAGTCCGCGGACGGCGGCGACGCCATCTGCGGGGTGGACATGGGCGAGTTCGACGCGGCCGGGGAAGAGGAGCCGGAGGCGGCCCTGGAGGAGTCGGACGAGGAGCTCGTCGCCGCCAACGAGGAAGTGGCTGTCGCCGCCGAGGAAGAGGATGCGACTGTAGACGAGGTCGAGGAAGAAGTCGCGGAGCCGGTGGCAGAGACGGAGCAACAGGCCGAGGCCGCTGCGGAACCTGATGTCGAGGAGACAGTGCAGGAGCAGCCCCAGGATTCCACGGATATGTCCTGGTGTATCCCGTCCCACATCAAGTTCAGCTACACCTCGCGTTCGGGCGGGGAAATCTTCGCCGATTTCCTCGACGCGTTCATCGAGGAGGGGTCCGCCGAGATCGAGAAGCTGGAGGACCAGTTCACGGAGTGGGAGAAGGACATCGCAGCGGAGGAAGTTGCCGCGGAGGTGTCCCGCACCCTGCATACGGTCAAGGGAATCGCCAAGGGCGTTGGCCTGCAGCGCTTCGGGACCCTGATCCACAATTTTGAAACCCTGCTGGAGGCGCTGCCGCGCCCCGAAGCGGGGGAGGAACAAAACTACTTCCGTATTCTCAACGTCTGGCTCGACGCCGTGGTGCGTGGTATCGAACACGTCCAGGACAAGCGCGAGGATATCGCCAGTGAACTGCCGGCCGTGGCAGGTGCGCCTGTGCCCGCCGCCCTCGAGGCGGTGGACGCGCCCGAAGCGCCCGCAGCGGACCAGGAGGAGAGCGAGGATAGCGGCGAGAGTGCGGCGGCGGCCAAGGCGGACGCTGCTGGCGACAAGACACCCGACCCGCTGGCCGCGCAGCGCGAGAGCAAGCGCGACCAGCAACTCGCAGACGAGGGCGCCAAGGCGCTCGCAGCGCAGCAGTCGGTGCGGATCACCGCGGATAAACTCGACCACCTGCTCAACTTGTCCCGCCAGACCCAGCAGCTGAGTGTACGCGCTTCGCAGAGCAACAGCCGCAGCAAGCGTTCCACCTCCGAACTGCAGGGCCGGCTGAGCTCGGTGCGTACGCATATCGGCAAGATTGCCGACCGCGCGCTGCTGACGGTCAACGCCCGCGGCGGGAAATCCTCGGATCTGGACGCGCTGGAAATGGACCAGTACTCCGAGCTGCAGGAGGCCGCGAGCATCCTGCGCGAGGGTGTGGAGGATCTCGCGGACCTGATCGAGGTGCTCGGCCGGCAGAACAGCCAGGTCGAGGCGCTCCTGAAGCAGCAGTCAGCGGTCATCTCGAGTATCTCCACGTCTATCCAGGACGCCCGGGTGGTGCCCGTCTCGCGCCTGATGCCGAGTATCCGGCGTCTCGTGCGCACGGTGAGCACTGACCTGGGCAAGGTCGTCACCTTCAAGGTGCTGAACGAGATCGGCGCGCTGGACCGCGACCACTTCGCGCGGCTGCAGGTCGCACTGGAGCACATGGTCCGCAACGCGCTGGACCACGGTATCGAGACCCCGGAAGAGCGCCTCGCGCTCGGTAAACAAAACGCCGGTACCATCTCGATAGATGTGCGCAAATCCGGCGGCGACTACGTGATCACGCTGGCGGACGACGGTCGCGGAATCGACCCCGACACCCTGCGCGAATCCGCCTATGAAAAGGGCCTGGATATCGATGTCGACGCCCTGAGCGACGACGAGGCGGTGCGCCTCATCTTCCACAAGGGCTTCTCGACGGCCAACGAGCTGAGCGAGATCTCGGGCCGCGGCGTGGGCATGGATATCGTGCTCACGGAACTGCAGCAGATCGGCGGCGACATCGCGATCAAGTCCAGGGTCGGCAAGGGAACGACCTTCGAAGTGCGTATCCCCAGCAACGTCACCGTGAACGGTGCCCTGCTGGTGAACGCGGGGGCCAACGCCTACGCGGTGCCGCTGAACGGCCTGATCGCGGTGGAGCAGGTGCCGGCGGACGATTACTTCGCCGCCGTAGCCGAGGGCCGCAACCTGAACCTCTTCGACATGCAGTGCGAGCCCGCCTACCTGGCCACCCTGTGCCAGGGGGTCGGCCTGCCCGAACGCAGCTTCTGGGAGGCCTTCGTGCCGGTCATCATCGCCGGCTCCGAGGACCGCTACATGGCCATCGCGCTGGACAGCGTGCAGGAGGCACTGGAACTGGTGGTCCGCTCGCTGGGTAACCAGTTCTCCACCGTGCCGGGGGTGGCGGGTGCCGCCACCACCGCCGATGGCGAGGCGATCGTGGCGCTGGACCTGAACATGCTGGTCGAGAGCGTGCGCGCCGACGGTACCGCCGCGGTGTCGGCGGACCAGGAGAAGCACTCCACACTGCTCGCCCTGGTGGTGGACGATTCCCGAACCCAGCGCATGGTGGCCACCAGCCAGCTGGACACGGTTGGAGTGGAGTCGGTGACGGCGGAGAACGGCATGGTCGCCATCGACCTGCTCAACGCCACCCACCGCCTCCCCGACGTGGTGCTGCTCGACGTCGAGATGCCGGTGAAGGACGGCATCGAGACCCTGCGGGAGATCCGCAAGTCGCAGCGCTACGGGCACTTGCCGGTCATCATGGTGACCTCGCGGACCGGTGCGAAGCACCGCGCCCTGGCGAAGGAAGCCGGCTGTAACGCCTACATGGGTAAACCGTTCAACTTCCCGGCGCTGATCGAGCAGATCAACGTGCTCACGGGCCACGACCTGCAGTTGTCTTAAGGAGACACAATGACTGACGAAGCCAAAACGCACTGTGTAATCATCCCGTGTTCAGACACGGAGTCCTGGGCTGTGCCGCAGAACTGTCTTGCGGAGATCCTCACGGTCAGTTCGGACTCCGACACACCGCCCGAGGCGGTGTCCTGGCGGGGGGTGGACGTGCCGGTCATGGATTTTGGTGCCGATGGCGCCGCCCCCTGGCGGGAAGCGCGGGTCGGTACCGGCCTGGTCGCGGTTTTCCTCGGCCTCAAGGGTGAGAACTGTGAGTACTGGGGCGTCGCCGTGCGCGGGCAGGGGCTGTCGATTGCCGCCCTGTCACCCCGGGAGGTGGCGGATGTCGAGGACGAGGTGGCGGAGCATGCCTCCGCCGCTTTCAGGTACAGGGAGGGGCTCTACCAGGTGCCGGACCTGGACGGGTTGCAGAAAACGCTCGCAGCCAGCATGTCGGTGGCCTGAGCGTCGTGGTGGATACCGTGCACCTGGACGAGATCATCGAGTGGATCGACCGCGCCTTTGACGCGGAGTCCCTTTCTGCCGAGCCGCAGGCCGAGCAGGGTGAGCGCACCCTGCAGCGCATCCTCGGTTCGGACGCCTACCAGCGATACCTGCGGGACCAGATCAACCGCCAGATCATTCGCGACTACCTCACCAACGCGGTGGTCCTGGGGGTGATCAGCGAGGGCGGCCTGGCGGCCTTCGCGGGACAGATCGCCAGCGAGGAGGGCCGCTCCACGCTGGCCCTCTACATGCTGATGAGCGCCATCGAGGACGCGGCGGACCTGCCGCCGGTGGCGGGTGAAGTGGAGCCCCTGAAGCCCCTGAATCCCGGTCCCGACGACCGCTCCCACATCAAGCTGGTGCCGCGCTAAGCCCCCCGCTCCGGGCGGCCCGCCGACACACCGATCCACCACCAGGATCGCCACCCCGGGGTCTTCCCCGGGGCGTTTTTGTGTGCGGGGAAAGGCCGGCAACGACAAAAATATGGCAGAAAACGCCGAAAATCACCCCCAATTCGGAAATAAATACAAAAATATGGCCATTATTTTGCCATTTTGGTAAATCAGGCTAAAAAATGGCAAAAACGGCATTGTCCGGAACCGGGTCCCCGGCATATAACTTTTCCTGCAGGCCGCACAACTGTATGCGGCTCCGGCAGTCGCACCGGCACCCCCAGGGGGTTACCGGGACGGCAGCCGGGAACAACAAACAACAAAACAGGAAAAAACGGGGTAAGAACAATGCTGACACTGACACCCACAGCGAGTGTGGACGCTTCACCGGAGCAGGGACCGGAAGTCTACGCGGTCATCGAGGGCAGGAAAGTCTACCTGCCGCAGGAGGCCAAATACGTCATGCAGGACCGTCGCGGTCTCTGGTACTACAGCACGCGCAAGCCGCGCCCGAAGGAGGGGGACTGGACGCCGAACAAGACCAGTATCTCCTGCCTCACGGAACAGGGCTACGTCCGCGCGCTGAAGACCGACACCCGGGTCGAGTGGCTGCAGACCTGCCAGCGCACCGTGCGCATGGTGCGCGACGCCGCCAACGACTCCCGCCGTCCCGCGGACGACTGATCCATCTCACCACAAGCGCCGCGCGCCCACCGGGTGCGCGGCGCTTCTCCGTACTTCTCTCCAGCACCTGGTGCAATTCGCGCCGATACTGCTGTCCATGGATCGGGAGCTTCTCCCGGGGTTCGACCGTCAAGATACTCACCTTCCCAGGCGTCCAGTGAATATACCTGGGGCAGTGGACGGGAAGCTGCTTTGCTCCCTGGCGGCGCGCCTCCGGCGTTCCCTCGGTCGGTCGGGAGCCTTGAAGCGCTGCGCTGTCTCGCTCCACTCCCTCGGCGCCTGGCCTTATACGTCCGCAAAGCACTTCCCGCCTACTGCCCCGGTCAGCTCTTTGCGCCACCAGTAGCTCGTACGCAGGGCGGACCCGCGGCATCCCTCCGACTCAACCGAGCGCACAATCGTGCGCGCTGTCAGGTCGGTAGGGAGATGAGGGGGAGGGGAAAAGAAAAACGCCCGCACGTGGCGGGCGTTCTCCTGCAGGCGACTGCGCCTTACTGCAGTCTGAAACTGACCGGTACCGGCACCGTGAGTTGGCGGCTGCCGAAGTCGCCGAACTCGGCGATGGCCACCGGGTCGACCTTGTCCACGCCGCGCTTGAACGCGTCCTCGGCCGCGTTGACGGCGGCATCATCCAGGAGCTTGTGGCCGGAGCCCTGGGCCACCTCGATGGCCAGCACCTGGCCCTCGGCGTCCAGCGTGACGTCCAGCTCGAGGCGCCCCTCGAGGCTGCGACGCACGGCGCGCTTGGGATAGCGGATCTCGCCGTACACCATCCGCACCATCTCGCCGTGGAACGCCAGCAGGCGCTGTGAGTACTCCTGGACACCCAGGTTGCGAATCTCGCTCTCCAGGGCCGAAACACCGGCCGTGGGCAGGAGTGAAGCGACCTGCACGTTCTGCGGCTGAGTCTCGGCGCGGACCTCCTCGACGGCAGGCTGCACCGGGAACTCGTGTACCTCGCGCGACGTGGCGTGTACGGCTACCGGTGCCAGCACCGGGGTCAGCGCCGCTGCGGGTGCCGCTGCGACCTGCTCCGCTTCCGGCGCTGCGCCGCCGGGCGCCTCGTCCACCGGTGCCTCGGGCGCCGGTTCTACCGCCGTTGGTGCCGGTTCTTCGACAATCGCCGCGGGTGCCTCAACCACCGCCACCACCTCCGGCGCCGGTGCTTGAACTGCCGCCGTGGTGCCCAGCAGCTGCGCGATCTCTTTCTCGCGCTGGGCCGAGTAGGTGTTCGCCTCCAGGGCGGACAGCAGCGACGGGTCGACCTCGCCACCCGTGATGTTGTTGCGGAATGTCGTGGAGGGTCCGCTCTCGCCGACCCAGCCCATCAACATGTAGTCGGCCACCTCGGCGTTGTTTACGCGCGCCAGCTCGTGACCGTTGAGCAGGGCTATCGTCACATCGTTGCTGTCCAGCACGATCTTGAGCGAATCGCCCGCGTAGAGACTGTTGCTCACCGCGGAGAGAATCATGTCCGCAAACTCGGCGGTGGCCTGGTCCGGCGGGTGGCCCGTGGCCACCTCGCTCTGCAGCAACATGCCGCCCAGCAGGCTGCGGATGCTCGTGCGCCGCGCCACGACCCGGTACTCCATGACCCGGGTGCCGGGGGCCTCGGCCAGGTTCTGCGGCCGGGGCGCCTCTCGCTCCAGGTAGATCCCGCCGAGGTAGATGTTGCGTCCGGTTTCCTGGTGCAGGCCGAGCCCCGCCAGGTAGAGGTCAGAGTCCACCGCCTGAACGGCGGCGGACCCCGCCAACAGGGCGGGGAGCAGCACCAGGGCCATGCAGTGTCTTGTCAGTTTACGTCCCATCATCGTCAGTATTCTTGTTGGTTGCCCGTTATTAAGAATGCAGAGGCCCCCTGGCCCGCGCAATAAAAAACCGGAGAAAACGCCAGAAACTGGACTTTTGTGAGGTCGAGCGGAGATGGCCATAAATGACCGTTTTTTATCGGGCAGCGGGGCCTGCTCTGGTAGACTGGCCGCTGCATCCCACGCGAGTAACGCGAGCCGCCATGCCCAGCCCCGGCCCAGCGCCGCAGGTCTCATCCGAGGAACAGGCGCGCCTCATGCGCCTGGCGACCTACGCGTCCATCTCGGTGGCCGCGGTGTTGATCATTGCCAAGGGCGCCGCCTGGGGCGTGTCGGGGTCGGTGAGTCTCCTGGCCACGCTGGTGGACTCCGCCCTCGACGCGCTGGCGTCCCTGGTGAACCTGTTCGCGGTGCACCACGCCCTGTCCCCGGCGGACCGTGAGCACCGCTTCGGCCACGGCAAGGCGGAGGCCCTTTCCGGCCTCGGCCAGGCTGTCTTTATCGCGGGCTCCTCCCTGTTCCTGTTGTTCCAGGCGGGCCGCCGACTGCTCAATCCGGTGGCGCTGGAGGCCTGGGACACGGGCGTGGCGGTGCTGGTGTTCTCAATGGCCCTCACGGCGGTCCTGCTGGCTTTCCAGCGGCACGTAATCGCCCGCACGGGGTCCACGGCCATCCGTGCGGACGCGCTGCACTATCGCTCCGACCTGCTGGTCAGTGCCGGTGTGATCGTCGCCCTCGTGCTGTCGGCGCGGGGCTGGGGCGGGTTCGACGCGGTGTTCGCCATCGGCATTGCGCTGTACATTCTCTACAGCGCCTGGGAGATTGTGCGGCAGTCCCTCGATCACCTGATGGACCGTGAACTGCCCGACGAGGAGCGCGAGCGTATCAAAGCGCTGGTCAACGCCCATCCCGAGGTGCGCGGGCTGCACGACCTGCGCACGCGGCGTGCGGGCACCAACCTGTTTATTCAACTGCACCTGGAACTGGACGACGACCTCAGCCTGTTGCAGGCGCACCACATTTCCGACGAGGTGGAGGCAGCGCTCCGGGGCGCCTTCAGCGGCGCCGAGGTCATCGTGCACAAGGATCCGGTGTCCGTCGCGTCGACAGCCGGGGAGTAGCGGGGCCTCAGAACTCGTAGACGACGCGCGCGAAGGCGTTGATGCCCTCCGCGGGGAGGCGTTCGCGCAGTGCGATGTCGGGGTTGCGGGCACGGTTGATACCGCCGAGATGCGGGCGGTACCGCTTGTCCAGCAGGTTGTCCACCCCGGCGGCGAAGTGCAGCTGCCTGGACGCGCGCCAGGTGGCCATGACGTTGATCACGCCGTAGCCGTCGCTCGCGGTCTCGCGGTTGGTTTCGCTCACATTGTCCTGTTCGGCGTAGGCGGTGCCCTCCAGCTGCGCGCCGAAACGATCGCGTGTGTAGCCCAGGCGCACCGTGGCGTTGGGGGGCGCTATGCGGTACAGGTCGTCGTCGCTGCTGTCGTCGCGCTCGCCGCGTACGTAGTTCACCAGCCCCGACAGCGACCACTGTTCGTCCAGGGTGAGCGCCCAGTCCATGTCGAACCCGTACAGTACCGCGTCCACGTTGTTGAACTGCAGCGGGTCCGGGTTCGCCGTGCCGTTGCTGGCATTCATCATGCGCACGAACATCGTGGCGGGAGCGACCTCCGAAGGCGTGCCCTGGATGTAGTCATCCACCTTGTTGTAGAAGAATCGCGGAGACAGGGTCAGCGCGGAGCCCGAGTAGTCGAGGCCGAATTCAAGCTGGTGCGACACCTCGGGATCCAGCTCGATATTGCCTGTATACAGGTTGCCGTCGGCGAGGCCGCCGGTGGACTCCAGCGGCAGCCAGAGGTAGCGCTCCTGGTAGCTCGGCGAGCGGGTCTTGCGGGCGGCCCCGAGGTACAGGCTGGTGGCGCCCGTCAGCTTGTACCAACCCCTGGCCACGAGGTCGAAGTTGTCGTCCGTCTGCGACCTGTCCGCCGCGTTGAACGCGTCGCGCAATGCGGCGGCCGGGGGCATCATCATTGCCGGCGTCCCGTCGACCTCGTCCGCGTCCGTCTCCACCCGGTTGTAGCGCGCGCCGAATTCCGTGCGCCAGGCTTCCCAGGTGTCGCGGCGCTCGACGAACATGCCCAGCACTTCGCGGGTGGCGTCGTTGAAGTTGTTCACGAAAAACGCCGGGTTGTTGGGATTGGAAATGTCCGAGTCGTTGGCGGAGCTGAATCCGTCCACGCCGAAGTGCCAGGCGCTGTCGCCGTCGGGGAGCGTTGCGTTCAATTCGAAACCGAGGTTGTCCGCGCTGGCAGTGTTGCGCCGCCAGCCCGGCGCCGGCGGCGACTCGCGCATGTGAAAATTCGTCATGCTGTGGTCGAGGTCGCTGGCGAACAGTGTGGCCTCCAGCTGCGGCCCGGTGGCGCGGTCGAGGCGGTAGCCGATGCGGTAGAGGTCGCCCTCGATGACCTCGATATCCATGGGCAGGGCGGGCGTGCCACTGTCGCCGGTATCGTTGTAACCGTAGTCCAGCTGCAGGGTGTGGTCGCCGCTGCGGAAACCGTAACCCACGTCGTAGCCCTCGCGCTCGTAACGTGTGGGCAGGATGTCCCCGCCCGGGAAGGCGGCGTCGTCGCCGCCCTCGACGCGAGCGGCGAGCTTGCCGCGGTGCCGGTCGTTGGCGGCGAACAGGGCGCCGTCCAGTTGCCACGCCTCGTCGACGGACCGGGCGCCGCCGGCCACGCGGCCGGATACCTCGACATCGTCGCCGGCGGCGAATTCCCCGCGCAGGGGGTGGGCATCGACGGCACCGCCGATGGACTCCTGTGCGACGCTGACCGGCGCGATACCGCGGTACAGTTCCAGCGACTCGAGCTGCCCGCTCGCGGCGTAGGAGAGCGGCGGATCCATCCAGTTGGGGCCGGAGGGCGACAACTGGGTGCCGTCCAGCGAGGCTGCGACGCGCGGACCGTACATGCCGCGGTACTGGGGAATACCCGACAGCGGCCCGTTGCCGTTGACGTCGGCCCCGGGGGCCTTGCGCAGCAGGCCGGCGACATCCGCCGACACCGCGACTCCCTCGCTGACGTCGATGGTGCGGGTGTCGTGGCTGGCGGTCACCACCAGCTCCTCGATGTGGTCCGCGCGAACAGTCGCGACGGTCAGTGTGAACAGGATCAGGGCGGCGGGGATGGGGGCGCTGCGCATGGGTACTCCGGGCTCCAGGTTGACGCAGCGCGGATTATAAAGAGCGGGCGGCGACAGCGGATGTGGCGTGTTGTCGCACCCCGCTGATCGCAGACACCCGCCGGCCGGTTTTTCGGGCCCGCGCTTACCCGCGGGTGGGGATTTCCCCAGTGATTAGGTAAGCTATTGATAATAAGATAAATTTAAATTAAGAAACCAATGTTTTGTTATTAGTTGGCGAGATCGTGCATCCCCCTTCCTTTTACCATGGCAGCGGGCTGCGACCGGCCCGCACCGGGCGACCTCAACATCAAGACTATGGAGTGACGTGATGTACAAGACCTTCAAACGCAACCACTGGCCGCTGCGGTATTCCTCGGCTTATCCCTCGCCGCGGGAAACGCCGCCGCCCAACTCGAGGAGGTGCTGGTCACCGCCCAGAAGCGCACCGAGTCGCTGCAGGATATCCCCATCGCCATCTCGGCGCTGGACGCGGAGGCCATCCAGGCGCGCGGCATCGTCAACGCGGTGGACTTCGGCCTGTCCTCGCCCAACGTGCAGACCCCTGCCTATCCGTTCTCGAACAACAACATCGCCCTGTTCATCCGCGGCATCGGCAACGCCGACTCCATCGTGATCACCAAGGACAACACCGTCGGCCTTTACTACGACGGGGTGTACGCAGCGCGGCCGACGGGAGTGCTGTCGGACCTCTCCGACCTCGAGCGCGTGGAAATCCTGCGCGGGCCCCAGGGGACCCTTTACGGTCGCAACACCACCTCCGGCGCCATCAACTTCATCAATGCCAAGCCCACCGGCGAACTCGGCTTCAAGCAGACCCTGAGCGCCGGGAACTACAGCAGCTGGCGCTCGGTTTCGCACCTCAATGCGCCGGAGTTCGCCGGTATCAAGGCCAAGGTCTCAGCCTCATTTTCCGACCGCGACGGCTGGGTGGAGAACGAGGGGCCCAACGAGGTGCCCGGCTACGAGTACACGGACTACTACGAGCAGGAGACCGAGGGTTACCGCGTGGCGCTGCGCTACGACGGCGTGGACCGCCTGCTGGTGGACTACAGCTACGACTACTCCGACGTGACCAGCTCGCCGGGGTATTTCCAGTACGGCGGTCCCACAGGCGGCATGGACGCGGGTTTCAACCCCATAACCGACAGTTTCACCGATCGTCTGGAGAATACGCGCACACCGACGGGCGGCGGCAAGTTCGCCTACTACCTGCCGGAGACCGAGACGGATGTCGAGGGCCACAACCTGACCATCAGTTTCGACCTGTCGGACACCCTGCAGATCAAGTCGATCACCGGTTACCGGGAATATGACGATGACGCCTCCCAGAACTTCGCCCAGTCCTTCGGTGCCGCGGCGACCCTGGAAACGAACACCAATACCGATCACGACCAGTTCTCGCAGGAATTCCAGCTCCTGGGGAGCACGGAGCGTATCGAGTACGTCGCGGGCCTGTACTATTTCGAGGAGGAGGGCACCCAGGGTGAGAAGCAGTACCTGGACCGTTCCGCAGTGGACGAGCTGGGTATCCTGGCCTTCGATTTCATCACGGGTATGCCCTGCAGCGACGGCCGCGACGGCGCGCCCATCTGTACCGATTTCGCCAACGCGACGTTCCCCAACTACCTTGGCGAATACGTGGTGGAGACCGACGTGGAGTCCATCGCCGCTTTCGGCCAGGCCACCTGGACCCCGGCGATCGCCGACGACCGCCTCGACCTGACCCTGGGCCTGCGCTACACCGATGACGACCGCGACGCGAAACGCACCTGGGATGCGTGGGTCTACAACGGCTTCATGCCGGGCTCCTCCGAGTCCGACAAGGAGAAGACCGACTACACCGCGGTGGCCAGCTACCGCTGGACCGACGACGTGTCGACCTACATCAAGACGGCCACGGGCTTCCGCTCCGGCGGCTCCAGCCGCAACGGGCTGGACTTCGACAAGGCTTTCGACAACGAGGACATCACCTCTTACGAGCTGGGCCTCAAGTCCGAGCTGCTCGACAACACCCTGCGCCTGAACGCGGCGGCGTTCTACCAGGAGGTCGATGACATCATTCTCGACTACCTCCCCGACCCGGTGAACAACCCGCAGTTCGTCGAGGTGTTCAATTCCGGGGACGCGGACATCTGGGGCCTTGAGGTGGATGCCCAGTGGGCGGTGACCGAGGCGTTCCTGGTGACCTTCAACTACGCCTACATCGACTACGACATCAACGACGCGACATTCCCGGACGGCTCCGACCGCACGGACACCACCGAGCTGCAATGGGCGCCGGAACACGCCTACTCGGCGGCGGCCGACTACTTCCTGCCGGTGTCGGTAGGTGAGGTGCGCTTTCACCTCGATTACACCTGGCAGGACGAGCAGTACGCGCTGTCCAACACCGAGTTCGGCGAGATCCTCGTGGACGACTTCGGCCAGCTCAACGGCCGCATCAGCCTGGCGGAGGTGGAACTGTTCGGGGGCAACTGGCAGTTCGCCGCCTGGGGCAGGAACCTGACGGACGAGGACACCGCCAACTACCTGATCGGCGGGACCGCCTCCACCTACATGCCGCCGCGCATGTGGGGCGGGGAGATCATCCTCGAGCTCTGACCGCGTTTCGCCGGCTAAAAAGGAGGCTGCGGCCTCCTTTTTTCATGCCCGCCTCACAGGCCCTGCGCCCGCGAGCGGCAAGATACTTGAACGCTCTCAAAACATACTGTATGTTCAAATCCGCTTTTT
>Ga0126341_1000082_pt1 | contig 19691 bp, 19 predicted proteins | sample OrbTmetagenome_FD_97057 | JGI IMG/M metagenome (GOLD analysis project Ga0126341, IMG submission 97057) | Coral microbial communities from Florida Keys, Florida, USA - Orbicella T D metagenome | ecosystem: Host-associated > Invertebrates > Cnidaria > Coral | place: Florida Keys, Florida, USA... | reverse complement strand
TTTAGAAGTGCTGAGGAATACCGTCGAACAGACCGTGAATGTTTAGACGGCAATTGGCGCTGTCGAGGGGAGGGGTCACCGGTAGCCCAGCGCCAGCTTGCGATCTGGACCTTGCAGCCCATCGCCGCGCTGCTGGCCGAGGAAGCAACCGCCAAGCTGGGCGCGGTGGTCGAGATCGACACGATCCGCCCCTTGCAAGCCTTCGACGCAGGCGGACGCGCCAGGGCGCTATCCGCGATCATCAAGACGCTGGCCGAAGCGAAGGAGGCTGGCATTCCAGCAGGCGACGTGTCTGGCGCGATGCGCATGGTCGATTGGGGGAAATGAGATAGGCCGGTCGCGCCTGGGAAAGCTCTTGTCCAGCTTGTTCACCCGAAGCGACCCGGATCAGTCGGTGAGTGCCGTACAACCCCTACAGCGCGCGGCCCGGTCCTCCACTGGGCGCGGCGCGCACTTTTGCCTTATGTGGGCTACCGTTCCTTCGCGCTTGTCTCGATGACATCGCGCAAAACTTTGATTTCTTCGATCAAATCGGCTTGGCGAGCGCTGAGGGTTTCCAGAATTTCCGACTGCACATTATTGCTATGCGTCAATGTTTTGATCGCTGCCGTCAGCTCTTTAATTACTTCTTCGTCCAATTCACTCTCCTGTTTTCAGACGGACGCCAGGGCCTCCGCCGTTCTCTGCAATAAACTCGACCCCTGCATTCTCAAGGGCTTTCTGCAAGGACGCTATGGTTCTTTCATAGGGGTGACGGCCCTCTTTTTCGAAGCTGGCAATCGTCCTTTTGGCCACGCCAGAAGCTTCAGCCAATCGATCCTGAGACATCGCCACGAGGGCACGAGCTGCGCGACATTGTGAGGGCGTCATTTTTAACCTTGCGCTAATAGTGCAATCTGCGCTAAAAGTGCAGCATTGCCCTAAAAGTGTAACCTAATCAGGAGACCCTGACAATGACCAAAGAACGCGCCCGCGCGAATGAAGAATTGCGCCCCGTCAGCAGCTGGGAAAACAATCAGGCGAAGGGCCATGCCCTGTGCGGTCAATACATGTGGGGCGAGCACAAAGACGAGGTGAAGACCCTGCGGAACCGACAGGCAGCGTACCTAAACAGCCTGCCGTCCGATCCCCAAGACGCCATCTCTGCCGCCAAGAAACTACTTGACTTTGAATACAGCGCATATCCGGAAGGCATTGAGAAAGCGTTGCATTTTTCTTTCGCGCTTGAGGCTATGGTCAAGCATGGCTCCACCGACGACGATGGCCCGGAACGTGATGCAGCGATCTATTTGGCGGATCAGGTGGCCCATGCGATGGTGCGCGCGACCGAGCAGCTGGACCGGATCAGCGATATTCTGGACAACCCGGCCAGGTTGGAGCGGGAATCCCCATCTCTCTAACTGAACCTTCCACATTAATGCTTGACGTGCACTCTTATCGTGGGTTACTCAATAAGCATGAAATCGAGTGCCTTCATAAAGATCGTGGCGGAAGCCTACCGGGTCGAGGAAAAGACCGTGACGCTCTATGCCCGCTTCATGAAAGAGGCGGGGCTGATCACCTCCGGCGCAAGGGGGGTGAACGCCCCGCACATGCATCCGCGCGATGCGGTGCGCCTGACGATTGCGCTTCTCGCCACCGGCACCGCCGCTCATGCGGTGCAGCTCTATCAGCGGTTCGCGAGCATGACTTATCAGCCCGACCGCTACAATGGGCCCCATCCCGCCAGCCTCGGCGTCCACGAGGGCGCAACGCTGGAATCCGTTCTGCTGCACATGTTCACGGCTGACATGTTCCCCGAGGGTGTCGAGGGCGGCGGGCCGTTCGAGTGTTCGCCATACCTTGAGCTGCAAGAGAATCAGCGTATTGCCACGATTGAGCATTCGCCGCTGATCGACGGAAAGTATCAGCACGGCGAACGCAAGCGCGCCGGTCTCTACTTTGCCACCCGCAACCGGCCCGAGGACATGGCCCTTGAGGATCGCTGCGCGCATGGCGGCATCATGGTTTCACGCGGCATCGCCCCGAGTGCCCTCTCTCAATGCGCCCTGCCGTTCTACCTCGAATGGCGCGACAAGGTTTCGTGGGAGACCATGCAGAAAGAGACCGAGGAAGAGAGCATCCGGCGGCATCGCGACGGTGACTTTACACCGGACAAGGGCCTCTGGTTCGAACGCGATCTAGGGGAGGCATGATGATGGAGCGCCGCCCCGCCGCAATCCGCAAGTCCGACCTGACGCCCGCTTTCGAGGCCGCGAAGGCTGCGGGCTTTGATCAGGTGTCCATCGTTGTGGAAACCGCCGATGGCAAGCGGTTCCTGATCACGGCCGGGACGGGCGGCGATGCTGCCAAGCCGGATATGACACCGCTCGAAAAGTGGAGGGCAAGCCGTGCCGCAAGCTGATCTGCCCAAAGGCGTGCACCGCGTCCGGCGGAAGCTGGCCAACGGCAAGAGCCGTTTTCACTTCTACGCATGGCGCGGCGGTCCCAAGTTCTGGGAAGATGACCACCGTAAGCCGAGCGACCCCACGTTCTATCAAGCATACGCGGATGCCGCTGCGCGCCCGAAACCGGCTGACTACACGACGCCTCAGATGGTGGATGACTTCCTGTCCAATACCGCCATGCCCAAGGGTGAGCGTTCACGCGCTGATATTCGGAAATGGGGTCTGCGATTCGCGGACCATTTCAAGGATGCGCCCGCCGTCATCTTCGAGGAACGCGGCGCACGGGGCGAGGTGAACGCATGGCGAGCGCTATGGAAGCACTCGCCCAAGCAGCACGATATGGCGGGCACCCACGCGGTTCGCATTCTCAATTGGGCGGTGGATGAGGGCAAGCTGTCCGAACATCACTGCCACAAGCTCCACCGGCTCTATGAGGTGGATCGCTCAGAAATCGTCTGGACCCCGGCGGACCGGGAAGCCTTCAACGCGGTCGCGCCGGAATGGGTGCGCCGTATTCTCTGCGCGGCCTGCGAAACCGGCTTACGCCCTGCCGACCTGATCAAGCTGACGCCTGCCCATATCGAGCAGACGCCGCTCGGCCGTCGCCTTCGCGTCAGGACGAACAAGCGCAAGCGGCTGGCCCATATCCCGATCACGCCGGCGCTGGCCGAGGTGATCGACACGACCCCGCCGGGCCGGTTGCTGATCCTTACGAATGCGAATGGCAATGCCCTGACCCCGCATCGCGCGTCCGAGGGTGTCCGCCAGTGGCGCGGCAAAGCCAAGCTGTCCGATGAGCTGCGCCTGTACGATGCACGGGGGACGGCTGCAACGCGCCTGCTGAATGCGGGCCTGTCCCTTGCCAACATCGCCAATCACATGGGCTGTGACAACGCGTTCAGGAAAGACCGAGACGGCGGGAAGCCGATGCCTGAACCAATCGACGCGCTGATGTCTTACCTTGGCGCGGCGGCGCTCGGCGGCGACCAGCGACTTTTTTTGTACGTGAAACCGAGCCGGGACAGCAGGTTGGCAATGGAAGAATGATGCACCCGCACGCCCTCGGCATCGGCCAGCGCATCGCGCAGCTCGAAGAGCGTGATGTCGGGGTCTTGCGCGACCAACTCCTCAAGGAAACCCTGGTGCGGCGCCAGCTTTCCCTTGCCGCGTGGAGGTCCCTGGGGAGCCGGTCCCGCATGACCTTTGGTCCGCACCTGACGCGCCCACCGTGCGCCAGTGGCCGGTGACACCTTCAGACGCAACGCTGCCGCACGCCCGCTCAATCCTTCCTCAATATATCTCTGAAACCGTTTCCGAAGCGCCGCAGGCAAAGGTGCTGACATGATCCATCCTCCCAATGAGGATGATGATGTGGACGCCGCTGCGAGCTCAGCGCCAGATGTGGTGCGGAGTACCACGCAAAAGCAGGAAAGGAGCGTTCCGATGAACATAGCAACAATTGGATTGGACTTGGCTAAGAGTGTCTTTCAGGCACATGGCGTGGATGGGGCCGGGAAGACCGTTCTGGTGAAGAAGCTGCATCGTAAACAGATGCTCCCGTTCTTCTCGAAGCTGCCACCCTGCCTGATCGGTGTGGAAGCTTGTGCCACGGCGCATCACTGGGCTCGGACGTTGATCGCCATGGGCCATGACGTGCGGATCATGCCGCCGTCTTACGTCAAGGGATACGTGAAGCGCGGCAAGAGCGACGCTCTGGATGCCGAAGCGATCTGCGAGGCCGTTGGGCGTCCGACGATGCGGTTCGTTCCTGTGAAGACGGTAGAACAACAGAGCATCCTGATGGCGCACCGGACCCGATCGCTACTCGTGCGCCAACGAACCATGGCCGCGAATGCGCTTCGCGCGCATTTGGCCGAATATGGCCTTGTCGCAAATCCGGGCATCGCCAATCTGGTGAAGCTGGCGGATCGGGCATTTGCCGATGAAGCCCTGCCAGCCTATGCCCACCGGGCGCTTGAGATCCTGATCCGCCGGATCGCTGAATTGACCGAAGAGATCGGCGCACTGGATCAGGACCTGAAGGCCTGGCATGCCGGGAACGAGGCAAGCCGCAGGCTCGCGGCCATCCCCGGCGTCGGTGTGATCACCGCGACCGCCCTCGCAGCGACCGTTACGGACCCGGATCAATTTCGCTCCGGCAGACAGTTCGCTGCCTGGCTTGGGCTCACGCCGCAGCAGCACTCAACAGGTGGCAAGACCCGGCTTGGCGGCATCTCGAAACAGGGCGACCGCTATCTCAGGCGATTGCTGGTCGTCGGGGCCACGGCAGTCATGCGGCACGCCAAGCGAAACCCGACGCCGATGACGGACTGGGTGAACGGATTGCTGGAGAAAAAGCCGTTTCGGCTTGTTTCTGTCGCGCTCGCAAACAAACTCGCCCGCATCGCATGGGTACTGCTCACGCGCGGCGAGACCTACAGGCCCTACGGGCGACCCGTTTGACAGCACCGGCCGAAACCAGATTGGCAATGGCAGTCGATGATGCGTAACGATCGAGCCAAAGGTGAAGCAAACCCGTCTGATTCAACGCGCCTCCAAAGCGCGCCAGGTTGATCAGGGACCTCACCGGCGGATTTCCATCAGGGCCAGCGGCAGAAGACAGCCGCGCAAGCAGGCCGGACATATGAAAGCAACCGATCACCGCAACCGACAAAATCAACCCTTGCCATAGGCGGCGTCCACATATGAATCACATCTGATGCCTCAAGGGAATCCCTCGCGATTCAGGTTCAAGCCGAAACGCTTTAGAATTGTAGACACCTGCCTGTTTCATTTTCTTCTGCCTGATTTCGAAGTCAACGGGCGACAGCATGCCGTTGTTTGTGTGCTTACGCTTCGGGTTGTAGAAGAGTTCGATGTATTCGAACACGTCCTGTCGGGCGGCTTCCCGGGTCTGGTATGTGCGTCGCTTGACCCGCTCGCGTTTCAGCAACTGAAAGAAGCTTTCCGCGACGGCATTGTCATGGCAGTTCCCGCGTCGGCTCATGCTGGGTTCCAGGTTATGCTGGTTAAGGAACGTCTGCCATTCCCGGCTGGTAAATTGAGAGCCTTGATCTGAATGCAACGTGACCTTTCCGTCGGGTTTGCGTCGCCAGACCGCCATCAGCAGGGCCTGCAAGGCCAGGTCCGTTGTCATGCGGGACTGGGCGGACCAGCCGACCACGCGGCGCGAGAAGAGGTCGATGACGACGCACAGATACAGCCAGCCCTCCTGGGTCTTGATGTAGGTGATGTCTGTTACCCAGACCTGGTCAGGCTGAGAGGCGCTGAATTGCTGCTCCAGCTTGTTCTCAGCCACGATGGCCGGTTTGCCGCCATAGCGGCCCGGTCGGCGCTTGTAGCCAACCTGGGCGGCGATCCCGGCCAGAGACGCCAGACGCGCCACCCGGTTCTCGGAAATTTGCTCGCCCAGGTCGCGCAGATCATCTGTCAGCTTGCGATAGCCATAGACCTTGCCGCTCTCTGCCCAAGCCTGCCGGATCAACTCGGTCTGACGCACATCCTCCTGCGCACGGTGGCTTAACGGTTCCTTAAGCCATGCATAGAAGCCGGAGAAATGGACCCGCAGAACCCGGCACATGGCCCGGACGCCGAACTCTCCGGGATGCGCCCGGATGAAGGCGTACTTCATTGGGACCCTCGCGCGAAGTACACCGTTGCCTTCGTCAGGGAAACGCCCCACCGGGGCCTTTCCTGATCCTCCTCAGTTTAGGATATCGCGCTCCTCGGTCACCCTGGCCAGCTCGCGCTTCAGCCGCCGGTTCTCGGCCTCATGATCCACGACCGGAACCTTTGGCGCGGGATCACCGAACAGCTTCATCCACTTGTAGAGCGAATGAGTGCTGACCCCCAATCGCCGGGAAACCTCCCGAACCGGATACCTCCGCACCATAATCTGATCACCGCATCGCGCTTGAAATCGTCGCTGTAATTGCTTGTCCCCATGTCGGCCCCCTTGCCTCAAAGTTTGGGGGCAAAGCGTCTACAAATCTAGGGGCATCTCAATTCGCTACACCGAGCGCTTGGTCGAGGCCGGACTGGAGCCATCGGTGGGCAGCGTCGGCGACTCGTATGACAACGCGCTGGCCGAAACGGTCATCGGCCTGTTCAAGACCGAGGTCATCCACCGACTTGGACCGTGGAGATCGGCCGATGCCGTGGAATGGGAAACACTGAAATAGGTCGAATGGTTCAACAACCGCCGCCTTCTCGGGCCGGTCGGGAACATCCCGCCAGCCGATGCCAAGCGCAACTTCTATGAAACGATCGAAGGAGTTAATATGGTCGCCTGAGACCAAGCAACCTGCCTCCGATGGAACCGGGGCGGTTCAAATCGCCGAGGCGTCGGGGTCGGTCTACGAAGTCATGGCGCACTTGTCGCACAGCGACCCGAAGACCGCCGCCATCTACGCCAAACGGATCCATCGCGCGCGCCTCGCCGAGCGTGCCGCGCGTAGAAGAGAGTGCGGAAAACGCCGCGGAAGCCAAGAGTGTCCCACGCCACGAAAATCGTGGGACACTGAACGAGGTAACGTCCAGTAAAACAATGGGTATTGAGAAAAAGTGGCAGCCCGTAGGGGAATCGAACCCCTCTTTCCAGGTTGAAAACCTGGCGTCCTAACCGATAGACGAACGGGCCACTCTGTGTCGCTGCGGGGTGGGCGGTGTGGCCAACCCTGCGGCGTGAGGCGGGTTCTAAGTAATGCGGTGGGATTGCGCAAGCGGAAAAATGAAAAAAATCCCGCGCGGGTGCGATTTTTTTCGGCGCAGCGCAGCGGCGGGTAAGCCTTTGATATCCTTCACTTGAGAGGCGGGGATTCTGCGGAAAACGATCCACAGGCGCCGAATCACCCGGTGGCGCGGGCCGCGTCGTCGAGGCGCAGCTGCACTTTCTGACGGCCGCCCCAGGTGTTGATGTCGAGCTTGCCCGCCAGATGAAACCGTGCGCCGCCGTGGTCGAGCAGGGTCTGGCCCAGCGGGCCGTCGAAGGCGCCAAAGGCGATGGCGTCGAGGGGGGGCGTCAGCCCGTCGGAAAAGCTCAGCCGCAGGTGGCTCTCGCCGGCGCGTTTGGCAAAGCGGATCGCCATGTCGGGAAAGGCAAAGCGCGGGGCCGGGGCCGAGGCGCCATAGGGGCCGGCGTCTTCCAGCCGGGTCACCAGTTCGGCCGTCGCCGCACCGGGCATCAACGCGCCGTCACAGCGCAGATCGGCCGGGCCCGCGTCGCCGGCGCCCTGGCGGGCGAGCAGCTCGGACAGGCGCTCCATCGCCGGCGCGAGCTGCGCGCGGGTCAGGCTGAGGCCGGCCGCCATGCGGTGGCCGCCGCCCTTGGTCAGGTGGCCTTCGGCGGCAAGTTTCTGAATCGAGACGCCGAGGTCGACGCCGGCCACCGAACGGCCCGAGCCCTTGCCCTCGTCACCGTCAAAGCCGATCACGATGGCCGGACGGTTGGTCAGCTCTTTCAGCCGCGAGGCGACGATGCCCACGACGCCCGGGTGCCAGCCTTCGCCGGCGGCCCAGACCAGCGGCGCATCGAGGCCACGTTCCTCGGCCTGGGCCAGCGCGGCGGCGCGCACTGCCGCCTCGATCTCGCGGCGGTCGGCGTTCAGCTCTTCCAGCCGGTCGGCCATGGCGCGGGCCTCGGCCGCATTGTCGGTGGACAGGAGCCGGGCGCCCAGATCGGCCTTGCCGATGCGGCCGCCGGCATTCACGCGCGGGCCCAGCACATATCCCAGGTGATAGGCGGCCGGGGCACAGTCGAGCCGGGCGGCATCGCAGAGCGCCACCAACCCGGTCCTCTGCCGGCCCGCCATGACCTTGAGCCCCTGGCGCACCAGCGCCCGGTTGACCCCGGTCAGCGGTGCCACATCGGCCACGGTGGCCAGCGCCACCAGATCGAGCAGCGCCATCAGGTCGGGCCCGCGCTCGCCGGCCTCGCGCAGCTGTCGCCCGGCTTCGACCAGGCAGAGAAAGACCACGGCGGCGGCGCAGAGATGGCCCAGGGCGCCATCCTCGTCCTGGCGGTTGGGGTTCACCACCGCCACCGCATCGGGCAGGGTCTCGCCCCCGAGGTGATGGTCGAGCACCACGACGTCAGCGCCCCGGGCGGCGGCGATCGGCCCGTGCGAGAGCGTGCCGCAATCGACGCAGAGGATCAGGTCATGGTCGCGCGCCAGGGCGGCCATTGCCGGTTCATTGGGGCCATAGCCCTCGTCGATCCGGTCCGGCACGTAAAGCGTCGCCTGCCGCCCGAAATGCCGCAGCCAGGCGATGAGCAGCGCCGCGGAAGATCCGCCGTCAACGTCGTAATCGGCAAAGATCGCAATGCGTTCGCCGGCCTTCAGCGCCCGCAGCAGGCGCGCCGCGGCCTTGTCCATGTCGCGCATCTGGCGCGGGTCGGGCAGAAGATCGCGCAGCTTCGGTTCGAGAAAGGCCTGGGCCTCGGCGGCCTCGACCCCGCGGCGCGCCAGCACCTGCGCCAGAGCGCGGGGCAGGGCGGTGGCCTGCTCCAGCAGATCGGCCTGGCGTTCGACGGCCAGGCCGGGGCCGATCCAGCGGCGGCCGGTAAGCGAGCGCTCGACATTCAGGAATGCGGTCATCCGGCGCCCCCGGTGATTTCGGCGGTGCTGCGGGCGGTGACGAACTCGCCATGCAGATGGCTGATGGCGGCGTCGTGGATCGCCTCGGGGTCGGGCGCGACAAGGCCCGCCCGCCACGAGGTGTCGGCATTGCCGGCAAAGGCGGCGCAGGCGTCATGCGCCAGCGTCACCGCGAAGTCGAGGTTGGCGGCCATGCGGCAGGAGGTCGAGACGCAATGCGGCGTGGTCAGCCCGCAGATCACCAGATGCGTCACGCCCTGCGCGCGGAGGCCGGTCTCGAGCCCGGTGCCGATGAAAGCGGAATTGACCGATTTCTCGTGCTGCGCCTCGCCGGCCAGCGGGGCGAACCCGGGCAGAAAGGCGATATCGCCGGTTTCGGGGTGCAGCGGACTGCCGGGGGTGGTGCTGAGATGGCGCACCATATGCAGGGGCCAGCCCTGCGCGCGCGCGTGATCCGCCAGCCGCAGGGCCTGGGCCTCTGCGTCGGGGTTGTTGCGCGCCCCCCAGGCCGGATCGCGAAACCCGGCCTGGAAGTCGATCATCACAAGGGCGGTTGCCGCCATCACTCTTCCGGGTGACGATAGATCATGCGGCGCACCGATCCGGTCTTGGACCGCATCAGCAGCGTCTCGGCGGTGGTCCAGCCCGGCGTGCGCTTGAGCCCCGGCAGCAGCGAGCCCGAGGTGACGCCGGTTGCGGCAAAGATCACATGGTCGGTCACCATGTCGTCGCGGGTGTAGACCCGGTCGAAGTTGGTGATCCCGGCCTTCGTGGCGCGGCCTTTTTCATCGTCGTTGCGGAACATCAGCTTGCCATAGATCTGCCCGCCCATGCATTTCAGCGCCGCCGCGGCCAGCACGCCCTCGGGGGCGCCGCCAGAGCCCATGTACATGTCAATGCCGGTCAGTTCAGGTTCGGCGCAATGCATGACACCGGCGACGTCGCCGTCGGTGATCAACCGGATCGCGCAGCCGGTGGCGCGCAGCTCGGCGATCATCTCTTCATGGCGCGGACGCTCCAGCACGCAGACGGTGATGTCGGTGGTGGAACAGCCCTTGGCGGCGGCCAGCGCCGAGACCCGCTCGGAGGGGCTCATGCTCAGCGTCACCACGCCGGGTTTGAAGCCGGGGCCGATTGCCAGCTTGTCCATGTAGACATCGGGCGCATGCAGCATCGAGTCGCGCGGACCCATGGCGATCACGGTCAGGGCGTTGGGCATGTCCTTGGCGGTCAGCGTGGTGCCTTCCAGCGGGTCGAGCGCGATGTCCACCGCCGGGCCCTTGCCGGTGCCGACCTCTTCGCCGATGAACAGCATCGGCGCCTCGTCGCGTTCGCCTTCGCCGATCACCACCGTGCCCTGGATGTCGAGCTGGTTGAGCTGATCGCGCATCGCGTTGACGGCGGCCTGGTCGGCGGCTTTCTCGTCCCCGCGGCCAATCAGCTTGGCGCTGGCGATGGCGGCCTGTTCGGCCACCCGGGCGAGGCCCAGAGACAGCATGCGGTCGTTGAAATCCTTGGGAGCCATCGGCGAAATCCTTTGCAACAGAAGCGTCGGCCTCTGACTACCTTGTGCGGGGACGGGGCCGCAAGTGGGTTGCGGCGTGCCGGGCGCGCGGGGCGGCGCATTTCCGGCCGCTCAGGGCGCGCGCACCGTGTGCCGGGCCAGCGCCGCCATGAAATCGGTGCGGGTGACGATGCCGATGATCCGGCCACGGTCCAGGACCGGCACCGCATCGATCCCCGCGCCAGCCATCATCGGCATCAGCGCGGCGATCGGGGTTTCGGCGGTGGCGCGCGGCCCGGCAACCGACATGATCTCGGCGGCCGCCACCGGCCGGTCGCGGTCGCGGTCGAGCAGCCGTTTCAGCGCCGGCCCGAAGCCCCGGTCGAGGCGCAGGGCGTCCTCGCGGGCGCGGGTGATCAGGTGGATCTGAAAGATCACCCCCAGAAACCGCGCCCCGGGCCCGACCACCGGCAGGGCGGTGAAACGGTGCCGGGCAAAGAGACGCGCCACCTCGGTCAGCGGGGTCTCGGGCGTCACGGTGACCAGATCGCGCGACATGATGTCGGCAGCCGCGAGCGGCCCGGTGCGATGGGACGCCGCCTGAAGCTCGGCGGCGCCGATCAGCCGGGCCAGATCCTCGACCCCGAGGTTGAGGGATTGGCGATAACGTTCGAGGATCGCCGCCAGCTCTTCCTCGGACAGCCCCAGTCGCTCGACCGGATCGGCATCCTCGGTGCCATGGTGGCCGGGGTCGTCGAATTGCCGCAGCGGATAGTGGCGCCCGGTCAGCCGGGCATAAACCGCCGCCAGGGCCACCAGCGCCGCCGTGCCGAGGGCGATCGGCGCCAGCGCAAACCAGAAGCCCAGGCGTTCGACCGCCTCGGGGCTCATCGCCGCCGTCATCGCCACCGCGCCGGCCGGCGGATGTACCGCGCGGCACAGGATCGTCACCGTCACCGCCAGCCCGACCGCAAGCGCGATACGCAGCGCGGACTCGGGCAGCAGAAGCGCCACCGTGACCCCCACCAGCGCCGCCAGGGTATTGCCGACGATGGCCGACCAGGGCTGCGCCAGCGGGCTGTTGGGCACTGCGAACAGCAGCACCGAGGAAGCCCCGAAAGGCGCAACCAGATAAAGCCCGAGTTCGAGATCGACCACCGGCGAGAGCAGGAACAGCCCGACGAGGGCAAGGCCCGCAAAGGCGCCGACCCCGGCGCGCAGCGCCTCACCGGACGCGGGGCCGGCCACGGCAGGGCCAAGAGAACGCAGAATGTGCAAGACGGGGCCCCTTTTGCGACTGCGCGCAAAATTTCAGCAAACCGCCCGAAGTTCAAGCATCGCGCAATTCGCGCCGCGCCCCGTCGTCAGACCTCTTCGATGCGCAGCGCCACCGGATCGCCCAGCACCACATCGGTCGTGCTGATGGCATCCAGCGCCTCGTTCAAGGCCGAGCGCTGGGTCTTGTGGGTCACGATCAGCACCGGCGCGGCCTCGTCGGCGTGATCGTATTGCCGCATCCGGTCGATCGAGATCCCGGAGGCGCCGAGCAGCGTCGCCACCTTGGCCAGGGCGCCCGGCCTGTCGCGCAGGGTCATCCGCAGGTAATAGGGCGCGGGCGCGGCGCTCTGTGCCGGCTGCGCCTCGGACAGGGTCTTTGCCGGCTGGCCGAAGGTCGTGACCCGCAGCCCGCGCGCGATGTCCATCACGTCGCCCATCACCGCGCTGGCGGTCGGGCCTTCGCCGGCCCCCGGCCCGCGCAGCACCACCTGATCGACCGCGTCGCCTTCGATCACCACCATGTTGGTGCCGCCCTCGAGCTGCCCCAGCGGCGAGGCGGCCGGCACCAGGCAGGGCGACATCCGCTGCTCCAGCCCGCGGCCGGTCATCTGCGCCACGCCCAGAAGCTTGATGCGATAGCCCATGTCGGCGGCGGCGCGGATGTCCTCGATCAGGATGCGGCCGATGCCCTCCAGCTCGACCCCGGCGAAATTCACCTGGGTGCCAAAGGCGATCGACGACAGCAGCGCCAGCTTGTGGCCGGCGTCGATGCCGCCGACGTCCAACTCGGGATCGGCCTCGAGAAAGCCCAGCTGGTTGGCCTCTTCAAAGACCGTGTCATAGGGCAGGCCGGCGCTCTCCATCCGGGTCAGGATGTAGTTGCAGGTGCCGTTCATCACGCCCAGCACGCGGGTCACCTCGTTTCCGGCGAGCCCCTCGGTCAGCGATTTGATCACCGGGATGCCGCCGGCGACCGCCGCCTCGAAGCGCAGAACCGCGCCATGGTCCTCGGCCAGCTGCGCCAGCTCCTGGCCATGCAGCGCCAGCATCGCCTTGTTGGCGGTGACCACGTCCTTGCCGGCCTTGAGCGCCGCCTCGGTCGCGGCCTTGGCCGGCCCGTCCGAGCCGCCCATCAGCTCGACAAAGACATCCACGTCATCGCGCTTGGCCAGGGCCACGGGATCGTCTTCCCAATCGTAGGCCGCGAGGTTCACGCCGCGATCCTTGTCGCGGGTGCGGGCCGAGACGGCGCTGATCTCGATCGGACGCCCGGCGCGCACGGCCAGAAGATGCGCCTTCTGCCGGACGATCTTGACCGTGCCGGTGCCGACCGTGCCAAGCCCGGCGATACCAAGGCGTAGGGGTGTGGTCATGGGGGGTCCTCCGGCAAGATCAGGCGTTTCGCGCGATGTATCGCCAAGTGCGGCAGGGTGCAACGGCAAGGATGCGCCCTGCCGTCTATTCGGGCAGGACGATCTCGCCGACGCCCCGGGCCATGCGCGCCCGGGTGCCCCGGTCGATCGCCGGACGGCGCAGCCGCGCGGTGCGCGCTTCGAGCCCCCGAATGCGCGCCAGCAGACCTTCGGCCAGGGCGGTCGAGGTGGTGGCCTCCGGCACGGCGGCCAGTTCCTCGACGCTGAGCAGCCGGGGATAGGGCGCGGCGTCCACCGCCGGGCCCTCGCTGTCGGCCAGTTCGGGAAACTGGGTACAGGCCGCCAGGCTCAGGCAGAAACTTAACCGGATCAGGCGCATGAGGGCTCCGCAAATTGCTCCCTTCCTCATGCCGCATCGGCGGCGGGAGGGCAAGGATTGGTGATTGATCTGAACGTTTGTTCAGTTCATTGTGGCGCCATGGCACGCACCCAAGGCTCGCATTCCGACATTACCGGCCCCAAGGTCCGCGACGCGGCGCTGCGGCTTTTTGCCCGGCACGGCTTTGCCGCCGTCTCGATGCGCCAGATCGCCGGCGAAGTCGGGGTCCAGGCCGGGGCGCTCTACAATTACACTCCCGACAAACAAAGCCTGCTGTTCTCGCTGCTCAAGGGGCACATGGACGATCTGCTGGCCGCCTGGGCGGCCGAACCGACCGCGCGGGATCCGGTCGAAAGCCTCGCCCGGTTCACCCGCTTCCACATCCGCTTCAACATCGAGCGGCCGGAGGCGATCTTCATCTCCTACATGGAACTGCGCAACCTCGCCCCCGAGAATTTCGCGGTGATCGAGAAGCAGCGCCGCGCCTATGAGGACGAGCTCGAGGCGATCCTGCGCGCCGGCGTCGCCCAAGGCTGTTTCGAGGTGCCCGATCCCAAGATCGCCACGCTGGCGGTGATCGCCATGCTCACCGGGGTCAATACCTGGTACCGGGCCGGCGGCCGGCTGTCGCTGGACGAGGTGCAACAGATCTACTGGGACATGGTGCGCCGCGCGGTCGGCGCCTGAGCCGCGTCTGGTCTTTCCTCTTGCCGAAAATACCGCGGGGGAGTCGCGGCCTGCCGCGACGGGGGCAGCGCCCCCATAGGCCGTGCGCTTTCCTGTCCCATCGCCCGCGTCCCGAACCTGCCCCGGGACCTCGCCGCCAGCCCCGAGGCGCGATGTCAGTTGCCGCGCCGTTTCGCGCGCAGGGTGGGATCGGCCTCGCGCGGATCCTCCGGCCAGGGATGGCGCGGATAGCGGCCGCGCATGTCGCGGCGGACATCGGCATAAGAGCTGTCCCAGAAACCGGGAATGTCCATCGTGGTCTGCACCGGGCGGTGCGCCGGCGACAGCAGGGTGACGCGCAGCGGCTGGCCGGCCACCGTCGGATGGCGGGTCTGGCCGAACATCTCTTGCAGCCGCAGGGTGATCTCGGGGTGGGCGCCGGAGTAATCGATCGGGATCTTCCGGCCCAGCGGCGTCACGAATGCGGCGGGCACCGCCCGGTCGAGCGCCTGGATCTGATCCCAGGAGAGCCGTGCCACCAGGGCATCATGCGGATCGAATCCCTTCCATTGCTCCGCCGTCCGGAGGCCGGTGATATAGGGAAGCAGCCATTCCTCGAGCTCCGCGAGCAGCGCCGCTTCGGAGACATCCGGCAGATCGACGCCGCCATCGCGCGCCACCTCGATCCGGGCCACCAGCCGGGTCGCGCCCTTGCTCATCTTCAGCCCCAGCTCGCGCACCCCGTCGAGCATGGCGCGGGCCACCCGGTCCTCCGGTGCATCACTCCAGATCCGGTCCTGAAGCGCGATCTGCCCCAGCCGCTCCTGCTGTCGCGCCACCACCCGCCGTTCGCGTTTCGACCAGTCGCAGAGATCGACCCAGGCGATCTGATCGGCAAAGAGCGCGCGGATCTCCGCCTCGGAGATGGCGATGGCCTGGCGGATGCGGGCCTCGCGCGGGTTGCCGTCTGTGTCGGTCACCACGATCAGCCGCTGGCCGGCCAGCGGATCGGCGGGCTCCATCACCGCCCCCTTGCCGCCCGACAGCACGTAGCGCGGCGCGTCCCCCTGGCGGCGCAGCCCGATGCGGTCGGGATAGGCCAGCGCCGCCATCTGCGCGGCGCTCAGCGCGCCCGCAGGGCCGCGCCCCGCGGCACGGGTCAGGCGCTTCGCCTCCTGGTTGATGCGGTCGAGCGCCGGGCGGTGCAGCTCGTAGGGCCGGCGCTGGCGGAAGCCGCGCGGATCGCGCAGCGCCTCGAGCCTGAGCGCCAGGTCCACCGGCGCGCCGCGCAGCGGATCGCGGTCGGCCAGCAGCGCCGCCAGCGCCGCCGCCTCGGGCCCGGCCTCGGCCAGCATATGCGCCAGTCGCGGATGCAGCGGCAACGCCGCCAGCCGGCGGCCATGCGCGGTGATCCGGTTGCCGGCATCAAGCGCGCCCAGCATCCGCAAGAGACCCTGCGCCTCGGCCCAGCTGCCGGGGTTGGGCGCGGTGAGGAAAGGCAGCTCGTCGGCGCTGGCGCCCCAGAGCGCCAGCTCCAGCGCCAGCCCCGCCAGGTCGGCCACCTCGATCTCGGCCGGGGCAAAGGCCGGCAGCGCACCGTCCTCGCCCCGGGTCCAGAGCCGGTAGGCCACCCCCGGCGCCACCCGGCCGGCGCGGCCCGCCCGCTGGGTGGCCTCGGCGCGGCTGACCTTTTCCGTCACCAGCCGCGACATGCCGGAGCCGGGATCGAAGCGCGCGCGCCGTGCCCGGCCGGCATCCACCACCACGCGGATGTCCTCGATGGTCAGCGAGGTCTCGGCGATCGAGGTCGCCAGCACCACCTTGCGGCCCTGGCTCTCGGGCCGGATCGCAGCGCGCTGCCGGGCAAAGGGCAGGGCGCCATAAAGCGGCCGCAGCTGGCAGTCGCCGGGCAGGCGCGCGCTCAGCAGGGTCTCGCAGCGGCGGATCTCGCCCTCACCGGGCAGAAAGACCAGCACGCCCCCCTCGGTCTCTGCCACCGCCCGGGTCACCAGATCGGCGCAGGCCTCGGCGATCCGCGCCTTGGGCCCCAGCGGCCGGTCGAGCCAGCGGGTCTCGACCGGGAAAGAGCGGCCCTCGGAGGTGATGACCGGCACATCACCCATCAAGGCCGCCACCGGTGCGGCCTCAAGCGTTGCCGACATCACGATCAGCCGCAGGTCGTCGCGCAACGCCTCGGCGATCTCGAGGCAGAGCGCGAGGCCCAGATCGGCATTCAGCGAACGTTCGTGGAATTCGTCGAAGATCACCGCGCCGACGCCGGAAAGTTCCGGGTCGCTTTGAATCATCCGGGTCAGGATGCCTTCGGTGACCACCTCGATGCGGGTGTGTCTGCCGATGCGGCTCTCGCCCCGAATCCGGTAGCCCACGGTCTCGCCCGCCGTCTCGCCCAGGGTTTCGGCCATGCGTTCTGCGGCGGCGCGGGCGGCCAGCCGGCGCGGCTCGAGCATCAGGATGCGGCCGTCGACCAGCCCGGCCTCGAGCAGGGCCAGCGGCACGCGGGTGGTCTTGCCGGCGCCGGGCGTCGCCTGAAGCACGGCGCGGCCCTGGGCCGCGATCGCCGCCAGAAGTTCGGGCAGCGCGTCGTCGATGGGAAGGGGCAGGCGGGGCGTCATGCCGGCCTTATCGCCGAATGAGCAGCACCCGTCCACGCAGAGTTTTGGCGTCGATCCGGCTGACCTGCCAATGACCCGAGGCCGCCGGCGCATAGGATAGCTCGAAGGGGAAGGTCCGGCCTTCCTTCAGCGCCTTGCGGGAAAACCCGCCTTCGCGGATATACCGGCCCTTGCAGACCACCCGATCGGTGGCGCGGCTGTCTTCGGAGGTGGTCAGCCGGATGCGCCGCTCGCCGTCGAAATAGACGGTGTCGAGCCGGCAGAGATCGTCGCCATCGCGCGCCCGCAACAACTGCCAGAAGGCGGTCAGCGGATCGAGCGCGTCGCCCTGGCTGCGCGGATCGAGCCAATGCGCGTCGGGCTCTTCGCTTTCCTCCAGCACCGGCAGGCCGCCGCGATAGGCGATCACCTTGTCGCTGCTGCGCCGCCCGGTATCGAGGCTCTCTTCATAGCGCAGCGGCGCATAGCTGTCGCCATTCACCCGTCCGGTCACGTCGGCACGGTAGCGAAATCGGGCGATCGCGGCGATCAGGCCCGAGGATTTCACCCGGCCTGTCGCCGCGTACTGCCCGTTCTCGCGGGTCATTGCAAAGCGCACCTCGCCGGCCTTGAGACCGGCAAAATAGACCTCGAATCTGCCGGTTTCCGAGGCCGGCTGCGCTGCCGTCGCGCTGCCTGCGCCGAATGAGGCGGCCCCCAGCGCGAAAAAGGTTGTCAGGGCACAGAGCCTGTGCCGCATATGCTGCCCGATCATCTGTGGTGTTCCCGAGTCCTGCGCGGAAATGCATTGTCCGGTGGATTGTCGCCACCGCTCTGGACTAGAGGTACAAGCCGAGGCAGAAATTGCCAGCCGGTCCGCCTGCCGGGCCGCCAGCGCGCGAATTCCCGCGTATGCGGGGCGGGCTCTGTGCGGAAAGATGCCGGTCGCAGTAAAGTGAGGGACGAGATGGAGATTGCCGAACTGGCCGAGCGGGTTCTTGCCGGAGAGAGACGGGCGCTGTCGCGGGCGATCACGCTGATCGAAAGCCAGCGCGCGGATCACCGGGCCAGGGCCACCGAGCTGATGGAGCATCTGCGCGAATCCGACCGGCAGGCGCTGCGAATCGGGCTTTCGGGCACGCCCGGCGTCGGCAAATCCACATTCATCGAAAGCTTCGGCCTGATGCTGACCGGGCAGGGCAAGCGGGTGGCGGTGCTGGCGGTCGATCCCTCGTCGGCCCGTTCCGGCGGATCGATTCTCGGCGACAAGACGCGGATGGAACAGCTCTCGCGCGACCGCAACGCCTTTATCCGCCCCTCGCCCAGCCAGTCGCATCTGGGCGGCGTGGCGCGGCGCACCCGCGAGGCGGTGCGGCTCTGCGAGGCCGCCGGGTTCGACGTGGTGCTGATCGAGACCGTTGGTGTGGGCCAGTCCGAGACGGTGGTGGCCGAGATGTCGGACCTCTTCCTGCTGTTGTTGGCGCCGGCGGGGGGCGACGAGCTGCAAGGGGTCAAGCGCGGCATCATGGAAATGGCCGACCTGATCCTCGTCAACAAGGCCGATGGTGACCTGAAAGCCACCGCGACGCGAACCTGCGCGGATTATTCCGGCGCCCTGCGCCTGTTGCGCAAGCGGCCTCAGGATCCGCCGGGCTATCCCAAGGCGCTGACCGTCTCGGCGCTCGAGGAACAGGGGCTGGAGACTGCCTGGGACGAGATGCAGGCCCTGACCGGCTGGCGCCGCGACGAGGGCCATTTCGACGCGCGCCGCGCCGATCAGGCACGCTACTGGTTTGCCGAGGAGGTGCGGCAGGCACTGCTCGCGCGATTGCAAGCGCCGGCGGCCCGCGAGGCGATGCAGGCGTTGTCAGACGCGGTGGCCGAGGGCCGCACGACCCCGGCGCAGGCGGCACGGGACATGGTGACCCGGCACCTCGGCGGATGAGGTCGGAGACCCTCTTTGACGGGGCGCTGCTGCGCGCCACGCTGTTCAATCCGGGCCAGCGCGGGCTTTTTGTCAGCTTTCGTCAAAGACTTGCCGAGCCGGGCCACTTTGGCGATCCGCGACCGGTGCGCAGTTTTACCAATGCGGGCATGAGCCACCTGCACCTGCAATCGCGTTGGAACGACTGGTACATCAACCCGGAGACCGAGGCGCTGGAGGCGGCGCTTGTGGCGCATGCGGCGGGCTATGACGACGCCTGCGCGATGGGATTCTCCATGGGGGGGTATGCCGCCTTTCGCTTTGCCGCGGCGCTGCGGCTGCGCCGGATCATCGCGGTGTCGCCGCAATTTTCGATCTCGCCGCGGCAGGTGCCCTTCGACCGGCGCTACCGCGATTGCGCCAGCGGCTTCGACGACGTGCTCGGCGATCTGTCGCCGCGTGGCGCACCGGTGCAGGGGGTGATCCTCGCCGATCCGTTCCGGCCGCTCGATATCCGCAATGCCGCGCTGATCGGGATGGCCTTTGCCGGCATGCGGATCGCCCGGCTGGCCGGTGGCGGACATCCGGCGACGGCGGTGCTGCGCGACGCCGGGCGGTTCGGCAAGTTGCAGGCGCAGCTCGGCAAGCCGCGGGTGCCGGCGCGGCGGATCGTGATGCTGCATCGCAATGCCCGGCGCCGGAGCCCGACCTATTGGCGCCATCTGGCTGCGCAGGCAGAGAAAACCGGGCGCCACGCGCTGGCCCGCACCGCCCGGGCCCGGGCGGCCACGCTGGCGGCGGAGCCGGGTTGAAGAACCGCCCGGCTTTGTCACGAGGCTCTTGACGATCCCCGGCCGCGCGCGTAATAGCCTGCAAACCAGATTCCGGGCG
>Ga0126341_1000081_pt1 | contig 19746 bp, 19 predicted proteins | sample OrbTmetagenome_FD_97057 | JGI IMG/M metagenome (GOLD analysis project Ga0126341, IMG submission 97057) | Coral microbial communities from Florida Keys, Florida, USA - Orbicella T D metagenome | ecosystem: Host-associated > Invertebrates > Cnidaria > Coral | place: Florida Keys, Florida, USA... | reverse complement strand
TCGTAGCTCACGTGCTTCCCAAGGTTCTGGTAGACCCTGCTGAGCGAAAAAAGAGTCCTCGGCGCCTCGCGTCGCATATTGTAAAAGATGGCTACTACGGAAATCAGGGGCTTCATTTTAAGTTTCATGGCGGCCCCCAAGTCCGTTCTCGAAGAAGAGCAAAAAGCAAATAGGAGTCAGCCCTTTTAGGTTGGATTAGATGAGATCCGAAGGAGAGTCTGGGTCAAGCGACTTCCTCGTTATGGTAGTCATGCACAGTCGCGTATCAATTATGGCCAAAAAGGGCTCTGACCTCTATTCTGTAAGCGCGTTTATTCTCTTGACGACCCTTTTAAAAACGGAATCACCCCTGGCACCCGATTCTTGTAATCGCGGTACGTGTCGCCGAAGTGCGCGAGCAAATCCTTCTCCTCGTAGTACAGGCCGATGGCGATATACACCAGCATGCCCACCGCCAACACCAGTCGCCCGGTGGTCATGTCCGGCGTCGCCAGCATGGAGATCACCACCCCGGTCTGGATGGGGTGGCGCACGATGGCATACAGCCCCGGGGTCTTGAACTCCTTGGTGCCCGAGTCGGGGTCAACGGCGCGAAACGTCTGTTGCAGTCCGAACAGGTGGAAGTGGTTGAGCATGAACGTCGCCGCCACCACCACGCCGTAGCCCGCGAAATACACAACGTTGATCAGGGTGCGCAACAGTTCGTCTTGCACATGCCACAGCGCCCCCGCCATGGGCTGCCAGTGCCAGACGATGGCGCCGGTGACCAGTGCCGTACCGAGCAGGTAGGTGCTGCGCTCCCAGGTCGGCGGGATAACCTTCGTCATCGCGGCCTTGAAACCCGGGCGCGCCATCACACTGTGTTGCAGCCCGAACAGCAGCAACAGGCCCAGGTTCACCAGCAGTGGGGAGCCGGCGGGGGTGCCGTTCACCGTGTCGATGTTGAGATTTTCCATGCCGATGAAGCCGGCGAAGTTGTTGGCGAAGAGGATAAAGGCGACGAGGGCCGCCATCGAGAGGGCGTAGCAGGTGAGGCCGTACAGCATGGTGAGTGCTCGCATGAAGACCTCCCGTATCGTAATTTCTATATGTACCGCCGCTGCGGGCTACCCATTATGGCACAGGCGGACGGCGCCTCCAGGCCGCCGGGGTCATCCCCGTCAATTTCCTGAAGGCCCGGCCGAAATTGGCGGGGTCGCTGTAACCGAGCCGGGCCGCGACCTCCATGACCGGCAGGTGTGAGTCGCGCAGCAGGGTCTCGGCGCAGGCCAGCCGCGCCTCGTCCAGCAGTGTGCGATACGCGGTGTCCTGTGCCTTCAGTTTGCGGATCAGCGTGCGGGGCGTCGTGTTCAGGCGCTCGGCCATGGCCGCCAGGCCCGGTGGCGCGGAGACGTTCGCCGGGTCCAGGCGCACACGGTCGAAGTGACTGGCGAGAATGGTCCGCACCTGGTGGGCGACGTCGCCGGGATGGGAGAGTCCCGCGATGATTTCCCGGCACTTGGCGCAGTTGGCGCGGTAACTGGCCTCGTCGTAGAGGGGCGAGCGGATGTGGCGCCAGGACGCGGGAATGCTGATGCCGTCGTAATCCGCATCGAACGTACAGGGAGAGCCGTAGATCTCGCGCAGAACGTCCGCGTACCCCGGTTCGGGATTGCGGAAATTGACCCGCAGGTTGTCGCCGGCGGCGTGGCCCACGATGGTCTCGACCAGTGCCTGCAGCACGCGGGTAGTGGCCTCCGTCGTGTATCGCCGGTATTTAGCCTCCCCGGTCAGGTGGTGCATGACGAAGTGCAGTCGGCCGTCTGCCGCGTACAGCTCCGCTTGCAGCGTGCTCACCCGCACCGGGTGCAGCTCCGCCATGACCTCCAGCGCAGTCCCCAGGGTGGGAGCGCTCAGGGCCGCGAATCCGAGGGGGCCGTGGGTGCTGATGTTGAGCACGGCGCCGGTGCGGGCCGCCCAGCCGGGTTCGGCGCCGCACGCCTCGATATTGTCGAACAGGCGCGCCAGGACCGCGTACTCCAGGTAGTCGCGACTGCCCAGGTCGCTCTCGGTCAGGCCCGTGTCCGCCAGCAGCCTGTCCACAGGCAGCTGCACGGCGCGCAGGTAGAGCTGGGCGTAGCTGGCGGCGACGAGGAGGGGAGCGTCCATGGGGTCGATTTTCCCAAGTATGTCACTAAATGACCAGTGTTTTGTCACAAACTGAAATAGCCCGATGAAGAGCGCTTCGCTACTGTATGCTCAACCCATCACCGCGAGGGCGCTGATCATGACGACCTACACGCTGGAACACCCCGAGAAAGGCAGCATCAGCTACACCGACAACAAACGCTATCTTTGGCTGCTGTCGGTGTTCATGCCGATTTTTCCGATGATGGGCATTGCCGCGTACTTCGCCACGGGCACCCAGTGGGCGCTGGTGTTACCGCTGGCGTTTTCCTACTTCGTCATTCCGGTCCTGGACTGGCTTTTCGGCAGCGACGAGAACAACCCCCCGGAGGAGATCGTGCCGCAACTGGAGGAGGACCGTTACTACCGGTTGCTGACCTATTTTACGGTGCCGATGCACTTCCTGGTGCTCATTGCCATCGCCGCCTTTATTGGCAGTCACGACCTGACCCTCTGGTCGGTGCTGGTGCTGGCGCTGACCGCCGGTGCCTACTCCGGGCTGGGCATCAACACCGCCCATGAACTGGGGCACAAGAAGACCAACTTCGAGCGCATCCTGGCGCGCATCGTGCTCGCCGTGCCCGCCTACGGGCACTTCTGCGTGGAGCACAACCGCGGCCACCACACGCAGGTCGCCACGCCGGAGGATCCGGCGAGTGCGCGCATGGGGGAGTCCATCTACAAGTTCATGCTGCGCGAGATTCCCGGCGCCATGCGTCGCGGCTGGGAGCAGGAAAAGAGCCGGCTCGCGCGACAGGGCCGCTCCGCCTGGAGCGTGCACAATGAGATTCTGCAGTCCTACGCCATCAGCGCGGTGTTGCAGGTGAGCCTGGTGGTCGCGTTCGGCTGGGTGATGATTCCCTTCCTCGCCGTGCACAACGTCTGGGCGTGGTTCCAGCTCACCTCCGCGAACTACATCGAGCACTACGGCCTTCTGCGTCTTAAAGAGGACGGCGGTCGCTACGAGCGCTGCCAGCCGCACCACAGCTGGAATGCCAACTACCTGTTTAGCAACCTGGCGCTGTTCCATCTGGAGCGCCACTCCGACCACCATGCCAACCCGACGCGTCGCTACCAGAGCCTGCGCAACTTCGACGACCTGCCGCAGCTGCCCAATGGCTACTACGGCATGTACCTCCTCGCCTACGTGCCCAGCCTGTGGTACCGGGTCATGGACCGGCGCGTACTCGCCCTGCCGCATATCCGCGGTGACCTGTCCCGGGTGAACATCGACCCCGACCGGCGCGAGGAGATTCTGGCGCGCTTTGGCGGCGCCGAAGCGGCGGCCGCGGCAGCCTGATGGCCGTGTACGAGTGCCCCGGCTGCGGTTACCGCTTCGACGAGGCGACCGGTGACCCGCACGAGGGCTATCCTGCGGGCACGCTGTTCGCGGATTTGCCCGAGGACTTCACCTGCCCCGACTGCGCGGTGCGTTACAAGGAAGATTTCCAGGCAGTCGATAGTTAGACCACGCGTTGCCCCGACCGGGGCAACCTGCGCCCCGCAGCGGGGCCTGCCGTCAGTCCTGTGTCGGCGCCCCGCGCCGGTCGAAGAACACCACGATCAACAACACCGCGAAGAACACGCAGCCGCTGAACAGCGGTGCCAGCGCGTCGTCCACCTGGTACAGGGCGCCGCCGCACAGCGGGCCGATTGAGAATCCGATAGCCGGGCAGGAGGCGACCAGGCCCGCCGCGGCCCCCTGTTCGTGGGGCTCCACCGCGAGGGAGGCGCCGGCGGAGATCGCGGGCATGCACAGGGCCATGCCCGTGCCGAGGAAGGCCATGCCCACGGCGAGCGTCGGGAAGGTCTCGAACCCGGAGATGACCGCCGCGCCGATGAGCAACGAGAGGAGTCCGATGCGGATGAACTGGGTGGGGCGCAATTGCACCCGCTGCATCACGGTGAGCTGGATGAACAGGGTGCAGGTCGCCGAGACCAACAGTGCCGCGCCGGTGTACTGGGCGGTCTGGATGCCGGACAGCGCCATCGTGTCCTGCAGGTGAAACCCCAGGGTCTGCTGGATGCTGGAAAAACCGATGAACAGGCCCACCGCGGTAACGAGGTACAGGGCGATACGCCTGTCACGGTATTGCAGTCGCGCGATGGTTTCGCGTCGCCCGCGCTGCTGCGGCGGCGTCAGGGGGAGCGCGCGCCACACGGTCAGCGCGGCGAGCGCCGCGAGTCCCGCCGCGAAATACAGCGGCGCCAGCAGGCCGAAGGTGGCCAGGGCGCCGCTCACCGCGGGGCCGAGAATGGTGCCCATGCTGCTGGCGGTGCCCAGGCGCGCCATGGTTTTCGTGCGCATCGCACGGCTGGTGTGGTCCGCGGCGTAGGCGGTGCTCGCCGGATTGGTGGCGGACATGACGGAGGCCTGGCAGATGCGCGTGCCCAGCACCAGCACGTAGAACAGCGTGCCGCTGACCAGGCCCGCCATGCCCGCGTAGAAGGTGCTGGTAAACAGCAGGGTACCGACGGAGTAGCCCACCAGCCCGGTGATGATCACCGGTTTGCGGCCGACGCGGTCGGAGAAGCGGCCCCAGTGCGGGGAGGAAAGCCCGAAGATCAGGGCCGAGACCGCGATGATGGAGGTGATCTGCAGTTCGCCCATCTGCACCTCGCGCCCCAGCGGCGCGAGTATGGCGAAGACCAGGGACTGCCCGATCCCGGTGGCCATGAGGCCGAGGATCAGGACAGTCTGTTGCCGGCGGGTCAGTTGCTCGGCGATGGGGACCCCCGTGTTACTTCAGCTCCGAGGAAGACTTCTCCAGGATGCGGCGCGCGACGATGAGTAGCTGAATCTGCTGGGTGCCCTCGAAGATGTCGATGATCTTGGAGTCGCGAGCGAATTTCTCCAGCAGGTGCTGCTCACTGTAGCCCAGGCTCTGGCACAGGGCCACGCAGCGCAGCGTGATGTCGTTGCCGGTGCGCCCCGCCTTGGCCTTGCACATGCTGGCCTCCATGGAGTTGGGCTGCTTGTTGTCGGCCATCCACGCCGCCTTCAGTACGAGCAGGCGCGCCGCGTTCCACTCCGCCTCCATGCGGATCAGCTCCGCCTGCAGGGCGCCCTGGTTGATCGGCTTTTTGTCGTAGCTGACTTCCACGCCCTCGGCGGCGAGCAACTCCCGGGTCAGGTCCAGTGCGGCGCGCGAGACGCCGATGGCCATGGCGGCCACGGGGGGGCGTGTGTTGTCGAAGGTCTGCATCACGCCGCCGAAGGCCTTCTTGCGGCCCTCCGCGTCGGTGGCCACCTCCTCGGTGCCGAGGATGTTCGCCCGCGGGATGCGGCAATCGTTGAAGCTGATGGCGGCGGTGTCAGATGCGCGGATGCCGAGCTTGTGTTCCAGTCGAGTCACCTCGCAACCCGGGGTGCCCTTCTCCACGATAAAGGACTTGATCGCCGCCTTGCCGAGCGACTTGTCCAGGGTTGCCCACACCACGAGGGTGTCGGAGCGGTCGCCGTCGGTGACGTAGATCTTCTCGCCGTTGAGTACCCATTCGTCGCCATCCAGCACCGCGGTGGTGCTGATGTTGGCTGAATCGGAGCCGGTGCCCGGCTCGGTGATGCACATCGCGGCGTAACTGCCGCCGTACTTCTTCACCTGTTCCGGTGTGCCGACGGCGGAGATGGCGGCGTTGCCCAGGCCCGAGCCGGGCATGCCGAGGAACAGGCCCACGTCGCCCCAGCACAGGCCGAACAGGCCCACAACCGCCCCCATGTTGGAGCCGTTGACGACGGTGCCTTCCGGCACCTCTTTCTTTTTGCCACCGCCCATGGCCTCGGAGCGGCCGGCGCCGATCAGTTCGGCCGCCTGCTCCATCTCCACCGGGTAGGCGTGCTCCTCCTTGTCGTACTTGCGCGACACGGGGCGCATCATGTGCTCCGCCAGCATCATGGTCTGCTCAAAGGTGTCCTGGTGCTTTTTTGCGAGTTCGAGATTGATCATGGCTTCTATTCCGTCATTCGATAACAGGTCAGGCGCTTGCGACGCCCTCTAAAATTTCAATCGCACGAAGATTGCGATACCAGAGTTCGACGGGATGCTCCCGGGTGTAGCCGTGGCCGCCGAGCAGCTGCACGCCGTCGGTGCCGATCTTCATCGCGTGCTCCGCACAGAACTGCTTGGCGAGGTAGGCCTGCTCGTGAAAGTCCGCGCCGCGCTCCGCCAGCGCCGCGGCTCGCCAGGTGGCCAGGCGCATCCCCTCGAGCTCAATCGCGATGTCGGCGATCATGAACGCCACCGACTGCCGGTTGGTGATGGGTTCGCCGAAGGCGATGCGCTCGTTGCAATAGGGAATGACGTAGTCGAGCACCGCCTGGCACGTTCCGACCGCCAGTGCGCAGATGCCGATGCGCGAGAGGTCGAGAAAGCGCTGCAGGTCGAAGCCGCCCTCGCCCAGCAGGGCGTCGCCGGGCACCTGCACGTTGTCGAAGGACAGGGTGGCGAGCTGCGCACCCACCAGCCCCATGTTCTCCTCGGCGCTGCGGGTCATGCCGTCGGGCGTGCCCTCCACGATGAAGGCGGCGGGGCCGGTACCCTCCAGTTCCGCGATGACCAGCACAAGGTCCGCGCTCGTACCCAGCGGCACCATGGCCTTGCTGCCGCTCAGGGTGTAGCCGTCGCCGGCGGCGACGGCCGTGGTTTTCAGCGCGGTGGGCTCAAAGGTTGCGCCCGGCTCCAGCAGCGCCGTGGTGGCGCCGACAAACGTGCCCTCGCAGAAACGCGGCAGGTAGGCCTCGCGCTGGGCGTCCGAACCCTGGTCCAGCAGGGTGTTGACGAAGCCCAGGGGCGCGATGGCGGCGAGCGCCAGCGCGGTGTCGCCGCTGGCGAGGTCTTCCAGGATCAGCGCATTGGACACCGGCGAGCGCTGCATGCCGGCGCCGCCGAGGGCCTCGGGAATCTGCAACAGGGCGACGCCCAGCTCCGCCGATTGCGGCAGGAAGCCGGCGGGGTCGCTGTCGCCGATGTCCACCGCGCGGCCGAGGTCGCGCATCTCCTGCGCGGCGAAGCGTTGCATGGTTTCGCGGTTCATGCGCTGTTCGTCCGTCAGTGTCAGGTCGAACAACAGGTCTTCAGCGGTATCGGTCATGGTCTCTCTTTCCAGGGTCTAAACGGTTTTCAGGGTTGCAAGGCTGCTTCAGGCGGCGTGGCTCGGGGCCTGCAGCCCGCCGATGAGGTAATCCACCAGGTGGTCGAGCAGTTCGTCGCTGTCGAAGTGGCCGAGGTTGCCCAGCGGCGAGCGGGTCAGCCAGCCGACCTCCGCCATACCGTGCAGCACGTTGACGCTGATGAACATCAGGCGCAGCCGGCGCACCGGCGCGGGCAGGTCGGGCAGGGTGCGGGCAAGCGCGCGGTCCAGGCGGCGCCAGAAGGGCGCGAACATGGCGTTGACCAGGACGGCGATCTCCGGATCGTTCTCGCTGACCAGGCGCGACAGGAAGCGCACGGCGTCCGGGCCCCATGCCCGGTCCGCGCGCAACTGTACGAGTGGGTAGAGCGTGTCGCGGCAGGCCTGGCGCAGCGAGCGCCGCCCGCGCTGGGTGGTGCCGGTGGGGATGTACTGCCGCAGTTCGCCGCCGATCATCTCCATGATGGCTTCCACCACGCCGAGCTTGTTGCGGAAGTGGTAGTGCATGGCGGCGGAGTTTCTCGAACCCGACTCGGCGCTGATGCGGCGCAGGGACACGGCGTGCAGGCCGTCGGCCGCGTACAGGCGCAGGGCCGTGAGCAACAGGCGCTCGCGCGTCTGCCGGCTGCGCTCTGCTCTTGTCTCAGACCCGCTGCGAGGACCTGTCGATAATGCTGTACTCATAACGTGGCTGTCTCAGACCCGCTGCGAGGACCTGTCGATAATGCTGTACTCATACCTTGGCTGTCTCAGACCCGCTGCGAGGACTTGTCGATAGTGCGGTGCTCACACCTTGGCCCGGATTTCTGGCAGCGCTTTCGCGTCCTTGGGCACCGCCAGGAACAGGATGCGGGCGTAGTTCACGGGGAAGAGCCGCTGCACGATATCCATGATCTTCGCATCCCAGCCGATGAGCAGGCGCTTCTTGCGCTTTTCCATGGCCCTGATGATCTGCGCCGCCGCCGACTCGGGGCTGGTGCGGGTCAGGCGCTGAAACTCGTCGCTGCGCTCCTGCGCGGTCTGTGACGGGTCGCCGCCGCGCATGTCGAAGGCGATGTTCGTGCGCACGCCCCCGGGGTGCACGCAGCACACGTGAATACTGGTGCCCGCCATCTCGTGGCGCAGCGCCTCGGTGTAGCCGCGCACCGCGAACTTGGCGGCGTTGTAGGCCGATTGTGTGGGGAAGGAGAACAGGCCGAATACAGACGAGGTGTTGACGATGTGGCCCTGTTGCGAACGGCGCAACAGGGGCAGGAAAGCCTGGGTGCCGTGCACCACGCCCCAGAAATTGATGTTCATGACCCACTCGAGGTTGTCGTAATCGCAGTCTTCCACCAGGGAGAACAGGGCGACACCGGCATTGTTGACGATGATGTCGATGTGGCCGGAGGCCTGTGCGACCTCGTCGGCCCAGGCGTGCATGGCCTCCCGGTCGGCGACGTCGAGCACCTTCGGGTGCGCCGGGACGTCCGCGCGCTCTAGGGAGTCCATCGTCTCCTTGAGAGTGTCCGGCTTGATGTCGCTGAAATACACCTCGCAGCCCTCGCGGTTGAGCTGCTGCACCAGCGCCCGGCCCATGCCGGAGCCCGCGCCCGTGATCACTGCTATCTTGCCCGTGCTGTACGCCATGGTCTGTCCCTCCCGGTGGAGATTCTGCGGCACATGATAGGGAATCTAAAACTTAAAGCAACTGCTTTATTGCCCTGTCGAGCCGCGGGTTCCCCGGCGCCCGGCGGCCGGGGGTCAAAGCGTTGGATTTGCTTGAAAGCCCCGGGGGTATCCCATACAATCCTGCCAGTTTTCGCACGCCCGGTCCGCAGCTGGCGCAGTGTGCCCCGACAGTCACCAGCGCTGTACACGACAAAGGCGAGATGAGGTTTCCCATCTCGCCTTTTTGTGAGCGCCCGGCTAGGGGTGCCCGGCCGAGGGGCGCCCGGCTGGGGGCAAGCGAGCGGGGCGCCCGCCGGTGTCATCGCCGGTACCGCAGCATAATAAGGGAGAGTGGTTTGTCCGTTCCGGCCATTTTAGCCCTCGAGGATGGCAGCATCTTCCGGGGGGTGTCGATCGGGGCCAGCGGGTCGTCGGTCGGCGAGGTGGTTTTCAACACCGCCATGAGCGGCTATCAGGAAATCCTCACGGACCCCTCCTACGCGCGCCAGATCGTTACCCTGACCTATCCCCACATTGGCAACACCGGCACCAACCCGGAGGACGAGGAGTCCGCCGGCATTTGGGCCGCGGGCCTGGTCATCCGTGACCTGCCGCTGCTGGCCAGCAATTATCGCAACGAGCAGGGACTGTCCGAGTACCTCGCCGAGCGCAACATCGTCGGCATCGCCGACATTGACACGCGCCGCCTGACCCGCATCCTGCGCGAGAAGGGCGCCCAGAACGGCTGCCTGATGGCCGGCGACAACATCGACGAGGCCGCCGCGGTGGAGCAGGCGAAAGCCTTCCCCGGGCTGAAGGGCATGGACCTTGCGAAGGAGGTGACCGTCGCCGAGCGCTTCGACTGGCGCGAGGGCAGCTGGGTCTGGAATGTCGGCCATTCCTCTCGCCCCGACTCTGAGTTGCCCTTCAAAATAGTCGCTTACGACTTCGGCGTGAAACGCAACATCCTGCGCATGCTGGTCGACCGCGGCTGCCGCCTCACGGTGGTGCCCGCCCAGACCCCCGCCGAGGAGGTGCTCGCGCTGTCCCCCGACGGGATTTTCCTGTCTAACGGCCCCGGCGACCCTGAGCCCTGCGACTACGCCATCGAGGCTATCGCCAAGCTGCTGGAAACCGACATCCCCATCTTCGGCATCTGCCTCGGCCACCAGCTGCTCGGCCTGGCCTCCGGTGCGCAGACGGTGAAGATGAAGTTCGGCCACCACGGCGCCAACCACCCCGTACAGAACCTGGACGACGGCACGGTGCTGATCACCAGCCAGAACCACGGCTTCGCGGTCGACGAGGCGAAGCTGCCGGACAACCTGCGCGTGACGCACAAATCCCTCTTCGACGGCAGCCTGCAGGGCATCCACCGCACCGACAAGCCGGCGTTCAGCTTCCAGGGCCACCCAGAGGCGAGCCCGGGTCCCCACGACGCCGCGCCCCTGTTCGACCACTTCATTGAACTGATAGCCGCCCGCGCGGGAACCGACTGACCGATGCCGAAGCGTACCGACATCAAGAGCATCCTCATCCTCGGCGCCGGGCCCATCGTCATCGGCCAGGCCTGCGAGTTCGACTACTCCGGCGCACAGGCCTGCAAGGCGCTCAGGGAGGAGGGTTTCAGGGTCATCCTGGTGAACTCCAACCCGGCCACCATCATGACGGACCCGGCGATGGCCGACGCCACCTACATCGAGCCCATCGAGTGGCAGACCGTCGCGCGCATCATCGAGGAGGAGAAGCCCGACGCCCTGCTGCCGACCATGGGCGGCCAGACGGCGCTGAACTGCGCCCTGGACCTCGCCCGGGAGGGTGTGCTCGAAGCCAACGGCGTGGAGATGATCGGCGCCACCAAGGAGGCGATCGACAAGGCGGAGGATCGCGAGCTGTTCGACGAGGCGATGAAGCGCATCGGCCTGGAGTGCCCGCGCGCGGCGACCGCCCACAGCCTGGAGGAGGCCTTCCAGGTCCTGGACTCCATCGGGTTCCCCTGCATCATCCGGCCGTCCTTCACCATGGGCGGTTCCGGCGGCGGCATCGCCTACAACCGCGCGGAGTTCGAACAGATCATCCAGCGCGGGCTGGACCTGTCGCCCACCACCGAGGTGCTCATCGACGAGTCGCTGATCGGCTGGAAGGAATACGAGATGGAGGTTGTCCGTGACAAGAACGACAACTGCATCATCGTCTGTTCCATCGAGAACTTTGACGCCATGGGCGTGCACACGGGAGATTCCATCACCGTCGCCCCCGCCCAGACCCTGACGGACAAGGAATACCAGATCATGCGCGACGCCTCCCTGGCGGTGCTGCGCGAGATCGGCGTGGAGACAGGCGGCTCCAATGTTCAGTTCGGGCAGGACCCGGAAACCGGGCGCTTCGTCATCATCGAGATGAACCCCCGGGTGTCGCGCTCCTCGGCACTGGCCTCCAAGGCCACCGGCTTCCCCATCGCCAAGGTGGCGGCGAAGCTGGCGGTGGGCTACACCCTCGACGAGCTGCAGAACGACATCACCGGCGGTGCCACGCCCGCCTCGTTCGAGCCCTCCATTGACTATGTCGTAACGAAAGTACCGCGCTTCGCCTTCGAGAAATTCTCCGGCGCCTCGCCGCGGCTGACCACCCAGATGAAGTCGGTGGGCGAGGTCATGGCCATCGGTCGCACCTTCCAGGAGTCGGTGCAGAAGGCCCTTCGCGGGCTGGAGGTCGGCTCCGCCGGTTTCGAGCATGTCATCGATACGGACAACCCCGAGGCGCGCGATCTGCTGGTCGCGGAGCTGACCAACCCGGGGCCGGACCGCATCTGGTACCTCGGGGACGCGTTCCGCGCGGGTATGGACATCGACGAGGTGTATCGCCTCTCCGGCGTCGATCCCTGGTTCCTCGTGCAGATCCGCGACATCATCGAGACCGAGAACGAGCTCAAGACCGTGCAGCTCACCGACATCGACAGGGCGCACATGTTCGCCCTGAAGCGCAAGGGCTTCTCCGACGAGCGCCTCGCCGTGCTCCTGGCCGCGGGCGAGAAAGCCGTGCGGGAACACCGCCAGTCGCTCGGCATTCATCCGGTGTACAAGCGCGTGGACACCTGCGCCGCGGAGTTCGCCACCGCCACCGCCTACATGTACTCAACCTACGAGGAGGAGTGCGAGGCGGCGCCCTCGGATCGCGACAAGATACTGGTACTGGGCGGCGGGCCCAACCGCATCGGCCAGGGCATCGAGTTCGACTATTGCTGCGTACACGCCGTGCTCGCCATGCGCGAGGACGGCTACGAGACCATCATGGTCAACTGCAACCCGGAGACCGTGTCCACCGACTACGACACCTCCGACCGTCTCTACTTCGAGCCCGTCACCCTGGAAGACGTGCTGGAAATCGTGCGCATCGAACAGCCGAAAGGCGTGATCGTGCAGTTCGGCGGCCAGACGCCGCTGAAGCTCGCCCGGGCGCTGGAGGCTGCCGGTGTGCCCATCATCGGCACCACCCCCGACGCCATCGACCGCGCGGAGGACCGCGAACGCTTCCAGCAGATGATCGAGAAGCTGGGCCTGAAGCAGCCGGCGAACACCACCGTGCGCTCCAGCGCCGAGGCGGTGGAGGCCGCGGAGAAGATTGGCTACCCGCTGGTTGTACGCCCCTCCTATGTACTCGGCGGCCGGGCGATGGAAATTGTCTACCGGGAGGAGGACCTGCTGCGCTACATGCGCGATGCGGTGCAGGCCTCCGACGACGCGCCGGTACTTCTCGACTCCTTCCTCGCCGCGGCGGTGGAGGTGGATATCGACGCGGTCTCCGACGGCGAGGAAGTCGTCATCGGCGCCATCATGCAGCACATCGAGCAGGCCGGTGTGCACTCGGGCGACTCCGCCTGTTCCCTGCCGCCCTACAGCCTGGATCCCCACATCCAGGACGCCATGCGCGAACAGGTGCGCCAGATGGCGCTGGAACTGGGCGTCAAGGGCCTGATGAATGTGCAGCTCGCCTGGCAGGACGATACCATTTACGTGATCGAGGTGAACCCGCGCGCCTCGCGCACCGTGCCCTTCGTGTCCAAGTGCATCGGCACGTCGCTGGCCCAGGTCGCGGCGCGCTGCATGGCCGGGCGCAGCCTCGCGGAGCAGGATTTTACCCGCGAGATAGTGCCGCACTATTTCAGTGTGAAAGAGGCGGTACTGCCCTTCAACAAGTTCCCGGGGGTCGATCCCATACTCGGCCCGGAGATGAAGTCGACCGGCGAGGTCATGGGCACCGGCGAGGATTTTGCCGGCGCGTTCGCCAAGGCGCAGCTCGGCGCGGGCAGCGGTCCCCCCACCGGCGGCACCGCGCTGATCAGCGTGCGCGAGCGCGACAAGCCGGGCGTGGTCGCGGTGGCGAAGGATCTCGCGGATCTCGGCTTCAAGCTGGTGGCCACCCACGGCACGGCCATGGCGCTGGAACAGGCGGGCCTGCACGTGCACCGGGTCAACAAGGTACTCGAGGGTCGGCCGCATATCGTCGACATGATCCTCAACGAGGAGGCGGACCTCATCATCAACACCACCGAGGGGCGCCGCGCCATCGAGGACTCGGCGGGGATTCGTGCCAATGCCGAGGCCAACGGCGTGTTCTACACCACGACGCTGGCCGCCGCGGAGGCGATCTGCATGTCCCTGAAGCAACAGGATGACCGCACCGTGCGGCGCCTGCAGGACCTGCACGGGAGTATCCGGTCATGAACAAGTACCCCATGACCGTCGCCGGTGAGGCGGCGCTGCGCGAGGAGCTCGAGCGGCTCAAGCGGGAGGAGCGCCCGCGCATCTCCAACGCGATCGCGGAGGCGCGCGAGCACGGCGACCTGAAGGAGAACGCGGAGTACCACGCGGCCAGGGAGCAGCAAAGTTTTGTCGAGGGCCGCATCCTGGAGATCGAGGGCAAGCTGGGCAACTCGCAGGTCATCGACGTCACCGCGATCACCAAGACCGGCAAGGTCATTTTCGGCACCACCATCGACCTCATCAATACCGAAACCGACGAGACAGTGACCTACCGCATCGTGGGCGAGGACGAGGCGGATGTGAAGAGCAACCTGATTTCCGTCGGCTCACCCATCGCCCGCGCGCTGATCGGCAAGGAGGAGGGTGACGTCGTCACGGTCAAGGCGCCGGGCGGCGACATCGAGTACGAGATCGACGAGGTCCGCCACGTCTGAGCGGGGGCGTCAGAAGCCCGCGTAGGCCGGCAGCGCTTCGGCGAGACCGGTGCCGTACAGGTACTGGTGCAGAAAGTAGCCCCACCCCAGCGCACACAGCAGCAGGAACCACAACGTCTCCCCGCGGCTTTTCAGGCCGCAGTGGTCCTGCATCCAGTCGAGGAAAGTCTTCATCATGGCCCGGCCCCCGCGCCCACCAGTGACAGGGTAAAGTTCAGCGACTGCTTCCAACTCGGCTCATTGGCGAACGTCGAGAGGAATGACACCGCGCTCATGGTAAACAGCCAGGAGGCAGCGGTCACCAGGCGCGCATTGATCGTCTCGTTCATCTTCGCGTACAGGCGCGAGCGCGAGAATGTCATGTACGCCGCCAGCATGGCGCCGTGCCCCACACCCCACAGGAAGTACTGGGGCGTCACCTGGTGCCACAGGCCCACGAGACAGAACGCCAGGAACATGCTGAGGCGCGGCCTGCGCAGGCTCAGCATAAGCGGCAGGTAGATCTGGTTGGTGATAAAGCGCGACAGGGAGAGGTGCCAGCGCTGCCAGAACTTCTGGATATTGGTCGCCAGGAAGGGGTAGCGAAAATTCTCGGGCACGTCGAAACCGTAGAACAGGCCGAGGCCGATCGCGATCTGCGTGTAGCCGGCGAAATCGGCGTACAGGCGCATGAACTTCAGGAGCATGACCGCGTAGCTGGTGCCGGCCCCCATTGCCGCCCAGTCCGTGACGCCGTCCGCGTCGAGCATGAATCCGGCCAGCACCTCGTCGAGCACCCCGGTGGCGAAGTACAGGGCCAGCACGCCCAGGCCGATGCGCAGCAGGCCGGCGGTGTAGTTCTGGTGCAGGGGCCTGGCCGCGTTTGCGCTCTGGCTGAACGCCTCCCGCGCGCAGATGGGGCCCGCGGCGAAAATCGGGTAGAACAGGGCGATGGCGAGCATCTCCTCGAGACTCACCTGTTCGCGGCGCTGCAATGCGACCCGCAGCGCCAGGTACAGGCGCAGCACGTAGAACGACATGCCGAACTGCACCAGCGTGCTGTCAAAGGGGCTCGTGCTGATCTCCAGGTTGCGCACGCTGAACGCGGCGAGCACAAGGATGAGCACGAAGGGCCCGAACTTCGCCATCGGCTGCCAGCGCCTGCCGGCGAGAAGCAGGCACCAGGCCAGTACACCCATGGCCAGCGCCCCGAGCGCCGCCAGCGGGTGGTAGGCGAGTACGATGGCGAAGGACACCGCGGCGACGTAAGCCATGCGCAGCCGCACCAGCGCGGCCGGTATGAGGTGGTAGATCGCCGAGCCCAGCAGGGTCAGGAAGATGGCCGTTACCAGATCCAGCATCAGTCGGTCTCGGCCGCGTCGATGAGGCTGGCCGCCCAGGCGGAGGTCAGCCGCCTCGCCTCGAGCCCGACATGGCTCAGGTCGTGGTAGTGGTGGTAGCTGACCCTGGCGTAGTCAAAGGGCATGACGTGGACCGGTGCCCCCAGCCTGCGCTCGATCAGCGCCAGGTGCTCGGCATCGGTCGGGGGAAAATACACGCCGGACAGGTGGTAGAAACCCACCGCGACCCCGTAGTCAGAGCCCAGCTCCAGGATGCGCCGGAAGTAGTGGAGGTCGCGATCCCTGAAGGGGCCGCGGTTCCAGAGCTTCGGTGGCCGCCGGCCGGTCCAGTCGCGGCCGAAGCCCTGCAGCCGCCGCGTCACCAGGGGATCGTCGGCATAGGCCTCCAGCAACAGGTCGTAATCGCCCGCGGCGTCCCAGCCGCCGGGCGGCAGGAGGCGGTCCGCCTCCGCGGTCACCAGGGCATCGAAGTCGGGCGCCGGCCGGAACGGCTCCACGGGCTCCGCGGCCGGAGTCGCGCAATTGTCGCCCGCCGGCACGAGGAACGGGTGCCCGGCCACCAGCAGGTTGTTCAGGGCGAGGTCGATATGGCGCAGGTGCAGGCGCAGGAAATTGCTCAGGCCGAACAGCGGCCCCCTGACGAACTCCCACGAACGCAGTTCGTCGACGTAGAGGTCGAAAGGCGCGAGGTACGGGTACAACGGGTTGACATGCGCTACCGCCTGCCGGCGCGGCGCGGTGGCCGTGAACTCGAACAGCGCGGTGTCCGGGGCGGGGTTGTGGCGCAGGTAGTCCCGGAAAAACACGTAGGCGAGTTCCGGGTTCGCCCAGGCGGTGGTGAACCGGAAGACCGCCACGTCCTCCCCGGTCACGGCGCGATAGGCCGCGCTCACCTCGTCCTGCTGCACGGCGAACATCGTCCGCGACGCGCCGAAGTACAGCACGTCCGCGTGGGCGGCGCCGCCGTAAATGGCATCGTGGTAGCAGTGGAACGTATTCCCGGGCAGCGGGAAACCATCGGTTACCGGATTGGCGAAGCGCGCCCGCGGCTGGTAGGTGAGGGCCAGTACCGCGCCACAGGCCGCGATGATCGCCAGGAGGACGGCGCTCCTGATTATCTTCCTGTACCGGGAGGAGGCCACGCTGTCAGGGACTCAGGTCGTCCCTTGCGGCCCCTGGCCGCCCGGCCGGGACGTCTTCCCCGGGCCGCTCAACGGGTTCAGGCATGGTCGTCGACCTGCGCGTGCGCCTCTATATAGTCGATGATGTTGGCGATGGAAACCATGTTGGCGGCGTCCAGGCCGTCGATGCGGAAACCGAATTCCGTCTCCAGACCCAGGATGATCTCGAGGAAGTTGAGGGAGTCCCAGCCCTCGGTATTGTCCATCGTGGAATCCATGTCCAGGGCGTCGAGTTGCTCTGGTTGCAGTATGCCCGCGAAGATGGGCCTGATCCTGTCCAGGAGCTGATTATTCATAGTCATAACCCAGTGTCTGCATTACGGGCCCGGCCGTCGAGCGGAAGAATTCTTTTTGTTCCGGTGTCCAATCCCCGTAGCCCGGCAGCCAGTACTCCTTGCGCGCATTCACCTTGCGGGACAGGAGAACGGACTGCGCCTCTTCCGACATCTCGCCGGTGAATCCCAGGAATTCACGAATCGCCCCGTAAACGTCCAGGGGCGAGGCCACGAACTCCTCAAACCGTACCATGTGTACACGCTGCGGCCCAATGGCATTGACTGCGTCGAGCACGACCCTGTTCGTCTCCGCCCATAACCAGGTGTTTTTCTCGAAGGCTCCCCAGGATTCCCACTCGCGCGCCTCGGGCGAATCGCGGCGCGGTTGCAGTCGTCCCAGCGATATGTACCTCTCCAGGTCGGTCAGCGGCTTCTCGTCCGGCGGCCAGCCCACGGGCACCTCGTCCTCTCCGCTGAGCTGGGTGGCCGACCGGAGGAAGGAGATACCGTCCCGGAAAATCACTATAAACCGCGCCTCGGGAAACATCTGTGCAAGAGGTCGCAGGAAAGGGCAGTAGTTGTAGGCGATGTCGCCAAAGTGTGACGCGGTACCGATTTCGATCCGGTCCAGTTCCGCGCGCTTCGACGCGATGATGTCGGCGGCGCGTTCGGGGTACTCGTAGGCGATGCGGTTTTCGAGGGTCAGGAAGGGGATCAGTTGTTCGCCGGACGTCTCCCGGTGCCGGAACTTGCCCTCGTGCACGCAGACGCACTGCGCCTCGGCGTTGAGGGTGTTGGCCAGGTGCATCGTCGCGGTTCTGCCGGTGCTGGCGCCAAAGAACAGTTGCGTTGCCATCGAACAATCCTACCCGGAGTCACGACCGCGATTCAGCACCGGTTCGCGGGGCGGGCCTGTGCGCGGGCGCCGTGCGCAAGAATTCCTGTGCGATTGAGCTCATAGACAAGGTGAATAGAGAGAATAACTATCGTGAATGCGACGAATGTGGCCGCGAATCTTATGCTTGTTTGAGGCGCACCATATCACGAATGTGAACTGGTTCGCGAAAAATGCGATAGTCGGGCCTAAATCACCCCAGTGGCCGTGAATCCATGCCGGGGTTTCCGTTATTGTATCCCCGACAGGATCGACCCTATACTTCGCCGCCCGGGGCGAACGGTCCCAGCCAGGGTCGATGCCATCACGCTATGGTGCGTGGTGGACAGGAGCTTTACTCGCCATGAAAAAGATTGTCCCCGCCCTTCTTCTGTCCGCGCTCGCTATCGGCTGCAAACACCCGCTGGATATCATCGGGGAGGGCGATATTACCTCACTGAGCGGTAACCGAGACTGCTACTACGAGTGGGCGATCGACCCGAACCATCCACAGCATTCCGCGTGCGCCGACAACGAGGTCCTGGCGCCGGACGAATACGTCGAGACCTTCTACGGTCAGGCCCGCACCGGCTGGCACTTCCACCGCTGGGCCAACTACTGCAAGAACGCGGTCACCAATGAGTGCAGCTTCAATATCTCTGCGAGCCTGGTGCAGCAGGCGGCGGGATTTACCGTGAAGCCGCTGTACGGGATATTCCGCGAAGACGTCATCTCCGGCTATAAGTCCCTGTTCATGGGCCACAGCCTGTTCGATCCCATGGCGGTCGGCATGGCGTTTCACGCCAACGAGGCGGGTGTCTTCCCGAATCACAGCCAGGAGACGTTCCTGTACTACTCCGCCGCCGGTGCGCCCATCAACATCTGGAACGACCCCTTCAACAAGGCCGAGATTCAGGCGGAGCTGGACGAGGGTGACGTGGCCCTGTTCGTCATGCCCATTCACCACGACCACGTGGATATCCAGGGCTACCGCCTGTGGACGGACTACGCCCTGCAGCAGAACCCGGACACCCGGATCGCCATCGGTATACCCTGGCTGTGGTGGCCGCACAACTACGCCGACGCCGAGGCCTACGACGCCGCCTGGCACACCTTCGTCGCCAACGATGTGCACCCGATCGTCGACCAGTTGCGCCTGGAATTTCCCCACACGGATTTCTTCACCATTCCCTACGGCCAGGCCTCCGGGGAACTTTACAAGTTGTTCGAGGACGGGCAGCTCCCGGATGTTACCAGCGCGGTCGAGGTTCCGGGTCACCCGGAGGCCATCTGGCTGGACCTGCGCCCGCACCCGGACTTCATCCTGGTGGAGCTCGCCCAGCTTGTGTTCCTCGCATCCATCTACGGCGTGGATATGACGACCTACGCCTACGACCCGGGGTACATCACCGACCTCAAGGCGATCGCCGACGACATCATGGGCGACCAGGATCCCAACTACGCAGCGCCGTACGCGCCCTACCTGCCCTAGGTCCGCGGCGCACCTCGCGCCGTTTCGGCCCCGACTAGACCATCGCACGCGATCATTCGAGCGCCCGCTGACTATGGCAGAGCTCGCGCTCTGAAACCGCCGTTCAATCCGCGCGTTCGCTCTGGAACAGGCGCACCCTGGCCAGCAGCAGCTCCGCCACCAGCTCCACGGTCAGGCGGTGGTTGTCCTTGCGGATGTCCTCCAACCCGGCGTTGATCTGGTCTTCCAGTTCGCCGCGCTGTTCGCCGCTCAACCCTGCCGGCAGGTGCACGCTGAACTGGTACTGCTCCGAGTCCGAGATGCGCGAGTAGATGTGACTGAGTTGTTCGCTGGCGAATTCCACCAGCTGCTCGTCGGCGCCCTTGCGCTCCAGCATCTGGCGCAGCTCCCGGTCCAGGTAGGCCATGCCCTGGGTCCTGGACGTCGGAAAATCGAGAATGT
>Ga0126341_1000080_pt1 | contig 19831 bp, 22 predicted proteins | sample OrbTmetagenome_FD_97057 | JGI IMG/M metagenome (GOLD analysis project Ga0126341, IMG submission 97057) | Coral microbial communities from Florida Keys, Florida, USA - Orbicella T D metagenome | ecosystem: Host-associated > Invertebrates > Cnidaria > Coral | place: Florida Keys, Florida, USA... | reverse complement strand
CGGGTGTCGGCCACAAGACGGCGAGCGTGGTGATGTCCCAGGCCTTCGGCGTACCCGCCTTTCCCGTCGACACCCACATACACCGCCTCGCCCAGCGCTGGGGCCTCACCTCGGGCAAGAACGTGGTGCAGACCGAGCGCGACCTGAAGCGTCTGTTCCCCGAGGAGTACTGGAACCGCCTGCACCTGCAGATCATCTACTACGGCCGCGAGCACTGCACGGCGCGGGGATGCGACGGCCGGGTGTGCGAGATCTGCCGCACCTGTTACCCCACGCGCAAGCATCCGAAGAAGACCCGGAAAGCATAGGGCTGAGCCAAGGGCGGGAAGGCAAATAACTCCTCGGAGACGTCTGGCGACAGGACGTCGCCAGTCGAGCCTGTACATGGATGTACGCTTTTTGGCGTGCTCCGAGGAGTTATTTGCCTTCCCGCCCGTCCGCCCGGAGGAGCCCCCGGCGAAAACCGCGTCCCGCGGGGGTGAAGCGGAGAAAACTGTCCCCGGATTTGCTATGCTACGCGCCCTTTCGAACAGCGAGCGGCAAGCGGGCGCCAGGACAGTGATCACCCTCTACGGCATTCCCAACTGCGACACCGTGAAGAAGGCCCGCAAGTGGCTGGACGAGCACGGCGTGGACTACCGGTTTCACGACTTCCGTGAAGACGGCCTGGAGCGGAGGCAGGTGAAAACCTGGCTGGCGGAGCTGGGGTGGGAGACACTGGTCAACCGGCGCAGCACCAGCTGGAAGGCACTGGATGCGGAGGCGCGCGACAGCATGGACGACGCCGCAGCCCTCGCCGCGATACTCGAGTCACCGACGCTGATCAAACGGCCCCTGCTGGATACCGGCGGCGAGCGCCACACCGGGTTCGCCCCGGCGCAGTACCAGAAACTTTTCAGTGCACATACCCTGTGACGACGAAGGACCCGCAAACAAGGGACGGCAGACAAGGAACACGACATGACTGACAGCGCTTTTGCCCTCGGCCTCGGCGTGGGGACTCTCAACAGCGCGGGCGACTGGCTCGAGGTGTATTTTCCGGCACCGGTGCTGAACCCCTCTACCGCCCTCGCGGGCGCCCTGGAGGAGATTGATTCCGGTGCGGTACTCGGCGCGGCGGCACTGGGAGAACTTTCGACCCGGCTGCGGGAGGCGGGCGAGGCTGCACAGGCCGACCTTGCCGCACGCCTGGCGGAGTCCGGCCGCCCCGCGGCGGCCGTGCTGCTGGCCACAGATGCTCCGCCGGCCAACGTGCCCGAAGGTTACCTGAAACTGCACCTGCTGTCGCACCGCCTTGTACAGCCCCACGGCACGGACCTCGAGGGGCTGTTCGGCGTGCTGCCGAACGTGGCGTGGACCAGCGAGGGCGCCATCGACATCGCCGAGCTGCCGGAGCGCCAGCTCGCCGCGCGCCTGCGCGGCGAGGTTCTCGAGGTCAGCTGTGTGGACAAGTTCCCGAAGATGACCAACTACGTGGTGCCCGCCGGCGTGCGCATTGCACACACCGCTCGCGTGCGCCTGGGCGCGCACCTCGGCGAGGGTACGACGGTCATGCACGAGGGCTTCGTCAATTTCAACGCGGGCACCGAGGGCCCCGGCATGATCGAGGGGCGCATTTCCGCGGGGGTCATGATCGGCGCGGGCTCGGACCTGGGCGGCGGCGCCTCCACCATGGGCACGCTGTCGGGCGGCGGCAAACTCGTAAACGGCATGGGCGAGGGATGCCTGGTGGGCGCCAACGGCGGCACCGGCATACCTCTCGGCGACCGCTGCACCATCGAGGCGGGACTGTACCTCACCGCGGGAACCATCGTCGCCATACTGGACAGCAACGGCGACAGGGTAGAGACGGTTAAAGCGCGCGACCTGGCGCAGAAGTCCGACCTGCTCTTCCGCCGTAATTCCCAGACCGGCGCGGTAGAGTGCCTGACCAATCGCAGTGCGGTCGAACTGAACGAGGAATTGCACGCTCACAACTGAGCGGGCATTGACGCGGCGTGGAAAAAACCCTGGAACTGTGTTGCGACCTCATCCGGTGTGAATCCGTCACACCCCAGGACGGCGGCTGCCAGGCCATCATGACGGCGCGCCTGGAGGCACTGGGCTTCGATTGCACCGACCTGCCCTTTGGCGAGGTGAGCAACTTCTGGGCGACCCGCGGCGGCGACGGGCCGATTCTCGTGTTCGCGGGTCACACCGACGTGGTGCCACCGGGACCCCTGGAGGCGTGGGACTCGGCGCCCTTCGAGCCCGAGGTGCGCGAGGGCACGCTGTACGGCCGCGGCAGCGCGGACATGAAGGGCAGCCTGGCGGCCATGCTCGTGGCCTGCGAGGCGTTCGTCGCGGCACACCCGGAACACCCGGGACGTATCGGCTTCCTCATCACCTCCGACGAGGAGGGGCCCGCCGTGGACGGCACTGTTCGGGTACTCGACCACCTCGCACAACAGGGCGAACAGATCGACTGGTGTGTTGTGGGAGAACCCTCCAGCTCGAACACCCTGGGCGACGTGATCAAGAACGGCCGCCGCGGCTCCCTCTCGGCGACGCTCACAGTGCGCGGCGTGCAGGGCCATATCGCCTACCCCCACCTGGCGGACAATCCGATTCATCGCCTGATGCCGGCGCTGCACGCACTGGCCAGCGAGACCTGGGACGAGGGGAACGAATTCTTCCCGCCGACTTCCATGCAGGTGTCAAACATTCGCGGTGGTACCGGGGCGGGCAACATGATCCCCGGCGAGGTTGTGGCGGAGTTCAATTTCCGCTTTTGCACCGAGGTCACCGACAGCCAGCTGCGCGAGCGCACTGCAGCGCTGCTGGACCGCTTTGATTTGGACTACCACATAGACTGGCACCTCAGCGGCCAGCCCTTCCTCACCGAGCCCGGTGCACTGGTGAATGCCGCCGCCGCGGCGGTGCAGGAAGTAACCGGAGAAGCCCCCGAGCTGTCCACGGCCGGGGGCACCTCCGACGGGCGCTTCATCGCGCCCACGGGCGCCCAGGTGGTCGAGCTCGGCCCGGTCAACGCGAGCATCCACAAGCTGAACGAACATGTGAAAGCGGACGATCTGCCGCGCCTCGCGGCCATGTACCTGGGGATCCTGGAGCGGCTGCTGACCGCCAGCGCTTAATCGAAGCCGGCCAGTCGGGCCTCGACCGCGGCGCGGCCCAGGGCGCGGTTGCCCTCACCCGGGATCACGATAACCTCCCCCGAATCCAGCGCCGCCAGGCTGCACGCCACCACCTCGGGCGGCTCCGACCAGAACTCCGCGGGGATGCGCTCGCGGTCGAACCCGCGGTCCACCATGGCGTCGTGGAACTCGGTGCGAATGTACCCGGGGCACAGTGCCTGCACGCGCACGCCCGTGCCCTCCAGCTCCCGCTGTAGCGCCTCGGAGAAATAGTTGAGGAACGCCTTGGTGGCACCGTAGACCGCGATGCCTTTCGCCGGCATGAAGGCGCCGAGGGAGGACACGTTGACAATATAGCCCCCGCCCAGCTCGCGCATGAAAGGCACCGCCGCGCGACACAGGGTCACGGTGGCGTCGATATGCAGGCTCACCATGTCGCGCTGGCCGTCTACCGGGAGGTCCGCGAAGTCACCCATCGTGGCGAAGCCCGCGTTGTTCACGAGGTAGTCGACGGGGCCCTTCTGCCGCAGCGCCTCCATGGTCGCGGTTACGCCCTCGACGGTGAGCAGGTCCGCCTCGATCCGGTGCACCTCGGCCAGGTCGGCCAGTTCGCCAGCCAGTTCATCGAGTCGGTCGGCGCGGCGGGCCACCGCGATGATAACCTCGCTCCGCTCCGCCAGCTGGCGGCAAAACTCCACGCCGAGGCCGGCTGAGGCACCGGTTACCAGCGCCGTGGTCTTGTGATCGGACATGGTATCTCCAGGGGTTGCCGGGGCGGTCAGTCGCGCCCCCGCAAGACATAGACATCATAGCGTACCGCCTTGCCCTCGATACAGTGGGAGGGCGGGCGGTCTCCCAGTGCCTGCGCCCGCGGCGGCCGCTTGACCACCACCCGCGCCACATCGCGACCCAGCGCCCAGCGGAGCAGGTCGACGGGTTCCCCGGCGGCCCCGTCGGCCTCGAGCAGGAACTGGAAAAACGCCATCTCCTTCTTCACTTTCGCACGCTTGGACCGCGGCGGGAACATGGGGTCCAGGTAAATACCGTGGGCGCCGTCGACAGCGGTGGAGGGAACCGCGCGGGCATCGCCGGGCCACAGGGACATGCGCGGTACCACCCCCGCCAGCCAGGGGTCACCCGGGTCCGCCGCCCTTTCGAGGCCGGACGCGAGGAGCGCGGCGATCACCGGGTGGCGCTCGCACAGCAACACCTCGCAGCCGAGATCGGCGAGCACGAAGGCGTCCCGCCCGAGTCCCGCGGTGGCGTCGACCACGCGACCGGCCCGCCGCGGGCTCACGCCCAGCGCGCGACTGAGCAGCTCCCCGCCTCCCGCGCCGCGCCGGTGGCGCATCGCGGGGGCCCCGAAATCGACTTCGACGGGACCGGGGACACTGCGCCCCGTGCGCTGCACGGCCAGGCGGTCACCGTCCAGCCGTATCACGGCGTCCGCGCTCGGGCATTCTGCGGGGTCGGATCCCGGGGGAAGTAACGTGAGGGAGAGGTCCCCGGCCAGCTTCCGGGCGGCGCCCACGTCGCCGGCCGCCACGGGCAGCACAGCCAGGCGGGGAGGACCGGCCACGGCGACGCCGGGCCGCCTCAGGCGCCGCCGGCGAGCATGGCTTCGAGACTGCGGCAGTTTTCCCGGATGGCGTCCATGTACAGGTGCCGTCCGCCGAAGTGTTCAGCGGCGTAACGGTGCACGCCACGGAACTGGCCGTCCAGCCGCTCCTCGATAGTGGCCCGTATGAACGCGGGGGTCATGCGCAACAACTGCTCCGGCGAGCGGTAGATCGTACCGGTCACGCTGTGCGTCCCCGCGTCTCCCGCCATGCCGCCGATCACGAACTCCTCGTAGAGGTGTTCGCGGCACTTGCGCACGTAGTCGATATCCGCCATCTGGGCGATGAGGTCGGCGGTGCCCAGCAAGGTACCGAGCAGGTACTCCTTGTCGCCGACCACATCCAGGTCCAGGGGGTCCCGCTCGTACCCGGTGAAGTGGATGATGCGCGTGCAGGTGGGAGACAGGTGGCCGAGGCCCGCCTGCGGCAGGTAGTCGGCGAGAAAGCGCGCCCCGCGCCCCACGTGCACCCGGGTGTAGGCGGCGCCGCTCTTGTTGCGGGTGTCCCGCGTGCGACGAATGTAACCGGCGTCGTGAAACAGCGCGGTGGCGATGCCCGCGAGCACGAGGTCCCGCTCGAGGCATTCGCCGTCCGCGTGGCAGCTCGCGTGGCCGTCGAGGAGCCTCGCCATCGCCAGTGTGACGTCGAGTACGTGCTGGCTGTTGTGGTACTGGATGTCGCAGGCGTGGTAGCCCGGGAACTCCCCGGCGTACAGGCGCCCGAAGTCGGTAAACAGCCGGTCCAGGACGGCGAAGTCCTCGTCGGGATAGCGCGCGGACAGGATGCCCCGCACCGCGCGGCTGACCGCGACGAGATCCGTGACGTCGACGGTATTACTGACGTCCATGCGGGTGTCCCGCGGGATCTGTCCCATCCCGTCAGTCCTCGGTGATGGTCTTGCTGCTGCGCTTTTTCAGCATGCTGGACAGGTCGTCCACGAGCTCTTCGGCGCTGGGGGCCCGCTCCGATTCAGGCTCGGTCGACCCGGCCGCTTCCGCGGCCCCGGAGCGCGAGGGCAGGTGCGACTCTCCCAGCCCGAGGGACAGCTGTTCACCCGCCAGGTCGATCTCGATCTGCAGGTTGTAGGCGTAGCGCGACAATCCGTGCTTGTCGACGATACGGAAACGCCGCGGGCGCACCTGGCCGTCCTGCTCCTCGCTCTCGGTGAGGTGGCAGGACATCGCCCCGATCGACTTGCTGGAGAGCTGGATACCGTGCACGGTGTCCAGCGACCGATTGCAGGCGGCGACAAACGAGGTGGCGGAGACGGAGGTGATGGATTTCACCGTGCTACCGCCCCAGCCGGCCTGCTCGCAGTGGAACTCCCCCACCAGCACCTGGCTGGCCTGGGCGAGGTCCAGCATGCGCGCCAGCTCGATCGTGACATCGCCGACGATGTAGCTGAACACCGAGGGATTCACACCCTCCGCCTGGTAGAGCTCGTAGTGACCACCAATATGGTAGCCCGTGCGTATCACCGGCACCGTGTTGCCTTTCGAAGCCGCCCGGGCGACGGCGTTGTCCGCCACCACCAGCAACATGAAGACGAACAGGTCCTGGTTCGCGCCCGGGCTGAGATCGCGATTCCAGACGTAGTACCCGTCGCCCGTGGTGGTGCGCGCGAAGTTTATCTCTATGCCCTTGCTCATCAGCTTGCTGCACGCCGAGTTGAGCGAGTAGGACAGGCTGTTGAGCTGCGAGGCCTGCTCGAAGGGCGTGTGCAGGGAGAAGTCCACGATATCGAACAACAGGACCGCGCGACTCTCCACGTAGCTGAGCCCGTAGCGCTTGATCAGCTGCTCCACCGCCTCGAGTACCTGCGGTTCCTCGGTGAGCGCGGTTTTCAGCTTGATGAAGGTGGGAGAGACATCCAGCCGCTCGCTGACGGCGAACAGCTCTTCCCGGGATTTGCGGCGCTCACCGGAAATCAGTTCCCGGATGAAGGTCTCGTTGTCGTCGCCGGCAGCGGTGTCCTCACCCACGGCGCAGTAGTTGCCGAGGAAGTAGTGCGGGACAAAGATGACCAGCAGGCCGCGCTCGTCCGCGCTCCAGCACAGCACGATGTTCTGCCCCATGCGCCACTGTTTGCGCAGCGTCTTTTCGAGTGCCTTCAGGTTGCCTCGCTGGACAATGCTGATGGCCTCCAGGGTGTCTGCGCCGCCGCCGTTGACCTGTCCCGGCCCGGTTGCACCCGAATCGTCCGTCTGCCCGGATTCCGGCATGATCCTTCCCGTCCCTGTTGCCCGCGTCGGAGGGTGAACCGCCCTGCCCCCACTGGCATTATAATGACCTGAGGGTCCGCGAGCCACGCCCGTGGGACGCCCGCCCCTGAAGCGCCTGGGAAACTGCATTATGACCTTGTCGTCGCTCATCCTGTACCGCCGCCTCTGTCTCGGCTTCATTGCTGTCTTCCTGGCCGCCTGCCAGGGCTACGATGTCACTGTCAACGACCGCGTCGTCTACTCGCCCGAACCACTGTTCAGCGACTTCGACCTGCCCGACCCGGGCCTGGCCGCCTGCGTCAAACAGGCCGTCATCGACACAATGGCCCACCGGGCCTCCGACCTGGCCGTCCTCAACTGCAGCCACGCGGGGATCGAGAGCCTGGAGGGCCTCGCCGTGTTCACCGGCCTGACCCACCTGCGCCTGTCCTCCAACCGGCTGCGCAACCTGGTGGAACTCGGCGGGCTCGGCGCCCTGCGCGAGCTGTACCTCGACGACAACGACATCGTCGACCCCGTGCCGCTGTACGCACTGCCATCCCTCGCGGTGCTCGACCTCGACGGCAACAGCGCACTGCAGTGCCCGCGGCCTGGGTCGTTCGCCGGACTCGAGCGGGTGATCCTGCCGGACCACTGCCGCGACGCGGGCACAGCGCCGCCCGCCGCGGACGCGATCGCGGAATAAGGCACTTTAGCAGCGGTCTGGCGGGTCCGGGGACGCCCCGCCCGCGGGAACGAGAACTTATTCACAGATTGTAAAAATGTTTAGGGACGCCCGTAGGAGGCGCCCGCAGGAGGCGCCCGCAGGAGGCGCCCGCAGGGGGCACCCGTAGGAGACGCCCCTAAGGGCGCCCGGTCAGGGGGCGCTGAGATCGAGCCAGCCGAAGCCCTCCCCCTGCTCTGCCAGCACGACGTCGTCGAGGGAGTCCAGTACACCCTGCAGCGCGCGCTCGACACGATCGCGGCTGTTGTTGTTCTCGCTGATATGGGCGACCACCAGGTGGCGCAGGGCCGCACAGTCGAGCTGCCGCAGGAAGTCCGCGGCCTGGGTGTTGTTCAGGTGGCCCCAGTCGCCGGCCACGCGGCGCTTGAGGTGCTCGGGGTAGGGCCCGCACAACAGCATGTCGAGATCGTGGTTGAACTCCACGAGCAGGCTGTCGCAGTCCCGGTAGTGCTCGACCACGTGGGGGGTAACGGTGCCGAGGTCTGTGAGCACGCCCAGGGTGAGCTCACCGGCGGTGAAGCGGAACTGGCAGGGCTCGGCGGCGTCGTGGGGTACCGCCACCGCCTTCACCGTCAGCGCGCCGATCTCGAAACTGTCCTCGCAGTTGAAGCAGCGGTGCTCAAAACTGCCGTCCAGCCGCCCGCTCGCGCACGTGCCGTGGGTGAGATAGACGGGAATGCCGTGGCGGCGCGACAGCGCGGCGACGCCGCTGGCGTGGTCGGAGTGCTCGTGGGTGACCAGGATGGCGTCGAGTTGCGCGGGCTCCGTGTCGAGTCGCGCCATGCGGCGAACCGTCTCGCGCATGGAGAATCCGCAGTCCACCATAACCAGTGTCGCGCCCGCCCGGACGAGCGTGGCGTTGCCCTTGCTGCCCGATCCCAGAGATGCAAACTGCACAGGTCTGTCCTAGGGCACCTCTGAACAATGGGAATAATGTTCAGCGGAGCCCTTAAGCGCACTGAACGAGGCGCGCTCCGCAGGCAATGGCCGTAGCCCTTGGCAAGGAACGCAACGACGTGCAGTGCGCTTAAGGGCCCGCCCCGCGGGGCTTGCAGGCGAATGCGCACTCCGCGTTGCCACTTCTCGACGTGCAACCAGCATGCCTTCGAAGAGGCGCCTCGATTGCGCATTCGCCAGTAAGCCTGAATATATTGCCATTGTTCAGAGGTGCCCTAGCTGATATTGCCCTTGATCAGCGCGAGCAGGCCCTGCTCCTCCCGCTTGTCGAAGGGCAGTTCGTCGTCCTGCGGACTCAGCCGGATGGTGACGACACCGTCCCCGGCGGACTCCATGGTCACGATGAATTCGCGGCCCGCCATGGGATGTTCGTCTTCACCCCAGAGCCAGTCGAACCAGCCGTCGTCGTCGCCGTCCTCCGGGCCAATGAAACGCGTGTAGTAGACACCCGCTGTCTGGTCGCGGTCCGTGATCTCGAAGTGGGAGAGCGGCAGAGCCCGGCCCAGCGAGGCCCAGGCGCGGTAATAGGGCAGCGCCAGCTCGATGAAGGTGTATCCCTCCGGGGCCTCCTGCAGGGAAATCTTGCCGCTGGAGGTAATCCCCTGGTTCGCCACCATGGACACCGGCGTGGAATCGGCGCTGTCGGCCAGGTATTGCGCCACGGCGCGCAGCATCTCCTGGGCCTGCGCGGGGTCGTCCGACTGCGGGGGCCAGTTCTGGATGTCCCCGGCCTGGTTCATCTGCAGCACGTGCAGCTCGCTGGTGCCCCGCTGTACACCCTGTTCCATGCGGAAGCGGAAACGGCTCGCCATGGGCTTGCCTTCCAGCGTGAGCCAGTTGGAATCGATAATGCCTGCGCGGGCGTCGGCGCGCGCCACCTGCATGCCCGCGGCGGCCAGGAAGCTGCGCACCTGTGGCCAGACCTGGCCCGGCGCGAGGGCGACCAGCGCCCAGCTCTCGTCACCGAGCTTCTGGATGCGCACAACCTCGCCGCCCTGGCCCGACACCAGCGGGGCCGGCCGCGGTACCTCGAACTCACCCTCCAGCAGCAGGCCGTCCTCCACCTGGGGCACGACATAAATCTCGCGCAGGGCGCCGGCATCCCTGCCCTCGGGCACGGTGACCACCGGCATCTCCGGGGCGCGCTTGTAGTCCTCCGAGCGGTCGCGGAAAACCCCCTCGTCGCCGAACAGGAAGCCGCAACCGGGTGTGCATATCAGGGTGGCCGAGAGCAGTGCCGCGCGCAGGGGGGAGTCGACGCGGAGCCTCATGAGTCCGCCGCGTCCAGCGCCGCGGACACCTGCGCGTGAAAGCGCTCGTCCAGTTCAGTCAGGGGCAGGCGTATGCCGGCGCCGATCAGCCCGCGGTGCTTGAGCGCCCACTTCACGGGGATGGGGTTGGCTTCCAGGAACAGCGCCTCGTAGAGATGGCGCAGGCGCGCGTCGATTGCCTCGGCTCCCTCCCGCTCGCCGCCGATGGCGAGGCGACAGAGTTCCGCATTGAGTGCGGGCGCGACATTGGCCGTCACCGAGATGCCGCCGTGACCGCCGGCCAGCATCAGCTCCATGGCCGTCGGGTCGTCGCCGGAGTACAGGGCGAAATCGGGGCCTACGCGGCCCAACAGGTCCGGAACCCGCTCGAGCTCGCCCGTGGCGTCCTTCAACCCCACTATATTGTCCAGCTCCGCCAGGCGCTGCACCGTGTCGTTGCCCATGTCCACGGCGGTACGGCCCGGCACGTTGTAGAGAATTTGCGGGATATTCACCGCCTCCGCGACGGCCCGGTGGTGCTCGAAGAGCCCGTTCTGTGTCGGGCGGTTGTAATAGGGGGTGACCAGCAGGCAGGCATCCGCGCCGGCTTCGGCCGCCGCCTCGGTGAGCTCGATGGCCTCCCAGGTGGAGTTGGAGCCGGTGCCCGCCACGACGGGGATGCGCCCCGCGCAGTGCTGCACGCAGTGCCTGATGACCTCGCAGTGCTCCGGCACGCTGAGGGTGGCACTCTCGCCGGTGGTGCCGACCGCGCCGATCGCCGCGGTGCCCGCCTCGATGTGCATGTCCAGGAGCTTGTCCAGGTCTTCCCAGTGCACGCTGCCGTCCGCGTGCATGGGCGTCACCAGGGCGACGATGCTGCCGGTAATCATGTGTGGTCTCCGCTCGCACGACCCCGGGAAACGCCCGTCCCGGGGCCGCTGGCCATTATCCACGCCAGCGACAGGATAACAACCTGTGGGCTAAAATGGAGCGCCCCGACACCCGCCGGAAAGACACGATGCGCACGCTCACCGGTTTCATGCTGGCCCTGCTGTTCGCCCCGCTACTCGCGGCGCAGGGAACCGCGTTCGACGGGCCGCAGGTGACCGATCTCTCCGTGCTGGACCGGCAATGGATGCTGCAGCAGCGCCAGCTGGTCGAGGACCTGGCGCGCAGCCACCTCGGGCGCAGCTTCAGCGGCGACCGCGATCGCGACCTCGACACCCTGCAGGCGCTGCTTGACCGCGGCCTCGTGCGGCCCGACCAGACCCGCGAGTTGCAGGCCATGGGTGTGATCATGGGCGAGTTGTTCGCCGCAGAGCTGGGGCTGCACTGGGTGGTGTATGAGGATGCGGTGGGTCGGTCGCGCGCACTGCGCGACGGCGCGACCGACAATTACCTGTTCCCCATGACCATGATCGCGCGGTACCGCGAGGTCGGCAACAAGACGCCGGTCGCCGCGATCTATGCCAGGGGCCGCGACATCGTGCTGGGCAGCAGGCCCCCCGCACCCTACCGTTAGGCACCGCGCGGTCGCGTGGCATTCGCCGCGGCCACCCTTTAGACTAGCTGCGATACCAATAACCCGGGCCTCCATGAACGCTTCAACGCCTGCCTACCGCTTGCTGGGCGACCACGAGACCGCCAGCCTGCATTTTTCGGGAGACTGGGTGCAGGGACAGGACTGCGCCGATTTCAGCGAGTTGCAGTCCCAGCTGAGAATTACCCACCCCAAACACCTCGACATTCACGGCGGCGACCTCGGGGAGTGGGACTCGCTGCTCATGGCCTTCCTGCTCAACTGCTACAACCACTGTCGCGCAGAGGGCATCGAGTTCGCCATTCGCGACATGCCTGAAGCGGTAGACCGACTGCTGGAGGTGGCCACCGCGGTCCCCGCCCACCAGCCGACCGAGGACGAGCCGGCCTCCTTCCTCGCCTCGCTGAACCCCTTGGCGTTGGGGAAAAAGGTGGCGGAGGACCTGCGCGAGTCCCTGGCCTTTACCGGCGAGGTCACGGTGGCCCTGGCGAGGCTCGCCGCCGGGCGCGCGAACACCCGTTTCTCGGACTTCCGACAGTTCTGTTACCAGGCCGGCCCCGACGCCTTCGCCATTATCAGTCTCACCAGTGTGCTGGTAGGAATGATTCTGGCCTATCTCGGGGCGGTGCAACTACAACAGTTCGGTGCGGAAATATTCGTCGCGGACCTCGTTGTAATCGGCATGCTGCGCGAGATGGGCGTACTGATGACAGCGGTGGTCATGGCCGGGCGGACGGGCGCCGCCTACGCCGCGCAGCTGGGCACCATGCAGACCAACGAGGAGATCGACGCCATCACCACAATGGGTATTTCCCCCATGGAGTTTCTGGTGGTTCCACGCATGCTCGCGCTGGTCGCGATCATGCCGCTGCTCACCATCTATGCGAACCTGCTGGGGATTGTCGGCGGCGGTATCGTGGCCGGGGGCATGGGCATCTCCGCGCAGACCTACATCAACCAGGGGCTGGCGGCCATGGGTTTCGCCCATATCGCGGTCGGCATCATCAAGGCGTTTGTCTTCGCGGCGCTGATTGCCATCGCCGGCTGTCGCGCCGGTATTAATTCCGGGCGCAGCTCCGCCGCGGTGGGCCAGGCGGCCACCGAGGCGGTTGTTACCGCGATCGTCTACCTGATCGTCGCCGACGCCGCGATCAATATCATTTTCCAGCAGGTGGGCCTGTGAACGCCGAGGTGCACATCGAAGTCCGCGACGTGACGATGGCCTACGGCTCCTTCGTCATCCAGCGCGACCTCAGTTTCGACATTCACCGCGGCGACATCTTCGTCATCATGGGCGGCAGCGGCTGCGGCAAGAGCACCCTGCTCAAGCACATGCTCGGCCTCATACCGCCCAGTACGGGCGACATACTGTACAGCGGGGTGAGCTTCACCCGCGCGGACGCCGATGACCAGGAGGCGATGCGACAGCGCTGGGGGATCACCTACCAGTCGGGGGGCCTGTTCAGCGCGATGACCCTCGCGGAGAACGTCACCCTGCCCCTGCAGCTCTACACGGGCTATTCACAGCGGGACATCGAGGACATCGTTGCCTACAAGCTGGCCCTGGTGGGACTGGACGGCTACCAGGACTACTATCCCTCTGAAATCAGCGGCGGGATGCGCAAGCGCGCGGCCCTGGCGCGGGCGATCGCCCTGGACCCCGAGGTCTTGTTCTTCGATGAGCCCTCCGCCGGCCTGGACCCCATCAGTTCGCGCCTGCTGGACGAACTCATCCTGCACCTCAAGGAGAGTATCGGCGCCACCGTCGTGATGGTGACCCACGAGTTGCCGAGTATTTTCGCCATCGCGAATAATTCCGTGTACCTGGACAATGTCAGCCGTACCATGATTGCCTATGGCAACCCCGTGGAGTTGCGCGAAACCAGCGACCAGGCCGTCGTTCGCCAGTTCCTGTCGCGCAGCGCCGCCGGTGCCAGTGAGGAGACAACATGAGTGAAAAGCCGCATACCGTCGCCATCGGGGCCTTCGTCATCGGTGCGGTGCTGATCGCGCTGACCACCCTGTTATTTGTGCTCGGTTCGGGTTTTGGGACCAGGGAGAAGGTCGTCATGGTGTTCGACGGCTCGGTGACCGGCCTCAACGTGGGCGCACCGCTGGCCATACGGGGGGTGCGCGTGGGACAGGTCACCAACATCGAGCTGATCCTGGACTCGGATACCGTGGAGCTCATCATGATGGTGGAAGCCGACTTCGACCCCAGCGCAATTCACCTTCGTGGCTCCGTCAACGACAACCTGACCGAGGAACTGCTGGCGCGCGGCCTGCGCGCGCAGTTGAACACCCAGAGCCTGCTCACAGGACTGCTCTACATCCAGCTGGACTTCCACCCAGGTAGCGAGCTGGTGCTGCGCGACATTGACTCGCCCTACTTCCAGTTTCCGACAGTGCCCTCCGACCTGGAACGCATCACGCGGAAGTTGCAGAACATAGACTTCGGTCAACTCGCCGAAGACGCGGAGCGCATGGTCGAGCAGTTCAACGACATGGTGGGCAGTAAAGCGTTCAAGTCCCTGCCAGAGGAGGCCAATTCCGCGCTCAACTCACTCACCGGCTTGAGCGAGGAATTGAGGGCGCAACTGGCCAGCACAGGGCCGAAACTGGACATTGTGCTGGACGAGACCGCGGTGACGGTCACCAACGCCAACGACCAGTTGCCGAAGCTGTCCGCCCTCGTCGAGCAGAACCTGGCTACGCTGGACGACGCGGTCGGGGCGTTCGAGGCTGCCATGCAGAACGTGGAGGGCCTGGCGTCGCACGACTCCGCGACCCTGTACCAGCTGAACAGGGCGCTGGAGGAACTGGCGCGGGCCGGCCGCTCCCTGCAATCGCTCGCCAGGACACTGGAGGAGCAACCGGAAGCCCTGCTCCATGGGAAAAGCGGAGAGAAGTGATGAACAAGCGGATACCAGGAATACTGACAGCGCTGTTCTGCGCGGCGCTCCTCGCGGCCTGCGGCAGCAGCCCGCGCAACAACTACTACCTGTTGAGCGCCGAGGATGTCGCCGCTCCCGGCGGATCCGAGCCGTCCGTGGGCATCGGGCCCGTCACCGTCCCAGAGTACCTGGCGCGGGACAACCTGGTGTATAAACGCGCGGGCAACAAGCTGCACGTCTCGGACACGGAACAGTGGGCGGAGCCGCTCACCGACGGCATAGCCCGCGTCCTGGCGCTCAACCTGGCCGCCGAGCTGGACACCCAGAGCATCCGACTGCTGCCCTGGGACCCGCAGCGCCGGCCGGACTACGCGGTGAAGGTGAACGTGCTCGGCCTCGACGCGGACAGCAGCGAGGCGACGCTGGTCGTCGAGTGGCTGGTCTACCGTCCCGGGGACAGCAGTGCAGTGGAGCGGCGCATCAGCAACCTCGCTGAGCCGCTGGGCGGCGCGGGGGGTGTGGAGGCGATCCCACCGGCTTACAGCCGCCTGCTCAAACAACTCAGCCGAGAGATCGCCACGGCGATAAACGCGGTGCCCTAGAAATCCTCGTTGCGCAGCATGGCGTCGGAGCCGCCGTCGACAAAGAACACCGACCCACAGACAAAGTCGGCGTCGTCACTCAGCAGGAAACGCATGACGTTGGCGATTTGCGGCGGCTGTGCGGTGCCGCCGAGCGGCACACTGTCGCCAAACGCCTTGATGGCACTGCCCAGCTCCTCGTCAGCCAGCACCTGCTCCGTGAGCGGCGTCATGGTGATTCCCGGCGCCACAGCGTTGAGCCGGATGCCGTCCGCCGCGTAGTCGACCACGTTGCGCCGCATCCAGATGCTGATAGCGCGCTTCGAGCCGGCGTAGGCGGTGTGCCCGTCGCGCTCCTCCAGCGCCGCGCAGGTGGTGGCCTCGTCGCCACCCAGGCAGTCCTGCACGAACGCGTCGTCCGCGGGCACCATGGGCGCCGAGTTCGAGGAGACGAACACCACGCTGCCTTTCCTCTTGGCCAGCAGGTCCCGCAGGCCCTCGACCGTCGCCACCACCGCGAAATAGTTGACCTGCGCGATCAGGGACAGGGGACGGGCCACCGGAGGCAGGCCGGCACAGGGAATAAAGCCGTCGAGCCCGTCGGGCGCGCGCTCGCGCACACCGTCGACGGCGGCCCGGCGGCCCTCGGCGGTCGACAGGTCGGCGATGACATCGCCCTCCTTGATATCCACGGAGATGACCTCGTGGCCGTCCGCCTCCAGCTGGCGCTTGAGCTCGGCGCCGATCCCGGTGGCGCCACCCGTCAAAGCAAAAATTCCCATGTCGCGTTTCCCACCTCTGCGGCCTGTATTGAAAGTAGACGGTATTCTCGACGAATCCAGCGCTCACGCCATGTGCGCTGCGGTCATATTCACTGGTAAATTCAGCGCTGGTAAATTCAGCCCGCCAGGTCGACGGTCTCCCCCGCGGGATCGAGTACGCGGGGGTCCTTGTTGCGCGCGTTGCCCACCGCCCCCGCCAGTGGCGTGAGTTGCAGCGACTCCTTCAGCTCGCTGCGGAACACCGGGTCATCCGGCGCCAGTTCGCAACTGTTGTCCAGCCAGCGATCCCACTCCGCGGGGGACAACATGACCGGCATGCGCGCGTGCCAGGGGCGGAAATCCGGCGCCGCGGCGGTGGTGACCAGGGTGCAGGACAGCAGCGGCTCGTCGCCCTTCTCCCAGATATCCCACAGGGCCGCCACGGCGAGCGCACCGGTGCTGTTGCTGATCATCCAGGGCTGCTTGCGCTCGCCACCGGGGCGCCACTCGATGAAGCTGCTCATGGGCACGACGCCACGACGGCGCCGGAACGGCTGCTTGAAGGCGCGGCTGCGGGCGAGGTTTTCGCTGCGCGCGTTGAACATGGAATACTTCTGGTCGACTGCGGGCGCCCAGGAGGGCGTCAGCCACCAGCGCGCCTCGCGCAGCTCGCGCTCCCCCGCGGCGCCGGACACCAGCGGCACCTGCTCCGTGGGCGCCACGTTGGCCCGGGACGGCAGCGACAGGTCGAGACCCAGGTCGCGCAACAACTGCTGCAACCCGGGGCTGTCTATAACATTGAACCGCCCGCACATGCCTGCACTGTGCACAATTCCTCCGGGGGCGGCAAGCGGGGGCGCCCTTGCCTGCGCTGGCCCGCGAGAGTACCCTGTGCAGCGCTTTTTCACCCCCGGAGTGCAGCATGAGCGGAAAACCCCAGGCGCCCGCCATCGAGGGCTGGCACACCATGGAGCCCAGCCCCCACCTGATCGGTACACGCTGCAAGAAGTGCGGCACCTACTTCTTCCCCAAGCAGAGCCACTACTGCCGGAATCCCGACTGCGACAGCACCGAGTTCGAGGAAGTGGAGCTCAGCCGCACGGGCACCCTGTGGAGCTACACGAACGCCTGTTACAAGCCGCCCGAGCCTTTCGTGGCGCCGGATCCTTTCGAGCCCTACGCCATCGCGGCCGTGCAGCTGGAGGAGGAACAGATGGTCATCCTCGGACAGGTCGTGGAGGGCGTCGCCGTCGAGGACCTGCGTGTCGGTATGCCCATGGAGCTCGTGCTGGAAGCCCTGCACGAGACCGATGAAGACATCAAAGTCACCTGGAAGTGGCAGCCCGTCAGCGCATCCTGACCCGCCTGTCGAGCCAAGCCTGGAGAGAAGACAGTATGTCCAATGAGATCGCCATCCTCGGGGCCGGAATGCACCCCTGGGGGAAATGGGGCCACAATTTCGTCGAGTACGGTGTGGCCGCCGCCCGGGAAGCCCTCACTGACGCGGGTGTGCCGTGGCGCGATGTCACCTTCGTCTCCGGTGGCGCGACGGTTCGCTGCGGTTACCCGGGCTACGTGGCCGGGGCCACCTTCGCCCAGGCCCTGGGCTGGCAGGGCGCCGAGGTCAACACCTCCTACGCAGCCTGCGCCTCGGGGTCCCAGGCCCTCGCCGCCGCGCGCAACAAGATCGTCTCCGGTGAGTGCGAGGTGGCGCTGGTGGTCGGTGCCGACACCACACCCAAGGGTTTTCTCGCACCCGCCGGCGGGTACCGCCCGGAGGACCCGGACTGGGTGCGCTTCTACCTGGGCATCACCAATCCCACCTACTTCGCGCTCTACGCGCGCCGCCGCATGGACCTGTACGGCGACACCCTGGACGACTTCTCCGCGGTGAAGGTGAAGAACTCCCTGGTGGGCAGCAAGAATCCGCGGGCGCGGTACCGCAAGGCGTTCAGCGCCGAGGACGTCGCCGCGTCCGCCATGGTCGCCGACCCCCTGCGCCTGATGGATATCTGCGCCACCTCCGACGGCGGCGCGGCCGTGGTTGTGTCCAGCCTCGAGTACGCGCGCAAGCTGGGCAAGGGCGACGCCCCGCGTGTCGCCGCGATCTCCACCGTCACGCCAAGTTTCGCCAGCGGCGTGGTGGAGATGCCCGACATCGCGACCGACTCCGCGGCCGCGGCGGGGGTGGACGCCATCTCCTACCGCGCGACAATCCCGGTCAAGGCCTACGAGGAGGCCGGCATCGGCCCCGAAGATGTCGACCTGGCGGAAGTGTACGACCTGTCCACCGCGCTGGAACTGGACTGGATCGAGGACCTGCAGCTGGCGCCCCGTGGCGAGGCCGCCGCGCTGCTGCGCGCCGGCGATACCGCCCTCGGCGGCCGCATTCCGGTCAACGTGTCAGGCGGCCTGGCCTGTTTCGGCGAGGCTGTGCCCGCGCAGGCGCTGGCCCAGATCTGCGAGCTCACCTGGCAGCTGCGCGGCGAGGCCGGCGACCGGCAGGTTGAGGGGGCGAAAGTGGGAATCACCGCGAACCAGGGCCTGTTCGGCCACGGCAGCTCGGTCATCCTGAAAGCCTAGGCCCGCGCACGGGACTAGAGTTCGCGGATGTAGTCCAGCTGGTCGTCGATCATGTACAGGCGGTGCCGCGGCCCGCCCGCCTCGAGGTCCTCTTCGTCGTACCCCGCATCCCCCGCGTAGAGAAAACACACCCCGTCCTCGACAAACGCCATGCGCGGCGCGTAATAGAAGGGGTCGCGCGCACCGATACGCTGCCGCGCCTCGGCACAGTCCGCGCAGTCCGCGATATCACTCAGGCTGACAAAGGTGGGCGGCATGAGCCGCAGCGAGTGCGCCCTGTCCGCCGATTCACTCAGGGCGAGCGCCGGGTTGACCCAGCGGTGCCGGGCGATTTCGCAGCCGTCCACGCAGACCTCCTGGCCATCTTCCAGGATGGTCAGGAAAAACCAGGTGGCAAACCGCCGCTTGGCCCCCTCGGGTGTCGTCCAGTGTGAGAGGAAGACCAGCTGGTCGGCGCCCACGGCCAGGCCCGCCTCCTCTCGGGTCTCGCGAATGGCCGCGTTGACCGCCGCCGCGTAGGGGTCGCGGTCGTCGGTGTAGTCGGCCTCGTCCACCTTGCCGCCGGGAAAGACCCACATGCCGCCCATGTGCCTGACCGCCTTGTCACGCTGCACCAGGAGTGCCTCGAGCCCCTCGTCGCCGTCCCGCACCAGCACGACGGTCGCCGAGGGGTGTACGGGCTCGCTCGCGTTGCTGGTCTCGAACATCTGTCTCCCCTCCCGTCCCGGCGCCCGGTGGCTCAGGGGAAAAACCGGCTGATGGTGTCGATAACACACGCGGGGCGCTCGGCGCCCTCGATCTCGATGGTCATGCGCACCACCACCTGCACGCCGCCCTTCACCTCCTCGGCGCTGACCACCTCCCCGCTGCCCCGGATGCGGCTTCCCACGGGTACCGCCGCGGGGAAGCGGACTTTCTCGCAACCGTAATTGACCCCCATGGACGTGTTGTTCACCTGCATGATCTGGGGCAGGAAGAGGTTGGCCAGGGACAGGGTCAGGTAGCCGTGGGCGATGGTGCTGCCGTAGGGTCCCTCGGCGGCCTTCTCGGGATCGACATGGATCCACTGGTGGTCACCGGTCGCGTCGGCAAACAGGTTGATCCGCTCCTGCTCAATTTCCAGCCAGTCGCTGCTGCCCAGGCCCTGTCCCACCGCCTCCAGGAGTGCGGCGGGGTTGTCGAAAGTGGTTGTCATCCGATCTCTCCCTGTCTACCGGTAACGCGAAACTATAGCACCCCGCCGCCGGCGAACGCAGCGACGGGCGGTTCAGGAACTATTGTAATGCGGCGGATGTCGGCTATGTTTAGGCGAGTACACCGCGACAGAAGGAGTCTCACGCATGGAAAACCTCAACATCGAAACGCTGCTCAGTGACTACGCCATCCCCTGGGGCATCAAGATCGCCCTCGCCCTGGTCATCTTCTACCTGGGCCGCATGGTGGTCTCCATGGTGGTTGCTGTTGTTGCTGTTGCTGCTGTTGTTGCTGCTGCTGTTGTTGCTGTTGTTGCTGCTGTTGCTGTGGTTGCTGCGGTTGCTGTTGTTGCTGTTGTTGCTGTGGTTGCTG
>Ga0126341_1000074_pt1 | contig 20581 bp, 16 predicted proteins | sample OrbTmetagenome_FD_97057 | JGI IMG/M metagenome (GOLD analysis project Ga0126341, IMG submission 97057) | Coral microbial communities from Florida Keys, Florida, USA - Orbicella T D metagenome | ecosystem: Host-associated > Invertebrates > Cnidaria > Coral | place: Florida Keys, Florida, USA... | reverse complement strand
CGAGCTGAGGATCGTCCAGCGCCTCGGCGATCTCCTGGTTGGCGTTGAGCGGGCGGCCGGCGTGGTCGACGATGTACATCTCCAGCTCGGCGCCGATGGAGCGCTGTCCCTGGCCAAACCCCGGTGTGCTGAGCAGGGCGCCGAGGGACTTGAGGTCGCGCTCGAGGGCCTCGCGAAAACGCGCGTAGTCCCGTTCGGAAAAGGTAACCCTGTCGATTTCTATACCCATGGCGACCCTTCCTGGGGAGCAGTGCAAATAGTTATTGTCCGGCGGCGGTATTCGCGCGGTGCGAACCGGTTCACCCGATTGTCAGCGCCCGATGGCGAAGGTCATTTCCACGCTTACCCGGTAGGTGTTCTCGCCGGTAGCGATGGGCACGGCGCTCTCCGCACCCATCGCCATGCTCGCCCGTGCCATCGGTACCGGTGCCGACGGACCGCCGCGCTCATCGATCGCCAGCAGTTCCCCGAGCTCCACACCGGCCGCGGCGGCCAGCCCCCGCGCCCTGGCGGTGGCGTCCCGCACCGCCTTCTCGCGCGCCCCGGCCAGGGCCTCCGAGGGATCGTCATTGGTAAAACGCAGGGAGCCGCCCTCGTTGACGCCGAGGGTGACGGAGGTGTCGAGTACTTCGCCGACCCTGTCGATATCGCGCACGCGCACAGTGAGCGTATTGCGCACCGAGTATCCGCTCAGCTCGCGCTCGCCGCCGCCCTGGGCGGTGCGCGACGCCCGCCGGTAGACCGGCTGGATGGAGAAACCCGCCGTCTGCAGGTCGCGGTTGGCGATCCCCAGCGAGCGCATCGCGTCCATTACGGACGCCATGGCGCCGGAATTCGCGCTCAGCGCCTCGCGCGCGGTGGTCGCCTCGCGGTTGACCGTCAGGGTCACCAGCGCCATGTCGGGGGCGATGGCCACGCTGCCCTCCCCCGACACGCGGATACGCGGCCGCGGATCCTCCGCCGCGGCGGGCAGGGCGCAGAGCAGCGCCACAAGCATCGTCAGGTACAGGGGTGTTTTCACCGTCTCTCTCCCTCCGCAGGACTCTTCACTCAGCCCGACGCACATTCGCGCGACGCGTTTTCCAGTGCGCGGCAGACCACCGGGGACAGGTCGTCGGCCCCCGTGCGCCAGTGCTCGCTCAATTCATCGCGCATGGCCGGTGTCCAGAAGCGGCGCAGGTGGTCGGCGGTTTTTTCCGCGACCACCGCCTCGTCGCCGAAGGCGGCCATGTTCAGCGCGATCTGGTTGGCCATTTTTACCAGGTGCTGCAGCTGCTCGTCGCTCATTGCCGGCGCGCCTCCGCGAGCAACTCTCGCTGGCGGCGGTCGTTGGCGCGCTGGCGCTCCTGCCAGGCCGATGGCGCAGTCACCCGGGTGGCCTGCACGGCGGTCACCTTGTACTCGGGGCAATTGGTGGCCCAGTCCGAATTGTCCGTGGTGATAACGTTCGCCCCCGACACGGGGTGGTGGAACGTGGTGTAGATCACGCCGGGCTTGACCCGTTCGGACAGGCGCGCGCGCAGCACCGTGGTGCCCACGCGGCTCTCCAGGCCCACCCAGTCGTCCTCGGCGATGCCGCGCTCCTCGGCGTCGAAGGGGTGAATCTCCAGGACGTCCTCATCGTGCCAGCGCGTGTTTGCCGTGCGCCGCGTCTGCGCGCCCACGTTGTACTGGCTGAGTATGCGCCCCGTGGTGAGCAGCAGGGGGAATCGGCGGTTGGCGCGCTCGTCCGTGGGCACGTAGGGCGTCGGCGCGAAAAATCCCTGGCCGCGGACAAAGCTATCCACGTGCATCGTGGTCGTCCCCTCCAAAGCGTCGTCGTTGCAGGGCCACTGGATCGAGCCCAGCGCGTCGAGCCGGGCGTAACTGACACCGGCGAAGGTCGGTGTGAGCCGCGCGATTTCGTCCATGATCTCCCGCGGGTGGGTGTAGTCCATGGGGCAGCCCATGGCGTTGGCCAGGTCCACCGTGACCTCCCAGTCCTCCTTGCCGGACAGGGCGGGCATGACCTTGCGTACCGGAGAGATGCGACGCTCGGCGTTGGTGAACGTGCCGTTCTTTTCCAGGAAGGACGCACCGGGCAGGAAGACGTGGGCGAACTTGGCGGTTTCGTTGAGGAAAATATCCTGTACGACGAGGCACTCCAGGCTGCCGAGGGCGCGCTCGATGTGCTGGGTGTTCGGGTCGGACTGGGCGACGTCCTCGCCCTGGCAGTAGAGGCCGCGGAAGCTGCCGTCCACCGCGGCATCGAACATGTTGGGAATGCGCATGCCCGGCTCGGGGTCGAGGGTCACGCCCCAGGCCTGCTCGAAGGATGCCCGCGTCACCGCGTCCGACAGGTGGCGGTACCCCGGTAACTCGTGGGGGAAAGAACCCATGTCGCAGGAACCCTGCACATTGTTCTGGCCGCGCATGGGATTGACGCCAACGCCCTCCCGGCCGAGGTTGCCCGTGAGCATGGCGAGGTTCGCAATACCCATGACCGCGGTGGAACCCTGGCTGTGCTCGGTGACACCCAGCCCGTAGTAAATAGCCCCGTTGCCACAATCCGCGTAGAGGCGCGCCGCCTCGCGCACCTGCGCCGCGGGCACACCGGTGTGCGCCTCCAGCGCCTCGGGGGACTGCGCCGGGTCGCCGATGAACGCCGCCCAGGTCTCGAAGGCGTCCTCTTCACAGCGCGCGCGGATGAACGCCTCGTCGTGGCGGTCTTCCGTGAGGATGACATGCGCGAGGGCGTTGAGGATGGCGACGTTGGCGCCCGGGTTCACCGCCAGGTGGTGGTCGGCCCGCACGTGGGGCGCGTCGACCAGTTCGATACCCCGCGGGTCGATCACGATGAGTTTCGCGCCCTCGCGCAGGCGTCGCTTCAGGCGCGAGGCGAACACCGGGTGGGCCTCGGTGGGGTTGGAGCCCATGACAATCACGACATCGGACTTGTCGACCGAGCTGAAGGCCTGGGTGCCGGCGGATTCCCCGAGCGTGGTTTTCAGGCCGTACCCCGTGGGCGAATGGCAGACGCGGGCGCAGGTGTCGACGTTGTTGTTGCCAAAGCCCGCCCGCACCAGTTTCTGGATCAGGTAGACCTCTTCGTTGGTGCAGCGCGAGGAGGTGATGGCACCGATACTGTTGCGGCCGTGGGTGTCCTGTATCTCGCGGAAGCGCCGCGCGGCGAAGCCGATCGCCTCCTCCCAGGACACGGCGCGCCAGGGCTCGTCGATGCTGTCGCGGATCATCGGTTCGGTGATGCGGTCGCCGTGGGTGGCGTAACCGAAGGCGAAACGGCCCTTTACACAGGCGTGGCCCGCGTTGGCCCGCCCCGCCTTGTCGGGCGTCATGCGCACAACGCTGTTGCCCTTGAGTTCCGCCCGGAATGAACAACCGACGCCACAGTAGGCACAGGTAGTGACCACGGCGCGGTCGGGCACACCCTGTTCGATGAGGCTGTTCTCGGTGAGGGTCGCCGTCGGACAGGCCTTCACACAGGCGCCGCAGGACACGCACTCGGAGTCCATGAAAGACTCGCCCTGCCCCGCGCTGACCACGGAGTCGAAACCGCGACCGGCGATGGTCAGGGCGAAGGTGCCCTGGGTCTCCTCGCAGGCGCGCACGCAGCGCGAGCAGACGATGCACTTGGACGGGTCGAAGGTGAAGTAGGGATTGGACGTGTCGCTGGGTGCATCGAGGTGACCGGCGCCCTCGAAGCCGTAGCGCACCTCCCGGAGCCCCACCTCGCCGGCCGTGTCCTGCAACTCGCAGTCGCCGTTGACCGCGCAGGTGAGGCAGTCCAGCGGGTGGTCGGAGATGTACAGTTCCATGACGTTGCGCCGCAGCCGAGCCAGTGCGGGCGTCTGCGTAGCGACGCTCATGCCGGGCACGACCGGGGTGGTGCAGGAGGCGGGATAGCCCTTTACTCCCTCGATCTCCACCAGGCACACGCGGCAGGAACCGAAGGCGTCGAGTGAATCCGTCGCGCACAGTTTGGGCACCTTGATACCGGCTTCCAGGGCCGCGCGCATGACGGACGTGCCCGCGGGTACGGCGACGTCGATGCCGTCGATGCAGAGGCTGACGGACTCGCCGCCCCGGACCGCCGGGGTCCCGAGATCGCGCTCGGGCTCGTAGAAGCCGACTGTGCTGCTGGCGTCCGCTGTCACGCAAAATCCTCCGGAAACTGCTGCAGGGCGCTGCGCACGGGCGCGGGCGTCAGGCCACCCATCGCGCACAGTGAACCCTGTTCCATGGTATCGCACAAGTCCTCGAGCACGACCAGCTGGTTGTCGCGCTGCTCTCCCGCCGCGATGCGGTCGATCACCTCCACGCCGCGGACCGCGCCGATCCGGCAGGGTGTGCACTTGCCGCAGGACTCCGCCGCGCAGAACGCCATGGCGAAACGCGCCTGCTGCAACATGTCTACTGAGTCGTCGAAGGCGACCACTCCGCCGTGGCCGAGCATCGCTCCCAGCGCGGCGAAGCGCTCGTAATCCATGGGAGTATCCCACTGCGCTTCGGGCAGGTACGCCCCGAGCGGGCCGCCCACCTGTACCGCCCGCAGCGGCCGGCCGCTGGCGCTGCCGCCGCCGAAGTCCTCCAGTACCTCGCGCAGGGTCACGCCGAAGGGCAACTCCAGCAGGCCACCGCGCCGGATGTTGCCCGCAAGCTGCACCGTGAGCGTACCCCGGGAGTCGCCGCTGCCGAGTGCGCGGTAGGCGTCGGCGCCACCCGCGAGTACAGACGTCACCGCGGCGAGGGTCAGCACGTTGTTGACCACCGTCGGCTGCCCGAACAGGCCTTCGATCGCCGGCAGCGGCGGCTTGGCCCGCACCAGTCCACGCCGCCCCTCGAGGCTCTCCAGCAGCGAGGTCTCCTCGCCGCAGATGTAGGCGCCGGCGCCGATGCGCAACTGCACCTGGAAACTTCTACCGCTGCCGAGGATATCGGGCCCGAGAAAACCGCCCCGCTCCGCCTCGGCGATGGCGGCCGCCAGGACCCGGGCCGCCTCGGGGTACTCGGAACGCAGGTAGATGAAGCCCTGCTCCGCGCCCACGGCGAATCCCGCGATGGCCATACCCTCAAGCAGCTGGTAGGGGTCCGCCTCCAGCAGCAGGCGATCGGCGAAAGTGCCGGAGTCGCCTTCGTCCGCATTGCACACGATGTACTTGCGATCCGCCGACTGGGCGCGCACTGTCTCCCACTTGCGCCCCGCGGGGAACGCGGCGCCCCCGCGGCCGCGCAGGCCCGAGTCGGTCACCGCCTGCACAATTGCCTGGGGCTCCATCGCGAGGGCCCTTTCCAATGCGTCGAAGCCGCCGAGACTGCGGTAATGATCGAGGTCGAGCGGGTCGCCGAGGCCCGCGCGGGCGAAGGTCACCCGCCGCTGGCGCGCCAGCCATGGCAGATCCGCAACGGGGCCGAGGAACAGCGGGTGGTCGCCTGAACCGGCGGCGATGGCCGCCAGTACACCGGGCACGTCGGCCGCCGTCAGGGGGCCGAAGCCCAGGCGCACGCCGCCGCGCTCCACTTCCAGTAGCGGCTCCAGCCAGAACACGCCTCGGGAACCGTTGCGCACCAGTTCGATATCGAAGTCGGCGCCGTGCGTGCGCAGCGCATCGGCCACACTCTCGGCACCGAGGGCCAGGGCGGTGGTGTCCCGCGGCAGGAACAGGCGCATCAGTTTGCCTCTCCTTCCACCGGCCCTTCCGCCAGCGCCGCGAGCAGCGCGTCGAGCCGGGCGGGGTCCACCCGGGCGTGCACCGCGTCGTCGATGCGCACCGAGGGGGAGCAGGCGCAGTTGCCGAGGCAGTAAACGGGTTCCAGGGTGATGGCGCCATCGGCGGTGGTCTCGCCGAACTCGACCCCGAGAGTCGCCCTGGCGTGGTCCTCGAGGGCGCGACCGCCCATCGCCTGGCAGGCCTCGGCGCGACACACCTGCAGCACGTGCCGTCCCGGCGGTGTGCTGCGGAAATCGTGGTAGAAACTGATAACCCCGTGCACCTCCGCGCGGGACAGGCCCATGGCGCGGGCGATGGCCGGCACGGCGTCGGGGGGAATGCAGCCCAGGTCCCACTGCACCGCGTGCAACAGGGGCAGCAGGCCGCCGGGTTCATCCCTGAAAACCCGCAGGCGCTCTTCGATCAATTCATCCTGCTGCAAACCCGGCTGCCCTGTGAGGAGTCAATCCTCTCATTATACGCGCTGCCGACGGCGGCGCGGGACTCAGGGGGCGATACTGTACAGGATGGCAACGCCCGCCAGCGAGGCGGCAACGAAAGCGGTGCCGAGCACCTGACCGTCGATTTTCGACAGTTCCGCCAGCGGTTCGCCGCCGAAGCGCACCCGGCGCAACACCGGCCACTCGATGACAGCGCCGAACACGAAGCCCGCCAGGGTGCCGCCGAAGACCGCCGCGCGGCCCAGGGTTTCCGGGGGCAGCACGTTCCACACCAGGATAAGGGAGACGAGGCCGCCGACACTGCCCGCGATACTCATGGTAAAGAACTGGCCGGTGCTGTTGCGCTGGAACTTCCAGTCGTAGACGAACAGGCCCAGCTTGTCCGGGATATCGTACTCGCCACCGGAGACGCGGGCGCCCAGCATGTGGAACCACTCGTGGATGAGGTTGGTGGTCACCAGGCCCGCCAGCGCGCCGCTGACGACCGCGAGGAACCAGGCGAACCCGAGGTCGCTGAGCAGGGCCCAGCTTTCGGTGGCGGCGAACAGGCTCACCGCCACCAGCCAGACCAGGGCGTGTACCCCGGCGAGTCTCGCCAGGCGCAGTTTGCGCAGGGTTGCCGGTGGCATCACGGCCATCGCCTCCTGCAGGTTCTGGGGGGCCGCGGTTTCGACCGGGGGCGCGTCGGCCTGCGTGTTCTCGTCGGACATGCTCAACCCGCCTTCTGCAGTGCAGTGAGCTGGGCGGCGCCGTCGATGCGCGGCAGGTCGAAGGCGGTGACCACACCCGGCGCCGCGGCGCAGACACCGGGTAGCGCATTGACCACCCAGTTGGCCGCGCTCGCGTTGCCGCCGCCGGCCGCGCCCGGCTCGTGGTGATCCTCCGCGTGCACGGAAAGATGAAGATCCGGGTCGCCGCTGATGATGACCTGGTGACAGCCGCGCCCCTCGGCGGGATAGGGCCAGTCCTGCGCGCAGTCGTCATCGATACGCGTGACGTGCTCGAGCACGTAGAGCGGGTTGCCGCCGTGGTAACCCAGCACCTCGAAGCGAAAGGCCCCCTGGGTGCCGGCCTCGAAGGTGCCCATGCCCGGCACCTCCACCGTGCGCTCCAGCGGGCGGCGCTCGACCCGCACCTCGATGTTCTCCACGGGCTTGCCCAGCGCCTCGCCGACCAGGCGCAGCATCGGCGCCCAGACCATCTCGATGGCGAAGTCGTGCAGCATGAGCGGCAGCTCGTCCATAGAGGTGCCGAAGCCGATCACCTCGCGCACCACCTGGGGCTGGTCGTACAGGGCGTAATTGAAAATCTCCCGGGTGCGCACCTCGCGGATTCCCGAGACGGCACCGCTGGCCACCACCGGGAGCATGTCCATGACCCAGCCCGGGTCGATACCGGATATGAACAGCGAGGCACCGCCCTTGCGGCACGCCTCGCGGATGGGCGCCAGGGCCTCCTCGGGAGATGACCCCGGGTGCAGGAACGAGTAAAAGGCCGTGGACACGACATTCACGCCGGCCTCCAGGCAGGCGATCAGTTCGGCGCCGGCCTCCTCCGGGCGGGTGTCCGCCGTGGCCGTGTAGACCACGGCGTCCGGCCCCTGCGCGAGCACGGCCCGCCAGTCGTCCGTGGCCGCGACACCCGTGGCGCCCACGCCGGCGATGTCCCCGGCGTCACGGCCGACCTTGTCCGGGTTCGACACGATCACCCCGGCAAGTTGCAGGTCCGCGTGGGACACGACGGCCCGTATGGCGGGGCGCCCGACGTTCCCCGTCCCCCAGACGACGATTTTTAACGGCATCGGTCAAGTTCTCCCGGTTTTATTCTCAACGAGTATATACGACGGCCCCGTGCAAACGGATCAAAAGGCCGGGATGTCCGTCTGGGTCCGGCCCAGGATAAGGGCGTGCACGTCGTGGGTCCCCTCGTAGGTGTTCACCACCTCGAGGTTGACCATGTGGCGCATGACCGGGTACTCGTCGGAGATCCCGTTGCCGCCCAGCATGTCCCGGGCCTCCCGGGCGATGGCCAGTGCCCTGCCGCAGGAGTTGCGCTTGACCAGGGAGATCAGCTCCGGGGCGATATCTCCCGCGTCCATCAACTGGCCCGCCCGCAGGCAGCCCTGCAGACCCAGGGCGATGTCCGTCTGCATGTCCGCGAGCTTGCGCTGCACGAGCTGGTTGGCGGCCAGCGGGCGCCCGAACTGTGTGCGCTCGAGAGTGTAGTCACGCGCGGTGTGCCAGCAGGTCTCGGCGGCGCCGAGTGCGCCCCAGGATATGCCGTAGCGCGCCATGTTCAGGCAGCTGAACGGACCCTTCAGACCGGAGACGTCGGGCAGCAGCTGGTCTTCGGGTACGAATACCCCGTCCATCACGATTTCTCCGGTAATCGACGCGCGCAGGGCCAGCTTGCCCTCGATTTTCGGCGCCGACAGTCCCTCCATACCCTTCTCGAGGATAAAGCCGCGGATGACGTCGTCGTCGGTCTTGGCCCACACGATGAAGACGTCGGCGATGGGGCTGTTGCTGATCCACATCTTGCTGCCGCTGAGGCGGTAACCGCCCGCCTCGCTGCGGGCGCGGGTGACCATGCCGCCGGGGTCGGATCCGTGGTCCGGTTCGGTCAGGCCGAAACAGCCCACCCACTCGCCGCGCGCCAGTTTTGGCAGGTACTTCTCGCGCTGGGCCTCGGTGCCGAAGGCGTAGATGGGGTACATGACGAGGGAGGACTGCACGCTCATCATGGAGCGGTAACCGGAATCGACGCGCTCGATCTCCCGGGCGATACAGCCGTAGGCGATGTAGTCGACGCCGGGGCAGCCGTAGCCCTTGATGGTGGCGCCGAGCAGGCCGAGCTCACCCATCTCGCGAAAAATGGCCGGGTCGGTCTCCTCCCGGCGGAAGGCCTCGCGCACCCGCGGCAGCAGGCGGTCCTGCGCGTAGCGCCGGGCGGTGTCCCGGGCGGCGCGCTGGCCGTCATCGAGTTGCTGTTCGAGCAGGAACGGGTCCCGCCAGTCCAGTTGTCCCCAGCGCCGCTCCGCCATGATCCCGCTCCCCCGCCTGTGTGGTGCGCCACGGTAGCAAATCCCGCCCGCGGCCGACAATCAGCCATTTGCAAGGACCACCTCGGAGGACCGCCGCTTTAGCGGTATGATGGCGCCGGAGCACCAGCGCAAAGAGGCGCAGAGCATGGAGAGCCCGTCGGCAGCGGTCAGCGACGAGCAGTTGCAGGAACTGCTGCGGCGCGGCTACGCCCTGCTGTCCCGGGGCGATATCGCCGGCGCCGGCGAGTGCTGCCGCGAAATCCTGGCGGCGCGGGAAGACCTGGTGCCCGGCCACTTCCTCGTCGGCCTGGTGGGGCTGGAGGCGCAGGACCGCAAGACCGCCTTCAGCGCCTTCCAGTCGGTGGTGCGGCTGGACCCGGACCACGCCGCCGCCTGGGCCCAGCTCGCGCGGCTGTACATGAGCGAGGGCCAGGTGCGCCGCGCCGACGACGCCCTGCGCGAAACCCTGCGCCTCAAGCCCACGGACCCCACGGTGCTCGATCTCATCGGCACCACCCTGTCCCTCATGGGCGAGCACAGTGCCGCGAAGGCTTTCTACGGCAGGGCGGACGCGTCGCGGCCGGACCACCCGCCCTTCATGCAGAACCTGGCGAACAACCTCGTGTACCACGGAGACACCCACGCGGCGGGCGCGATCTTCCGCCGTATCATCGCCCTGCGCGAGGACAGCCCGCAGGCCCACTGGGGCCTGTCCGGCTCGGCAAAGGCGCAAGACGAGTCGCATATTGGGCAGATGCGCGCACTCGCCGAGCGGCACGGTGACAATCCCCGGGCGCGGGCCTTCTACCTCTACGCCATCGGCAAGGAGTGCGAGGACCTCGAGCAGTGGGAGGCCGCTCTTGAGGCATTCCACGCCGGTGCCGCTGCGCGGCGCGCAACGGTGGAGTACGACGAGGCGGCGGAGATCGAGATGTTCGACTACCTGCTCGAGCACTACACGCCCGAATGGCTGGCCTCGCGACCGCCGGGCGATCCGGACCCCTCACCCATCTTCGTGCTCGGCCAGCCGCGCACGGGTACCACGCTGATCGAGCGCGTGATCACCGCGCACTCCCAGGTGCACTCGGCGGGGGAATTGCAGCAGCTCGGGCTGGCCCTGCGCCGCCTGTCCAACTACCGCGACCCGAAGCGCTTTTCCGCGGCGCTGTTTGCGACGGCGGCGGCCCTGGACCCGGCGAAGATCGGCGGCATGTACCTCAGGACCAGCGGCAAGATGCGCGGCGACAGACCGCGCTTCGTGGACAAGCTGCCCCAGAACTACCTGCTGATTCCCCTCATCCTGGCGGCGCTGCCCAACGCGAAGATCGTGCACCTGGTGCGCGACCCCATGGACGCCTGCTTCGCCAGCTACAAGCAGCTGTTCGCCGACGCCTACCTGCACTCCTATGACCAGGGTGAGATGGCCCGGCATCACGCCCGCTATCGCCACCTGATGGACGCCTGGCGGGAGCGCTTCGGCGGGCGCATTCACGATGTTCACTACGAGTCCGCGGCGGCGGACCTGGAGCCCGCGGCCCGCGCACTGGTCGACTACCTGGCGCTGCCCTGGGAGGACGGCTGCCTGGCGTTTCACGAACAGGCCGGGGCGGTGTCCACCGCGAGCGCGGTGCAGGTGCGCGAGCCCGCCCACACGCGCTCCATCGGGCGCTGGCGACGCTACGAGGCCGGACTGCAGCCCATGCGCGCGGCACTGGAATCCGAGGGGATAATTGTGGAATAGTCACGTTTTCGGCCGCCCTGCCGGGCGAGTCGGGGCGTTATATTAATGCACGTGGTAAGAGCCGCTCACCCGCAATGTGAGGTCACAATAATGAACACCGCACCACGCTCCCGTCCCGCCCGCAAGAAGACCCTTTCACGCGCCGTCTCACTGGCCGTGGCGACCTCCCTGGCCGGCCCTGTCGCCGCCCAGACACTGGAGGAGGTCATCGTCACAGCGACCAAGCGCAAGGAGTCCGTGCAGGATGTGCCGCTGGCGATCACCGCCCTGTCCGGTGACTTTATCAACAAGGTCAACCTGACCGACGTGAAAGACCTGGTGACCTTTTCCCCCGGTGTGACGGGCAACAGCCAGGACAGCTTCATCGACGCGATCAGCGTGCGCGGCATCCGCACCCAGGATTTCGGCATCGGTTTGGACCCCTCCTCAGCGTTTTTCAAAAACGATTTGTATGAAGGGCGCAACGGTTCGGCGGTGACCACGTTGTACGACCTCGACCGCGCGGAGGTGCTGCGCGGACCCCAGGGCTTCCTGTTCGGCCGCAACTCCATCGGCGGCGCCTTCAGCGTGCACACGCGGCGCGCGGAACTGGACAGCCGCTCCGGCTACATCCAGGCCGGCGCCGGTGAGCGCGACATCTACAACACCGAGGGCGCGATCAATATCCCGGTGGGGGACCGACTCGCCGCGCGCATCGCTGGCTTCTACTCCACCGAGGACGGCTTTGCCGAGAACAAGGCCGGGGGCGACGATCTTATCGAGCACGAGAACTGGGGACTGCGCCTCTCAACCACCTTCGAGACCGACAAGCTCGGCGTGTACTTCACTGCCGAGTACGAAGACAGGGACCAATCCGGTTCCGTGTACCGCGCGGTGACCGAGGGCGACATCTGGGAGACCCTGGAAGCTGCGCTCGGCCCCATCGACGTGCGCGGCAAGAACGACGACACCGATGTCGACCTGGACCTGTCCGGCGGCGACAACGACGACGCGGAGATCACCACGCTGGGGCTGCGCATCGACTACGACCTGGGCTTCGCGGGACTGACCTCCAACACGGGTTACAAGGATCACGACTACTTCTACAACGAGGACTACGACGGCACCGCGCTGAACCTCGAGACCTATCGCCAGGACCAGTCCGGCGACTACTTCCAGCAGGAGTTCCGGCTGGTGTCCCAGACGGACGGGCCGCTGTCCTGGTACGCGGGCGTGTCCTACTACAAGGAGGACATCGACACCGACTACCGCTTCGCCGGCGACGAGGATTTCTTCTGCCAGTACTACGGCTATTACTACAACTACGGCATGACCTTCTCCGGGTGTGAGGACCTGTACGCCTACTACGGTTCGCCCTTCACGCCCAGCGCCAACGGCCTGCTGGAGGAGACCGCGAGCATCGAGGGCGAATACGAGGGCTGGGGCGCCTACCTGAACCTGGCCTACCAGCTCACCGAGACCTTCGAAATCGAGGCGGGCGTGCGCTACACCGACGACGAGAAGAAGTTCACCACTTTCGTGCCGACACCCGAGAGCGAGCTGGGCGCCTACTGGGCCTTCGGTTTCTCCACCGCGGAATCGCTCTCGGACACACAGTCCTGGGACGACCTGACGCCGCGCGTCATTGCCAAGTGGACACCCACGGATACGGCGATGGTCTTCGCCAGTTACACCGCCGGCTTCAAGTCCGGGGGCTTCGGCACCTTCGCCCTGGCGAACAACCCCGACGGCGAGATAGCCACGGATTTCGGGGACGAGATCACCCGTGCCGACGGCTTCCTGCCGGACCCGGTGGACGAGGAGACCGTGGATTCCTACGAGATCGGCTACAAGGACACGCTCTTCGGCGGCAACGCCAATTTCGACATCACCGCCTTCTACTACGACTACACCGACTTCCAGGTGACCGTGGGCACCGAGAGCGGTGCGACGCTGATCGAGAACATCGGCGAGGTCGAGGCCTGGGGCGTGGAGAGCAGCATCACCATGGGCCTGGGGAACTACTTCACGGTCTTCGCCAACGTCGGCTACCTGGACTCGGAGGCGAACGACATCCAGGACGCCTGCGGACTGGAGGACCCCGAGGGTTGCGAGGGCAGCAATATCTTCTGGGCGCCGGACTGGAACGGCGCCTTCGTGCTCAAGGGTGAGTTCCCCACCGACGGCGGCGCCATCACCGCGGACTACGTACTCACCTTCGAGTCGGAGCGCGGCCGCGGCTGGGAGGACCTGTCCGAGGCGGAAATCGACGCCTATACCGAGATGGCGCTGCGGGTCGCCTACGAGTCAGCGGACAACTGGTTTGTCGAGGCCTACGTGGAAAACCTTACCGACGAGAACACCTGGGACGGTGTGAACATTCTCGGCGGCAAGGAACCCACCGCGTTCTTCGGCCCGCGCCGGCCGCGCACGATCGGGATGCGCGCGGGGTATAACTGGGACTGACAAGCGCTCACTTTAAAGGGGACGGAGGGAATATTTTTTAACCAGTTGGAAAATAGAAAGGCTCAGGAGGGGCCGAGCGGCCCCAGGTTTCAACTGGTGAAAAAATATTCCCTCCGTCCCCCCTGTTTGCCGCGTTTTCTTCTAGACTCCAACTGATAGTCGCCTCGCGGGCCCCGCAGCCACCCCCGTGCGGGCCTCCGCAGGTGATATGCCATGGCGCAGTCCTGGAAACAGCAAGCCCTCGCGTTATACACCCGTCTGGGACAGCTCTCCCGCACCCATATCATCGCCCTGTCACTGGGCCTGGCCTGCCTCTGGATCGCCCTGTGGACACTGTTGCTGAGCGAGGACAGCGAGGCCGCCAAGCTCATGCTGGACTACGCGTCGGAGTCGCTGTTCCCCTACCCCTTCACCATCCAGAACCTGATGTACCTGTTCTTCTTTCTCTGCCTGGGCGATCTCTTCGTGCGCTGGGTGACGGCACAGCGGGAGCTGGCCTTCCTCGCCCAGCGCTACCTGCCCGAGGACGACGAGGTGGTACTGCAGCCGAGTGAACTGGGTGCAATCCGCGAGCGGGTGATCGACTTCTATGACGCGGAGAACGGTTTCCTGCCGCGGCTGATCGACCAGTCGATACTGCAGTTCCAGACCAGCCGCTCCGTGGAGCAGACCGTGGGCATCCTCAACTCGACGCTGGAACTGATCCAGCACCGGGTCGATCTGCGCTACTCGAGTATCCGTTACGTGGTGTGGGCCATACCCACCATCGGCTTCATCGGCACCGTGGTCGGCATCTCGCGCTCACTCACCCTCATCGACCCCGGGAAAATGGACCTCGCCGCGATCACCGGCGGGCTCGCCATCGCCTTCTACACCACGATCATGGCGCTGGTGCTCAGCGCGATCCTGGTGTTCCTGTTGCACGTGGTGCAAAAGCGCGAGGAGACGGCGGTCAATCGCGCCGGCGACTACTGCCTTAAAAACCTGGTGAATCGCCTCTACAGCGGGGGCTAACGGCGCATGAAGCGCGTGAATCGCGAAATCACCATCTTCAACCTGTCCATGATGGATGTGATTTCCGGCGCGATGGGGGCCTTCCTGATCCTGGTCGTCATTCTGTCCCGCCACTACAGCAGCGAGGTCATCAACACGCAGCGGATACTGGATCTGCAAAAAGAGCTGGTGGAGGCCACCGGCAACCTGACCGATGTGAGCGAGCTGGTGACCGGCGACACCATGGACACGGATATGATCGAGCGCTCCCTGCAATCGGCCAAGGCCAACGTGGAGCGCAGCAAGGCGCACGTGGCGGAACTCTACGAGGAGCTGCAGGAAGCCAACGCGACCATCGAACAGCAGGACGAGGAAATCGAAGCGCTGAATGATGAACTGGAGCGCCACAAGCAGTTTTTCGTTATGGCGAAGTGGGAGTGCGAGCAATCCACCAGCGTGGGCATGTACCTGTGGACCAGCGGGGAGACGCGGGCCCGCGAGGGCCGGGCCTCCAGGCCCATGCCTGAGTTCGACCCGAGCCGGCACCAGGGTGCTTTTTTCTCCAACACCCTGTACCAGGGCCTGGCCAATACCGACGTGGGGATGGAAGTCTGGACCAACAGCTATTCAGACGTCGACCGGCGCGGCAAACTCTACTTCCGGATCAGCACACCGGAATCCCCCCTCACCACCTGCAGCGTCCGGAGCTGGCTGGTGACCCCGGAGGAAACGCAGGCATTGGGTACGGTGCGCCTGACCCCCGACCAACCCTGGACTTACGCCGGCGAACTGTCGATCGACGAGGAGCGTGTTGTCAGCTTCCGCACCGCCGACGACAACGAACGCGCGCAAGAGCACAGCCGTGTCGGAGGCTGATCACATGCAATCAAGGACCCGACGGAATCGAACATGAGTGCCCTGATACGCTGCCTCTGCGGCCATCTGTACGACCCCGAGGAACACAGTGCCTGCCCCGAGTGCGGGCGCGAGCGCAAGTCCGCCGATGCCGGCAACGCCCGCAGCGCCGCGCCGCCCCCGCCGCCGCCTCCCTCACCGCCCCCGACCTCGCCACCGCCGGCCGCCGACGTTCCCGCGGCCTCTCCCGCACAGGCGACGGGATGGTTGAAGCCCGTCGCCTTCGCGGTCGCCGGGCTGCTGGTCGTCCTGGGCCTGATCGGCGTTTTTTCCGGCGGCGATGACGCGGGAGATAGTGCGGAAAAGAAGGCCGGCGACGACGACGCGGGCGTGGGCACAGCGAGCAGCTGTGCGGGGGCGCTCGGCAAGTGGAACTGGTACACAGGCGGCTTTGTCGTGATCAACCAGGACAAGCGCGCCTACTTTCAGCCGACTATCGATTCCCCGCCTGCCATGCACGGCGACTGGACCTGCGACGAAGACAACGGCGACGTGTCGATCGCCTGGATGCACGGCTACACCGATACATTCAAGGTCTACGACGGCGGCCGGGTTGTGACCGGCAAAAACAACGTGGGGGTGGATGTCTCGGGCACCCGCTACGTGGACCCGACGGCGGGCATGCCGCAGTTACAGGTCAAGCAGATCGGCTCGCGCTACATTCCGCAAAATCTTGTGCGACTGATCGAGGGTGCATCCACCGTCGCGCGGAACTGGCGCGCCGACGCCTACCCGGTGGGACTGCGCATCCGCGAGGACAGCCACCCCAATCCCGACGCCTTCTACGTGCAGTTCGAGTTCTACTCGCCCTCCGAGGGCACCGGCCTGTGGATCAGCAGCCATCGCACGCGCAACAGGATGAACGAAGCGGGCACGGTGCGCTGGTCCACGGAGCCCCTGCCCACCGAATTCATCGATCTTCCCGAGGCACTACGCATCGCGCGGGACAACGGCCTGCGTGGCCGCATGAAGGACGCGTGGCTGGAAGTTGATCGAAACTGGAGACCGCCACAGCCAATCTGGCGTATCAGGGCCGAAATGTACGGCGAGCAGCCGCCGCCGATTCACGCGGTATCGGGGCAGGTGATGCGGTGACAGGCCCTCGTACCACCCCGCATTCCATAAGGCCCGGAGCCTGGATTGTCTCCTCGCTCCGTCATCCCCGCCCGCACTTTGGCACTTGCCCCCGCCACGCAATAGGCGTACAGTCTAGAAAAAATAAAGGCACCACCCGTTTCCTGTCATGCGCACCACCACAACTCGTCCTTGCTGGGGGGAAAGATCATGGCTACTCCGACTGTTATCAATTCTAAAAAGGTACCGCTGTTAGCCCTGTGTTTACTGCTGGGGGCTCTCGTCAGCACCCCGGCGTGGGCCGTCAGCGGCAGCAACTCCACCACGGGCTTTGTCGACAATTCCAGCCTGACCCGCGACATCACATTCGTGCCCGGGGACTTCCCCGGCGGCAACGATACCATCACGAATATCTGCGTCGCGGTAAACTTCGCCAAATCCGATGACAACGCCTTCGTCCCCGAGGGCGGGCCCTACGGCGGGGGCACACCGTTTCACAATGAAATTGAGCTGGTGCTGACCAGCCCCGGCGGCACCAACGTCACCCTGATCAGCAATGATGGCGATACGGAAATCAACGCCGATCCGTTTGAGTCCTTCAACTCCGGGAGCGTTTTCTTCGACGGCACCATCACCTTTGACGAGTCCGCGCCGCTGCCGGTAAACAACGACCCCGACCAACCCGTCGCGGGCGTCTTCAGCTCCGATCCGGGCAGCCTGAACAGCTTTCTTTCCGAGGGCGGGGCAGGCACGTGGACACTCTTTGTCGAGGACGACGTGGGCAGCGATGGTCTGAGCTTTTACAGCTACACGCTGTTTATCAACGAGGCCTGTGGTGCATCGCCACAGTTCTTCGGATCCTCGGAACCCGTTCCCACACTCGGCGAGTGGGCGTTATACCTGCTGACCCTGTCCCTGGGCCTGCTGGGTTGTGCGGCGATCTACCGGCGGAGGCTGCTCTAGCCCCGTCATTTCGCCCGCATATGCATGAAGTGTGACATCAGCGTCGCGCCAGCCAACGCGCTGATCTCCGCATTGTCGTAGGGCGGTGACACTTCGACCAGGTCGAAGCCGACGATATTGAGATCGGCGATACCGCTGAGAATGGCGAGCATACGCGCCGTATCCGGGCCGCCGGCCACCGGCGTGCCGGTGCCCGGCGCAAACGCCGGGTCCAGGCAGTCGATGTCGAAGGTGAGGTAGGCGGGCCTGTCCCCCACCCGCGCGCGGATGGCCTGCACCGTGTCCGCCACGGGCTGTTCGCAGAGCTGCGCTGCGTCTATGACCTCGAAGGGGTGGCCGCTCGTTTCATAGTACGTGCGAATGCCTACCTGCACAGAGTGTGCGGGATCCACCAGCCCCTCCTCCGGCGCGCGGCGGAACATGCTGCCGTGGTCGTACTTCGCGCCCTCCTCGTAGGTATCCGTGTGGGCGTCGAAGTGTATCAGCGCCAATTCGCCGTGGGTCCGCGCATGGCCGCGCAATAGCGGCAGCGTAACAAAGTGATCGCCGCCCAGCGTAAACAACGTCTTGCCCGCGCCGGTAATGCGCGCCGCGTGCTCCTCCACGGTCGCCAGCATGCCCTCGCTGTCGCCGAACTTGAACACCAGGTCGCCGTAGTCGCAGATATTGAGTTTGTCACCAAGGGCGAAATCCCAGGGCCAGCGCGGTACCTCCCAGCGCAGGTGGGCGGAGGCCTGGCGGATGGCGTTGGGGCCCGAACGCGCGCCGGGACGCCCGCTGGTGGCCAGGTCGTAGGGCACGCCCATGAGCACCGCGTCCAGCGCCGGGTCCGACAGGTCGCGCCCCAGGGGCAGGCCGAGGAAACTGTAGATGTTTGCGTAGAAGGAGTCGTCGTCCAGCGGAATCTGCTCGTCTGCCATGCCTTCTCCACCCACCCGTCTACCTGCCCGAATCCGCCGCCGTCTGTGCCATACTTGGCCGTAACCGGCGCACCGCAACCGGTTATAACCCACAGGCTACCCCGGGGCAACTGAACAGGGCCGCTATGGATACCTCACAACTGCACAGCATGGACCGCGACCACCACCTGCACCCCTTCACCAACTGGAAGGAGTACAGTGCGCAGGGCGGACGCATTGTCTCCCGGGCGGAGCACATATACATCTACGACAGCGACGGCAAGCGCATGCTGGACGGCATGTCCGGCCTGTGGTGCTGCAATCTGGGGTACAGCCAGCAGGGCATCAAGGACGCCATCCGCGCCCAGCTGGACGAACTGCCCTACTACAACAACTTCTTCCAGTGCAGCAACCAGCCGGCGGCGCAACTGGCGGAGGCGCTCGTGGCCGTGACCCCGCAGCAGTTCAATCGCGTGTTCTTTACCAACTCCGGCAGCGAGGCGAACGACACCAACCTGCGCCTGGTGCACCGCTACTTCGACCTGCTCGGCAAGCCGGAGAAGATGCACATCATCAGCCGCAGGAACGCCTACCACGGCTCCACCATAGCCGCCGCCTCACTCGGGGGCATGAAGCCCATGCACACCCAGAGCCGTGGCCTGGACTACGTGCACCACATCAATCAGCCGCACTGGTTCGAGGAGGGCGGTGACGAGGACCCCGACAGCTTCGGCCTGCGCGTGGCGCGCGAACTGGAAGAGAAAATCGACGAGCTGGGGGAGGAACGGGTCGCCGCGTTCATCGCCGAGCCCATACAGGGCGCCGGCGGCGTCATAGTGCCGCCAGACTCCTACTGGCCCGAGGTACAGCGCATCTGCCGCGAGCGCGACATCCTGCTGATCATGGACGAGGTGATCTGCGGCTTCGGGCGCACGGGCAACTGGTTCGGCTGCGAGACTTACGAACTGGAGCCCGACCTTATCACCTTCGCCAAGGCGGTCACCAACGGCTACATGCCCCTGGGGGGCGTCATGGTGTCGGACAAGCTTACGGAGGTGCTGCTGGGCAGCGGCGGCGAGTTCGCCCACGGCCTCACCTACTCCGGACACCCGGTGGCCTGCGCCGCCGGGCTGGCGACGCTGGAGGCGCTGCGCGAAGACGACATCATCGCCGGCGCCGCGCGCGATATCGCACCGCACCTGCAGGCGCGCCTGCGGGAGCTCGTCGACCACCCGATTGTCGGCGAGGTGCGCGGGCGCGGCATGTTCGCAGCGGTGGAACTGGTGCGCGACAAGACCACCCGTGAGCGCCTGGCGCCTGAGGCCGCGGCGGCGGTGTTCTGCCGCAATACGGCCAACGAGCTGGGGCTGATGGTGCGCCAGACCGGCGACGCCATGATCATGGCGCCGCCACTGGTGAGCGAGCGCGCAGAGATCGACGACCTGGTGACAATGCTGGCACAGGCACTCGACCGCACCGCGAGGGAGTTTGGCGTCGGTCGAGCAGAGTGAGCCACATGCCCCCAAGGGAGAACAACAATAAATGAACGAAGTGGCGACTCACCAGAAAACCCTGCGCCAGCGCGACCTTGTCCTGTTCACCGTGTCCGCGATCCTGCTGCTGGACACGCTCACCGCCGCCGCCTCGGTGGGCGCCTCGGCGGTGTTCTGGTGGCTGTTTCTCGGCGCCGTCTTCTTCGTGCCCTTCGCATTGATCTGCGCCGAGATGGGCTGCGCCTACCCGGAACAGGGGGGGATTTACGCGTGGATTCGCGATGCTTTCGGCGGCCGCTGGGCGTCCCGTGCCACCTGGTGTTACTGGGTCAACACCGCGGTGTGGCTGCCGGCGATCTTCATTCTCTTCGCGGGCGTGTTCAAACAGATGTTTTTCCCGGACCTGTCGCTGGCCTGGCAAATCGCGATCGGCGTCGCGCTCACCTGGCTCGCGGTGGCCGTCAACGCGATCACGCTCGACGTGGGCAAGTGGGTACCCAACCTGGGCGCCGTCATCAAGGTCGCGATCTTTCTCGCGATCATCGGCGGCGCCGCGGTGTATATCGGCGACAACGGCATGGCCAACCCCCTCACCCTCGATACACTGAAACCCGACTGGGGCTCCGGCCTGCAGTACATACCGGCAATTATCTACGGCATGCTGGGATTCGAACTGGCCAGCGCGGGCAGCGAGGAGATGCGCGACCCCGCCCGGGACGTGCCCAGGGCGATACTGATATCGGGCGTGATCATCCTGCTGCTCTACCTGCTTGGTACGGTGGCGGTACTGGCGGCGATTCCCGCGGCGGACATCAACCTCGTCGAGGGGCTCGTGGACACGTTGTT
>Ga0126341_1000073_pt1 | contig 20589 bp, 17 predicted proteins | sample OrbTmetagenome_FD_97057 | JGI IMG/M metagenome (GOLD analysis project Ga0126341, IMG submission 97057) | Coral microbial communities from Florida Keys, Florida, USA - Orbicella T D metagenome | ecosystem: Host-associated > Invertebrates > Cnidaria > Coral | place: Florida Keys, Florida, USA... | reverse complement strand
TGCATCAATGAGGCCGTGCGCCTGGAGGGCGCCGGCAGGCGCTTCTTCGCCAAGTTGAACAGCCCCGGCAGCCTCCCGATGTTCGAGGCGGAGACGGAGGGCCTGCGCGCGATCCTCGACACGGGTGCGATACGCGCACCGCGGCCGGTGTGCGCGGGCGCCGACAACCGCCGCAGCTGGCTGGTACTGGAGCACATCGACTTCGGGCCCGTCGCGGCAAACACCAGTGAACACCTCGGCGAGCAGCTGGCCGCCATGCACCGGGCCACATCAGATCACTTCGGTTGGCACCGGGACAACACCATCGGCTCCACACCCCAGCCCAATACCCCGGATCGCGACTGGATTGCCTTCTTCACCCGCCATCGGCTGGGCCACCAACTCGACCTCGCTGAACGCAATGGCGCGCCGGGTGCCCTGCTCGACCGGGGTCGCCGGCTGCAGCAGGACCTCGGCGCCCTATTCGACGGTCACCGGCCTCAACCCTCCCTGCTCCACGGCGACCTCTGGGGCGGCAACTGGGCCCCGGACACCGCCGGGGAACCGGTCATTTTCGACCCCGCCTGCTACTGCGGGGACCGCGAGGCCGACCTGGCGATGACCGAGCTGTTCGGCGGCTTCGATGATCGTTTTTACCACTCCTACGTGAACGCCTGGGCCATTGATCGGGGCTACCAAACGCGTAAAGTTCTGTACAACCTGTACCACGTCCTGAACCACTTCAATCTCTTCGGCGGCGGTTACGCCGGGCAGGCCCAGGACATGGTGGACAGCCTGATCACGGCAATTTCCTGAAAATCCAACAGCGGGAGAACAGCTGGTGAAAGTCAGCGGCATGCTCGGCGCCGATCTCGATATGGCGCCCCTGGCCATCGCGGAGCTGGAAGCGCTCGGCTACGACGCCGCGTTCTCTGCCGAGATCAACAATGACCCATTCTTCCCGCTGGTGCTGGCCGCTGAGCACTCAGAGCGCATTGCCCTCACCACCTCCATCAGTGTGGCCTTTGCGCGCAACCCGATGACAGTGGCCAATCTCGCGTGGGACCTGAACCAATACTCGCACGGGCGCTTCAGCATCGGTCTCGGCTCTCAAATCCGCCCGCACATCACCCGGCGTTTCAGCATGCCCTGGTCGAAACCCGCCGCGCGCATGCGTGAATTCATCAGCGCATTGCGTGCGATCTGGTCCTGCTGGGAGACGGGCGGCAAGCTCGAATTCGAGGGCGAGTTCTACACCCACAACCTGATGACGCCGATGTTCATGGCGACAGACAGGGGTTTCGGGGCACCGGGTGTGCGCCTCGCCGCGGTAGGGCCCTTGATGACCGAGGTCGCGGCGGAGGTTGCCGACGGCGTCATCGCCCACGGCTTCACCACCGCGAAGTACCTTCGCGAGGCCACGCTGCCGTCAGTACAGCGCGGCCTCGAAACCGCCGGGCGGTCGCGGGAAGACTTCGATATCTCCTGCCCTGTCATGGTGGTAACGGGTGTGGACGAGGAGGCGTTCGTGCAGTCGCGGGCGGCGGTGCGATCGCAGATCGCGTTCTACGCGTCCACCCCCGCCTACCGCCCCGTGCTTGAACTGCACGGCTGGGGAGACGTGCAGTCCGAGGCCAACCAGTTGACCCGCGAAGGTCGCTGGGAGGACATGGCCTCGCTGATCACCGACGAGATACTGGATACCTTCGCCATCGTGGCGGAGGACAGCGCGGCGGTGCCCGCCCTGCTCGTCGAACGTTATGGCGGACTGGTCGACACCTGGATGTGTACCGTCCGGGCGGGCGACAGTGAAGCGCAACAAAAGCTGGTCGCGGACGTGCAGGCGGCTTGAATAGATGAAGGGACATGCTTGAATCTGTCCCCATTACGTACAATCGAGAAACTCAAAACAACCTGGATCCCCGCCTTCGCGGGGATGACGGGGTCTGGAGAAGCAACGCATGAATATCGAGCTGACGCCCGAGCAGAAAGCCCTGCAGCAGGAAGTTCGCGAGTACATGACAACAGTCATGACTCCCGAGTTGCTGCAGGAGATGAAAGACGACGAACTCAAGGAGGGCGGCGGCCCGGAGTTTCGCAAGCAATACGCGCGCATGGGCGCGGACGGCTGGATCGGGCTGTCCTGGTCAAAGGACCTGGGCGGTCGCGAGATGTCGCACCTGGAGCAGTACATCTTTACCGACGAGGTGGTGCGCTCCGGCTTTGCCTACCCGTTTCTCACCACCGAGGCCGTGACACCGGTGATTGCCGCCAACGCCAATGAAGAGGTACGCGAGGAAGTAGTCGGCGGCGTCAAGCGGGGCAAGGTGGTCATCGCTATCGGCTACTCCGAGCCCTCCGCGGGCACCGACCTCGCCAGCCTGAAGACGAAGGCGGTCAGGGACGGTGACGACTGGGTGATCAACGGCCAGAAAATGTGGACGTCGCTGGCCAATTACGCGGACTACGTGTGGCTCGCCGCGCGCACAGACCCGGATGAGTCGAAAAAGCACAAGGGGCTGACGATGTTCCTTGTCCCCACTGACAACCCGGGTTTTTCCGTCACCCCGGTGCACACGCTGGGGGTGCGCACCAACGCCACCTACTACAACGACGTGCGCATTCCCGACAAGTACCGGGTGGGCGAAGTCAACGGCGGCTGGAAGCTGATCACCGGGCAGCTCAACATCGAGCGCCTGTCCCTGTTCACCCACGGCCAGGTCGACGCGCTGTACGTCGACACCTGCAAGTGGGCGGCGGAAACCGACGCGCCGGAGGGCGGTAAGCTCATCGAACAGCCCTGGGTGCAGCAGAACCTGGCGAAAGTCAAAAGCGGCCTGGAAGTGGTCAAGCTGATCTGTTGGAAGCAGGCCTGGGCGATGGACCAGGGGCCCCTGGACATGGCGGACGCCTCGATGGCAAAGGTCTACTCCAGCGAATTTTTCGTGGAGCTATACCGGTTGCTGCTGGAAGTCCTCGGCGGCGCCGGCGCCATCGCCGCACATTCTCCGGGCGCAGTCCTCAAGGGCCGGATCGAGTTCCGCTGGCGGGTGGGGTCCATTCTCACCTTCGGCGGCGGTACCAACGAAATCCAACGCGACATTATTGCGATGGCCGGGCTATGGATGCCTCGTACACGGTGACGCTTCTCGATTGGACACACTGTAGAGAGATTTAAGAGTTATGGATTTTACAATTTCAGAAGAACTGCAAAGCGTGCAGCAACTGGCCCAGCAGATCCTGGGTGACTTCACCGAACCGGACAAACTGAAGGCCGTCGAGGCGCGATCCACGCGCTACGACCCGGCGCTGTGGCAGGCACTGGCGGAGGCCGGGCTGCTCGGTGTCGACATCGACGAATCACACGGCGGCATGGGTATGGGTTACTTTGCGCTCGCCACCCTGTGTGAGGAGGTGGGCAGGACGGTCGCCCCCGTTCCGGTCGTACCGGTACTGGTGGGTGCGGCTGGCACCCTGTCCCGCTTCGGCACCGACGGCCAGAAGGACCAGTGGCTGCCCGGCATTGCCGCCGGCTCCACCCTGGTGACCAGCGCGCTGGAGGAGTACCAGAACGACGACCCGACGACACCCGCCAGTAGGGCGGAGTCCGTCGAGGGCGGCTACGCCCTCTCGGGCACCAAGATCTGCGTCGACGCCGCCGACATCGCCGCACGCATCCTGGTCGCGGCTACCTCCGAGACGGGACTGGTGGTCGCCCTGGTCGACCCGAAAGCGGCGGGTGTCAGCCTCGGTCCACAGCAGGTTACATCGGGGGAAACACGGCACGAGCTGGCCATGGAGCAGGTACAGGTACCGGCTGAGGATATCGTGGCCACCGGCCCCGAGGCGCTCTCAGCCATGGAGTGGGTACAGCAGGCGAGCCGCACCGCGCTGGCCGCCACGGCGCTCGGGCTCTGCGACAAGATGATGCGCATCACCGGCCAGTACACCTCCGAGCGCGAACAGTTCGGCCGCGCGGTCGCCACATTCCAGGCGGTCAGTCACCGGGTGGCGGACTGCTACATCGACGTCGAGTGCCTGCGGCTGGTGACGCACCAGGCCGCCTCGCTGATCGACCAGGGCCGCCCCGCGAAGGACGCGGTCACCATGGCAAAGATCTGGTGCGGCGATGTCGCTCACCGGGTGAGCCAGTCCGCGCAGCACTGCCACGGCGGTACCGGCGTGGACCGCGACTATATCCTGTGGCGCTACTGCCTGATGGCGCGGCAGATCGAGTTAAGTGGCGGCAACAGCGCGCGACTCACCGGCGAACTCGGGAAGTCCATCGCCGAGGAGTACCTCGCCGCTGCGGGCTGATCACTGCAGCGACCGGGAGGGGAAGTACGACAGGCAGTCGGCGAGCACCTCCCGGGCGTCCTCCTCCCTGCCCTCCTGGGCGGCGATGCCCGCCTCCAGCCGGCAGGCCCCCTGGTTCCAGGGCATCTCCTCCCGCGCCGCGCGCGCAAATTTGAGGATGTTGGGCGGATCGCGCCGCTCCATGGCGCCGCGGGCCAGGGTCAGCAGTTGCCAGGGAGACTCCTGCGTTCGTTCCAGGTTCCTCGGCAGCGGTGTGCCGGCGCGAACCGCGAGCCAGCCCCGGATATCGCGGTAGACCAGCCGCCAGCGGCCGGTGCGCTGCAGCTGCGCCAGTTTCTCCGCACCGGCGTAACGCGTGTGCGGCCACATCATGAACTGCGCGCCGCTGGCCTCGACCCGCGCCACCCAGTCCGGTGGCGAGCGCATGATCGCCACGTAGTTGTTATAGGTGTCCGCGTCGTAAAGCGTGTCGGCGCGGCCGTCGATATACACCTTCAGCGCACCGTCCGTGCGCCAGTGTACGTAGCCGCCCCAGTTGTAAAAGGAGAACAACCTGCCCTGGAGCCGGTTCTTCACGGCGAAGTCCATCAGGTCGATCGGGTAGGTGTACTCCGCGACCAGGTAGTGGAAGGCGGGGCCGGCCTGTAACGGGTAGGGAATCATGCGCCACGTCGCCCACAGCAGCGCGGCGCAGGCGACCGCCACGCCCACCGCGCGACCGCGCAGCCAGCCGAGCAACAACCCCACAAGCGGCGCCAGCATCACGGCCAGGGAGATGGCGAAGATCGGAATGAAGCGGCGGCTGGTCATGGCCATGGCCAGGGTGAGGGCCGTCAGTGCAATGCCCTCCCACGGGATCGGGATACGCCGGTACACCGGCGGGAAAAAGTAGACCAGGCCGGCGAGGGCGACCCAGCGGAACGTAAAAAACAGCGGTGAACGGATGCCGCCGGGCGCGTCCGGCGGCTGCCACTCTGCGAGCTGGCGAAATGGCGACGTGTCGTCGAACGCGTATTTCAGCGGGTAGAGAAAGGTGCCTATTCCCGAGGGGTTGAGCGCCGCGGCGACCAGGCACAGCAGACCGATAAAAAACGCGCTGCGCACCGCGGGCACACTCAGATCCCGCCAGGGGAAGATGAGAATGCCCAGCGCCATCAGGCCGAAGAAGAATCCTCCATGCAGGTTCACCCAGACCACGAACAGCGGCGCCAGTATCCAGGGGTTGGCGCGCCGCCCCAGCAACAGGTAAAGGAGCAGGCAGTAATTCAGCAGCGTGTACAGGTGCGGCCGCACATCGATAAACGGTGCGGCGATCGCCACCGCGAGTCCCGCGCACGCCAGCCCGGCGAAGTGGTTGCCGCTCTGGCGCGCCAGCGCAAGCTGCAACAGCGTGAAGGTCGCGATCACCACCAGCCACTTCCAGTACACCAGGGTCTCGATGCCCCACAGGTAGGTCCAGAGGTAGTAGATGATATCGGCGAGCCACTCGTGGTTGAGCCAATCGCTGCCCAGCTCGGTGTAGGACCAGTCGTCCACCATCCAGAGGGTGCCGGTCTGCAGTAGCTCGCGCCCCGCCGCGACGTGCCACCACATGTCCGAACCCATCATCTCGGTATAACCCCAGGACAGGTACCAGAGGGGGCCTGCCAGGCACAGCAGCCCAGTGGCGATGCGGCCGTAGCTCACGACTCTGGTGTCAGCCGCGGACACGGAAGATCCTCAGGTCGCCGACGAACACCTGGAAGGTGCCGTAGAAACGCTTGTGCATCACCAGCTCGGGCATGAAATTGCGTACCTCGATGATGGATTCGGGCACCAGCAGCGGGTGCCGCCCGGCGATGGCGTCGCGGTAGAAACGGGTGTACTCCGGCCTGGTTTTCACCAGGCGCGCGGGATTACTGACCAACGGCCCGTTGAGTTCGTTGGCGAAGGCGGTGTCGTACCAGTTTTCGCTCAGCACCAGGTATTGGGCGCGACGTAGCACGGCGCCGTTGCCGAAGGCGTACTCGGGGCGGAACAATCCGCCGGGGCCCGGCGGCGGGTTGACGTAGAAACTCGTGAAGACCCGGGCACCGGAGTGCCCCGCGTACCAGTCGCGCAGTTCGATACGCGGGTCGGTGTGGTAGTCCGCCACGAGATCCCAGGCCAGCAGCGCAGGCCAGGCGAGAAACAGCGCGACGAACCAGGGGCGCGAGCCCCAGCGCGTGGCGTAGAGACCGCAGGCACAGAGCAGCGCGCCGGCGGGCACCAGTGGCAGGTAGTGGCGGTAGTAGGTCACCGGCGATACGAAGGCCATGAAGAGCACGAACGCAAGCACCGGGAGCAGGCACAGCAACACCCGCACATTGCCCGTGCCGCTGAGCAGCGCTCGCACCCCAATGGGTAAGAACACACAGGCGGGAATACCCAGGCTCACCAGCAACACCAGCGGAATGTTGAGAAAGTTGCGCGGCCACTTGTGCCAGCCGATGGCACCGTAGGAACTGCCGAAACGGCCCGTCATCGTACCGGAGGTGTAATCCGCCACCGGGTCCACCATGCACACCGCCCACAGCAGCGGCGGCAACGCAAGCCAGACGGGAATCATGCCGCGGCGTATGCGCCGCCAGGGAATCACGAGGTACCAGGCCGCCAGCAACGGGGCCAGGCCCGCGGCGCGAAATTCCAGGTTGGAGATCAGCCCGGCGAGCGCCGCCGTGGCGAGCACCACCGCGGCTATGCGCCCCGGCCCCATGCCGTGACTCAGGTACCGCCACCAGCGAACGGGCAGGAGCGCCAGGTACGCGAAGATCGCGAAGGCCCAGTACTTAGCCCACAGCGCCGCGGCGAGCAACACCGGACTTCCCGTGAGTACCGGCCGCGACCTGCGCGCGACACCGAAGGCAAGTACCGTGAGAAACAGGTAGATGAAGAAGACCGAGGGCGCGTCCACCGTACCGCTATGGGACTCACTGATATGGAACCCCGACACCGCGAGCAGCGCCCCCGCCGTCCACGCGACCCTGGGCTGTCCGGGTACCAGCACCAGCGCCAGCAGGGCCAGGACTACCGCGGTGAGCGCACCGGTGACCGCGGAATAACTGCGCGCCACCAGCAGGTGGTCCGGGCTGTGGCAGTAGGCTTTAGCCGCGCGGTGGTCGCCCGCGATATCCGGCGGCGGCGCATGTCCGGCGACCGACGCCAGGGCGATGGTCTGGACGCCGATGAACGGCGTGTAGTCGAACCCCTCGAGGGCCGCCCGGCAGGACCCGGCCTCGTCGAAGTTCACCAGGTTGAAGCTGCCGGGACCGTCCCAGCCCCAGCCCACGGTCTGGGCGCTGTACAGGCGCGGCAGCAGGGCCAGGAGGAAAATGGCGGCCAGCCAGAGCAGCGTGCGCGGTGCGGTGGTGGTCATCGAGCGTCCCGGCGTTCTTATGCCGCCAGTATCGCCCGCCGCGCACGGGAATTAAAGCGCGATCAGGCGTAGCCGTTGTCGCGGAACCAGTTGATGGAGTCGCGCACCGCGGTCTCGATGGGCGTCTGGGGAAGGCCCAGTTCCTCAATGGCCTTGCCCGGGTCCACGTAGCCGTGCTGCAGCACGTACATGGTGTTCTTGTACGTGGTCATCGGCGCCTTGCCGGTAATTTTCGAGAACATCTCCGCGAGTTTTGCCACGCGCAACATGACCTTGCCCGACACCTCGTTTACGGCGACGTCTTCCACCCCCGCGATCTCGCCGATCAGGGTGAGGAACTCCCTGTTGGTCATATTGCCGTCGCGGTTGGCGAGGATGTAGGACTCGCCGACGCGCCCCTTCTCCATCGCCAGCACGTGGCCCGCCGCCACGTCCCGGACATCGACGGCACACACGCCGCCGTCCCAGTAGTTCTTCATCTTGCCCTGCAGGGTGCGCAGGATCATGGTGCCCGTAGGCGTCGGCGCGCGGTCGCCCGGGCCGAAGGGCAGCCCCGGCATCACCATTGTCACCGGCAGGCCATCGCTGACCATGCCCTTGACCATCTGGTGGCTGATAAACTTCGACATGATGTACTCGCTGGCCCAGGGCCAGGAATTGAAGGCCGTCTTCTCGGTGGAGCGGGCACCGCCCCCCTCGATACCGATCGCCGCGACGCTGCTGGTAAACACCACCTTCTCCACACCCGCGGCCATGGCTGCCTCCATCATCGCGCGGGCGCCGTCGACGTTGACTTTGTAGTGCAGGTCCGGGTCCTTCGTCCAGATGGCGAACATCGCGGCGAGGTGGTACACCTGTTCGCAGCCCTGCACGACACCGGCCAGGGAGGCGGGTTCCAGCAGGTTGCCCTCCACGACCTCCACGTCCATGCCGTCCAGTGGCGAGCGGTCCTCGCCGGGCATGACCATCACCCGCACGCTGTCGCCCTTCTCCAGGCACAGACGGGCCACGTGGTTGCCGATAAACCCGGTAGCCCCGGTAATGAGCACCTTGCTCATGGCGAATTCTCCTGTTGAAAGTTCAAGTGTCGGCCATCCTAGCCCCCCGCCATGGCGCCAGGTATGGCCGATGGGGTCATTCTGGCTGCCCTATTCCGCGCTGCCATACCCCGTTTCGGTCTACACTGGGTAGTTACCACCGCAATGACCAACCGGAGCGTGTTCGATGAAAATAATAGTGCAAGGCCTGCTGGCCGCCGTCCTCCTCACCGGCTTCCTGCCCGCCGCCCAGGCGGACGACGCCGCCACCCTGGAGGCCGTGCTCGCCGCGCGCGGCGAGGAAGATCGGGCCCGGGACGGTGCCCGCCACCCCGCCGAGACCCTGGCGTTCTTTCGGGTGCGACCGGGCATGACCGTCGCCGAGGGCCTGCCCGGCGGCGGCTGGTACAGCAAGATTCTCGCCGCCTACCTGGGGCCCGACGGTGCCCTGTACGGCGTCAACTACTCGGACGACACCTGGCCCCTGTTCGGTTTCGCCTCCGAGGCCTGGATCGCCGGGCGCATCGCCTCCACCGCGGAGTTCCCGAACCTGGTGGCGTCGTTTACCGACAACGGCATCGCGACCAGGGGCTTCACGTTTACCACGGTGCCGGCCGAGGTCGATGGCACCGTGGACCGGGTGTTGCTCATACGCGCCCTGCACAACCTCAATCGCTACGAGGACAAGGCGGGCACACGCACCCAAGCGCTGGGGGCGGTAAGCCGGATGTTGAAAGGCGACGGGCTGGTCGGCGTGGTCCAGCACCGCGCCCCCGAATCCGTCAGCGACGAGAGCGCCCACGGGCAGCGCGGCTACCTGAAGCAGTCTGCGGTGATCGAGATGTTCGAGGCGGCGGGCTTCGAACTGGTGGACAGCAGCGAGATCAACGCCAACCCGAAGGACCAGCCGGGCGAAGACGCCGTGGTGTGGCGCTTGCCACCCTCGCTGCGAGGGTCCGAGGAGAACAGCGAAGTCCGCGAGGAGATGCTCGCCATCGGCGAGTCGGACCGGATGACGTTGCTGTTCCGTAAAGCGGGTTCCTAGAGGAGATAGTCCCCGGTCATCTCCTCGGCCACGTCCCACAGGCGCGCCGCCATCGGCGCGTCGAACACGTGGTTATCGCCGCTGACGCGCACCGGGTTGCAGTCCTCGAAGTACGCGCCGCTGACCCCCTCCAGCGCCGGACTGGTTGCGACATAGACCTGCGTTGCCGCGCCCTGCGCCGGTGTCTTGGCGATCACGCTGCCGAACAGGTCGAAGGCCGTGCGGATGAAGCCCGGCGCAGAGCGCGCGATATTGGTCTTGACCAGGCCGGGGTGGATCACGTTGGAGGTCACCCCGGAGCCGTCGATGCGCTTGGCCAGTTCGAGCGAGAAGAGCGCGTTGGCGAGTTTCGAACGCCCGTAGGCCTGCTGCGCATCGAACACGCCCTCCCCGCGCAGGTTGTCGAAGTCAATGCCCTGCGGCGGCGCCTGGGTGTATGCCGAGCGACTACCCACATGAACCACGCGCCCGCCGCCCATGGCGAGCATCTCGGGCATGAGCCGGTTCACCAGGACGAAGTGTCCCAGGTAATTCACCACGAACATCTTCTCGATCCCGTTGACCAGTTCCAGGCCGCCGAAGGTATTGATACCCGCGTTGCAGACGAGGATGTCGGGTACGATGCCCATCGCCTTGATGCCGTACGCGCAGTCCACCGCTGACTGGAAGTCGGACAGTTCCAGGGCCACCGGGATGGTCTCCCCTTCGACACTGGCGCAGGCCACCTCCGCCTTCTCCAGTGTGCGGCCGGTGCCGATAACACGCGCGCCGCGCAGGGCCAGCACGCGCATCGTCTCGTAGCCCAGCCCCGAGTTGCAGCCCGTGACCAGCGCCGTGACGCCGCCGAGGTCCATGCCCTCCGTGACTTCTTCGGCGGTGGACTCGGCGCCGAAGGGGCCGTTGGGCAGCGTGGTGTCGAGCGTGACCTCGGGACCGTCGTCTCCGCAGGCGCCCACCAGTGGCGTGGCGGCCGCCGCCGCGGATAGCTGGAGTAACAGCCTGCGCCGGATTGTCATGATCGGTCTCTCTCCCCGTGGTCGTCAGCCCGTACAGTGTAGCCGCACCGCGGGCCCCGCGGGCCATTCGAGAGATATATTTTTAAATTATGACATATTATAACTAAATATCATGCGGTTATTTCTTGCCTTCCCCGGGGCCTTCGCCAATACTTAAAACCGTGGCGGTTATTGGTTGACTACCAATTTTGAGGGCAACCGCCACTCTTCAGGGAAAAGCTGGTGGGTATTAGTCAGAGGTACCTGCCGCCAGGGGACGCTTCCCGGTTTGCGGGCCGGGTTTCATACACTGGGCAGAACGTTGTAACGCTTTACCCTACAAACGCCGTCGCTACCTGCCTTGCGACGGCGTTTTTTTATGCGCGAAGCTTACACCCTGACGCCTGATCTACCCTCCAAGCCTCCCGGATACGCTATCCTTGCCCCCGTGTCACAGGGCGACGGGAGACGGGCTCCCGGCCTCCGCGGGAGTGAAGACATGGGTAGACAGAGGGTCGCCGTCCTCGGCGGCGGATCCTGGGGAACCACCGTCGCCGCGCTGGTGACGCGCAACGCGCCTGTGACCCTGTGGGCGCGCAACCCGCAGACCGTCGAGGAAATCAACACCCGGCACAGCAACACCACCTACCTGCCCGGAGCCGACCTGCCCGCAAAGCTGACGGCGACCGCCGACCTCCCGACGGCGGTGGAGGGCGCCGACCTCGTGGTAATGGGCATTCCCTCCCAGTATTTCCGCACCGTGCTGGGCGACGTCAAACCTCATATCTCCCCGGACGCGCCGGTGGTCAGCCTCAGCAAGGGCCTGGAGCCGGACAGCCACCTGCGCATGACGGAGGTGATCGACGAGGTGCTGCCCGGGCACCCGGTGGGCGTACTCACCGGCCCCAACCTCGCCCGGGAAATCCTCGACGGCAAGGCTGCCGCCAGCGTGATCGCCATGCGGGACGAGGCGCGCCTGCCCGCGCTGCAGGACGTGTTCGGCAGCGGGCTGTTTCGCATCTACACCAACACCGACGTCATCGGCTGCGAGCTGGGCGGCGTGCTGAAGAACATCATCGCCATCGCCGTGGGCATGGGCGACGGCCAGGGCGCCGGCGACAATACCCGCGCCGCACTGATCACCCGGGGGCTGGCGGAGATCACACGCCTTGGCGTGGCGATGGGCGGGCAGGCCGAGACCTTCGCCGGGCTCGCCGGCATGGGCGACATGATCGCCACCTGTACCAGTCCCCAGAGTCGCAACCACCACGTCGGCATGGAACTGGCCAGGGGCCGGGAGCCGGCCGAGATCATAGCCGACATGGTGATGGTCGCCGAGGGCGTCAAAAGCGCGCCGGCGGTCATGGCGCTGGCAAATGAGCACGGCGTATCGATGCCCATCGCCGGCGAGGTGTTCCGGGTACTGTCCGGGGAATCCAGCGCCAGCCGTGGCTTTCGCGGTCTGCTGCGCGTCGTCGCCGGTGCCGAGTCGGAGCCCGGTTGAGCTGACGCTGGACATTTCTTGCGCCTCGGGCAGAATAAAGAGGCGCGGTGTGGCCCCGGGGTGCATGTCAACGGGCCCGTCACCGACAGACAACAACAACCTAAAAAAAGAAAGAGGGACGGGCGCGGCCATGGGCACTGCGAAGGCATTCACCCTTGTACTGACTTTGACACTCGCGGCACCGGCATTCGCCGGCGAATCGCGTTTCACCGACCTGCAGGGCAACCCCGGGCTGCGTTCCGCGTCAGCCCTGGTGCTGGACGCCGAGGGCAACCTCATCTACGGCAAGGACGTGGACACGGTGCGGCCCATCGCCTCCATCACCAAGTTGATGACCGCGATGGTGGTGCTGGACGCGGGCATTGGCCTCGATGAGAAAATCACCATTACCAAGGACGACCGGGACCTGGTGCGTCTCACCGGGTCGCGCCTTGCGTACGGCGCCTCTCTGACCCGGCGCGAGTTGATCCTGCTGTCCATCATGTCCTCGGAGAACCGGGCCGCGACGGCACTCGGGCGCACTTTCCCGGGGGGCATGGACGCCTTCCTGGCGGCCATGAACCGCAAAGCGAGCGCGCTGGGCATGACCAACAGCCACTTCGCCGATCCCGCGGGGCTGAAGGCGGAGAACGTCTCCACCGCGGCGGATCTCGCGCGCATGATCGCCGCCGCCGAGACCTACCCCCTGATCACCGAGGCCTCCACCACCACCCGTATGGAGGTGCGCCCCTGGTCCAACCGGGGCCCGCTTACCTACGGCAACACAAACCGGCTGCTGAAAAACGCGACCTGGGACATAGAGCTCAGCAAGACCGGCTATATCAACGAGGCCGGGCGCTGCCTCGTGATGCAGGCCAATATCGAGGGTGAGGACATCTCCATCGTGCTGCTAAACTCCTTTGGTAAACTGACGCCCTTCGGCGACTCCAATCGCCTGCGCAAGTGGATGCTGGCCAACAGCTGACGCAAGTGTGCGGTCGCGGCACAAGGTAAAGGTATGAAAGCACTGTACGGCGCGCTGCTCGGCGCAACAAGCACCGCCCTGGCCCTGCTCAGCCCCGGCGCCCTGGCGGATCCGGCGGCCTCCGACGAGCCCGCGGACTTCCAGGTGTTCCTGGGTGTGCTGGAACTGGACGACCAGTCCGGCGAGTGGGACGAAATCTCCGACGGCGACGTGGACGTGGACTTCTCCACGCTGCCCGCCGGCGGCATAGAGGCGGAGTACGTCTTTTACCAGGGCTGGGTGCACGCCGGCCTCAACCCGGGCGGGAGCATCGCCTGGAAAAACGACGACACGAAGTTCGCCGGGGGCGTCAACCAGCAGGGCGGCACACTGATCGTCGAATTGGACAACTCCCTGTTCCTGTTCGAATTGCACCTCGGAGGGTATGTGCGCGGGCGCCTGCACGAACGCGTCACCGCCTACGCTGCCGCCGGACCCATGCTGATGTACGGCTCCCACGACGTGGAGGACGAGAGCGTCGAGCCCGCCGGCGACGATCTCGACCTGTCGGAAACCGACGCCTCGGACTTCAATATCGGTTACTACGCCCGGGCGGGAGTCGATTTCCAGATTCGCGACAACCAGCACCTGGGTTTCGGCGTGCGCTACCTCTCCACGGAGCTGGACTTCGACGACACCATCGGCGAGATCGACATCGAGGGCCCCGAGTGGGTTCTGACGTGGACACAGCGCCTGTAGGGCCGGGCGGGTATATTTCCTCCAAATTTACGTAGGGCACCCCCGGGCGCCTGGTGTACCATCTTCCGCATAACCGAAAACCTCGTGTCGACGCGCGAAACCGGCACGTGGAGATAAAAAACGGAGCACGTCAATGAACACGATTCTTACCCGCAGCGCCCTCGCCCCTGTCCTCGTCCTTCCCCTCGCATTTGCTCTCGCAGGCGCCAACCAGGCCCTCGCCGGCGGCCTGTGGCTGAATGAATTCGGCGATTTTTCCGGTGGCCGCGCCGCGGCTGGCAACGCCGCCGGCACTGGCGACGCGGCCGCGATCATCTACAACCCGGCCGGGGCGAGCGGCGTGCAGTCGGGGGAACTATTCGTAGCCGGCGGTGCTCTGGTGCCCTCTACAGAGTTCGACATTGAATCTGTAAGTCCGCTGTTGCAGCCGACCAACGACGGTGGCTCCGCCGGTGTGACCGCACCGGGCCTGGCCCTGTCCTACGTCAACGACTTTGGCCTGGACCAGTGGGATTTCGGGATTTCCGTCGGCGCGCTGGCCGGCGCGGGCCTGGACTACAACGACGAGTGGGTGGGCCGCTACCAGGCGACCGAGGTGACGCTGCTACTGATGGCCGTGGGAACGTCCATCGCCTGGCAACCTACCGACAAGCTGACCCTCGGCATCCAGCCCCAGCTTTACTACGCGGACCTCGAGCTCGACGTGAACCTCCCCAACCTGCAAAACCCCATCCTGGGTGCGGACAGCAGGGCCGAGCTGGACGGCGACGATACCGGCTTCGGGTTCCTCGCCGGTGCAACCTACGCATTCACAGACCAGACGCGCATCGGCATCAGCTACCAGAGCGAACTGGACATCGAGTTCGGTGGCGAACTGAAGGTTGTGTCGGGCTCGGACGAGGGCCTCGGCCTGCTCTCCGATACCGACACGGAACTGACCATGGCCGCGAAGGTGCGCGCCAGCCTGCAGCACGATTTCAGCAACAGGCTCACCTACCATTTCAGTGTCGGCTGGGACGAGTGGAGCTCGCTGGACAACGTGTTTGTCAACATCGACACCACCGGGGGCGGTGCGGGCCTGGAGAAAAACTGGGACGACACCTACCATTACGCGGCGGGCTTCGAGTACAAGGTCAACAAGAACTGGGACATGACCATGGGGGCGTCCTACGACAGCAACCCCGTGGACAAGGAAGATCGCACGGCGGACCTGCCCGTGGACCGCCAGGTGCGTGTCGCGGTCGGCACGCGTTATCATCAAAGCGACAACCTGGTCTTCGGCGGCTACGTCAACTACGCCGACCTTGGCGACGCGGAGATCGAGGCGCCCGGGTTCTCCGGCGACTACGACGGGGAGAACTCGCTGCTTGGCATCTCGTTGTTCATGAACTGGCAGCTCTGAACCCAGCGTGCCCGGAGCTTGCAGCGCACTGGACGGGCGTTGACCAAATTCTGATGTGAGACATTCGGGCGGGTTGCTATGCTCTTTGCAACAATCCGCAACAATCCGCAGCAAACCGCTTCGAGGTGCCCCCCATGATCAGAATTCTGCTGTTCAGCCTGTTGGTATCGACGGCCGCGCTGGCGGCGGCAGACGAATCAGCCCTCGCCAAGCAGTCGCAGAACCCGGTCGCCAATCTCGTCTCCATTCCCATCGAAAACAACCTGTACTTCGACGTGGGCCCCTCGGGCGAGCGGGCGTGGACGACGATCGTCAAGCCGGTTATCCCCACACCCGTCGGGGACAAGCTCAACCTGATCAACCGCTTCATCGCGCCGGTGATCTACCTGGAGGGCCAGGACGCCGTCGAGCTCGCGCCGGAAGACCAGAGCGATCTCGGGGGCCTGGAAGTTTTCCCGGGATCAGGCAGCGAATTCGGCCTCGGCAACCTGCAGTACCAGGCCTTCTTCTCACCGGCACAACCCGGCAAGATCATCTGGGGCGTCGGCCCGGTCATTGAACTGCCCACCAACACCGACTCCACCCTGGGCACCGACACCTGGTCCGCCGGCCCGGCCGCGGTGGTACTCAGCATGCCCGGCAACTGGGTGGTGGGCCTGCTGTTGCAGAACATCTGGGACTTTGCCGGCGATGACGACGAGCCGGACATCAACAAGTCCGTCGTGCAGCCCATTCTCAATTACAACCTGGACGACGGCTGGTATCTCTCGGCCACCACCACCATGACCGCCAACTGGGAAGCACAGAGCGGCGAGGAGTGGACCGTGCCGCTCGGCGGGGGCGGCGGCCGCCTGGTGCGTTTCGGGCAGCAGCCCGTTGACTTCAAACTCATGGCCTTCTGGAATGCGGAGAAGCCGCGCTTCGGACCCGACTGGAGCGCGCAGTTTACGGTGAAGCTCCTGCTGCCAAAGTAGGCGCCCCGGGCGCGCCACAAGCCTTGACCCCCTCTTCCGGGGCTGAAACACTGGGCGCCACCTTTTGACGGCGGGGTAGCGTCATGATCGACCGCAGGGATCTCATCAAGCTGGGTGCCGGGGCGCTGGCCCTGACTTCTCTACCCGTCGCGGCGGAACAGGCCATCCCCCTGACGAGAAAACGACCGCCGGTTATCCATCGTCCCATTCCCTCCACCGGCGAGCTCATCCCGGTGATCGGCATGGGCACGTCCCGGACCTTCGATACCCGGGGCGACCCGGAGTCCATGGCCAACCTGACCGCGATCATGCAGACCTTCACCGAGTGGGGCGGCACGGTCATCGACTCATCCCCCATGTACGGCAAGGCGGAGCAGCGGGTCGGCGACGTGCTGCGCGCCATGCAGCCGGCCCCGGCGGTGTTTGCGGCGACCAAGGTGTGGGTCAAGGGTGAGGAAAAGGGCGTTGCGCAGATGCAGGAGTCGGAGCGCCTGATGAACGTCGAGCGCTTCGACCTCATCGCCGTGCACAATCTCAAGGACTGGAAGACCCACCTGGCTACGCTGAAGCGCTGGAAGGCCGAGGACAGGGTGCGCTATATCGGCATCACCACCTCCAACGGACGCAACCACAAGGAATTCATGGAAGTGATGAAGAGCGAGCCCCTGGACTTCGTGCAGTTCAGCTACAACATCGAAGACCGTGAGACCGAACAGACCCTGCTGCCGCTGGCGGCGGATCGCGGTATCGCCACCATGATCAACCGCCCCTACCAGCGCGGCTCCCTGTTCGGCGACACGCGCGGCCACGAGCTGCCGGCCTTCGCGGCGGAGCTGGACTGCTACAGCTGGGGCCAGTTCTTCCTCAAGTTCATCCTCGCCCACCCGGCGGTCACCTGCATCATCCCCGCCACCTCCAAGGTCAAGCACATGGTGGACAACATGGGCGCCAATGTCGGGGTCGTGCCCGACGCGGACCAGCGCGCCGAGATGCTCCGCGTCTTTGAGTCGGTGTCTTGATGGGCACCTCGACGGCCGGTTCAGGGCTGCAGCGCCTGCTGTCGAAAGCTTGCGACATCCACCCCGAGGAGACCCGCGCCACCCTGGCGTCATTCAGCCTGGTCTTCATGCTGATGACCTCCTACTACATCCTGCGCCCGGTGCGCGACGCCATGGCGTCGGACTGGACCGACGCGGAGGTGAGCTGGCTGTGGACCTGCACATTTTTCGTCAGCTTCTTCGCGGTTTCCCTCTACGGCGCCGTCGTGGCCCGGGTGCGCTTCCAGCGCATCGTGCCCACGGTGTATACCTTTTTCGCTGCGAGTTTCGTCCTCTTTTATTTCGGCACCCAGTACATCGCGGAACGCACGCTGCTGGACAAGAGTTTCTACGTCTGGATCAGCCTCTTCAGCCTGTTCCACATCTCCGTATTCTGGAGTTTCATGTCGGACACCTTCAGCAAACCCCAGTCACTGCGCCTGTTCGGCTTTATCGGCGCCGGCGCCAGTATCGGCGGCCTGGTCGGCCCCACCGTGGCGACCTTCCTGGTGGGCGATCTGGGCACCGACGGTCTCATGCTGATGGCAGCGGTGCTCGTCGTCCTGGCCCTGCCGCTTGTGATGTGGGTGCAGCGCCTCAAGTCCTCCGACCTGCACAACGAGGCGGTGGCGGCGCGCACCGAAGATTTCGAGTACATCGGCGGCACCCCTCTGGCGGGGTTCGGCGACTTCATGAAGAGTCCCTACCTGCTCTACATAGGGCTGTTCATTTTCCTTTACACCGCCATCAGCTCCTTCGTCTATTTCGAGCTGAAGAACCTGCTCGCGGACTTCGACCGGGAGGCGCGCACACAGATCTGGGGGGGCATGGACCTCGCGGTCAACAGCCTGACCGTGGTGGTCGCCATGTTTGCTACGGGTCGCTTTGCACAGCGCTTCGGCGTCTCTGCGACCCTTGCGCTGATACCCGTGCTCATCTGCGGCGGCATGCTGATACTCGCCGCCGCGCCCCTGGTTTCCGTCGTGGTCGCTGTACAGGTGGCGCGACGGGCGGGCAACTACGCGGTTACCCGACCGGCACGGGAGATGCTGTTCACCGCCGTGAGCCGGGAGACCCGCTTCAAGACCAAGCCCGTGATCGACATTGTGGTCTACCGCGGCGGCGACATGCTCAATGCCTGGGCCTTTACCCTGCTGACCAGCAAGGTGGGGCTCGGCCTGGGCGCGATGGCCGCCGTGGGCGCCGGAATCGCAGCCCTGTGGGCAGCCGTCGGGGTATACCTGGGGCGCCGGTTCAGGGAAATGGACCCGCCCGGCAACAGTCGAGGAAACAGTTGAATATTTGAGCCGTTCAGGGGTCCCTGCCGCCCTGTTGCGTCAGGACAATACCCCTTCCCCGCACCCGGTTTATACTTCCCTCATCGCGAATCAAAGAAGGTAAGAGACCATGGCAACGGCTGCTGATTACAACCTGGGACCGAACACCTACCCCCGGGGGTGGTTCATCGTCGCGGAGAGTTCCGAGCTGGACCAGGGCCCCATGGCGGTGCGCTTCTTCGGCCAGGACCTGGCCCTGTACCGTGGGGAAAGCGGCAAGCCCGTCCTGCTGGACGCCTACTGCGCCCATATGGGAACACACCTGACCGCCAGCACCAGCGCGATGATCGTCAAGAACGGTGAGCAGATCGAGGGCGACTCCATCCGCTGCCCCTACCATGGCTGGCGCTACAACCCCCAGGGCGACGTGGACGACATCCCCTACCACGACGGGCCCTGCCCCAAGTCGGCATCGATCCGCTCCTACCCCGTGGTCGACAACATGGGCTGCATCATGGCGTGGTACGACCCGGACGGCGCCGCGCCCGAGTACGACGCCCCCTTCCTGGAAGAGTGGGACGATCCCCAGTGGGTGCGCTGGGAACTGGATCACCTCGGCGAACTGCCCATCCACCCCCAGGAAATCCTCGACAACATGGCGGACGTGCGCCACCTCGGCCCCACCCACGGCGCGCCGAGCGAGTACTTCGAGAACGAGTTCCGCGACCACATCTGCGTGCAGCGCCAGGGTGGGCCCATGCAGCTTTACCAGACCTACCTCTATACCACCACCTGGTACACCGGGCCGGGCATCCTGCTGTCCAAGCAGGTATTCGGCGGCAACGAGATGTTCGAGCTGATCGCCAACACGCCCGTGGATGACGGTGTTTCCAAGTGCTTCCACGCGGTGCTCTACAAGGCACCCGCCGCGCCGGTAACCGAGGAGCACAAGGCCGCCCAGAAGGAGTTCCAGGCCGGCGCCCTGGAGGCCTTCGGCGCGGACTTCAACGTCTGGGCGAACAAGCGCCCGGCCCTGAAGATCATGCAACTCAAGACCGACGGCCCCTTCAATCGCAACCGCAAATGGTACTCCCAGTTCTACGCGGCGCCTGACCAGGTGGGAGGTATTCGCGAGGAGGTCAACGGTATCGTGCCGACCCAGGGAATGCAGACCCCCGAAGAGGCCAACCACGATATCGACGAGGGATTGCCGATCTACAGCTAGTCCTGCTTCGGGCCCGTGCCTAGCGCGGGCCCGCCAGGTACTCCTCCACCGCGTCGCGCGTCTCCGGGTGCCGTCGCGCAAATTCGATGAAACAGCGCACGTAGTCGGCCTTGTTGCCGATGTCGTAGCGCTGCGCCTCCCAGGCCAGCGCCAATACCCCGCCCTTCGCGGCAAGTAGATTCATGGCATCCGTCAACTGTATCTCGCCGTCCGCCGCTGCCTCTATCCCTTCGATACAGTCAAAAATCTCCGGTGTGAAAATGTAGCGCCCCGCGATCGCAAGGTCCGAGGGCGCTGCTTCAGGAGCGGGTTTCTCCACCAGCCGGTTGAGGGCGTAGAGCTCCCCGGGGCCGCTGTCGACGAAGTCCCCGTCGACGATTCCGTAGTGGGACACGAGGTTGTCGGGCACCCTGCGCACGGCGACAACGCTCTTCCCGTGCTCTGTGTATACACGCAGGAGCTCCTCCAGGCCGTGTACACCAGTCCCGGGGCCGGGGTCGATGATGGTATCGCCCAGCAGCAGGGCGAAGGGTTCGTCGCCGACAAACCGGCGCCCGTGGCGCACGGCGTCACCCAGGCCCAGCTGCTCTTTCTGGCGCACGAAGAAAATGTTCGCCTGTTCGCCGATGCCCCGCACGAGATCGGCCTTGTCCTCCCTGCACTCTGGCCGCCCCATGTGAGTGTTTAAGTTTTACGATTAT
>Ga0126341_1000072_pt1 | contig 20659 bp, 18 predicted proteins | sample OrbTmetagenome_FD_97057 | JGI IMG/M metagenome (GOLD analysis project Ga0126341, IMG submission 97057) | Coral microbial communities from Florida Keys, Florida, USA - Orbicella T D metagenome | ecosystem: Host-associated > Invertebrates > Cnidaria > Coral | place: Florida Keys, Florida, USA... | reverse complement strand
GGCGCCCTTGGGTTGGGCAGGAGAAAGACCGCGCGAATCGGGCCGCTGTCCCTGCGGTACAGCCCGTGTGCGATCAGGCGCCCCTCGGGCGAGTGATCCATTGCGCGCCGTCTGCCGCCTTCAAGATCGCCCGCGACGGCACTAACCCGGGTCGGGACCGCGCGCCCGAGCAGGTCGGCGCCGGCGCTGTCCAGGAGGTAGATCTCCACCGCGTGCTGTTCGCGGGCGTCCGCGACGGTGCGCGCCAGATCGTCCGCGTCGCCGTGCTGCAGGTCGTACATGTAGCGCAGGATGAAACGGTGGGGGCGCCCCCCGCCCCGGGGTTCCTTCTCGCGCAACTCCGGTGGCTGCGCGTCGAAGTAGCTCGCGCTGATCATCCAGGTGCCCAGGATGGCGCAGGTCACCACCCAGAAGGCGATGAAGGTCTTGATGAACAGGTTGCCGGCGGGATTCACAACTCGCCTTCGCCGGCCCGGAACTGGTAGCCGACCCCGCGCACACTGACGATCAGGTCTGTACCGCCCTGCGCCGCGAGCTTCTTGCGCACCTTGCTGACATGGACGTCGACACTGCGGTCGTAGGCGGAGAGTTCGCGACCGAGCGCCTCCCTGCTGAGGGTCTCCTTGTCAACGACGTGACCGGCGTTGGCCAGCAGCGCCGAGAGTACATTGAATTCGGCGCTGGTGAGATCGAGGTAGGCGCCATCGTGGGCGGCCCTGCGACTGGCGGGGTCGATGCGGGTGGCCCCCACCGCCATCTCCCGGTCCGCATCTGCGCCGGTCGGGCGCGCACGGCGCAGGATTGCACGCAGGCGGGCGGACAGCTCGCGCGGATTGCAGGGCTTGGGCAGGTAGTCGTCGGCGCCCAGCTCCAGGCCGAGGATTCGATCGGTATCCTCGCCACGCGCCGTCAGCATCAACACGGGCATCTCGCTGAAGGTCCGCAGCTGGCGCAATACCTCCAGGCCCTGCATGCCCGGCAGCATGATATCCAGCACGACGGCGTCGTAGCTGCTCCCGCGGCAGTGTTCGAGGGCCTCGGCGCCGTCGTGCACTGCGTGTGTCGCGAAGCCCTCGAGCTGCAGGAAGTCCCGCAGCAGGTCGCAGAGCTCGGTGTCGTCATCGATGATGAGAATATCGCCCGCCATGGCCTCTCCGTCTTGTCACTGATCTCCAGTTTGATCCAGCCGCATTGCCTTGTCATCCGACTTAACGCGGGCTGGCGATTCTTAACACTTCTTAACGTGCACCGGCGGCGGTTTGGGGCCTAAATGGGAGTATGCCGGTGTCGCGGTGGGCCTGTCGGGCCCCGGAGAGCCGGCAGAGGAGTGGGAGTGATGAGCAAGCCAGTGATCAGGTCTACGACCAGGGCGATGCTCGGGGCAGTTGCAGCGGGGGCGGCGATTGTCAGCCTCAGCGTGGCCAGCTGGTCGGCGTCTCCGGGAATGGATCCGAAAGCGGTGTTGCTGCTGGAGCAGTTCTGCGCGGATCTCGAAGTGATTTCAGCATCGCGAGCGGCCGCGCTCGACCTCGCCCAACACGTCGCAGTGATGTTGCTGGACATCGTTCAGGTCCACTGAAACCCGGACACCCTGTCACCGGGTTTTTTGCGGGCGGTGTGTGCCGCCCGCGTTTTACTACAGTTCCCGCAACTGTAAATCCTGTTCTTGCCGCAATTCGGCCGTCGCCTCCCGCGACCCCGCGGGTGTAATGACTGCCGTGCTCGCCAGCCCGGGCTGCAGGTAGGTCTCCGTCACGCGGCGCAGGTCACCGAGCGACACGTCAATCACCTGTTGCCGGAACCGTTCGCGCTGGGAGTGACTGCGCCCGAAGAGCCGGTTGTGGAAGTGCTGCTTGGCCTCCCCGGCGGGGGAACTCGGCTTGTCGATACCGCCGATGACCCCGAGTATGGCTTCCTCGAGGGCGCGACGCTCGTGCTGGGTCGCCAGCATCCACTCCACGGCTTCGTCGAAGTCCTGTAGCGTTTCCGCCAGGCGCGGGTCGCGGTAGGAATAGAAGCGGAAGGCCGCGACGCCCGAGTCCTGCGAGGCACCACCGCCGTAGGCGCCACCCTGTTCACGGATGGCGCGGTGCAGGAAGCCGTTGCGCAGGAACCCCCCGAGCACGGTGAGAGCGGGCGCGTCGTCGTGGTCCACCGGCACGGTGGGATAGGCCCGCGCACAGAAGTTGACCTGCGTGTTCGCCAGCCACAACTCGCCCCGGCGCTCCCGCACGGGCGGAAGGGAGAAGGTTTCTTCCCCTTCGTCCCGGCCCCGGTGGAAGGGCGCGCAGAGCCGGTCCCCCAGGCTCTCAAGGTGGTGCCGGTCAGAGATTGCAAGCATTTGCAATGGGACCGATTGCAGGCGTTCGTGCAGCGCCGACAGCGCCAGGGAGAACCCGGCCAGGCCGTCCTCGTCCCCGAGCCGCGCCTCCAGCTCCCGCAAGCGCAGAATGCCCGCGATACCCGAGTGCTCGTGGTTGAGCCGGGCCAGCGGACTCATGCCGGCGCACGCCGCCGTCATGGCGAGGCCGTGGCCATTGCCGGTGATAGACTGTTCACGCCTCGCGAGCTGCTGGCGCACGAGATCGCGCAGTCGCTCGGTTTCGTCGAAGCGCACGCTGCCGAGGACGTCGCTCATGAGCTCAGCCTGGGCGGTGGCGTTGCGCGCCAGGGCCTTGGAGGAGAGAGTGAAGTAGGCGCTGACCGCCTGCTCGTCGTCCACGCTCCCGCGCATGCTGGTGAACCCGTGAATCGCGCCGACCGTCGCGGCCTGGCGCTCCTGGGTCTCCAGGTAGCTCGCGTCGCCCAGCCCCAGCTCGGTGATCACGCTCGCGTACAGCGGCACCAGTTCGAGCTGCGCGTCCTCCAGGAGCGGCAGCGGAGACACCGCCTGGTGGTAGACGATACCGTTGGTGCCGCGCGCGTACGTCGTCAGCGAGATTCCCCCCGCGGTCGACTCGCTGTAGGGCAGGTCGGGCAGGCTGCCGGGAATGTCGGACAGCTCAACGCGCGGAAGCACGCTCTCGTCGTCATCCTGCTGCTGGCGCAGCACGAGGTCGGCGGCCAGTTTGACGGTCGCCGCGCGCTGCTCATCGTCCATGCACTGTTTGATCTTCGCCAGGCGCTCCGCCTCCAGGGCGCGGCGCCGTTCGGACAGCCCCGGGTCGGGTGACATGACGAGGGTGACGCGGTGGGGATTGTCCAGCAACAGTCGCCTGGCGAGGTCGCGGATGTAGTCGGGGTCGCGGATTTTCTCGCGCAGGGACTCGATGACCGGGTCGATGTTGAGGGCCGCGATAGGGTCGCGGTAGTGTGTGGCGCTGCCCAGCGCCTGCAGGATGAGTTGCAGGCCGTAGGGGTAGCTGTCGCCGCTGATCTCACGCTGGTGCAATTCGAGCTGGTGCAGCACGGCCTCCAGGCGCTCCAGCGCCACACCCTCTGCGGCTACCTTGCCGATGACCTCCAGAACCGCCTCCTCGAGCGCCTCGGCGTGCACGGCCTCGGAACCCTCCACGCCGCAGACGAACACCATTTCGCGCATGGAGTCCTCCAGGCCGCACAGCGGCGAGGGCGCGCGCCCCAGTGGTGTGGTTTCAAGCAGGTGCTGCAGCGGCGACGCGCTGTTGTCGGTCAGTACGCTGGAGAGCAGCTGGGCCTCCAGCAGCTCGCCCAGGTCGGCGCTCTCGCCCAGCATCCAGCCGAGCACAATGTGGGTCTTGTCGGCAGTGTCGTCGTTTTCGTCGAAGGCGTAGTGTTCGTGCACGCGCAGCGGGGCGTCCAGGCGCCGCTCCGGTCGAACCTCGATACGCTGGTCCAGGCGATCGAAATGGCACAGGGCGTTGTCTTCGAATACTGCCTGGTGCTCGGCAGCGCCGATGTCGCCGAAGGTCATGAAGATGGCGTTGCTCGGGTGGTAGTGGCTGCGGTAGAAGTCGCGCAACTGCTCGTAACTGAGATCCGGGATGTGCTCGGGGTCACCCCCGCTGTTGTAGTGGTAGGTCGAGGTGGGGAACAGGTGGTGGCACAGCGCCTGCCAGAGAGCGCTGGTAATGGAACTCATGGCGCCCTTCATCTCGTTGAACACCACCCCCTTGAAGACGAGGTCGCTGTCGGTGTTGTCGGCGTCTTCGAACTCCACCCGGTGCCCCTCCTGCGCGAAGTCCAGGGGATCCAGGCGCGAGAAGAACACCGCGTCGAGGTACACGTCCAGCAGGTTGCCGAAGTCCTTGCGGTTCTGGCTGGCGAAGGGGTAGGCGGTCCAGTCCGAACTGGTGAAGGCGTTCATGAAGGTGTTCAGCGAGCGCCGCAGCATCATGAAGAAAGGGTCCCGTACAGGGAAGCGCTCGCTGCCGCAAAGCGCGGTGTGCTCGAGGATGTGTGCGACGCCGGTGGAATCCTGCGGCACCGTGCGCAGGGCTACCAGGAAGACGTTTTCCGAGTTGTCCGAGGCCAGGTGGTAGTGCAGCGCCCCGGTCTCCCTGTGCTGGTACTGCTCGACCCGCAGGTTGAGGGACTCGATGTGCTCCGCGCGCACGGGCTCGAAGGCGGGGTGGGCGGCCGCGGTACTCTGGGTCATGTTCGGTCTCACTACAGCGAAAGGACGCTATTCTAGCGCGGGCGGCGGTGTTTGTACCGTGTCTGTCAACTCGATCCGGTAGAGCCACGGCCAGCGCTTGCCGGTCACCCAGAGGGCGCCGCTGGCCGGGTCCCGGGCGATACCGTTGAGCACGTCGGTACCCGGCCTGCGCTCCGCATCGGGTAACAGGCCGGCGAGATCGACGCTGGCGGTGACGCGACCGCTGGCGGGATCGATAACCACGATGCGATCGGTGCCCCACACGTTTGCCCAGATCCTGCCGTCCACCCACTCGAGCTCATTGAGATGGCGCAGCGGTCGACCGCCCTCCGTCACGGCGACGGAGTGCAAGTGGCGGCCGTCGGTGGGGGAGAGGAAATGCAGCCGGTCGCTGCCGTCGCTGTAGACCAGCCGCTCGCCGTCGTTGGTCATCCCCCAGCCCTCGCCGGGGAGAGGCCAGGTACCGAGAGGGGAGAGGTCTGCGCGGCTGTAGACCAGCAGGGCCCGGTTGCGCCAGGTGAGCTGGTAGACGCGTTCACCCAGCACGGTGAGCCCCTCGGCGAACACGCGGTTGTCCAGCCGGCGCTCGTCCAGCAGGCGATTCGTGGCGAAGTCGTAGCGCAGCAGCCTGGAGCCGCCGTAGGTGCCGGTGCTGACGTAGAGTTGCCCGCGATCTATCTCCAGTCCCTGGACGAAATTGTCGCGCGACTGGGGGCGGCGCTCGAGCACCTTCACACCGTACTGCTCCGCGGCGCCGGCAGCGGACACCTGCAGGCCCAGCAGCAGTGCGAACAGCAGGGCCGGCGCGCGCAGTTTACCCACCGTCAGCGGCGCCCCCGGGCGAGGTCGCGGATGGGAAATCGCGCCGGGGACAGCGCGCGCCGCAGGGCGCGTTCGAGCGGCGGGGGTTCATCGCAGGCTGCGCTGGCGACAAGCTCGGCGGCGAGCGGCGTGGAAGTCAGCCCGCGGGAGCCGTGGGCGGTGCTGAGAAAAAGTCCCGGGAGGTACCGGCCGCGCCTGTCGATTGCGCGCTTCGCATTGCGCCGCAGCTCCGCGTAGTCCTCTACAAAGGCCTCGAGGTCCGGCACCGGGCCCGCCATCGGCAGGTAGTCCGGGCTCGCACAGCGCCAGCCGACCCTGCCGGACAGCGCTTCCGTGTCCAGCGCCGACAGCACACCGGCCGTTGCGGGAATTGCCCGGCCGAGGGCCTCCAGGTTGCGTTTGTGGTCGGCGCTGCGCAAGCGCGTCTCCCTGTCGTCGATGTCGAAGGTCGCGCCGATACAGTGCACGTCGTTCCGCGCGGGCGCAATATAGCCCTCGTCGCAGAGGACACCGCTCAGACCCTCCAGCGCGGGCGGGACGGGCAGCTCCGTGGTCTGGCCGCGAATCGACTGAACGGGGAGCCAGTCGAGCCCCGCGAGGGCGGGGCTGCCGCCCCCGGCGGTGATCACCGCGCACTCCGCACGCGCGATCTCCGCCGCGTCGCCCGATGCCACCCAGCTATTGCCGTCTCGCGCGAGGGACACCGGTCCGCAGCCGGTCGTCACGGTAACGTTGTCACGGGCGAGCAGGGCCGCGCAGACCGCCGGCGGGTGCAGCCAGCCCGCCGCGGGAAACCAGTAACCGCCCGTGGCCGGGACGACTCCCAGCAGTGCTGCCGCCCCCGGGGCGTCGACGACCTGTGCGACGTCACCCATTCGCTCCAGCGCCGCGCCGAGGGCCTCCAATTCCGCGCCGTCGGCACACGCGTGGAAACCGCCGCACAGCTCCCCGTCGAGACCCGCGCGCAGTTCGTCCGCCTCGAACATCGCCTGGTACAGGCGGGTCGCGTGCAGGAAACTCATGAGGGCGAAGTCGGTCAGGGCCGAGTGCCGCCGGGACAGGCGCGTGTACAGCACACCCTGGGCGTTCCCCGAGGCGCCGTCGGCGATGTCCCCGGCGTCGAGTACGGTCACCTCGATCCCGCGCGCGGCCAGTGCGGCGGCGACATGGGCTCCGGCGAGGCCCGCGCCGATGACCAGTGCGTCCCGCGGCGGTTGCAACGTGTGCGCCGGCAGGTCCCAGGGTGTGTCGGCGGGCCCCGGCGGTGCCGTGGGGGGCGGGGTGCGAAGTTCGCCCCGGAGGCACTCGCGCTTGCGCCCGAAGCCTGTCTCGCGATGCATGTCAAAGCCCGCGCGCTGCAATCCGCGCCGCACATCGCCCGCTGCAGTGAATGTCGCGACCGTCGCCCCCGGGCGACCGAGTCGCGCCATGTACGCAAACAGTGCCGGGGTCCACATGCCCGGGTTCTTTGCCGGGGCGAAGCCGTCGAGGTACCAGGCGTCCACCAGCTCCCGGGGGGTGCGGGCCAGGTCCGCGAGGGCCTCGCCGGCCTCTCCCCAGCAGAGGTCCAGTCGCACCCGGCCGCCGTCCAGGGACACCCGGTGCCAGCCGGGGAGGGGCGGCGGGTAGTTGGCGAGCAGTGCACCGGCCTCGTCGGCAAGGCCGGGCCAGGCGCCCAGGGCGCGCGCCAGCGCCGCACGCTCCAGCGGGTACTGCTCCAGTGACAGGTAGTGCAGGTCGGGGCGGGGTCCGGGCTGGTCGCGCCAGCTCCGCCAGGTGACGAGGAAGTTCAGGCCGGTGCCGAACCCCGTTTCGGCGATGCAGAAATGCGGCCGCGTATGGCCGCGCCAGCGCGCGGGCAGGCCATTGCCCGCGAGAAAGGTGTGCTCGCTCTCGGCGCGGCCGTCCTCCGCGCTGAAGTAGAGGTCGTCGAAGTGGGCGGAGCGGGGGACATCCAGCTGCCACTCGACCTGGGCTTGCGCCGCGGGACCCCAGGGGAGGTTGTCCCGCTTCATCCGGTGCCGGTTCTGATCTTTAACTCCTTGGGTAGCCAGGCTGGAATATACGGCCTGTCTTCCGCCAGCATATCGTCAATGGCGAAGACGTGCAGCTCGGGGGTGCCGCGCGGGGGCCGGTAGAAGGTGACGAGGAAATCCTTGCCCTCGGTGTGCTGGGGCAGGCGCACGTCCCAGCGGTTGTCCAGGATGCTCAGCGTGGTGTCGCCGGGCTGCAGGCGCACGCGCGCCACGTAGTGGTTCTTGCCCACCGGTTTGAGGCTGCGGTTCTCGCTGCCTACCAGTGCGCCGTACAGGCGCGTCTTGATCACGACTATGGGGGAGATGTCGCGACGGCTCTCTGGGATGCGCGGGTCCATCAGTCGCTGGCTGATCTGGCTGAGGGCGGTGTTGCCCTCGGCGCCGCTCAGGCGGACCTTGCTCGCACTGAAGGGAATCCTCGCGAGGGTCTCCGCGTCGCGCAGCGCGAGTTCGCGGGCGCGCAGTTCCTCCTCCGTCGGCAGGGTGATCGAGGATTGCTGGACATCCGCGTGGTAGTTCTCGAGGAGCTGGTGCAGGCGCTCGACATTTTCCGCCTCGATGTCGATGGAGTAGTCGCGGTAGGTATCGCGCAGCGGCTTGCTCTCTATCGCCACCCGCACTTCCTCCTCGCGCTCCCTCTCGACCTCCGCGGTGACCTTCTCCTCCAGCGTGCGCGCCTCGGTGATCTGTTTCTGCAGCAGCGTGACCTCCTGCTCGGCGATCACGATGAGGCGCTCCTTCAGTTCCACCACCTCGACGGCGAGTTTGCGCACCGCGGGGTTACTGCTCTCCTCGGGCGGCGTGTCGTCGTCCTGAAGTGTCTCGATGGTCTGCTGGTACTGCTCCAGTTCGGCGGTCAGGATCTCGCGCTCCGCCGCCAGTGCCTGCAGGGAGCGGCTGGTTTCCCCGGGGCTCGCCAGGGCTGCCCCGGGGCCGCCCAACAGCAGCGCGCAGGCGAGCGCGACAAGCCGCCCCCGCACCGCCCGCAAGCACTGGTTCTGCCCCCTGTGCATACTAAAAAACCCCAATATATTCAGAAATATACACCCATTACCGCATGTAATATCCAGGAATGGTCGTCCCCCGACACGCACCTGTTGAATCCACCATAGCGACACAGGCCGCCCCACGGGAACGATTTTCTGGCGTTTTCTCCAGTTTTTAGGAATCGCCGCTTCCCAGTGTTTTCGGCCCCGGGGCCGCTCCCGGTTGCGCCGCCGCTACACGGCCCTTAGACTGGCCCGCTCCCGTCGCCGAGGTCGCCATGCCTGAGCCCGCGCAACAGTCCATTTCACACGACCAGTTCCTGCTGATCGCCGCCAACCTGCTGCACCGCGCGCTGCTGGCCCCCGCGCGCACCGAGGCCAAGCAGTTCTACCGGCAACTCGCGGAGGGCCGCACATTGGCTCTCACCTCGGTGGAGATGGAGGACAAGTCCACGGCGCAGTTCGGCGTCTCCCTGGACCAGAGCGAATTCCGCGGGCGGCTCAACTACGGCGCGTTCCGCGCGAGTGTGGAGACCCTGGTGGCCAACCTGGCGGCCCATCTCAAGGAGGAGAAGGAGGTGACCGTGTTCGGTGCGGAGGAGGGCCGCGCGGCGATGATTTTCGGCGTCACCGCCGTAACGGTGGAAGAGGGCGAGAACAACGTCATGGTGCTGGGCGCGGAGGTCGGTGACCAGGCCACCGTGCTGCAGCTGATGTACCTGGATCCGGCACAGTTCGAGCAGCGCAGCGCCGGCTGAGAGAGTAGCTCTTCAGTCCTCGAGCAGGACCCTGGGCAGGGCGGGTTGTTCGACCCGCATCTTCTCCGTGGGAGCCATGACATCCGCGGTCCCGTCGGCGACCAGTTCACCGGCCTGGTTGCTGGCCCGGCACTCCAGGGTAACGGTGCTGCGCCTGTCTTTCTTTGCCACGACTTCAAGCTCCACCGTCACCGTGTCGCCCAGCTTTACGGGACGCCGGAAACGCAGGGTCTGGCCGAGGTAGATTGTGCCCGGCCCCGGCAGCTCCATGGCGAGTGCGGCGGAGATGATAGCCCCCGTGAGCATGCCGTGTGCGATGCGCTCGCCGAAGACCGTGGCCGCTGCGAAGCCCGCGTCGAGATGCACCGGGTTGACGTCCCCGGACACCGCGGCAAACAGCAGCACGTCGCGCTCCTCCACGCGCTTGGAATAGGTCGCGGTTTGCCCTATGGTTATCTCGTCGTAGGTGGTATTGCCTATCTCCGGCATGGCCAGCTCTCCATCGGAACTTCACACACAGCATAACGCACAAGCGGGCGCCGGCGCCCGCCGCGACTGACCGGCAGAACCACAGCATGCAGCAATTCGGGGAGGGCGGCCCCGTCCTCCGTGCCATAACCTATCCTCCGGAATTGCCGGTCTCCGAGCGGCGCGAGGAGATTGCCGCCGCCATCGAGCGCCACCCGGTGGTCATCGTCGCGGGCGAGACAGGTTCCGGCAAGACGACACAACTGCCCAAGATCTGCCTGGAGCTCGGTCGCGGGCAGGGCGGTATGATCGGCCACACGCAGCCCCGCCGCCTCGCGGCGCGCACGGTCTCTGCGCGCATTGCCCGGGAACTGGGCCCGGACGGTGAAGCGCTGGTGGGTTACGAAGTGCGATTCAGCGACCGGGTCCCGGAAACCACCGCCATCAAACTGATGACCGACGGCATCCTGCTAAACGAAATACGGCGGGATCGCCTGCTGAGGCGTTACGACACGCTGATTATCGACGAGGCCCACGAGCGCAGCCTCAATATCGATTTCCTGCTCGGGTACCTCGCGCGACTGTTGCCCCGGCGACCCGATCTCAAGGTCCTTGTGACGTCCGCCACCATCGACGTGGAGAGTTTTTCGCGGCATTTCGACGGTGCGCCCGTCATCGAGGTGTCCGGCCGCACCTTCCCGGTCGAAACCCGCTATGTCGGCGGTGATGACGGCGAGGGCGATGAGCCCGCGCGCATCGCGGAACTGGTGGCCGAGATCGACGCGGGTCGCCACGGCGAGCGCGGCGACGTGCTCGTGTTTCTCCCCGGCGAACGCGAAATCCGCGAGCTGGCGCAGGTATTGCGCCGGGCCGTGAAGATCGACGTGTTGCCCCTTTATGCGCGCCTCAGCCAGGCGGAGCAGGACCGCGTTTTCGCACCTGGGCGACGCGGCGCCGGTATCCGGGTCGTGCTCGCCACGAACGTCGCGGAGACATCGCTCACCGTGCCGGGCATCCGCTACGTCATCGATCCCGGGCAGGCGCGCGTCAGCCGGTACTCCCATCGCACGCGGCTGCAGCGCCTGCGCGTGGAGGCCATTTCGCGGGCGAGCGCCGACCAGCGGCGGGGGCGCTGCGGCCGGGTCGGCCCCGGCGTATGCCTGCGCCTCTACAGCGAGGCGGACTACGACGGCCGGCCGGAGTTCACCGACCCGGAAATCCTGCGCACCAACCTCGCCTCGGTCATCCTGCGCATGTTGTCGCTGGGCCTGGGGGAGGTGACGGAGTTCCCCTTCATCGAGCCCCCCGACACGCGCCAGGTGCGCGATGGCTATCGCCTGCTGGAAGAACTCGGCGCGGTGGACGGCGACGGGGTGCTCACGAAGGCCGGGCGCCGCATGGCGCGTTTCCCTGTGGACCCGCGCCTCGCGCGCATGGTGCTGGAGGCGGTGCAACAGGGCTGTCTCGAGGAAATCCTTGTAATCGCGAGCGCGCTCAGCATACAGGACCCTCGCGAGCGGCCCGCCGATAAACGCCAGCAGGCGGACCAGTCCCACGCGCGCTTCCGCCACGAGCGTTCCGATTTCATGGCCTGGCTCAACTTGTGGACCTACCACGAGGAGCAGCGCCGGGCACTCAGCAGCAACCAGCTGCGCCGGCTGTGTCGCAGGGAATTCCTGTCCCATGCGCGGATGCGCGAGTGGCGCGATGTCCACACCCAGCTCTGCGTCGCCTGTCGCCAGTTGAAGCTGAAGGTGCGCGGCGAACTGCCCGTCGAAGAGAACTACGCGGGCGTGCACAAGGCGCTGTTGTCGGGCCTCCTCGGCAACATCGCCCAGTGGCATGAGGGCAGGGAGTACCGCGGTGCGCGGGAGCGCAGCATGCAGATTTTCCCGGGTTCCGCGCAGGCGCGCAGCAAACCCCGGTGGCTGGTCGCCGCGGAGATTGTCGAGACGTCCCGCGTCTTCGCCCGCGAGGTGGGCGCCATTGAACCGCGCTGGGTGATAGAGCTCGACCCACCGCAGCTCAAGCGCCACTACCACTCACCGCGGTGGCAGGCGCGCAGCGGTCGCGCGGTGGCCTATGAGCGGGTAGCACTCTACGGACTCACCCTGGCGGACAAGCGGCTGGTGCACTACGGCCCAGTGGCGCCCGTGGAGAGTCGCGAGCTGCTGATCCGGGAGGGCCTGGTCGCGGGAAACTTTCACCGCTACCCGGCATTTCTAAAGCACAACCGGCGACTCGCCCGGGAGGTGGCCGACCTGGAGTCCCGCGCCCGCCGCCGGGATCTGTTGGTCGCGGACGAGGTTCTGTTCGGTTTTTACGACGACCTGCTGCCGGAGCGCGTCTTTACGGCCGCGCACCTGCGCTCGTGGCTGCAGGAGAACCCGGCGGCGGAGCAGGGCCTGTACATGCCCCGGGATCTCCTGCACGCCCGGGATCCGGGGCACGACCTCGGCGAACAGTTCCCGGAGGAACTGGTGTGCGGTGACCTGCGCTTCCGCCTGAGCTACGAGTTCGACCCCGGGGGGCTGACCGACGGGGTGTCCGTGACCGTGCCGCTGGGGCTGCTCAACCGCGCGCCGCGGCGCCGTTTTGACTGGCTGGTGCCCGGGTTGTTACGCGAGAAATGCATTGCACTGGTTCGCGGCCTGCCGAAGGAGAAACGCAAGCGCCTGGTGCCGGCCCCGGACGTCGTCGATCGTGCGCTGGCTGAACTCGCACCGGCGGACGTGGACCTGTACGCGGCTCTCGCGACGCGCATGTCGCAACTGGGTGGCGTCGAGGTGTCCCGGGATGACTGGGACCGGGGCCGGCTCGATGACTTCTACCGCATGAATATTCGCGTGGTGGACGCCGGGGGCGGATTGCTGGGCCAGGGCCGGGACCTGGATGCGCTGCTGGAACAGTTTCGCGAGGATGTGCGCCGCACCATCGGCCAGGCACAGAACGACGCGCCGGAACGGGTCGGCATTACCCGGTGGGATTTCGGCGAGCTGCCCCTGCGGCGCCGCTTTCGCCAGGCGGGTGTGGAGATCGAGACCTGGCCCGCGCTTGAGGACAGGGGCGACAGTGTCGCCATCACCCAGTGCGATTATCCCGGGGAGGCGAAGCTGAGCCATCGCCTCGGCGTGCTGCGGCTGGCGCAGCTCGCCCGCGCACAGCAACTGCGGGAAATACGTCGGGAGGCGCTGCGCGGCAACTCCGCCAGCCTGGTACTGGCGGCGGCGGGCCGGGAGCGGGATGCCCTCGTGGAGGATATGGCCGCTGCCGCGTTTGTACAGGCGCTCGGCCTGGATGGAGAGCTTCCCAGGGACGAGGGGGCATTTCGCTCGGTGCTGGCGGCGGGTAGTGCGGAACTGGTGCCGCGCGCCAGGGAGATCGAGTCGGCGCTGTGCGCCGCCCTCGAGGCACTCGGCGCCACCCGCTCGCTGCTCGCCGCACTGCCCGCCGGGGAGTTCGGCGACGCCCGGCGGGACATCGACACCCAGCTCGCCGAACTGCTGCAGCCGGGATTCCAGCGCGACACCCCCGCTGATTGGCTGTCGCAGTACCCCCGCTATATGAAGGCCCTGCGGACCCGGGTGGAGCGGCTGCGGGGGCAGTACCCGAAGGACCAGAAGCACACGGCCATGCTGGAGGGCCTGACGGCACCCCTGCAGGAGGCCCTGGCCTCCCGGCCCGGGCTGCTCCTGCTCTGTGCAGAGGCGATGACCTACCGCTGGATGCTCGAGGAGTTCCGCGTATCGCTGTTTGCACAAAACCTGGGCACGAAACGGGCGGTCTCGGCAAAGCGGCTCGCACAGCAATGGGGCGCGGTGGAGCAGTGGCTGCAGGATAACCCCAGGTGATGCGGGGACATGGCCGCTAAAAAAATTCTCGGCGCCGGGGGCAAGTTGTGAAACTAATGGTTTGATGCTATGTCATACATACCACGAATGCCGGCTCGGTGGTGTCCCGCCAGGCGCGCTTCGGGTTTTACTATCACAACACTGACTACAGACAGGGAAACTATCATGGCAAATTTCAAGAAACCTCTCGCGGCGGCGCTGGGCGCGGCATTCCTGGCCTCCTCCGTGGTGCCAATGGCGTCCGCGGAAGTGAATCCCTTCTCCGCCCAGCAACTGAGCGGCGGTTACGACCTGCCGAATTACGCCGGTCACAAGGAAGGCGGCTGCGGCGAAGGCAAGTGCGGCGGCGAGAAAGGCGACGGTGAAGGCTCCTGCGGCCACGAGAAGGGCGAAGGCGAAGGCAAGTGCGGCGAAGGGAAGTGCGGCGAAGGCAAGTCCGAGGAAGAGGGCAAGTGCGGCGAAGGCAAGTGCGGCGGCGACGGTGCCGAGGGCGAAGCCAAGTCCGAAGGTGAAGGCAAGTGCGGCGAGGGTAAGTGCGGCGGATAGTAATGCCTGAAGCCATCCGAGAACTCCAGGGAGCGGGACTCGGTCTGAGGCGGGCCCTTATGGGCCCGCTTTTGGATATGGACCAGGGAGAGGTCGATTTCATGGAGGCGGCGCCGGAGAACTGGATCGGCGTCGGCGGCCGCTTTGACAGGCAGTTCCGCGAACTCGCGGAGCGGTATCCCCTGGCCCTGCACGGGCTGTCCCTCGATATCGGCGGCCCCGACCCGCTGGACACCGCGCTCGTGCGAGCGGTTCGCGAGTTGATGGACAGTGCCCGGGTGCCCGTTTACAGCGAGCACCTGACCTACTGCGCGGCGGAGGGGCATCTCTACGACCTGTTGCCCATCCCGTTTACGGAGGAGGCGGTGCACTACGTCGCAGGGCGCGTGCGCCAGGTACAGGACATAATCGGCCGGCCCATTGCCCTGGAGAACGCCTCCTACTACGCGCAGGCGCACACCGACCTCAGCGAGGCAGAGTTCATTGGCGCGGTGTTGGCGGAGAGCGGTTGCGACCTGCTGCTGGACGTCAACAATATCTACGTGAACAGCATCAATCACCGCTACGATCCCATCGAATTTCTCGACGCGCTGCCCCTGGATCGGGCGCGTTACATTCATATTGCGGGGCATTACGACGAGGCGGAAGACCTGAAGGTGGACACCCACGGCGCCGATGTCATCGACCCCGTATGGCGACTGCTGGAGGAGGCTTACCAGAGGCTCGGCCCGCTGCCGACCCTGCTTGAGCGGGATTTCAACCTGCCGCCGCTGTCCAGCCTGCTGACGGAGGTGGGGCGCATTCGCGCGCTGCAGGCGGGCTGCCCCCTGGAGACCCTCGAGGCGGTGGGCTGATCGATGAGCGATAGCGCGGCGAGAGACGGCTCTCTGCGAGAGACCCAGCTGGCCATGGCGAGCTACCTGCGCAACCCGCTGGAGGTGCCGCCCCCGGAAGGCATCGAGCCCCGCCGGTTGAAGATCTACGAGGACCTTGTCTACAACAATATCGAGAGCTTCATCAGCAGCGGGTTCCCGGTGCTGCACAGCCTGTACGAGGCCCCCGAGTGGGAGGCCCTGGTGCGGGCATTCATGCAGCAGCACCGCTGCCACTCGCCGTATTTCCTGGAGATCAGCCAGGAGTTCCTGCAGTTCCTGATGGAGGATTTCCAGGCGCGGGATTGCGACCCGCCCTTCATGACTGAGCTGGCACACTACGAGTGGGTGGAACTCGCCCTGGACGTCTCCCGGGAGACCCTGCCGGAACCGTCGCAGGTCCGCGAGCTGGCCGCCGCCGTGCCCAGGCTGTCACCCCTGGCCTGGTCCCTGGCGTACCGTTATCCCGTGCACCGCATCGGGCCGGGTTTTCGGCCGGAGGATGCCGCCGAGTCCACCTACCTGGTGGTGTATCGCGACCGGCAGGACAAGGTGCGCTTCCTGGAGACGAACGCGGCCACCGCCCGCCTGCTGGAACTGGTGCGCGACAACCATGCAGCCACGGCAGCCGAGCTGCTGGCGCAACTGGCCGGGGAGCTCGGCATGGAGCAGGGCGCCGTCCAGGCCTTTGGCCTGGAGCAGTTGCAGGGCTTTGTGGACGATTCTGTGGTCCTGTTCACAGAAGCACCGGCAGGGGACTGACGCCCGGTTGCCCGGCGTCCGGACCCGGCGTACCATTTCCCCTCCCGAGTTGCCGCCGGCATCGCCCATGGCTTTTCCCCGCTATCTCGTCCTCCTGACCCTGGTCCTCTTCGCCCCCGTTACCCTGGGGCAGGATATCGAGCCGCCCAAGGACCCGTGGGAGCCCATGAATCGCAAGATCTTCGCCTTCAACGAGGGGCTGGACGGCTATGTCCTGCGCCCGGTCGCCAGGGGATACCGCTACGTCACGCCGGACCCGGTAGAAAACGGGGTGAGCAATTTCATCAGCAACATCTATGAGTTCAACACCATCTTCAATTCCATCCTGCAGGGGAGGGTGGAGGACACCATTCACAGCCTGGGCCGCTTTATCCTGAATACCACGATCGGCCTGGGCGGGTTCCTCGACGTGGCCACGCCGATGGGCGTCGATCACCGCCCCGCGGACTTCGGCCAGACCCTGGCGGTCTGGGGGGTCGATTCAGGCCCCTTCCTCATGGTGCCCGTGGCCGGGCCGCGCACGCTGCGCAGCGGCACCGGACTGCTGGTCGACAGCTATACGAACCTGCCCTCCCTCTCCGGGGAGACCGCCATCAACTGGTCGTTCCTGGCGGTGGAGGCCATCGACGTGCGCGCCCAGCTGCTCAAGGCGGACCAGCTGATCTCCGGCGATCGCTACATATTCCTGCGCGAGGCCTACCTCCAGCAGCGGGAGTTCTTCCTCAATGACGGCGTGATCGACGACAGTTTTTCTGACTTCGAGGAAGGGGAAGGCTTCGAGGATTTCTGATGAGACAGCCCACCCGGTCCCGCCCCGGGCGGCGCCCGGGAAAAAGTGTTAAATCCTGCCCAAAGTATGGCTGAGCATGTTGCCTGAGCCCCGTGATGGGCGTACTGTCGCGCCCTGTCCACCCGCAAAACCTGCCGTGATGGCCTCTAACGGAAACCTGCTAATCGTCGATGACCAGCCCGAGCGCGCCGGGGAGATGGCGGAATTCCTGGTGTCCGCGGGTTTTGACGTCAACGTGGTCACGGATGTGGCCAATTCCAGCTATTCCCTGGGCGCCAGCAGCGACCTCGACGTGATCCTCTGCGAACTGGACCTGCAGGGCGTCTCCTGGGGGGAGGCGCGGCGCACCCTGCGGGAAATGGACGTGCAGGTGCCCGCCATCATGTTCAGCGATGTCGCCGACGTGGAGCACATGAAGATCGCCCTGCGCCTGGGTGCCCACGATTGTTTTGTGCGGCCCGTGACCGACCGGGAAGCCCTGGTGCGTTCGATCGGCCGCTGCGTGCGGGAGCGGCAGTTGCGGCGCGACCTGCGCGAGAGCCGCCAGCGCCTGGAGGCCACCAACGCAGAGCTCAAAGGCACCGTCAAGCTGCTGGAACAGGACCAGCAAGCCGGGCGCCAGGTGCAACTGCGCATGCTGCCCGCCACCCCCCTGGTCCTGGACGACTACGTGTTCAGCCACACGGTGATCCCCTCGCTTTACCTCAGCGGGGACTTCACGGACTATTTCACCGTGGGGGACCGCCACGTCACGTTCTTCATGGCTGACGTGTCCGGCCACGGCAGTTCGTCCGCCTTCGCCACGGTGCTGCTGAAAAACCTCTTCGCGCGCAAGCGTTCCGACCTGCTGCGGCGGGACGACCACACCATCATGAGCCCCGTCGAGATGCTCAGGCGCGCCAACATGGAACTGATGGACCTGGAGGTGGGCAAATTCGCGACGATGGTCGTCGGCCTGCTAGACGTGGTCGACAACACGCTGCGCTACAGCGTCGCCGGTCACCTGCCACTGCCGGTGCTGGTGTCCGACGAGGGCGCCCGCTACCTGCAGGGCGAAGGCTCGGCAGTGGGAATCGTGGAGGAGGCCGAATACACCGAGCACGCCGTCGCACTGCCCGACAGTTTCATGCTGGCGCTGTTTTCCGACGGTATTCTCGAGATTCTGCCGCCGAAGAACCTCATAGAAAAAGAACGGTACTTCCTGGACGTCTTCGAGCAGAGCGCCGACTCGCCGGACGAGCTGGTGACGCGGTTGGGACTGGACCGCGTCGACACGGCTCCCGACGATATTGCCGCGCTGTTCCTCAGCAAGCGGGCCTGACGTGCAGGAGGGCCGGATACTCGCTGCCTGCCACGACGGAGCCTATGTCATCCGCCTGGTCGGTGATGTCCGCCTGACCCTGTGCACCACGATCGACGAGTACTTCCAGAAGATGTACGACAACCCGGCGTTCACCAGCGTCTGGGTGGACCTCTGCGACGCCGAGGGTATCGACAGCACCACGCTGGGACAGCTCGCCAAGCTGGCACTCAAGGTGAAGGAAAAGTTCGGTTTCTCGCCGGCGATCTATTCCTGCGACCCCGGCATCATCCGCCTGTTGCGAAGCATGGGTTTCCACCGCCTGTTCGACCTCCACGAGGAGGCCTGCAGCAACCCCGCGGATATCACCGAGATCCCCGCCGTGGGCGGCTCGGAGGAGGCGGTGAAGCAGAAGGTGGTCGACGCGCACCGTGTATTGATGGGGCTCTCCGAAGAAAACCGCGAGCGCTTCCAGGACCTGATGACGGCCCTGGAGCACGGCTGATCAGTCGCCGGCGGCGAGCTTGCTGCGAATATAGTCCGCGTGGGGCACGTAGGTCAGCTCCGCGACCTGCCTGATGAGGTGCTCCTCGTACTTGTCCACGTTGCCGTCGGCGTAGGCGACCTTCCACATGGCGTCGATCAGCTGTAGTTTCTGCCCGGCACTGTAGTGGTCATTGATCACACGGGTGAATTCGTAGAGGGAGGTGGACTCGTCCACCCGCTCCTCCGCGGCCTCCACCAGCGAGTGCACCTCCCCGGCATCCAGTTCCAGCGTCTCGGTCAGCAACCGCTCCAGGGTGGCGCGCTCCTCGACATCCTCTGTGAAATCGGCGCGCGCCGTTTCCAGCAGCATGGCTGCTGCCACCATGTTCATGCGGTGGCGGCGGTCGTCCTCTGTCTCCCGGCCCTGGACTTCAAACAGTGCTTTCAGTGCGCCGATCATGCCGTCGCTGCTCCACTTCGTGTAGTGTTGCCGCCGGTGCTGCCGACCTGCCGCAGGGCCTCCACCAGTACACCCGCGTCGGCACCCTCCCGCCAGGCGTTCTCACTGAGGTGCCGGCGGAAGCGGCGGGCCCCCGGCACGCCCTGGTAGAGGCCGAGGAGGTGGCGTGTGATGTGATTCAGCTTGCCGCCGCGCGCCAGTTGCTCTTCCACGTAGGGTAGCAGTCTCTCGATCACCACGTCGCGGCTCCCTGCCGGATTCGGCGCGCCGAACAGGCGTCGGTCGACATCGGCCAGTACCCAGGGATTCTGGTAGGCCTCTCGCCCGAGCATGACGCCATCCACGTGCTCAAGGTGTTCCTCGCAGGCCCCGAGGCACTCGATACCGCCGTTGATGACGATTGTCAGGTCCGTGAAGTCCTGCTTCAAACGGTACACCCAGGGGTAGTTGAGCGGGGGTATCTCGCGGTTTTCCTTTGGCGACAGGCCCTGCAGCCACGCCTTGCGGGCGTGGACGATGAACACCTCGCAGCCGGCCTCGGCGACCGGCGCCACGAACCCCGCGAGTTCCTCGTAGTGCTCCATCGTGTCGATGCCGATGCGGTGCTTGACGGTAACCGGCAGGTCGCAGGCATCGCGCATGGCGGCGACACAGTCGGCGACGAGTTGCGGCTGCGCCATGAGACAGGCGCCGAACATGCCCGACTGGACCCGGTCGGAGGGGCAGCCGCAGTTCAGGTTGACCTCGTCGTAGCCCCAGTTCTGGGCCCAGCGCGCGCAGCGCGCCAGCTCGGCCGGGTCGGAGCCCCCCAGTTGCAGGGCCACCGGGTGCTCGGCGGCGTCGAAGTGCAGGAAGCGCTCGCGGTCGCCGTGAATCAGTGCGCCGGTGGTGACCATTTCGGTGTAGAGGCGCGCCTGGCGCGTCAGCAGCCGCCAGAAGTAGCGGCAGTGATGGTCGGACCAGTCCATCATGGGTGCGATGCAGAAGCGGTGGCCGGGGATTCCGCTACCAGGGTCTGGTTCGTTCACTGGCGTCAGCGGTCCGGCTGGATGCGCGACCACTCAAAGGGCATCTTGAGGTGGCCCCAGTAGGAGTTGTTCACCCGCGTGCCGTCCGGCAGGCCCAGGCCCTGTTCGTGCAGGCGCGGCATGTCGGCGGGAAGTATGCGCGTGCCGAACAGCACGTCCCAGATGATGAGTATGTCGCCGTAGTTGCGGTTCGACTCCGCGGGCAGTTTCGAGTGGTGCCAGCGGTGGATCTCGGGTGTCGCGAACACCCAGCTCAAGGGGCCGGTGTTCATGTGGAAGTTGCTGTGCTGCATCATGCTGTTCGCGCCCGCCAGGATGCTGTACAGCGCCAGGATGTCCGCGGGGGTGCCGATCAGCCACAGGGCGCTGAGCCGCAGCCCATAGGTGATAAAGGACTGCACGGGGTGTTTGCGCAGTCCGATCATGCAGTAGTAGTTTCTGGAGCAGTGGTGTACGGCGTGCAGCGGCCAGAGGAATGATACAGAGTGCAGTGTGCGGTGCACCCAGTAGGACACGAACTCCACCACCAGCAATGCAAGCGCCAGTTGCAGCAGCACGGGTGCATCGTGTGGCCACAGGGAGTAACCCAGCGCACCGTCGAGTTGCTGCGCCAGCCCCACGATCAGCGTGTAGAAAGCGAGGCGGAACAGCTCGGTGGGAATGGTATTGCTGATCGCCGCGTGCAGCAGGTCGCTGCGCAGCTCCTGGTTATCGTAATGCCAGTCGGGGTACTGGGGGTAGCGCAGCTCGAGGATGAAGCACAGCGCGATAAAGAAAAGGCCGATACAGGATACCGCGATCATGGGGGACACGCCCGCCTGCAGCAGGGTGATCCCCGCGGTTAGGGCCGCGACGAGTGACAGGGGGTAGAAGGCGTAGGTTAAGAATTCGCGCATCACCGGCCTCAATGTCCCCGCG
>Ga0126341_1000071_pt1 | contig 20750 bp, 23 predicted proteins | sample OrbTmetagenome_FD_97057 | JGI IMG/M metagenome (GOLD analysis project Ga0126341, IMG submission 97057) | Coral microbial communities from Florida Keys, Florida, USA - Orbicella T D metagenome | ecosystem: Host-associated > Invertebrates > Cnidaria > Coral | place: Florida Keys, Florida, USA... | reverse complement strand
GGCTGCACAACAAGGACAACCTCATGGAGGAGTTGAAGAAGGTGGTTCGGGTGATGGGCAAGCTGGATCCCGGCGCGCCCCACGAGGTCATGCTGGTGCTGGACGCCGGCACCGGTCAGAACGCCCTGGCCCAGGCGGAGAACTTCCAGCAGTGGGTGGGGGTGACGGGGATCACCCTGACCAAGCTGGACGGCACCGCGAAGGGCGGTGTGATCTTCGCCATTGCACGCAAGCTCGGCCTGCCCATTCGCTTCATCGGCGTGGGTGAGTCGGCGGCCGACCTGAGGCCGTTTCACGCCGGGCAGTTTATCGAAGCCCTGTTCGCGGGGAGCGACACCGCTGCATGATCTCGTTTGAGCGGGTCGGCAAGCGCTACGGCGAGGGCCACGACGCCCTGCGCGACGTCAGTGTGGAGATCGAGCGCGACGAACTGGTGTTCCTGACCGGGCATTCCGGCGCCGGCAAGAGCACGCTGTTGCGGCTGATCATGCTGATGGACCGGCCCACCCGGGGCCGTGTGACCGTGGATGGCCGCGATCTCGACAGCGTCCCGCGGCGCGCCATTCCCCGCCACCGCCGCGACATCGGCGTCGTGTTCCAGAATCACCAGCTGCTGTACGACCGCCCGGTGTACGACAACGTCGCCCTGCCGCTGGTCATAGCCGGTTACGACCACCGGGAGATCGGCCGCCGGGTGCGCGCCGCACTGGACAAGGTGGGCCTGCTGGAGCGCGAGCGCGCCATGCCCGTGACACTGTCCGGCGGCGAACAGCAGCGGGTCGGCATTGCGCGCGCCGTGGTGGGTCGCCCGAAAATCCTGCTGGCGGACGAGCCCACGGGCAACCTCGACCCGGCGCTGTCCGCGGAGATCATGCAGTTGTTCGAAGCCTTCAACCAGGTCGGGGTCACGGTGCTCATCGCCAGCCACGACCTGGTGCTGATCTCGCGCCTGCACCACCGGATTCTCACGCTGAAGGAAGGGCGCCTGGTCAGCGGGAGCGCGGCGCCGTGATGGGGCGCGGGGAGCGGGCGACTCGGCGCGAGGGCGCGAGTCTCAGCCGCGCCCAGTGGCGTGACCGTGTCCGCGCGTGGCTGCACCACCACCGGCTCTCCGCTGCCGACAGCCTGCTCAAGGTTCTCGAGCGGCCGGGCGCCAGCCTCCTGACCTGGCTGGTGATCGGCATCGCCCTGGCCCTCCCGGTGGGATTCGACATCGCGCTGGACAATATCGATCGGCTGGGCGCGGGCTGGCAGAGTCCCGCCCAGGTGTCGCTTTTCCTAGGGGAGGACACACCGCGGGAGCACGCGGTCGAACTGGCGGCGGAACTGGACGCGCGCGGGGAGGTCGCGACCGCAACGTTCATGGCCCGCGAGGAAGCACTGGCGGAGTTCAGGACTCTGTCAGGTTTTGCCGACGTCCTGGACAGCCTGCCCGACAACCCGCTGCCCCATGTCATCCTGGTGACCCCGGACCGGGCCCTCGACGAGGGCGCCGTGGCGGCACTGCGCGATGAACTGGCGGATGTGACGGGTGTCGCCGAGGCGGTGCTGGACACCCAGTGGCTGGCGCGGATGCAGGGCATCATGGCCGTCGGCCGCAGCCTGGTGCTCGCGGTCGGCGCGGTGCTGGTGCTGGGGGTGATACTGGTGCTGGGCAACACGATCCGCCTGGCCATCGAGAACCGTCGCGAGGAGATCGTGGTGGTCAAGCTGGTCGGCGGCAGCAACGCCTTCGTGCGCCGGCCCTTCCTCTATACGGGGCTCTGGTACGGCGTGGGCGGCGGCCTGTTCGCCGGCCTGCTGGTCAGCGCCGCCCTGGCCTGGCTGGAGGCCCCGGTGGCCGCACTGGCCGCGCTCTACGACAGCGCCTTCACCCTCGCCGGCCCCGGCGTCATGGGGGTGCTCAACCTGGTGGTCCTGGGCGGCCTGCTGGGCCTGGCGGGCGCCTGGCTGGCGGTGACCCGACACCTCTCCGGGATCGAGCCACGCTAGAGCATATTTGCCCCTAAGTGGTTGAATTACAATAATTTAATAAACGCACTCTTGAATTGGGGGGAACTTATCCACAGTTAGCACTCTAAGGGAATGAGTGCTAAAATTGCGTCCCAATGACACGGAGGATTGCCGCAATGAGCAAGAGTCTGCAACCGCTTGACCAGATGGCCCCCGGGGCCAACCTGCCCGCCTATATCCAGGCGGTGAGCGCCATTCCCGTGCTCAGTGCCGAGCGCGAGCGGGAACTGGCCCGGGACTTGTTCTACAACGACAACCTCGACGCCGCCCGGGAACTGGTCATGTCCCACCTGCGCTTCGTCGTGCATATCGCGCGCAGCTATTCAGGCTACGGCCTGGCCGAGGCCGACCTCATCCAGGAGGGCAACGTCGGCCTGATGAAGGCGGTGAAGCGTTTCGACCCTGAGAAAGGCGTGCGCCTGGTATCGTTCGCCGTGCACTGGATCAAGGCCGAGATGCACGAGTTTATCCTGCGCAACTGGCGCATCGTCAAGGTGGCGACCACCAAGGCCCAGCGCAAGCTGTTCTTCAACCTGCGCAGCGCAAAGAAATCCCTCGCCTGGCTGACTCGCGACGAGGCACAGGCCGTGGCCGACGACCTCGGGGTCAACGTGGAGGAGGTGCAGCGCATGGAGGGCCGGCTGAGCTCCCGCGACGTGGCCTACGAACAGCCCGTCGACGCGGACGAAGACTCCGCCTGGCAGGCCCCCCAGTTCTACCTGGAGGACCGCGGCAGCGACCCTGCAGCCCTGGTCGAGTCCAGCGACTGGCAACAGAGCAGCGAGAACGCGCTGCACGGCGCACTGGCCGACCTCGACGAGCGCAGTCGCGACATCCTCGCCCGCCGCTGGCTGGCGGAGGAGAAGTCCACGCTGCAGGAGCTGGCGGACGAGTACGGTGTCTCCGCGGAGCGCATCCGGCAGCTCGAGCAGGGTGCCATCAAGAAGCTGCGCACCGCGCTGGCTTAATCCGTAACCATCGAAAAAGGGGTCAGACCTGAGGTCTGACCCCTTTTTTTGGCCGCTTTTTTTACTACACTGCCCCCATGGCGAAACTCTTCATCACCCTGGCGTCACTCAGCGGCATGCTCGCGGTCGCCTTCGGCGCCTTCGGTGCACACGCCCTCCGGGACCGTCTCGACGACTACGCCCTCGGCGTTTTCGAGACGGCGGTGCAATACCACTTCTACCACAGTCTCGCGCTGCTGGCGGTGGGGGTGATCGCACTGCAACAGCCGCAGGCGGCACTGCTGCGCTCCAGCGGCTGGCTGTTCCTGCTCGGTATTGTCGTTTTTTCCGGCAGTCTCTACCTGCTCAGCATGACGGGGATGCGCTGGCTGGGCGCGGTGACACCCCTGGGGGGCCTGTCCTTCATCGCGGGCTGGGCCTGCCTCGCCGCGGCCGGCTGGAAGCTCGTTTCCTGACGATTACCTGTGACCGCTAGCGACAGGCGCCGTCCCATTCGCAGTTACGTCCTGCGCGCCGGACGCATGACCGATGGCCAGCGCCGCGCCTTCGAGGAAGGCTGGTCGCGCTTCGGGCTCGAGCACGGCGACGGCGCACCGGACTTCGCCCGTGTCTTCGGGCGCGAGGCGCCACTGACCCTGGAGATCGGTTTCGGCATGGGGCAGTCCCTGCTCGCCATGGCCGCCAACGACCCGGAGCGCGACTTCATCGGCGTGGAGGTGCACCGTCCGGGCGTCGGCAAGCTCCTGCACGGCACGCGCGAGCAGGGCGTGGACAACATCCGCGTGTACTGTCACGACGCCGTCGAGGTTCTGCGCGACTGTATCGCCGACGGCGCCCTGGACACGGTGCAGATCTACTTCCCCGACCCCTGGCACAAGAAGCGCCACCACAAGCGCCGCCTGATCCAGCCGCCCTTCGTCGAGCTGCTGGCGGACAAGCTGCGCGCCGGCGGCACCCTCCATCTCGCCACCGACTGGGAGAACTACGCGGAGCAGATGCTCGAGGTGCTCAGCGCGTCGCCGCGGTTGCGCAACACCTGCGACGCGGGCGGCTTCGCACCGCGGCCCGACCACCGCCCACTCACCAAGTTCGAGCGGCGCGGCGAGCGCCTGGGGCACGGGGTGTGGGACCTGGTGTTTGAGCGGGTGTGAGACTGTTGCTGTTCAAAAACCTAACTGTTCCCACTGCGCGCCCGCAACTTCCTCACCGGGGACCGCAAAAGCGCCATCCATGGCAGCTCGCGCTCGGCCATCCATGGCCTCGCACGCCCCCGGTGTGAAAGTTCCGACCCCGCAGTGAGTTCGGCTTGCCAACTACTCCGCCATAAACTCCGCCACGACGCTGTCAAGGAACCGCCGCCCCAGCGCGGTTGTGCGCACCCGCTCGCCGTCCGCCTCGAGCAGGCCGCGCTCGCAGAGGGAGTCGACGGTGGGTTGAACGGCGGCGTAGTCGAGACCGGTGCGCCGGGTGAACAGTGAGAGCGCAAAGCCCTCGTTCAGGCGCAGCGCGTTCAGCATGAACTCCCCGGGCAGTTCCGCCGTGCCGACATCGCGGCGGTTCGCGGTCTTGTCCTGTGCCTTCATGTAGTCGGCCGGCAGGCGTGTTTTCGCGTAGCGGGTCACCCGACCGCTGCCGTCGGTGATCTTGCCGTGGGCGCCGGCGCCGATACCCAGGTAGTCGCCGAAGCGCCAGTAGTTGAGGTTGTGGCGGCACTGCGCGCCGCCGCGGCTGTAGGCCGAGACCTCGTACTGGGTGAATCCGGCCCCCTGCAACAGCGACTCGCCGTGTGCCTGTATGTCGGCGAGTTCGTCTTCCGCGGGCAGGGGGGGCGGCCGCTTGTGGAACACGGTATTGGGCTCGATGGTGAGCTGGTACCAGGAGAGGTGCGCCGCGCCGCAGTCGAGCGCCTCGCGCAGGTCGCTCGCCGCGGCCAGTGCGGACTGCCCGGGCAGGCCGTGCATGAGGTCCAGGTTGACGCTGTCGAAGCCCGCATCCAGCGCACACTGCACGGCGGCGAAGGCCTGTGCCCTGTCGTGCACGCGGCCCAGCGCGTCGAGGCAGGCGTCGTCGAAACTCTGAATGCCGATGGAGAGCCGGTTGACCCCGGCCTCCGTGAAGCCGGCGAACTTCTCCGCCTCCGCACTGCCGGGATTGGCCTCGAGCGTTATCTCGACGTCGTCGTCAAAAGGTACGCACGTGCGCAGGCCGCACAACAACTCATCGATAGCCGCGGCGGAAAACAGGCTGGGCGTGCCGCCGCCGATGAACACGGTCCCGATGCTGCGGCCGTCCGCCAGCGCGGTGTCCGCTTCCAGGTCGCGCAGCAACGCCGCCACGTACTCCCGCTCCGGGATGTCCGCCGCCTCGTGGGAATTGAAGTCGCAGTAGGGGCACTTGCGCTCGCACCAGGGCAGGTGCACGTAGAGCCCGAGGGGAGGGGGCATCAGCGGCGCCCGTGAAGGGCCTCGTACAGCAGCGCGCTGGCCCTGGCGCGGTGGCTGATGCGGTTCTTGATCTCCGGGGGCAGCTCCGCCGAGCTGCAGCCCTGGTCGGGCACGTAAAACAATGGGTCGTAACCGAAGCCCTGGTCGCCGCGGGCCTCGAGGAGGATGCGCCCCTCCCAGCTCGCCTGGCAGACCAGCGGTGTGGGGTCCAGTGCGTGGCGCAGGTACACGAGTACGCACTGGAAACGCGCGCCGCGCTGCTTCTCGGGCACTCCCTCGAGCGCGCGCAGGAGCTTCGCGTTGTTCGCCGCGTCCCCCTCGCCGGAGTAGCGCGCGGAGCGGATACCCGGCGCGCCGTCGAGGTGGTCGACCTCGAGCCCGGAGTCGTCCGCGAGGGCAGGCAGTCCCGTGTGCTGCGCTGCCGCCCGCGCCTTGATGATGGCGTTTTCGACGAAGCTGAGTCCGGTCTCCTCGACCTCGGGTACGCCGTACTCCCCCTGTGGCCGCACGTCCATCTGCAGGGGTTCCAGCAGGCGGGCGAACTCGCGCAGCTTGCCCGCGTTACCGCTGGCGAGCACCACGGTAGATTGTGTATCCGCGGCGGCCATCAGTGCACGTGCAGCTGGTGCTTGAACTTGTAGCTGTAGGATTGCTGCGACCCCTCCGGCACGAATTCCACCTCGAAGAAGCGCCACTCCTCATTGATGAACTTGAACTCGGCGATGTAGTAGATCGCCCCGCCCTCGCGCAGCTCGCGGAATTCGAGATCCTGGTTCTGGATCAGGTCCCAGGTGCGGCCCGACAGCGCCATGGACCGCGCAGCCGTGCCTTCCTCCACGTGCTCGCGCAGAGCCAGGTTGACGAACGCGCGTTTCTTGCCGCGGGTGATGCCGTAGGTCGCGGCGATCTCCGGGTCGATGAACGTGGTATTCACTACGCTGTAATGCAGTTCGAAGGGCCCGAAGCGCTCCGACTGCTGCGCGCCCGCAGGCAGCGCGCACAGGGCCAGGAGCAGGAAGAGGGCGCGGGATGCGATCAATCGGGGCATGTCAGCGGGTGATGTGGTAGATAGCGGTGGTGGCGAACAGGTTGGGCCACTTGTCCGACAGTATCGGCTGGCGGGTGGTATTGCCCACCACGTCCCTGGCGAGTATGCGAATGCCCTTCTCGAGGCACAGGGCCTCGAAGTCACTCACGGTGCAGTAGTGAATGTTCGGCGTGTTGTACCAGGTGTGCGGCATGGTGCTCGAGCGCGGCATGCGGCCGCCGAGCCCCAGGTGCAGGCGACAGCGCCAGTGGCCGAAGTTGGGGAAGGTCACGATACCCTCGCGGCCGATGCGCAGCATCTCCTCCAGCACGCGGTCGGGGTAGTGCACCGCCTGCAGTGCCAGCGCCATGACCACCGTATCGAAACTCTGGTCGGGAAAGTTGGCCAGCCCCTTGTCCATGTCCTGCTCGATGACGTTGATGCCCCGGGCGATGGCCGCGGTGATGTAAGCGTGATCGATCTCCAGGCCCATGCCGCGCACCTGGCGGTGGTCGCGCAGGAACTCGAGAAACTCGCCGTCGCCGCAACCCAGGTCGAGAACCCGCGAGCCAGGTGCGATCCAGCGTTGTATGTGCGTCAGGTCGAGGCGCATCAGTCGTCGCCCCCCACGCGCCGCATATAGGCGTTGAAGACGTCGAGGTAGCGGGGGATGGGCAGCAGGAAGGCGTCGTGGCCCTCGTCTGCCTCGATCTCCACGTAGCTGACAGGCCGGTCTGCGGCGATCAACGCCTCGACGATCTCGCGGGAGCGTTCGGGTGCGAAGCGCCAGTCGGTGGAGAAGGATATCACCATGAAACTGCACTTTGCCTGCTGGAACGCCTGCACCGGGTCGTTGTTGTATTCGAGGGCGAGATCGAAGTAGTCCAGCGCCCGCGTCATCAGGATATAAGTGTTGGCGTCGAAGTTGCCGGAGAACTGGCTGCCCTGGTAGCGCAGGTAGCTCTGCACCTGGAACTCCGCGTTGGCCTCGCTGCCGCGGCCGAGGCTGCCCGAGCGCAGGTCGCGGCCGAACTTGGCGGCCATCGCGTCGTCCGACAGGTAGGTGATATGGCCGATCATGCGCGCCAGGGAGAGGCCCCTGGCGGGCACCGCGCCGGTCTCCTGGTAACTGCCGTCGAGGAAATCCGGGTCAGACAGGATGGCCTGGCGGGCGACCTCGTTGAAGGCGAGATTCTGCGCGCTGAGCTTGAGCGCGGCGGCGATCACAATACAGTGCCGGATCCTGTCCGGGTACTCCACGGACCAGCGCATGGCCTGCATGCCGCCGAGGCTGCCCCCGACCACCGCCGCCCAGCAGTCGATACCCAGGTGATCCGCCAGGCGCGCCTGGCTCTGGACCCAGTCCCGGGTGCGCATCGTCGGGAAGTCGGGCCCCCAGGGCTTGCCCGTGTCGGGGTTGATCGAGCTGGGCCCGGTGGACCCGTGGCAACCCCCCAGGTTGTTCAGGCTGACGACGAAGAAGCGGTCCGTGTCGATCGGCTTGCCCGGGCCGATGCACTCGTTCCACCAGCCGGGTTTGCGATCCTCGGGGGTGTGGTAGCCCGCCGCGTGGTGGTGGCCGCTCAGGGCGTGACACACCAGTACCGCGTTGGACTTCGCGGCATTGAGTTCGCCGTAGGTCTCGTAGACCAGCTCGTAGCTCTTCAGCTGGCGCCCGCAGGCCAGTTGCAGGGGCTGGTCGAAGCGCGCCACCTGGGGGGTGACGATGCCGACCGAACTGTTGTCAGTAGCGGCGCCCACGACTGCGGTCAGAGCCCGATGACCAGCTGTACCGGAAGCCTGACGCCGTCTGCGAGATGGCGCAGTGCGATCAAGACGACGTTGATGAGGACGAACAGCAGGATGGGGGAGAAGTCGATGCCGCCCATGGGGGGCAGGACCTTGCGAAAGGGCGCCATGACCGGCTCGGTAATCTGGTAGACCAGGTGTACCGCCGGGTTCTGGCTGCCGGGCGCGATCCAGCTGATGATGATCATGGCGATCAGGGCAAAGAAGTAGATGTTCACCAGCAACCCGGCCACGCCGAGCACCGACCAGAGCAGCAACAGCCCGACGGGGGGTAATGCAGCACCGAGCAGGAGCACCAGCAGGATGATGCCCAGCAGCTGCAGCACCACGGCCAGCAACAGGGAGGCGAGGTCCAGGCCGGCGTAGCCCGGAATGATCCGGCGCAGCGGCAGCAGTAGCGGGTTGGTGGCCTTCACCAGGAACTGGGAGATCGGGTTGTAGAAGTCCGCGCGCGCCAGCTGCAGCAGGAAACGCAACAGCATGGCCACCAGGTAGAGCGTCAGTGCCGTCTGCAGAAGGTAGACCAGGATTTCCGTCAGGGCCGCCATTATCCCATCTCCTCGGCCATCTGGGCTGCGCGGTCCGCCGCGGCGCGCATCGCCCGGTTTACGATAGCGCGCAGGCCGTCCCGTTCAAAGCTCTCCACGGCGCCCTCGGTGGTGCCCCCGGGGCTGGTGACCCGGCGGCGCAGTTCGGCGAGGTCTACCTCGTTTTCCAGTGCCATGCGCGCCGCGCCCAGGCCCGTCTGCTGGGCGAGGGCCGTCGCCGTCTCCCGCTCGAGCCCCAGCTCCACCGCGGCCTCGATCATGGCCTCCATGAACAGGAAGAAGTAGGCGGGCCCGCTGCCGGACAGGGCGGTGATCGCGTCCAGCTCGGCCTCGCTACCGACCCAGCGCGTTGTACCCACCGCGGCGAGAATATGCTCGGCGTGGTCGCGCTGGGCATCGGAGGTGCCGGCGCTGGCGTAGAGCCCGCTGGCGCCCTCGCGCAACAGGGAGGGGGTGTTCGGCATGCAGCGTACGATTGAAATGTCCTCGCCCAGGCGCGCCCTGAGGGAGGCGACGGTGATCCCCGCGGCGATGGATATCACTACCGCCCCGCTGCCGCGCAGTGTCGCGGCGATGCTGTCCGCCGCCTCCGCCATCACCTGGGGTTTGACCGCGAGGATGACAACGTCGGCACCGTCGACTGCCTCCGCGTTGTCTGCGGAAACGGCCACGGGGGCCACCTCGCGCAGGCGCGCCAGGCTCTCCGGGAAGGGGTCGGCAGCGGCGATCGCCGTCGCCGGGTGGCCGCTCTCCAGCAGGCCGCCGATGATACTGGCGGCCATGTTGCCGGCGCCGATGAATGCGATGTGAGGAGTGTCCAAGAGGCCTTCCGCGGATCGTCACCAGGAAAAAATGGTCGCACAGTATACACGCCGCGAAGGGCCTGTATCACCTGTCCCGCGGGCCGAAGATAGCGGTGCCCACACGCACCAGCGTGGCCCCCTCGGCGATGGCCGCCTCGAGGTCTGCGCTCATTCCCATGGACAGGGTGTCCGCCGGGGGGTCGGCGGGGGGCAGGGCCTCGAACAGCTCGCGCAGCGCGCGGAAGGCCGCCCGCTGTTCACCCGCGTCCTCCGTCGGCGCGGGTATCGCCATCAGGCCGCGCAGGCGCAGCCGGGGCAGGGCCGCCAGCGCACGGGCCAGCTCCGGTATCTCCGCGGGATCGGCGCCGGCCTTGGTCGCCTCGCCGGAGACGTTGACCTGCAAACAAACCTGCAGGGGGGGGAGGTGAGCCGGCCGCTGCTCACTCAGCCTGCGGGCAATCTTCTCCCGGTCGATGCTGTGCACCCAGTCGAAGTGCGAGGCGATCGACCGGGTCTTGTTGGACTGGATCGGGCCGATGAAATGCCACTGCAGCGGCAGGTCTGCCAGGGCCTCCATCTTGGGCAGCGCCTCCTGCAGGTAATTCTCACCAAAATGGGTCAAACCCGCGCCGAAAGCGGCCCGGATATCGGCCTCCGGCCGGGTTTTGCTCACCGCAAGCACAAGTATGTCACTATTGCGAAACTGGCTTTTTTGTGAACAGCACCGTACCCTTTCCTGTAGCTTTGATATATTTTCGAGTAGCGATTGCCGGTCCATGCAGCGAATGGTAGCTGATTCGCAGCACGCCCGGCGAACATAATAAAACGAACTGGAAGTGGCTCGATTCCGGAAGACGATGCCCGGCCAGGGAGTTGCTGGTACCCGTTACCGGCAGGGGGAGGGGACATATGGATATTACTGAGCTGTTGGCCTTCAGTGCCAAGCAGGGCGCGTCCGACCTGCACCTCTCGGCGGGACTCCCGCCGATGATTCGTGTCGACGGCGACATCCGCCGCATCAACCTGCCGCCCATGGAGCACAAGCAGGTTCACGAGCTCATCTACGACATCATGAACGACAAGCAGCGCAAGGACTACGAGGAGTTCCTGGAGACTGACTTCTCCTTCGAGGTCCCGGGGGTCGCGCGCTTTCGTGTCAACGCCTTCAACCAGAATCGCGGCGCCGGCGCCGTCTTCCGGACCATTCCCTCCAAGGTACTGACCATGGAGGACCTGGGAATGGGCCAGGTGTTCCGCGACATCTCCATGATGCCCCGCGGACTGGTCCTGGTGACCGGCCCCACCGGCTCGGGCAAGTCCACCACCCTCGCGGCGATGATGGACTACATCAACGACAACAAGTACGAGCACGTGCTGACGATCGAGGACCCGATCGAATTCGTGCACGAGAGCAAGAAGTGCCTGGTCAACCAGCGCGAGGTGCACCGCGACACCCTCGGCTTCGCCGAGGCGCTGCGCTCCGCCCTGCGGGAAGACCCGGACATCATCCTCGTCGGCGAGATGCGGGACCTGGAAACGATCCGCCTGGCGCTCACCGCGGCGGAAACGGGCCACCTGGTATTCGGCACGCTGCACACGACCTCCGCCGCCAAGACGATCGACCGCGTGATCGACGTATTCCCGGCAGCGGAGAAGTCGATGGTGCGCTCGATGCTGTCGGAGTCGCTGCAGGCGGTGGTATCGCAGACGCTGATGAAGCGCGCGACCGGCGGCCGCGTCGCGGCACACGAGATCATGCGCGGCACGTCCGCGATCCGCAACCTGATCCGGGAGGACAAGGTGGCGCAGATGTACTCCGCCATCCAGACCGGCAGCGCGGTGGGTATGCAGACTATGGACCAGTGCCTGGAAGAACTGGTCGACAAGCGCATCATTACGCGGGAAGTTGCGCGCGAGAAGGCGCGCATGCCGGAGAATTTCTAAAAGAAACCCGGCGCGCAGATAACAAAGGGGGACGTCAGCGTGAAGATGATGGAATTGCTCGACAGGATCGTGAAGGAGGGGGCCTCCGACGGCTTCATTGCGGCGGACGCGCCGCCGAGCATCAAGGTGGACGGCCAGATCTTTCCCGTGACCGACCGCCCCCTGCCGGAGGAAGAAGCCCGCGAGCTGGTCCTGTCCACCATGTCGGACGCGCAGCAGGCGGAGTTCCTCGAAAAGAACGAGTGCAACTACGCGATCAATACCGAAAACCTCGGGCGTTTCCGCGCCAGCGCCTTTGTGCAGCGCGGCCAGTGCGGTCTCGTCGTGCGCCGCATCAACACCGAGATTCCCACCATCGAGCAACTGGGGCTGCCGCCTATCATCAACGAACTGGCGATGACCAAGCGCGGCCTGGTGATCTTCGTCGGCGCGACCGGCACCGGTAAGTCGACCTCGCTCGCGGCGATGGTGGGCTACCGCAACCAGAACAGCCGCGGCCATATCATCAGCATCGAGGACCCGATCGAATACATCCACGACCACGCAGGCTGCATCATCACGCAGCGCGAGGTCGGCATGGACACCGAGTCCTTCGACGTGGCGCTCAAGAACACCCTGCGCCAGGCGCCGGACGTCATCCTCATCGGCGAGGTGCGCTCCGCGGAAACCATGCAGCAGGCCCTGACCTTCGCGGAAACCGGCCACCTGTGCCTGTGCACGCTGCACGCCAACAACGCGAACCAGGCGCTGGACCGCATCCAGAGTTTCTTCCCGGCGGAACTGCACCGCCAGGTGTGGATGGACCTGTCGCTGAACCTGAAGTCCATGGTCGCCCAGCAGCTGATCCCGCGGAAAGACGGCAAGGGGCGCGCGCCGGTGGTCGAGGTGCTGCTCAACTCGCCGCTGGTTGCGGACTACATCCGCAAGGGCGAGGTGCACCTCATCAAGGACCTGATGGCCAAGTCGACCGAGCTGGGTATGCAGACTCTCGACCAGTCACTGATCGCGGCCTACAAGGACGGCATCATCAGCAAGGAAGACGCGGTGCGCTTCGCCGACTCCGCGAACGATGTCCGCCTGCAGATCAAGATGCACGAGCGCGGCAGAGACGGTGGCGACGACAGCTTCGGGCTGGCGATCGACGAGGACGAGGACGAAGGGCAGATCATGGGGCGCTGAGCGCGCCTCAGTCGCCCTCCCGGGCAAACCAGCCACGCAGGATCAGTTCGGCGGCCACGCTGTCCACCGGGTCGCGCCTGAAATCTCCCGAGTGCCCCTCCTCCCGCTGTTGCTGCTTCGCCTCGAAACTCGTGAGGCGCTCGTCTGACATCTCCACCGGCAGCCCCAGCCGGCCGTGTAACTGGCGCGCGAAGCGCCGCGCGCGCTCGCACAATTCGCCAGCGGTGCCGTCCATGTTCAATGGATCACCGACGACCAGGATGTCCGGCTGCCACTCCCCCACGAGCTTTTCCACGGCGTCCCAGTCGGGCACGCCCTCCTTCGCCCGCAGTACGGGCAGCGCCCGCGTGGTGCCAAACTCGACATTGCCCGTCGCCACGCCGATCTGCCGCAGCCCGAAGTCGAACGCCATGACTGAGAGTGTTTTTTCGCTCAATTAGACCAAACCCTGAGTAGAGAAAAACCCGCAAAAAACCGTCGTCGCACTGAAGCTGGCACAGCCGACTCTTTGGCCATGACTAGTTGATACCGCAGAAATAAAACAACTGTTCCAGTGGGCTTTTGACGATACGAAAAACGTCATCGAGGCAGCCGAGACAAGGCGAAAGACTGCGAAAAAGCGGAGTGTACACGATAGTACATGAGCATTTTGAGCAGTCTTTCAACGCCGTATCGGCAACGCAGATAGTTTTTCGCTACGCATGTCCGGCCTGGCCGGAGATCAGGTTCATGTCTATGCCGAGTTGGGCAGCCGCTGCGCCGAGGCGATCGTCCGCCGGCGTGGAGAAGATGATCTCGCTGTCCCCGGGGAGCGTCAGCCACGCGTTCTCCGCGAGCTCCTGCTCCAGCTGCCCGGCGGCCCAGCCCGCGTAGCCGAGGGCGATGAGGTGCTCCTCGGGTCCCTCGTCGTTGGCGATGGCGCGCAGGATGTCACGCGAGGTGGTAAGGGTGATCTCCGGGGTGACCTTGAGGCTCGCCTCCCAGGTCCGCTCGCAGCGGCGGTGCAGGACGAAGCCGTGATCCATCTGCACCGGGCCGCCCGCCATGACGGGCTCGCCGGAAAAATCCCGGCGCGGTGTGATCTGCAGGTGTTCGAAAATCTCGTTGACCGTGAGGTCGAGGGACTGGTTGATGATGATGCCCATGGCCCCGCTCTCGCCGTGCTCGCAGATGTAGGTGATGCTGTGGGAGAAGATGCCGCCGGTAAGTCCGGGCATGGCCAGCAGGAAATGATCCCGAAGGCAGTCGCTGCTCCTGGCGGTGTTGACGGAAGAGGTGCCGCTCATTTGGGGTCCGTTGGGGTGGTGGCCGCGTGGCCTGCTACAGGGCTCCTGGAATTTATCCTGCCTGATTCGAGCTTAGCTGGTTCTGGCGGAATTGCCATGTGCGGATGATTTCGAGCTTGTCCGTTGTCGCTTTCAGCTCGGGGGGGAAGGGTGAGTAGGGCGCGGCCATGCGCACGATCTTGATGGCCGCCTCGTCCAGCACGGCGTACCCGGAGGAGGACAGTACGCGAATGTCCTCCAGGCTGCCGTCGGAACGGATGACCACCAACAGGCGCAGGTCGCCGTAGATGCCGTAGCGCACCGAGGCCTCGGGGTAGTACTTGTTGCCCACTGCCTCCAGCCGGCGGCGCCAGTCGAGCAGGTAGGCGGCGTCGGCGGACTGCTTGGCGGACGTGGAGGTCAGGCGCCGGACACGCGGGCGCTCGGAGTAGTTGCGGGTTTGCTGGTCGAACTCGGCCTGCAGGCTCGCCAGCTCGCGATTGAGGCGGTCCACCTCCGGGTTGATGCCGTCGAGGTCCATCTCCTGCTTGTCCCTCTCGGTGATATCAGTGTTCACCACCCGCTGGCTGATGGCGCGGGTGGTCAACGCGTCCTGGTAGCGCGCCTCGCGCTCCTCGCGATTGCGCTTGAGGGTCTGCTGTTCGGTGTTCGCCGCCACGGGCATGTTGTCCCGGCTGGTGACCTGGGTCATCTTGTCCAGGTTGCCGCTGCCCTGCTGGTTGCGGGCCGCGATGTGGCGCGCGTCGTCGGGCATGTCCATAGCGGGACGAGTGGCCAGGGTGACCTCGATCTGCGGGGTCTTGTACTCGGATTTCGCGATATCGAAGGAGACGCCCAACACGACCGCCGCGTGGAGGCACAGCGCCAGCAGCAGCGCGTTGCGAAAACGGCCGTGATTGGCGTATCCCGTTTCCAGGTAGTACATCGAGTCCAGAGTGCCCCTGGCGCGCCCCGGTCACTGCGCCGGCGGCGGTGACTTCCCTAGCGGCGGCCTTTCAATTCCCCCTCGATACATTCCATCAGATCGCCGCCTATGTCCAGATCAAAACCTGCGTCAATTTCCCGAATACAGGTGGGGCTGGTGACGTTGATTTCGGTGAGGTAATCGCCGATCACGTCCAGTCCGGCGAAGATCAGGCCCTTTTCGCGCAAAACGGGCCCAACCTGCGCCGCGATCCAGCGGTCCCTGTCGCCCAGGGGCTGGGGGCGGCCGGTGCCGCCGGCGGCGAGGTTGCCGCGGGTCTCGCCGGAGAGGGGCACCCTGGCCAGGCAGTAGGGGACCGGTTCGCCGTCAATGCACAGGATGCGCTTGTCGCCCTCGCTGATCGCTGGGATGAAACGCTGCGCCATGATGCTCTGCCGGCCGTGGCCGGTGAGCGTCTCCAGGATCACACTGACGTTGGGGTCGTCCTCGCGGGCGCGGAAGATGGCGTCGCCGCCCATGCCGTCCAGGGGCTTGAAGATGACGTCGCGGTGTTCGCCGTGGAATTCCTTCAGGCGGGCCATGTCCGCGCTGACCAGTACCGGGGGGCAGCACTCGGGGAACTGGGTGGCGAAGACCTTTTCATTACAGTCTCTCAGGGACTGGCAGCGGTTGACCACCAGGGTGCCGAGCCGCTCGGCCGCCTCGAGGATGTAGGTGCTGTAGATATACTCGTTGTCGAAGGGCGGGTCCACACGCATCAGGATCACGTCCAGCTGGGCCAGTTCGCCGCGGGCGGGCTCCCCCAGCTCGAACCAGCGCTCCGGCTCGCGGAACACCTCGAGCGGGGCCATGTTGCCCAGGGCGACGCCCTGCTCCAGGGAGAGGTCGCCCTGCTCCATGTAGAACAGGTCCCAGCCCCTGTCCCGGGCGGCCCACAGCATGGCCAGGGTGGTGTCCTTCTTGTAGTTGACGGCGGCAATGGGATCCATCACCACACCCAGCCTGACGCTCATCCTCTCTCCCCCGGACCACAGCGGCCTGCTAACTTACGCAATGCCCGGAAGCGGCGCAAGTAATGGGCTGTGGGACCCCTCCCCAGGCGGGGGCAATTTCCCGTAGAATGGGCGCCCGGGTTTTCCGTACGTTCTACGAGGTCTTTGTCACCATGGCCGGTTTCTACCTGTTCCTTTCCATCGTCAGCGTCCTCTGCACCTGGAGTGCCATCGTGCAGGCGCGGCGCCTCTACTGGGGTGTCCCGTTCTATTTTCTCGCGGCCTGGCTCGCGGGTGAGCTGGCGTTCATCCACATACTGTGGCAGGTGGGCCTCACCGCTTTCCTGGCGTTCACCGGCCTGTTCGACAGTTCCACGGCGCAGACCGGGCTGGGCCTGTTCGCCCTGTCGTGGCTCGGCCTGGCCTACCTGCACTGCCAGGCGATGGACACGCCGCTGCACCTGCGCGATGCACTCCGGGCGGGCCTGGGTGAACACTTTCGCGCCGCCATACCCGAGGAGCGGCACGGGACCCTCAGCGATCACATCGCCAGCCGAAGCTGGTTGCGCCCGTTCCATTTCCGCCGTCCCGGTGTGATGGAGCACCGCGGCATCGCCTACGGCGAAGCTGGTATCCGCAACCACCTGGATATCTACCAGCCGGAGACGCCGCGGGAAGGCGGCTTCCCGGTGCTTCTGCAGGTCCATGGGGGTGCGTGGATCATCGGTGAGAAAGAACAGCAGGGTAAACCGCTGATGTACCACATGGCGCAACGGGGCTGGATCGCCGTCGCGATCAACTACCGTCTCAGTCCCCGCTCGGCCTTTCCCGCACACATCATCGATGTAAAGAAGGCCATCGCGTGGATTCGCCAGAACATCGCCGAGTATGGCGGCAACCCGGATTTCATCGCCATTACCGGCGGATCCGCCGGTGGTCACCTCAGCTCACTGGCCGCGCTGACGCCCAACCGCACCGAGTGGCAGCCCGGCTTCGAAGAGGTGGATACCACGGTGCAGGCCGCGGTGCCCTTCTACGGCGTCTACGACTTCCTCGACCGCAACAACATCCGCCCCGAGATGTCCATGGAGGGCCTGCTCGGCGACAGGGTGATCCAGAGCCCGAAGGGCCAGAGCCGGGAGTTGTGGGACCAGGGCTCGCCCATAAGTCACGTGTCCGCCGACGCGCCGCCCATGTTTGTGATTCACGGCACCCACGACTCGCTCGTGTGGGTGGAGGAGGCGCGGGCCTTTGTCGACGCTCTCAGGGCGGAATCCAGGCAGGCCGTGGTCTACGCGGAGCTTCCCGGTGCGCAACACGCCTTCGAGATTTTCCATTCCGTACGCACCGACCACAAGGTGAACGGCGTGACCAAGTTCCTCGAGTGGGCCCACGGCGCCTGGCTCGCAGAGCAGGCCCCGGCGAAGGCGACGCGCAAGGCGCGGGCCCCCGCGAAGGCAACAACCAAAGCGCCGGCCAAGACCAGGGCCAAGGCGAAGGCCAAGGCCAAAACACCGGCCAAAGCGAAGGAAAGAGCGAAGCGCAAAGCGCCGGCCAAAGCCCGTGCGAAAGCGCCGGCGGGCGCGAAGTCTGACGCGAATACCGCTACCAAATCCGAGACTGAAGCGGACGCCTAGCCGCGCAAATCTCCCCACCGCGCCTGCAGGACGGCGAGCGCGGCCAGCGGCGCCGTTTCCGTGCGCAGTACGCGCGGCCCGAGGCGCAGGGAACTGAAACCCGCGCTCACCGCCGCGTCCACTTCCTCGTCGGCAAATCCCCCCTCCGGCCCCGCCAGCAGGGCGACGCTCCCCGGCGGCCCGGCGCCGCTACCCTCTTCCCCGCGCGGGTGCAGTACCAGCTTCGCGTCGGCTTCCACTGCGTGCAGCCAGTCGGCCAGGGCGGTGGGCGGGTGCAACCCGGGCAGCGCACAGCGCCCGCACTGCTCGCAGGCGCTGGCGATGACCTGTCGCCAGTGAGAGAGTTTTTTTTCCTCGCGGGCCGCGTCCAGGCGCACCTCGGTGCGGGCGGTGTACAGCGGGGTGATCGCGCCGACCCCCAGCTCCGTCGATTTCTGCACCACCCAGTCCATGCGCTCGCCGCGCGAGATGGCGATACCCAGGTGAACACGCAGGGGTGACTCGGGAAGACCCTCGGCGCACCCGCCCGTGTGGACCGCGACCCGGTTGCGCGCGACGGCGGTGATCGTCGCGGGATACTCGCCGCCACGGCCGTCGAACAGGGTCAGGGTGTCGCCCACCCCCATGCGCAGGGCGCGGGCGAGGTGCCGGCTGGGTGCCGGCTCGAGCTCGAAGTCCGCGTCGCCGCGCAACTCCTGTGGGGTGAAGATACGCGTGTTGCGCACAGCCGCCCCCTGTCGCGGATGGTTTACAGGTCCAGGTTGTTGTAGATCTCCCGGGTGGGCTCAACCTGGTTCATCGAGTAGAAGTGAATGCCGGGACAACCTCTCTCCAGCAGTGTCTGGCACAGCTGGGTGACGACCTCGGTGCCGAACTTCACCTGGCTCTGGGTGTCATCGCCGTAGCTCTCCATGCGCTGGCAGATCCAGCGCGGAATCTCCGCGCCGGTATTGCCGGCGAAACGCCGGATGTTGGCGTAGTTCGCCAGCGGCATGATGCCCGCGTAGACGGGCTTGTCTATGCCGATCGCACCGCACTGGTCCAGGAAGTAGAAGTAGGACTCGACGTTGTAGAAGAACTGTGTGATCCCGCTGTCCGCCCCGGCATCGAACTTCGCCTTGAGGAACTCGACGTCGCGGTCGTAACTCTCGGCTTCCGGGTGAATCTCGGGATAAGCGGCCACCTCGAGATGAAAGTGGTCGCCGGTGCGCTGGCGAATGAATTCCACCAACTCGTTGGCGTACACGAGCGTTGCGCCCCCCATGCCGGAGGGGCGGTCGCCCCGCAGCGCAACGATTCGCTTTACACCGATGTCGCGATAGTCTTCCAGCAATGTTCCGACAGCGTCCTCGTCAGAGCCGCCGAAACTCAGGTGCGGAGCCACTGCGACATCCTTGTCACGGATCGCGGATACCACCCGAAAGGTGGTATCGCGCGTACTGCCACCGGCGCCGTAGGTCACCGAGAAAAACTCGGGACCCAGCTCGTTGAGCGCCGGCTGCACATCGTTCAGCAACTTGTCCATTCCCGCGTCGGTCTTGGGCGGGAAGAACTCGAAGCTGATGCGCGGTTTGTCCACGGCCATGTGGCTCCCCTGTCTCAGTACTTGTAGGTGTCGGGTTTGAAGGGACCGTCCACGCTCACGTTGATGTAGTCCGCCTGCTCCTTGGTGAGCTTCGTCAGGACGGCGCCGAAGCCGCCGATCATGTGCGCAGCCACTTCTTCGTCGAGCTTCTTGGGCAGGACCTCAACGCTGAGTGCTGACTGCTTCATCTCGGGCTCGAGGTCCGCGAACTTGCGCTCGTAAAGGTATATCTGCGCCAGTACCTGGTTGGAGAAGGAGCCGTCCATGATGCGAGAGGGGTGCCCCGTCGCGTTGCCCAGGTTTACCAGCCGGCCCTCGGAGAGCAGGATCAGGTGGTCGTTGTTTGCGCGGTTGCGGTACACCTTGTGCACCTGGGGCTTCACCTCTTCCCAGTCCCAGTTGCTGCGCATGTAGGCGGTGTCGATTTCGTTGTCGAAGTGACCGATGTTGCAGACCACGGCGCCGCTCTTGAGTGCCTTGAGCATGTTGGAGTCGCAGACGTTGTAGTTGCCGGTCGTGGTGACCACGAGGTCGGTGTTGCCCAGCAGGTCGGTGTTGATGCAGCCCTCGGTGCCGTCGTTCACGCCGTCCTTGTACGCGGAGACAACCTCGAAGCCGTCCATGCAGGCCTGCATGGCGCAGATCGGGTCGACCTCGGCGATCTTGACGATCATGCCTTCCTGGCGCAGTGACTGGGAAGACCCCTTGCCCACGTCGCCGTAGCCGATGACCAGCGCCTTCTTGCCGGACATCAGGTGGTCGGTGCCGCGCTTGATGGCGTCGTTGAGGCTGTGGCGACAGCCGTACTTGTTGTCGTTCTTGGACTTGGTCACCGAGTCGTTGACATTGACCGCCGGCACTTTCAGGGAGCCCTGTTCCAGCATTTCCTGCAGGCGGTGTACGCCGGTCGTGGTCTCCTCGGTGATGCCGTGGATACTGTCCAGCATGGCGGGGTACTTCTCGTGCAGCATCGCGGTCAGGTCGCCGCCGTCGTCCAGGATCATGTTGGCTTCCCAGGGCTGGCCGTCCTTGAGGATGGTCTGCTCGATACACCAGTCGTACTCCTCCTCGGTCTCGCCCTTCCAGGCAAAGACGGGGACGCCCGCCGCCGCGATCGCCGCCGCCGCATGGTCCTGGGTAGAGAAGATATTGCAGGAGGACCAGCGCACCTCGGCGCCCAGCGCGATCAGCGTCTCAATGAGAACGCCGGTCTGGATGGTCATGTGAATACAGCCGAGAATCTTCGCGCCCGCCAGGGGCTTGCTGTCGGAATACCGCGCGCGCATGGCCATCAGTGCGGGCATCTCGGTCTCGGCGATTTCAAGTTCACGGCGGCCCCACTCTGCGAGGGAGATGTCCGCGACCTTGTAGTCGGTACTGCTCAGTTGTTCTGCTTTGCTCATTGCTCTATTCCTTTCCGTTCTTAAAAATTTACAGCGCCGCCCTGAGGGCGTCCGCCTTGTCCGTCTTCTCCCAGGTGAAATCCGCCAGTTCGCGACCGAAGTGGCCGTAGGAAGCGGTTTGCTTGTAGATCGGGCGCTTCAGGTCGAGCATCGCGATCAGGCCCTTGGGGCGCAGGTCGAAGTGCTC
>Ga0126341_1000070_pt1 | contig 21039 bp, 15 predicted proteins | sample OrbTmetagenome_FD_97057 | JGI IMG/M metagenome (GOLD analysis project Ga0126341, IMG submission 97057) | Coral microbial communities from Florida Keys, Florida, USA - Orbicella T D metagenome | ecosystem: Host-associated > Invertebrates > Cnidaria > Coral | place: Florida Keys, Florida, USA... | reverse complement strand
TTTGTCAAGCCACCTACTCGAAGCTACTCTGAACGGTCCTCAGGAGGCTTCTGGGGAAGCAGTGGTGGAGGGTTTTCGGGACCTACTGGTGGCGGTGGTGGTGGCGGTGTGCGCTTCTGTTGCGTCTGCCCGCCACCGGTAGCCACGCCGCTGTGGAAGCAGGCCGAGGACACGGTGGTGCCCAAGCTCATCGAGGGTGGCGAAACCCTGCAGCCGGAGGATGTGATCGAAGATGTCGAGCGCTGCCTGGAGGAGGGCAAGTTCTTCTCCTTCCCGGGGAAACAGACGCGCATGGGTTACATCATGCGGCGCCTGTTTCCCAACTACCTGTGGAACTACGCGCATAAAGCGGAGGGGTTCTAGGAGCGGCCGCTCCAGCTATCCCCGTGGCGCTGACCCGTGCGCGACAGAGTGCCGGTAGCGCCCGGACACACGTCTTTCTCCTCCTGCTCGCCGTATTGAGCATGTCCTCCCACGCACACGCCTCGCTGGCACTCGTGCCCTGGCCGCAACACGTGGAGCAGGGTGCGGGCACGTTTTTCCTGCCCGCGAGTATTCCCGTGCAGATCGCCCCGGAACTGGCCGGTGCCCGCGACGCCCTGGCCCTGCTGCTGCACCCCGCCGGGTTTGACACACCCGAGTTTGCAACCGCCGGGGTGGGTGGTGCGCCGCGCATGATCTTTTCTTACGAGGCGGATCTCCACCCGGAGGGCTATCGGCTGCGTGTCGACCCGGACGGTGTCGCGATTGCCGCGTCTGCGGATGCGGGTGCGTTCTACGCGCTGCAAACCCTGCGCCAGCTGCTTCCCGCCGGGGTGTTCGGCCCCGGTGCAGGGGAAGCGGAGCGGGCGCTGCCGTTCGTGACCATCGAGGACGAACCGCGCTTTGCCTGGCGCGGCCTGCACCTGGATGTGGGCCGGCACTTCATGCCCGTAGCGTTTATAAAAAAGTACATCGACCTTCTCGCGCTGCACAAGATGAACACGTTTCACTGGCATCTCACCGAAGACCAGGGCTGGCGCATCGAGATCATGAAGTACCCGAAACTCACCGAAATCGGTGCCTGGCGCGCGCAGACCGTGGTGGGCAATCCGCTTTTCGCGCGCGGTGAGCCCGAGTACGACGGTATTCCCCACGGCGGCTTCTACACGCAGGAGGAAGTGCGTGAGGTGGTCGCCTACGCAGCCGCGCGCCATGTCACGGTGGTGCCGGAAATCGAGTTCCCGGGGCACGCCCAGGCTGCCATCGCGGCGTATCCCTGGCTGGGCAACACGCGAGAGCCGCTGCCCGTCAAGGAAGAGTGGGGTATCAACAGGAACACCATCAAGCCGTCGGAGGAGACACTGGCGTTCTACCGCGACGTGCTGACCGAGGTGATGGCCCTGTTTCCCTCCACCTATATTCATATCGGCGGTGACGAGGCGCCGAAGGACCAGTGGGAGGAGAGCGAGTTCGCCAGGTCGCGCATGGAGGAGCTGGGGCTGGCGGACGGCCGCGCCCTGCAGAGCTGGCTGATCGGGCAGATGGACGAGTTCCTCACCGCCCACGGGCGGCGCCTGGTCGGCTGGGACGAAATCGTCGAGGGCGGGCTCAGCCCGAATGCCACGGTGATGTCCTGGCGGGGTGTGAAGCCGGGCCTGCGCGCGGCGCGGGCGGGGCACGACGTGATCATGGCGCCCACGGGCTGGACGTATTTCGATTACTACCAGGGGGACCCAGGGAGCGAGCCCCTCGCAATCGGCTCTTACCTGCCCCTGCGCAAGGTCTACGCCTTCGACCCCGCGCCCGCGTCGCTGGAGGAGGCGACCCGCGCGCGCATTCTCGGGGCCCAGGGGCAGCTCTGGACCGAGTTCATGAAGACGCCGGAGCACGTCGAGTACATGGCCTACCCTCGCGCCGCTGCCCTGGCCGAGGTGGTCTGGACACCACAGGCGCAGCGCGACTACGCGGACTTCCAGCGCCGCCTGGGGACACATCTCGAGCGCCTTCACGCCCTCGGGGTGAACTACCGGCCCCCCGGCGAGGACGGACTGGGGTTGGCCGCGACGCTGCAGAACTGGCTCTGGCAGGCGGGGATGGGCATCTACTTCTGGTTACAGACACGCTGAGCCGCACCCGCGCGGATTGCCTTGTTGAACCAGTGCGACCCAATGTCCGCGACCAGCGGGAGGGCGCGCCGCCCGGGGCTATACTGCGCCCTCGAAATTTTTGGTGATCGAGGTAGGTACCATGGCGTCCACTTCAACCGGCTCTTCCGATGTCGTACTCATCACGGGCGGCGGCAGCGGGATGGGACGCGAGGCGGCCCGGCGTTTCGCGTCGCGGGGCGCCCGCGTGGCCATCCTCGACGTCAACGCGGCGGGGATGCAGGAGACCGCGCAGGGCTTCGACACCATTCACGCGTGGTCGGTCGATATCACCGACTTCGAGGCGGTGAAACGCGCCGTCGCCGAGGTCGAGGAACGGCTCGGCCCGGTGGACAGGCTCTACAACGCGGCGGCTATCATGCCCTTCGGGAAACTGGTGGAGCAGGACAACGGCATCATCCACAAGCAGATGGCCATCAACTACGGCGGCCTGGTGAACATCACCCAGGCGGTGTTGCCCGGCATGCTGCAGCGCGGCGGGGGCGACTTTGTCAGTTTCGCCTCGATGGCGGGCTGGGTGCCCATGCTCAAAACCGGCGCCTACACGGCCACCAAGTTCGCGGTGCGCGCCTTTACCGAGACCCTTTACCACGAGAACCTCGATTCGGGCGTGCGTTTCGCCTGTGTCTGCCCGCCGGCGGTCGCCACGCCGCTGTTGAAGCAGGGCCAGGAGAGCGACTGGCCGAAGATGCTCGACGACCAGGGGCCGCCGCTGGAGCCCGCCGCGGTAATCGACGCCATCGAGGAGTGCCTGGAGAAGGGCCGCTTTTTCGTCTACCCGACCCGCGACGCGAAGATCGGCGTGTTCATGCGCCGGCTCTTCCCCGGGCTGATCTGGAAACAGGTGCACCAGGTCGAGGGATTCTAGGGCACCGCTGAACATTATTCCCATTGTTAAGAGGTGCCCTAGGCCCGGCGCAACTGCTCCAGGGTATGTATGACACCGCGCAGCTCCGCCAGTCCCTTCAGGCGACCGCCGAAGGAGTAGCCGGGGCGCACACCCGCTGCCTCGATCTCGTCGCCGAGCGCGTGCCCGTGATCGGGTCGCATGGGTATGCGATCTGCCCGGCCCTCGGCGGCCCGCCGCTCCTCCTCGTCCAGGAGCGCGGCAATGAGTCCCACCATGTCGTTGTCGCCGTCGAGGTGCTCTGACTCGTAAAAGGAGCCGTCCTCTTCGCGCCGGATGTTGCGCAGGTGTACGAAGTGTATTTGCGGCCCGAACTCGCGCACCATGGCGACCAGGTCATTGTCCGCGCGTGCACCGAAGGAGCCCGCGCAGAGCGTCAGGCCGTTGCTGGCACTGGGTACCGCACTGAGCAGGGCGCGCGCGTCCCTGGTGGTGGACACCACGCGGGGCAGGCCGAACAGCGAGAAGGGCGGGTCGTCCGGGTGAATACACATGCGCACCGCGCAGGCCTCCGCTTCCGGGACGACCGCTTCGAGAAAGGCGAACAGGTTGGCGCGCAGGCCCTCGGTGCCCAGGGCGGTGAACTCCGCGATCGCCGCGCGGATGCCGTCGCGGTCGTAGGAGCCCTCGCCCCCGGGCAGGCCCGCGATGATATTCTCCTCCAGTAGTGCGCGCTCCCGCGTGCCCATGGCGTCCAGCCGCGCCTTTGCGCGCGCGAGAATCTTCTCGTCGTAGTCCCCGACCGCGCCGGGGCGCTCGAGGATATACGCGTCGTAGGCGGCGAAGTCCGCCATCTCGAAACGCAGGGCCCTGGAGGCGTTCGGCAGCGCGTAGTCCAGGCTCGTCCGGGTCCAGTCCACAACGGGCATGAAGTTGTAGCACACCACCGGCACACCGGCGGCGCCGACATGGCGCAGCGAGGTGCGGTAGTTCTCCAGCAGTGTCTCGTAGTTGCCGCTGCGCGTTTTGAGATCGTTGTGCAGGGGAATGCTCTCCACCACGGACCAGCGCAGCCCCGCCGCCTCGATCATCGCCTTGCGCTCGAGCACCTCCTCCAGCGGCCATGCCTCCCCCGCGGGGATGTGGTGCAGCGAGGTGACCACGCCGGTGGCCCCCGCCTGTACCACGTTCTCGAGCGTGACCGGGTCGTCGGGCCCGAACCAGCGCCAGGTCTGCTCCATGTCTACTGAATCCTCCCGTCAGGCCCGCGGCAGTATGGCGCCGCGATGTTGCACCACGTCGCTCGCCAGTTGCTGCGCCCGGGTGACCGCCGTATCGAGATCGCAGCCCGACAGCCGCGCCGCGAGGTACCCCGCGTTGAAGGCGTCGCCCGCGCCGGTGGTGTCGACGGCCGTCACCGCGCTTGCCCTGCGTTCAAGTGTCTCCTCGCGGAGAAATGCGTGAGTGACGAGGTCGTCGCCCTTGATGATGATTTCTTCTATGCCGTGGTCCGCGAACAGCGCGCGGCACTGCTCGGCGCCCGAGATGTCCCACAGCGCCGCCTCGTCCTCCAGCGTCGGCAACGCGGTGTGGCACAGGGGCAGCACCGCCTGGTAATGGCGCCGGGCCTCGTCCCGGTCGCGCCACAGCGCGGAGCGGTAATTGGGGTCGAAGACGATACGGCAGTGTTTTTCCCGCAGGTCCTCCAGGAGATGCAGAAGCTTGTCCAGGTCCTCCCGGGTGATGGCCAGTGTGATGCCGGTAAAGTAGAACAGGTCGAGGTCGGGCAGTCGCGGCACCTGGCGGAAGAGTTCGCGGGCGGGCGACCGGTCGCGCGCATAGGTGAAGCGCCGCTCGCCGCCGGGACCGTTGTCGATGGTGTACCGGCCCGGCTCGCGGCCGGCACAGCGGGTCACCGCGCTCGTGTCGATGCCCTCGAGCTGCATGCGCTCGACGATCTCGTCCGAGGCGCTGTCGTCGCCGAGTCGCGTCAGGTAACCGACATCCAGTCCGGCGCGCGCGAGGTAGACGGCGGTGTTGAAGGTGTCGCCGCCGCAATCGCGACGGGGGTCCCCCGGGGAATCCCCGGCGGACAGTTCCACCATGACCTCGCCTGCACAGCAGATTCGCATTGCTTCCCCCGCTCGAGCGCGGCGTCCCCTTGACAGGGTCCGCGGCAGCCCCTAAATTGGCCTGACCAGTTTACCAAAACGAATTCTGGCCCAGGCTGAGCGGGATGGCAAGGCTCACGGGCACAACTTCAGCGCGGAACGTGAAATGAGTCAGGGTAAGACAGTGCGGCTCGGCGTGGTGGGCCTGGGCAACATCGCCGGCCAGCACATCGCCAATGTCCAGGGCGGGCAGGTCCCGGGCTGCGAGCTCACGGCGGTCTGCTCGCGCAGCGGGGGAGACAGGTTCGGCGTGTCACATTTTACCGCTGTCGAGGAGCTCGTGGCGTCCGGGCTCTGTGACGCGGTCCTGGTCGCCACACCCACCTGGCACCACCTCGCCGCCGGTCGCGCGGTGCTCGACGCGGGCCTGCACCTGGTGATGGAGAAACCGCTCGGGCTCTCGGTGGCGGAGGGCGAGGAACTGCTTGCGCGGCAACGCGAGGGACAGGTGTTCGCGCTGATGCTGAACCAGCGCACCGATCCCCTCTTTGTCGCGATGCGCGACGTCATCGGCGGGGGCACGCTGGGAGAGATCACCCGCACCCACTGGACGATGACCAACTGGTTCAGGCCCGAGGTGTACTTCCGTGTCAGCGACTGGCGCGCTACCTGGTTGGGGGAGGGCGGCGGCCTGCTCGTGAACCAGTGCATCCACAACCTCGACATTTTCCAGTGGCTGTGCGGCATGCCGCGGAGCGTGCGCGCGTTCTGCCGCTTCGGGCGCTACCACGATATCGAGGTGGAGGACGAGGCCACGGCGTACTTCGAGTACGAGGGCGGTGCGAGCGGTGTGTTTGTGGGTTCCACCGGCGAGGCGCCCGGGATCAACCGGTTCGACGTGATCGGCGACCGCGGGGCCCTGTCCTTCGACGGTGAACGCCTGACGCTGGTCCGCAACGAGCCCGCGACCAGCGTGTTCAACCGCGACACCCGCGACATGTTCGGCATGCCGGCGACCTCGCGGGAGGACATCACGCCGGGCCGGAGCGGCAACCAGCACGCGGCCGTGCTGGAGAATTTCTGCCGCGCCGTGAGCCGCGGCGAGGCGCTGATCGCCCCCGCGGCCGAGGGCCTCAACTCCCTCGCCCTGGCCAACGCCATGCTGCTCTCGACCTGGGAGGAGGCGACTGTCGCACTCCCCCTGGACAGCGCCCGCTACCAGCGCGCCCTGAACGAGAGAACGGCCGCCTCGGCGCTGCGCGAGAAGGCCGACATCGAGGTCGACGTCGATATGGACGCGTCCTACCGCTAAGACCTGAGCCGGGGAGAGGAACTTGACGACCGAAACCGCACAACTGGAGGCACTGGCCGCGCGCCCCGCACTGGAGCGCGTGCCGGCGTACATCCGCCTGAGCGGGCCCGGGTGGCTGCAGGGCGCGATGACACTCGGCGGCGGCAGCGCCATCACCTCCCTCACCATCGGCGCGGTGTATGGCTACGAACTGTTGTGGGTGCAGCCCCTGGCGATGCTGGTGGGCTGCATTATGTTGTTCGCGCTGTCACACCAGACCCTCAGCACCGGGGTTAAACCCTTCGTCGCCATGCGCGATCACGTTCACCCGTCCCTGGCCTGGCTGTGGGCGTTCGCGGCGCTGGCCTCCAGTATCATCTGGGGATTTTCCCACTACCCCCTGAGTGCCGGGATGCTCGAGGAGATCATCGCTGTCGGCACGGGCTTCAGTCCCGGCGAGGGCAGCGGCGCAGGGCGTGAGGCCTACCTGTTCGGCCTCGCCGTGCTGGTGTGGATGCTCTGCGCCTACACCGCGTGGAACTACGGCGGCGGCGGACGCGCCGTGAAAACCTTCGAGACCGCGATCAAGCTCCTCAGCACGATGATCGTGCTGGCTTTCGCCTGGGTGGTGGTGTCCGCCAGCGCGGCGGGGCAGGTGGACTGGGGCGCCGTCATCGCCGGCTATATACCGGGCCGCCTCCCCGACGACGACGCGGGGGTTACCACCATCATGGCCGCCCTCGGCACCGCGGTGGGCATCAACATGACCTTCGTGTACGGCTACACCCTGCTCGACCGGGGGTGGGGCCGCGCCCACCGGGAGCTCTCGCGCTGGGATATCGTCATGGGACTGGTGATTCCCTACGTTCTCGTCACGTCGTTGATTTCCATCGCCGCGGCGGGTGCTTTCTTCGGCAGCGATATGAGTGTGCAGGGGAAACTGGCCCCGGCCCAGGCCGCCGCGATGTTTGCCGACGCGGGGATGGGTGAAGTCACCGGTCGCCTGGTGTTCGCGGTGGGTGTCCTGGGCATGGCGGTCGGCTCACTGGTCATGCACATGCTGTGCTGCGGGGCCGCCGCCGGGGCCATGTTCAACTGGGAACCCCACAGCCGCAACTACCGGCTCGCATTGTTATTGCCCACGCCGGCCGTGCTCGGTGTCTTTCTCTGGTCCACGATGGGCCCCTACGTCATTCTCCCGACCTCGGCGATTTGCGGTTTCCTCCTGCCCATCGCCTACGTCGGCTGGCTGTTCCTGAATAACAGCGGGGACTATCTCGGCGACGACTGCCCGCGCGGCGGCAGGCGCACGCTCTACAACGCGGCGATGGCGCTGTGCATCCTGACCGTATTGGCCAGCGTCACCTACAGCACCGGCGTCAAGCTGGACTGGTTCTGAGGGAGCGGCATGGTCGATATCGCCGACGGCGCCAACTACGCGCCCACCACTGAAGCCGAGAAGGTCGTCGCCCCCGGGGAATTCTGTTTCGCCGCAGCGCACCTGGACCACGGCCATATCTACGGGCAGGTCAACGGCCTGCGCGACGCCGGCGCGACGCTGCGCTACGTGTACGATCCGGATCCTGCGCGTGTGGCGCAGTTTATCGAGACCTACCCGGGTGTCACCGTCGCCGACGACCTGCAGCAGGTGCTCGACGATCCGGAGATAAAGCTGGTCACAGCGGCGGCGATTCCCGATGAGCGGGCCGCGCTCGGCGTCCGCGTCATGGAGGCCGGCCGGGACTACCTGACCGACAAGTCGCCCTTCACCACGCTGGACCAGCTCGCCGGGGTGCGGGCGGTCGCGGCACGCACGGGCCGACGCTACGGTGTGTACTACGCGGAGCGCGTGCACAATGACGCCGCCTGGCACGCCGGCGAACTGATTGCACAGGGCGCGATCGGCAGGGTGTTGCAGGTGCTCAACCTCGCCCCACACCGGCTCGCCCGCGACACCCGGCCGGACTGGTTTTTCGACAAGGTGCGCTACGGCGGCATTCTCACGGATATCGGGTCGCACCAGGTCGAGCAGTTTCTCACCTACGCCGGTTGTCGCGACGCCACGGTGAACTTCGCGCGGGTGGAGAATTTCAGCCACCCGGACCGCCCGGGACTGGAGGACTTCGGCGAGATGTCGCTGACCGGCGACAACGGCGCCTCGTTCTACAGCCGGGTCGACTGGTATACGCCCGACGGCCTGCGCACCTGGGGAGACGGGCGCACCTTCATCCTGGGCAGCGAGGGCAGTGTCGAGTTGCGCAAATACATCGACGTCGCGCGGGAGGCGCCGGCGTCAAAGCTACTGATCGCCGATGCGGCGGGTGAGCGCGAGATCGAATGCCTGGATCGCACGGGTTTTCCGTGGTTCGGCCGGTTCATCAGGGACTGCATGGACGGTACGGAAATCGCGATGACCCAGGAACACACGTTTCTCGCCGCCGAACTGAGCATGCGCGCACAGGCCCTCGCCGACGCCGCCGGCGGGGACTAGCGATGCAGATCCAGGCCATCAAGGTGCAGCGTCTCTACCTGCAGGTCGCGGAGCAGCTCAGGGAGCTGATCAGCGCGGGCACCTTCGAGACGGGCCAGCGCCTGCCCTCGGAGCGCGATCTCGCGGGCCAGTTCGGCGTCAGCCGGCCCACCATCCGCGAGGCGATGATCGCGCTGGAGATTGCGGGGATGGTAGAGGTGCGTTCCGGCTCCGGGGTTTACGTGCGCGAGCGGGGCGACGGCCCGGCGCAGCTCCCGGACGCGCAGTCCCCGGGGCCCTTCGAGATACTCGAGGCCCGGCGCCTCATCGAGGGCGAGGCCTGCGCGCTGGCGGCAGAGCGTATCGACGACGGCCAGCTCGCCCGGCTGCGACAGCTGGTGGCAGAGATGGCCGAGGAGAACCGGCGGGAGGAGATCACGGAGCAGGCGGATGAGAAATTTCACTGCCTCGTCGCGCAGGCGTCCGGCAACAGCGCGCTGGCGGCGATGGTGAGTTGGCTGTGGCGGTTGCGCAACGAATCGGCCATCAGCACGCACTTCCACCGCCGTGTGCGCGAGGAGGGTCAGCGGCCAATCGTCGCTGACCACCAGGCCATTCTCGACGCACTCGAGCGACGGGACAAGGCGGCGGCGCGCGACGCCATGACGCGCCACCTGCAGCGGGTCATTGATCACCTGATGGACGTGCTGTGAGCGGCGCGCTGCACCCCGACCGGTTGTTCTCCTCCTGCCCGGAGCAGCGGGCGGTGGCGCGCGACCTGTACGCGTCGATCCGCGACCTGCCGATCGTCAGCCCCCACGGTCATACGGACGCCGCCTGGTTCGCCCTCAACCGGCCCTTCGAAAACGCCACCGAACTGCTTATACAACCGGACCACTACCTGCTGCGCATGCTCTATAGCCGCGGCATCGGCCTCGATGCCCTCGGCATCCCGGCTGTCGGCGGCGCCGCACCCGCACCTGACCCGGAGGCCGTGTGGCAACTGTTCGGCGATAATTACCACCTCTTTCGCGGCACACCCACCCGTCTCTGGCTGGACCACGTGTTCGGGGAGGTGTTCGCTATCGACGAGGTGCTGAACGGCGACAACGCGGGGCGCTTTTACACCGAGATCAACAGCCGGCTCGCCACGCCGGCCTTCCTGCCCCGTTCCCTCTACGAGAGATTCGGTATCGAGGTGATCGCGACCACGGAGTCCCCGCTGGATACGCTGGAACACCACCGCGCGCTGGCGGGGGACCCGTGGACGGGTCGGGTAGTTACCACGTTCCGCCCGGACCCGGTGGTGGACCCGGAGTACGAGAACTTTGCCGACAATATCGGCAGGCTCTCCGGGTTGAGCGGCGTGGATTGCTCCACGTACGCCGGGTACCTCGACGCCCTGCGCGAACGCAGGCAGTTCTTCAAGGCGATGGGCGCCACGGCGACCGACCACGGGCACCCGAGCGCGTTTACCGCTGACCTGCCGCGCGCCCGTTGCGAACAGCTCTACGACGGAGCGCTCGCGGGCGCGCTGGACGCGTCCGAGGCGGAGCAGTTTCGCGGCCAGTTGTTGCTGGAGATGGCGCTGATGAGTGTCGAGGACGGCCTCGTCATGCAACTGCACCCGGGCGTGCATCGCAACCACAATCCCCGGCTGTTCGAGCGCTACGGCAGGGACCGCGGCGCGGACATCCCGCGACGCGAGGAATTCACGCGCAACCTGAAGCCGCTGCTGGACCGCGTCGGCAACAGGGACGATTTCACGCTGATCCTGTTCACCCTCGACGAGACCGCCTATGCGCGCGAGCTCGCGCCGCTGGCGGGCCACTACCCGGCGGTGATACTCGGTCCTCCCTGGTGGTTCCACGACAGCCCCGAGGGGATGCTCCGCTACCGCCGCCAGGTGACGGAGACAGCCGGCTTTTACAATACGGCGGGGTTCAACGACGACACCCGGGCGTTCCTCTCGATTCCCGCGCGCCACGACGTGGCGCGCCGCATCGACTGTCGATTCCTGGCGGAGCTGGTGGCGGAACACCGCCTGCACATCGACGAGGCCGCGGAACTGGCCGCGGATCTCGCCGGTGAGCTGGCGCGACAGGCGTACAGGCTCTAGCGGTACATGGAGCGCCTGCACCCCCGCAATCTGCGCGCCGCCCGGCCGGGCGTTACCTTGCCGGCATACGATCGCGACGCCCTGCAGCCCGGTATCGTCCACCTCGGTGCCGGCGCCTTTCATCGCGCGCACCAGGCGGTTTACACGGACGACGCGATCGCCAACGGCGGCGGTGCGTGGGGCATTATCGGTGTGTCCTTGCGCAGCGTGGACGTGGCGCGACAAATGAACCCCCAGGCGGGCCTGTACTCGGTGCTCAGCGAGGACCGGGGCGACGCCGAACTGCGGGTTGTCGGCAGCATCTGCCAGGTGCTCGCGCTGGGCGATGGGCCGGGCGCAGTCATCGATGCGCTTGCGCGCCAGGACATCCGCATCGTGACGCTGACGATTACCGAGAAAGGCTACACCCTGGCGGCGAACGGCAAAGGACTCGACCGGGAGGATCCCGCGGTGGTGGCGGATCTCGCGAACCCGGAGGCGCCGTCGACGGCAGTGGGCGTACTTGCACTGGGGCTGCGCGCCCGGGTGGCCGCGGGCGGTGCGCCGCTCACGCTGTTGAGCTGCGACAACCTCGCGGGGAACAGCCGGCTGCTGCAGGCGGTACTCGCCGATTATCTCGGCGACAGCTTTCCCGAGGTGCTCGAATGGCTGCAGCGTTGCGCCACGTTCCCCTGCTCGGTCGTCGATCGTATCGTGCCGGCGATGACGGAAGCGGGAAGGGCGACCCGGGCCGAGCGGCTGGGGTTGCGCGACGAGGCGGCGGTCAGCACGGAGCCCTTCAGCCAGTGGATCGTGGAGGACGACTTCGCCGCCGGACGACCCGACTGGACGAGTGCGGGAGTGCAACTGGTACACGATATCCGCCCCTTCGAGGCCATCAAGCTGCGCCTGCTCAATGCCTCCCACTCCGCGATCGCCTACAGCGGACTGCTGGCGGGGCTGGACACGGTCGACGCCGTGATGGCGGACACCGAGCTGCGCGATTACGTCGGTGCACTGATGGTGGAGGAGCTGGTGCCGGCACTGGAGGCCCCTGCCGGTTTTGACCTGGCGGGGTACGCGGGAGAGTTGTTGGCGCGATTCAGCAATCCGTGTCTCGCGCACCGCTGTGAGCAGATCGCGATGGACGGCACGGAAAAAATTCGGCAGCGCTGGGTGCCGACGCTGTTGGGCGGTCCAGCCCCCCTGTTGCGCCGGGCGCTGGCGGCCTGGTGCTACCTTGTCCTGTGTACCGAGGTACCCCTGGACGATCCCCGCCGTTCGCAACTGCTGGCATTGCGAGAGAGTTTCGAGACGATGGGCGTGCGCGTGCGCGCCCTGTTGGGGTGCGTGCAACTGGAGCCGCGCGGGACCGGGAATTTCGACGAGCTGGCGTTACAGACGGAACACAACCTGGACACAATTGCGCGGGAGGGCGTTCGGGCGCTCCTGGCGCACTGACGGATGCGGCCGCCGCGCTTACCATGGGTAGCGCCGCGCGCAGAGCCCGCGTGACAACACCGAAAAGGTATTGACTGCACAATGAAAAAACTACTCCCCGTTCTTTTCCTCGCCGCGCTCGGCGCGCTCGCCTGGCTCTACCTCGATCGCAGCGCGGAACCGGCGTTCGTCCTGGAGGAGGGGTACACGTTGCTCTACGACGGCGACTCCCTCGCGGGGTGGCGCAAGGTGGGCGGCGGCGCCACGTTTGCCGCGGAGGGCGAGTCCATCGTCGGTCGCCGCGGGCCCGGCGCGAACACCTTCCTGCGCACGGAGAAAACCTACGGCAACTTCAATCTCAGGTTGCAGGCGCGCTGGGACGAGACGGGCAATTCCGGGGTCATGTTTCGCGCCGCGCAGCGCGGCGGCGACGGCCGCACCTTCGGTTACCAGTACGAACTCGACCCCTCGGAGCGCGCGTGGAGCGGGGGTATCTACGACGAGGCGCGCCGGGGCTGGCTCGCCAACCTGGAGGACAACGACCCCGCGCGGCGGGCTGTCCGGCTGGACGGGTGGAACGACGTCGAGATCGAGGCCCGGGGTACGAGCCTGAAGACCTGGATCAACGGTGTACCGGCGGCGGACATTGTCGACGGCCTGAGCCCGGAGGGCTTTATCGCGCTCCAGGTGCACTCGGGCGAGACAGGCGTCATCCGCTGGCGTCGTATTCGCATCCGGGAGCTCCCGGCCGTGGGGGAACCCGGCGACAGCCTCCTGGACACGGCGGAATGGCGCGATGCCGGGGAGGCCGGCCTCGCAATCGACGGCAATGCGCTTGTCGTCCCGGCTGCGACAGCGGGCCGGTGGCTGGAGTCGCGGCGCCAGTTCAGCGATGTCATGGTGCGCATGTCGCTGCCCACCTGCGAGGAGCCGACCCGCCTGCAGATGCGCTATCGAATCGACGCATCGGCATCGGGGGCCACGTTCGCGGAGCTCGTGCTCCACCCGGACCGGGCAGAGGGCAGGCTGATGGGCCCGGGCGGCGAACAGGTGATGGAGCCCGTGAAGCTCCCGTCCCGGGACCGCCACAGGTTTCTCGGGATCACCCGCGGGCAGTCCGTGGTGTTCACGGTCGGTGAGCGGGATGTACTGCGCCTGGAGGGCTCCGGCCTCTACGAGCGCGGCCCGCTGCGTATACTCCCTGGCCGCTGCGATGATGACGCGAAAATTGCCGGCCTGGAGTGGTTCTCGCTGAAAGAAACCAGTGCCGAGCCGCTGTTCTATGAAACCCTGGACAACTCGCCCTCCGTGCCGCTTTCACCGGAGGAGGCCCTCGGCGCCTTTCGCATCGCCCCCGGCTTCGAGATCGAGCTGGTCGCGGCGGAGCCGCTGGTCGAGGACCCGGTGGCGATGGCGTGGGACGAGCACGGCCGCCTCTACGTGGTGGAGATGCGCGGTTATATGCCCGACGCCTACGGTACCGGTAGCGAGGAACCGGTGGGACAGGTGGTGCGCCTGACAGACACCGACGGCGACGGGCGCATGGACGAGAGCGACGTGTTCCTCGGCGAACTGGTCAACCCCCGCGCGGTGGCGGTTGTGAATGAGGGCGTGTTGATCGCGGAGCCGCCGAATCTCTGGCTGTGTGAGTTGCCCGCGCGGGATGCGCTCTGCGAAAACAGGCGCAGTGTGGGCGGCTACGCCACGGACGACGCGGCCAATGTCGAGCACATGGAGAACGGCCTGCGCCAGGGCCTCGACAACTGGCTGTACAACTCGAAGTCCAGTCGCCAGCTGCGCCTCGTCGACGGCGAGCTGCGTGAGCGCGAGGGACTGGCCCGCGGCCAGTGGGGCATCACCAAAGACGACTACGGACGCTGGCTCTATAACCACAACTCCACCTGGATACAGGCGGACTTTTTCCAGGCGGAAGACCTGGTGGTACCCGGCGAGGGTACGTACCCCAGGGGTCTGGGGGTGAACCTCGTGCAGCCCTCGCCGGTCTACTCGGTGCGGGTGAACCCCGGCGTCAATCGCGCCTACCTGGACAACACGCTGCGCGAGGACGGGCGACTGGCGACTGCCACCGGCGTGAGCGGCCTGGTGGCCTACCGCGGCGACCAGTTCCCGGCGGAATTTGCGGGCGACGTTTTCGTACCCGAGCCGGCGGGCAACGTCGTGGCCCAGTTCGACATGGGTGAGGAGGGTATGGCCCTGACTGCGAGCCAGCGGCTCTACGACGACGAACAGTGGGGCCAGCGCGATTTCCTCGGCTCCACCGACGAGCGTTTCAGGCCCGTGGACGCGATGAACGGCCCCGATGGCGCGCTCTATATCATCGACATGTACCGCGGCATCATCCAGGACGACCATTTTCTCACTGACGAGCTGCGCGCGCAGATCCTTGAGCGCGGGCTCGATTCGCCTCTCGGCATGGGGCGCATCTGGCGAGTGCGCCACACCGAAGGTGGTGAGGCCAGGGCGGTAAAACTCAGCGGCGCCACCGACGAGCAGCTGGTAGAGGCGTTGTCCCACCCCAACGGCTGGGTCAGGGATACCGCCCAGCGCCTGTTGCTGCGCAGCGACGGGCATCTCGCGGGCGCCCTGGGGGCTGTCGCGCGTGGTCCGCAGACCATCGCCGCTATCCACGCGTTGTGGACGCTGGAGGGGCGGGAGGAGCTGGACGCACCGCTGGTGCTGGAAATGGCGCGCGGCGGCGATCCCTGGCGCCAGGTCCATGCACTGCGCGCGGGTAGTGACCTGCCGGGTGCGGAAGACTACCTCGCCCTGGCGGGGGAACTGGACAATGCGCCCGACGCCGTGCGTATGCAGCTGGTGTTTGCCATGGGCGGGCACGCTGCCGACGCGCGGATCAGGTCGGCGCTTGCAGGTATGGCGACAGCGCCAGGCGCCGTGAAAAACATGTACCTGCGCCAGGCGCTGGTGCGCGCCGTGCGCGGGCACGAGGCGGTCTTCCTCGCCGAGGTACTGCCGCCCCTCGCCGCCGGGAACGCCAGCCGGCCCACCGCCGCGCTGATCTCGGCGCTCGCCGCCGGCGCCTACCGCGCTATGCGTGGCGAGATCTCTTCCACCGAGCCGGCCAACCCGGCCCTGTTGGAGCTACTGGAGCTGGCGCAGGCCCGCTCGGGAAAAGACGCCTGGCAACAGGTCGCCATGCTGAAAGGATTCGAGCGGGTGTCCAAGGCGCCGGGTTTCGTTCCCGCCAACCTCGAGGCGCCGCCCGCTATCTTCTCCGACGGTGCCATCGCCGAGTCGGACCCGCTCTGGGATGCGCGGCTGGCCGGTCGCCGCGCCTTCACCTGGCCGGGTGACGAGGTCGCCATGGGCCTCACGCCCCTGGGACCGGAACAACTCGAGCTCATGGAGCGGGGCAGGGCCTTTTACCCGCAGTGCGGCGCCTGTCATGGAGAGGACGGCGCGGGTATCGCCGGCCTGGCCCCGGCACTCGCCGGCGCATCCTGGGTGACGGGTCCGCCGGAGTGGCTGGGCCGCATCGTTCTCCAGGGGATGACGGGCCCGGTGGAGGTGAACGGCGAAATTTTCGACGGGGTCATGCCGCCGCACAACCACCTGCCCGAGCTGGACGACGCCACCCTGGCCGGCTTGATGACATACCTGCGGCGCAGTTTCGGCAACCGCGCCGACCCGGTCCCGGTAGAAGTGGTCAGTGCCCTGCGCGCGGACAGCGCGGGGCGCGACAGCCCCTGGACGGCGGCCGAATTGCAAGCGGTGCCCTACGACCGCGGGCTCGGGCGCTTCACCGGCAAGTTCAAGGTGAGTTTCGTCACTTTCACGTTGACCGAGGCGCCCGAGGGTTTGGCCCTGTCGGTGCCCATGTACGGCAGCGGGGTATTGACCCAGGAGAGCGAGACCGTGTTCAGCGGTGCCGCCGCCGGGGAGTCCGTCAAGGTGGAGTTCGTGATAGAGCCGGACGGCAGCGTGAACACGATGATCCTGTACCGTGACGGCCAGAAAATACCCGTCGAGCGCGTAGAATGAAACGGGCTGTTCAGCGGCCGCCCCGATGCACCAGTACAGCGGACCAGAGCGCGACGAGGGCGAGGCCGCCGATCTCCCGTGCCTCCTCCACCGCGCGGGTTTTCATGCTCACCGACTCGAAGATTTCACCGACGGACACGTCGCCCAACGCAGGTACGAGGGTGCCGATCCAGACCAGGCTGATCACCAGCAGCAGCAGCGGCAGCCAGCGCGGGCACGCGCCGCGGTGCCTGGCGACGCACATGGCGCAGGCGGCCAGGTAGGCGCCTATCCAGGGCGCGGCGTCGGGATCGTTGAACTGCACCAGCGCAGAGAGCGCGAAGGCGAGCAGGAAAACCAGGTTGAGTACTTTCACGGGTTGCACGACGTGGCCGGGTTGCGATCGACAGGAATCCTGTCATTGTACAGGCAGTCCGGCCGCGGGACAGCGCTCGGAGAGGCGGGTAATAAAAGAAAGGGGCATACGAGTGACCAGGACGACAATCGGGGACCTGTCCCGCACCGCGCTGATCGCGCTGCTGCTGCCAGGGGCGGCCGGCGCGCTGGACAACGGGGCACTGGAGGATGTGCTCGTGACCGGGGCCTATGCGCCCCAGCAGGCGCTCACGTCATCGGTATCGATAATCGACAGCGAGCAGTTGCGGGCGCTCAACAAGCGCAGCCTCGCGGGCATCCTGAAAACCCTGCCGGGGCTTCTCGTCGAGGAACAGGGCGGTCCGGGCGGGCTCACCGCGGTATCGGTGCGCGGCGGCGAGGCGAACTTCACCCTGGTGCTGCTCGATGGGGTCGCGGTGAACGATCCCACCAACTTCCGCGGCGGCAGCTTTGATCTTGCCGATCTCAACCCCGCGCTGATCGATCGCATCGAGGTGGTGCGCGGCCCGCAGTCTGCCATCTACGGCTCGGATGCCCTGGCGGGGGTCATCAACATCATCACGCGCCGACCGCGGGAGGGCCACGCCCTCGAGGCCAGCGCCGAATTCGGCGAGGACGATTACTCGGACCTCGGAGTCGCGGCCTTCGGCAGCACGGGCAGCTTCGACTACACGCTGGAGCTGGCGAGCCGCGACGAGGGCGAACCGGTGCCCGGCAGTGAACGGGACAGCGACAGCGCCTTGCTGCGCCTCGGCTGGCGCCCGGCAGCCGGGCACGAACTGGCAGCGAGCTACCGCTACCTCGACGGCGACCGCACGTCCTACCCCGAACAGAGCGGCGGCCCCGAGTACGCGCTGTCGGATGCCCTGGAGAAGGGCGACTACGACGAACAGGTGTACGCCCTGGGGTGGTCCTGGAGGGTGACCCCGGCCTGGCGGAGCAGCCTGCGGGCCAGCCGTTTCGACCGCGACGAGGACTACCTGTCCCCGGGGATTCCGCCCTTTTTCGAGGTGCCGCCCAACGCCGCCGACACCCAGTACACCCGCGACGATATCCAGTGGGTAAATACGCTGGCGCTGGCAGACAACTACGAGCTCAGCCTGGGCGCGGACTACCGCGACGAGGACGGGGAGAGCGTTGGCTACGTCGAGTTTTTCGGCATGCGCGGCGCGACGGATTTCGAACTGGACCGCGATTCGACAGGCCTGTTCGCCAGCCTGCGCGCGACGCCCCTCGCCGACCTTCTCCTGCAGGGAAGTGTGCGCCACGACGACCCCGACGCGTTCAGCGGCGAGACCTCATGGCAGGCGGGCGCGAGCTACCTCGTGGGTCCGCTGACTCTCTCGGCAAACTGGGGGGAGGCCTACAAACTCCCGAGTTTTTTCGCGCTGGGGAACGCACTGGTGGGCAACCCCGACCTGCAGCCCGAGACGGCCGAGAGTTGGGATGCCGGTGTCGCCTGGGACGTGCGTGGCGACCTGCGCCTCGAGGCGACCTGGTTTCACAACGACTTCGAGGATCTCGTTGACTTCGACGACGAGACCTTCCGCAACGTCAATCGCCAGAACGTCCAGACCAGCGGCCTGGAGATGCTGGCCACCTGGCGGCCGCTGGACGCGCTCTCGCTCATCGCCCAGGGCACCTACACCGATATCGACGTGAAAGGCGAGGACACGGTGCTCACGGGTCGCCCGGAGTGGACCGCGGGTGCCGCTGTCGAGTGGCGCTTTGCAATGCGGTGGCAGACGGCGCTGGATTATCGCTACACCGGCGAGCAGTGGGCCGCCTCCCGCCACACCGGCCAGGAGGTGACCGAAGAGCTGGACGCGTACCACCGTGTCGACTGGGTGTTGCAATGGGCGCCGGCGCGGCACTGGCAATTGCGCCTGTCAGTGGATAACCTGCTCGACGAGGATTACGAGACAGCCGTCGGGTTCTTCGCGCCGGGCCGGGCCCTGCGGGCCGGCGTGCGATTCACCCACTGACAGGGCGCTTACCGAAACCCCGGGAGACCGACTATCAGGACATTCAAATACACGCTCGGCGGCTTCGCCCTCGCGGCCCTGCTGGGCGGGTGCGGCGCGGAGGAAACGGTGCCCCCTGGCGAGTGTGTCAACGCGCTCACCGCAGAGGAGGAGACAGCGGGCTGGCATCTGCTTTTCGACGGACAATCCCTCGACCAGTGGCGCAGTTACGGCGAAGACAGCGTCAACTCGGGCTGGGGCATCGAGGGGGGCTGCCTGACCCGGGTCGGTATGGGCGGCGACCTCATCACCCGCGAGACCTTCGGCGATTTCGAACTGAAGCTGGACTGGCGCATCTCCGAAGCCGGTAACAGCGGCATATTCATCCGCGGCGATGAATCGGGACGCAACATCCACCACACCGGGTATGAAATGCAGGTGCTCGACAATGTCGGCCACAGTGATTCTGAGGATCCCACACACCGGTCCGGCGCCTACTACGACATGATCGCGCCGGATCACGACACCACCAGGCCGGTGGGCTCCTGGAACCGGGTACATATCATTGCGCGCGGGCCCAGCGTGGAGTTCCGACTCAACGAGCGCGTGACCGCGAGTTTTGAGCAGGGCAGCGAGGCCTGGCGGGCGCTCTACGAGCAGAGCAAGTTTACGTCCCGGCCGCACTACGGCACCCTGATGCGGGGTCATATCGGCCTGCAGGACCACTGGGATAAGGTGTGGTACCGCAATATCCGTGTGCTGCCCCTGGACGATTCCTGATACCCGTCACCTCCTGTGACCTATACTGCGAGACTATGAGCCACCGCGGCAGCGAGATTTCATGACACTCCTGATTATTTACCTGGCGATCGCCATCGGTGTGTCCTTTATGTGCTCGATGCTGGAAGCGGTGCTGCTGTCGGTGCGCCAGGGCTATATCGAGACCCAGTTGCATGAGCGGCCGCGGCGCGGCGCAGTGCTCAAGCAGGTTCGCGATGAACTGGACAAGTCCATTTCCTCGATCCTCATTCTCAATACCTTTGCGCACACCATGGGCGCCGCGGGAGTGGGCGCCCAGGCGGTGAAGGTGTTCGGGGCCAAGTGGGAAACCCTGGTGGCCTTCCTGCTGACACTGGCCATCCTCTACCTGTCGGAGATCATCCCGAAGACCCTGGGGGCGACCTTCTGGCGCCAACTCGCGCTGCCGGCGGCGCAGGTCATTCGCTGGCTGGTGCGTCTATTGTTTCCGCTGGTGTGGTTGTCCGCGCGGCTTACCGACCTGATCTCCGGCAGTCACGACGAGGGTTCCGTTTCCCGGGACGAACTCTCCGCCCTGGCCCGCCTAGGCGCACGCCACGGTTCCCTCGGTTCCCAGGAGAGCGAGCTGCTGGAGAACATCCTGCAGTTGCGCCATACCCGCACCCAGGAAATCCTCACGCCGCGCACGGTGGTCACCGCCCTGGACGCGAATCTCAGCCTGGGGGACGCGCTGGCGGAGATGGGTGACGTGCCCTTCACCCGGCTGCCGGTGTACGAATCGGACCTGGATACGGTGATCGGGCTCGTGCTCAAGCCCGTGCTGCTGGAAGCCGGACGGGCAGGCGGCGGCGAGCGGCCGATCCGCGAGTTCGTGCTGCCCATCTACCGGGTGTCGGTGGAGTTGCCGGTGCTGCGGCTGCTGGATTTGTTCATCAAGCGCCGCGAGCACATGTTCCTGGTGGAGGACGAGTACGGCCAGACCGAGGGCATCGTCACCCTGGAAGACGCGGTGGAGACATTGCTCGGGCGGGAGATCATGGACGAGAGCGACACGGTCGAGGATATGCAGGAGCTGGCCAGACGCAAGTACCGCGGCCGATTGAGGGATTCGGAGTAGGGTTTTCCCCATCGCCCCGGCCATGGAAAGTGTGAACTGCTTACATTGGCCGGCTCCGCCGCCTGGAGCCCGCCGGGCGCAGCGGCGCAACTGTTGTGCCAGGATGTGAAACCAGTCACAGGCGAGCACCCCTTTTCGTAACTTTGCCGGTATCACTGTGAAACCGTTTCCCCTATTCTGTCCGAGGAATAACTACTAGAAAAAATCGATGGTGGGGGCGGTGGCGACATCCCAGTTAGAGGGTGGCCGTGAACAGGACCTTGCTCGGGCATCCCGGAAAGTATCTCGGTCCCCGGGGGCGTTGATCCTCGGCGGGGTCGACGCGCTCAGCCGGGCAGTATCCAGCGAAAGAACAGCGCGGTCTCCACGCCGAGTGCAATCAGGAAGAGTGTAAAGCCGA
>Ga0126341_1000069_pt1 | contig 21389 bp, 18 predicted proteins | sample OrbTmetagenome_FD_97057 | JGI IMG/M metagenome (GOLD analysis project Ga0126341, IMG submission 97057) | Coral microbial communities from Florida Keys, Florida, USA - Orbicella T D metagenome | ecosystem: Host-associated > Invertebrates > Cnidaria > Coral | place: Florida Keys, Florida, USA... | reverse complement strand
CTATCCAGGGGGTGCGGTCACTGAATACAGCATCAGGTAAGCCGAACGGGCAGCGAGTCGGTTCCGCGCAACAAAATGCCCGCGGGCTCGACCGGTTCGGTGGCATCCAGCCGCAGATCGGGAAAACGCTCCGCCACGATGCGCAGCGCGGACTCGAGGTTTTTCTGCGCGAGGTGCATGCCCGGACAGGTGCGCAGGCCGGGCCCGAAGGTGAGCAGGGATTTGGCGCCGCGGTCGATATCGAAGCGGTCCGGGTCGGGAAAGGCACCGGGGTCGCGGTTGGCGGCGGCGATACCGAACAACACCGCACTGTTCGGCGGCAGGGTCACGCCCGCCACCTCGACCTCGCGCTCCGGGTCCGAGTAACGGGGCTGCGCCGCCACCGGCGGGTTCCAGCGCAGCAGCTCCTGGATGGCTCCCGCCTGGACCTGCGGTTCCTCCACGCAGCGCCGCCAGCTCTCGCGGTGGGTGAGCAGGGCCTGGAACAGGTTGCTCATCGCGTCAGAGGTGGTGGTGGCACCGGCGGTGAAGAACAACCGGATGTGGGCGAGGATGGAGGCCTCGCTCACCGGCTCGCCGTCGATGGTGGTGCCGTGAATCCAGCGGCTGATCTGGTCGTCCTCCGGCCGCGCCCGGCGCGCGTCGAACACCGGCTGCGCAATGGCCGTGAGGCGATCGTCCGCGACGCGGCTCGCCTCGGGGTCGCGGCCGCCGAACATCAGGTCCATGGACATCTGGTAGTAGTCGCGCTCCTCCTCGATCGGCAGTCCCAGCTGGTCGCAGATAACGCGGAAGGCGTAGCGGCGCGTAAACGCGGGCACCAGGTCGACACGTTCCCGGCCGGCCAGTTCGTCCAGGATTTCGCAACCGATGTCCGCCAAGCGCTGCTGGTCCATCTCGTCGACGGCGCTGCGGCGGAAGGAGGGCGTCATGGGAGGACGCCAGCGCCGGTGCCGGTCCTCGTTCATGGACATAAAGGTCTCGCCTATGAACGGCAGGGAAATAATCTGGTAGGCGTGGCCGGGCGGGAAACGCTCGCCGTCGCGGAACGCGTCCGCCAGCGCCCGGTGGGAGAGGATGTAGTACACGGGCATGGCGCCGCCGAGGGCGTCCACCTTCACCACCTCGCCCCTCTCCCTCAGCGCGTGCAGCGCCGCGGCGAAGCGGTCGCCGGGCAGCGTGTCGTAAAACCAGTCGATGGTGTCGGATGCCGGTGCCATTGTGCCTGCCATACGGGGATAGACTTCAAGTCCCTCACGTTCTCGGGTTAACGAACCCGGGGACAGACTTGAAGTCTGTCCCCTCCTGGGTCGAAAGAATCCGCATTTTCGCACTGTCCGGCCCAATCGGGTAGCATGGGGCCCTGAAATCCGCGCCACCAAGGCCGCACGTGAGCGAACTGACCATCACCCGCCCCGACGACTGGCATGTCCACCTGCGCGACGGGGCCGCCCTCCCCCACACCTGCGCCGATATGGCCCGTTACTTCGGGCGCGTTATCGTAATGCCGAACCTGACCCCGCCGGTCGTCACCGTGGACGACGCCCTCGCCTACCGCGAACGCATCCTCGCGGCGATGGCCGACCGGCCGCGGCAGTTCGAGCCGCTGATGACCCTGTACCTGACCGACGGGACCACGCCGGAGGAAATCGCCAGGGCTGCCGCCACCGAGGGCGTCCACGCCGTAAAGCTCTATCCCGCGGGCGCCACCACGAACTCCGAGGCTGGTGTCAACGAGCTGGAGAGCCTCTACCCCACCCTGGCGGCGATGGAGGAGGCGGACCTGCCCCTGCTGGTACACGGCGAGGTGACCGATTGCGAGATCGACATCTTCGACCGGGAAAGAGTGTTTATCGAGCGCCACCTCGCGCCGATCACCGAGCGCTTTGCCAACCTGCGCGTCGTGCTCGAGCACATCACCACCGCCGACGCCGTGGATTTTGTCAGAGATGCCCCGGAGCGGGTCGCCGCGACCATCACCGTGCACCACTTGTTGTACAACCGCAACGACATGCTCGTCGGCGGCATACGCCCCCACTACTACTGCCTGCCGATTCTCAAGCGCAACCGGCACCAGCAGGCGCTGCTCGCGGCGGCGACCTCCGGCAGCCCGAAGTTTTTCCTGGGCACCGACTCGGCGCCACACACTACCGCGAGCAAGGAGTCCAGCTGCGGTTGCGCCGGTGTGTACACCGCCCACGCGGCGCTGGAGCTGTACGCGGAGGCCTTCGAGTCGCAGGGTGCGCTGGACCGCCTGGAGGCGTTCGCCAGCCACTTCGGTCCTGACTTCTACCGGCTGTCCCGCAACACCGGAACGGTGACCCTCAAGAAGGAGGCCTGGATGGTGCCCGACGCCCTTCCGCTGGCCGGGGACATGCTGACGCCGTTGCGAGCGGGCGAGGATGTGGCCTGGCGGGTGGAGACGGGAAGCTGATGCCTTGAACGAAACGGGGCACTTCATGCGCGACCGTTTCCGCGGTTTCCTGCCCGTGGTGATCGACGTCGAGACCGGTGGCTTCAATTCCGCCACCGACGCGATCCTCGAGGTAGCGGCCACGCTGCTGCGCATGGACGAGGAGGGGCTGGTAGGCGTGCACCGCACGCACAACTACAACGTGCTGCCTTTCGAGGGCGCGAACATTGAGCAGTCCGCACTGGACTTTACCGGTATCGACCCGGACCACCCCTTCCGCGAGGCCGTGAGCGAAGCCGAGGCGCTGGGCGACCTTTTTCGCGCGATCCGCAAGGAAATTCGCGACCAGGGCTGCAACCGCGCCATTATCGTGGCACACAATGCCCACTTCGACGCGGGCTTCATCAATGCGGCGGTGGAGCGCTGCGCGCTCAAGCGCAACCCCTTCCACCCCTTCACCTATTTTGACACCGCGACCCTGTCGGGACTGGCCTACGGCCAGACCGTGCTGGCCAAGGCCTGCGCAGAGGCGGGTATCGCATTCGACAACGGTGAGGCGCACTCGGCCGCGTACGACGCGGAGCGCACCGCCGAGCTGTTCTGCGACATCGTCAATCGCTGGAAGGAATCCGGCGGCTGGATGCCGGACTTCGGCGAGGACTAGTCCTCGCCGCTGACCCGGCTCAGCAGCGCGTCCAGCTCGCGCATCAACTCGTCGATGCTCTCCATACCGAGCATGTCGTACTTCAGCGACTCCTCCATGGGCAACAGCTGCACCAGCGTGTAGCCCACCTGCCAGGCGTCGTTGTAGTCGACCTTCAGTTTCATACGCTTGACATGGGGGTGTCGCTCGAGGCTGCGCAACACGTCGAGCAGGGTCTGCCACTCCTCGCGCATACGCGTCTCCACCGGCGCCGGCTGGTGCACCACCTGCCCCACCTGGAGGCCGTCCGCGCGGATCTCGGTCTCGAACAGTTCGAAGCGGTTGACGCCGCAGATGGTGACGCCGAGCAGGCCGTCCGGTAACTTGTCCCAGTCGACGATACGGGCGGCGGTGCCGTAGTCGCCAAGTTCGGGCGAGGCGCGCCCGCGCTGGGCGACCTCCGAGCCGCGCCGTATCCAGACATTCCCGAACATACCGTCGTTGCGCAGGGTCTCGCGCACGAGGTCCAGGTAGCGCGGCTCGAAGATGCGCAGGGGCATGCGCCCGTGGGGCACCAGCACCCCGGACAGCGGAAACAGGGGCAGCTCGGTCAATGTCCGCCCCTGTACTCCAACTCAGCGCAGGCGCAGGCGGCGTCGGGCCAGCAGAAGCAGCCCCAAGGCCATTACTCCCACCATCGACAGCGGCATCACCGGCACGGCTATGAACCCGCCCGGGCCGACCACAAGATTGTCCACAGCGCCGTCAGACAGGCCCGGCCCGAAGGTGTCGTTTTTGGTGAAGGTGACCGACGTGACGCTGTCGAAGCCGGACAGGGTGTAACTGGTGAGCATGTCTGCAGTTCCGGACAGCGTGAGGTTGCGCACCACGACACCCCCGGTGGTCAGGTTACCCGTAACCACCATCGGGTTGCCATCGGCATTCGACAGGGCCGCCGCATCCATCCCGCTGATGCTGAAGGGTGCGTTGTCCGCCCGCCGCAGGGTGACTGTCGTCAGCCCGCCGCAGTCCTCGGCACACCAGCCGAAGACATTGGTCGGGTACACCCCGAAGTTGGTGGTGGCGTTGGGCCCGTTGGCGGAGATCACAAACGTGCCATCGGCGATGGGATCGCCGCCGTCGAAGGTGATGGTCTGCGCGCCGGCACCAGCCGCGCCTACCGCCAGGGTCAAAGCTGCCAGAAAACGAAGCAAGGTCATTGATTTATCTCCGAATTATTGTGCGTTTTTGTCACTATCAGAGTTTGGGCCACCTTCCCCCGGTGGCCTGCAGCCAGTCTAGCACGAGCGCATTTCTCCCGGAACCTGCCGATTCCGGGGCCCGGGTCAGTCACCGCCCTCCGGCCCGAGGGCGCGGAACAGGATAATAAGGCGGGGCAGCAGCAGCAGGGCGCCGATCACCGCCGCCGCCATGGCGAGCACCGTGAGCACGCCGAAGTAGATGCTCGGGGTGAAGTTGGAGAGGGTCAGCGTCGAGAAGCCGACCACCACGGTCACGGTGGTGTAGTACAGCGCGCGCCCGATACTGCCGTGGCAGCGGTACATGGTGGCCAGGTAGTTCCTGTCCACGGGAAACTCGCGACGGAAGCGGTGCACGTAGTGGATGCAGTTGTCCACACCGATACCGAGCACGATGGCGGCGATGGTGATGGTCATGATATCCAGCGGGATGCCCGCCAGGCCCATCACGCCGAGCACCATGCCGGCGGCGAGTATGTTCGGCGCGATAGCGATCAGCGCCAGGCGCAGCGAGCGGAACAGCACCAGGAACATCACCAGGATGGCGAGAAACACCGTGCCGAGGGTGAGAATCTGGGAGCGGTACAGGCTCTGCAGCACGTTGTTGTACAGCACGAGCATGCCGGTGAGCTTCACGTTGTCGGGGTCCAGTCCGATATCCTCGATGAGGTATCGGTGCACCTCGAGCAGGAAGTCGTTGCGGCGCAGGCTCTTGCTGGTCTCCTTTACACGCACGTTGAGGCGCACCTGGTCCAGATCCTCGGAGAAATAGGGATCGATCATCATCTCCTTGATGTCGCCCGACAGGCTCTTCTGCACCAGCGCCAGCTCCACGCTGCCGATGTCCTCGCCCATGAGGTCGCGTACCACCTGGAACACGGTGGACATGGACAACACCTTGCCCGTCTCAGGGAGAGAGTCGATATATCGGTGCACCTCGTCGATGCGGCGCATACCGGAGAGGCTGAACCAGTAGCTCGGCTTGAAACCGTCCTCCGGCCCGGCGAAATCGTCGAAGTCGTCGCCGAAATCGTCCTCCCACTCGTCGCCGCCCAATTCATCGCCTGAACCGTCACCTGGGTCGTCGCTGAAGCCATCGTCGAAACCGCCGTCGATATCCTCCGCGAAGTCGTCTTCCAGGAAGGGGTCGTCCTCCGCCACCGGCGGCGCCTGGGCGGGCACGTCCTCCAGCCCCGGCAACGGCTCGTCGAAGGCCGGCGCATCGATGACGATATCCAGCGGGATGGTGCCGCCGAGTTGTGCGTCCAGCAGTTCCATGCCCTGATAGATTTCCGTGGTCTCGTGGAAGTAATCGATGAACCGGTTCTCCACCTCCAGCCGCGAAATGCCGTAAGCCGTGAGAACGGCGAGCCCGAGGCTCACCCAGAGGATGGCGCTGCCGAAGCGGTCGGCGACGCGGGCGAAGTACAGGGTCAGCGGTGTCTCGTCGCCGCCCCGGGGTACGAAGCCGCGTGCCGGCCACACCATCATCAGGCAGGGCACCACGAGGAACGCCAGCGTCAGGGCGACGCCGATGCCCGCGGTCATCATCCAGCCGAAGTCGATCACAGGCTGTATACCGGACACCACCAGCGACACGAAGGCCACCACCGTGGTGATCGCGGTGTAGAAACAGGGCACCGCCATCAGGCGCACCGTGTCGCGCACTCTCTCGCGCAACTCGCCCCCCGGATTTTTCCCGTGCAGTTCCCGGTAGCGCACGATGAGGTGGATGCACAGCGCCAGCGAGATGATGAGCAGCACGGCGACGAAGTTCGAGGAGATCACCGTCATGCGCCAGTCGAGCGCGCCGAGCAGGCCCAGCATCACCACCACCGCGGACGAGCAGGTGACCAGCGGGATGACCACCCAGCGCAGGCTGCGGAAGATCACCGCCAGTACGACGAGCATGATGCCCAGGATCGCGCTGCCGAACAGCACGAGGTCGCTCTGCACGAAGGTGACCATGTCGGCGGCGATCATCGGCACGCCGCCGACGAACAACTGCGCGTGGTCGCCGTAGCGGGCCGCGATCTCGCGCACGGACGCCACGAGTTCGCCCTGTGCTTCGAGCGTGCGCGCCGTGTAGGCCTTGAAGTCGAGGGTGACCTTCTCCAGTTCCGCCGTCTCGGTGTCCGAGATCTGGCCGTCGCGTTCCAGCTTGCGCAGGTCCTCGCGCCGCTGCAGCAGGTCGTTGTAGGTCTCGTCCCGCTCCAGGTTGATCTGCACCGCCGTGAGCCGGCCGTCGCGGCTGGCCAGCAGGTCCGCGTAGATGGGGCTGGAGGTCAGTTCGGTCAGCACCAGGTCCAGGTCGATGCCCGGCGTCTCCAGGCTGGGCAGGGGTTCCGGCGAGGTGATATCGGACAGGCTGAGGGGCGGGCTCTCCAGCAGTGGCACGTCCCACACGGTGACCACCGAGGACACGCCGTCCAGTGCGCGCAATTCGTCGGCCATGCGCCTGAGCGGCTGCAGCGACTCGTCGGCTAGCAACGCCGCCTTGGGTTTCCACGTGATGAGGACGAATTCTTCGGAACTGTACTCGCGGCCCACCTCGCGAAACAGCTCCAGGGAGGGATCGCCCTGCAACATCAGGCTGTCCGCCGACGCGTCCAGGGTGATTTTCGGCAACTGGCTCGCGAAGCCGGCGACCACGAGGGCCACCAGGACCAGCACCAGTTTCGGGCGCGCCAGCACCAGCCTGTCGTAACCCGCGATGAGAGACTCGAACATCCTGTATCAGCCTTCCAGTGTGGCCAGCAGTTTGCCGTGCACGCCGCCGAAACTGCCGTTGCTCATGATAACGACCTGGTCCCCCGGACGGGCATCGGAAACCACCTGCATCGCCAGCCCGTCGATGTCGCTGTGCAGTTGGGCCGGAACCGGGCTGGCGTCGACCACATCCTGCAGGGACCAGTCCATGTCGTCGGGCTGGTACCAGTACACGACGTCCGCCTCGGCGGTAGAGGCAGCCAGTCCGTCCCGGTGACCTCCCATACGCATGGTGTTGGAGCGCGGTTCTATCAGGGCGAGTACGCGGCCGCCGTCGCTGCGGGCGCGCAGGCCATGCAGTGTGCTGGCGATCGCGGTCGGATGATGGGCGAAATCGTCGTAGACCGCCACCTCGCCGACCGTGCCCAGCAGTTCCAGGCGCCGTTTGACGCCGCGAAAGGCCGACAGTCCCGACGCGGCCAGTTCAGTGGTGACACCGACGTGATGCGCGGCGGCGACAGCCGCCAGGGCGTTGTCGACATTGTGCAGGCCGCAGTGCGCCCAGCGCACTTCTTTTTCAGACCCGCCATCAGACCCGCCAACTTGATTGGGCCCGCACAGGCGGAAAGCGGAGCCGTCATCCTCCAGCAGCTCCGCGCTCCACCCCGAATCCGCATCCACGCCGAAAGGCGCCAGGGGTGTCCAGCAACCCATGGCCAGGGTCTCGTCGATTGCCGCCACCCCCGCCCGGTGCACTACCAGCCCCTCGCCGGGTACGCAGCGCAGCAGGTGGTGAAACTGGCGCTGGATGGACGCGAGGTCGTCGAAAATGTCCGCGTGGTCGAATTCGAGGTTGTTGATGACCAGCGTGCGCGGGCGGTAGTGCACGAACTTGGAGCGCTTGTCGAAAAACGCCGTGTCATACTCGTCCGCCTCCACCACGAAGAAATCCGTGCCGCCCAAACGCGCCGACACACCAAAGTCCGCCGGCACGCCGCCGATGAGAAACCCGGGGGACATGCCCGCGTGCTCCAGCAGCCACGCCAGCATACTGCTTGTCGTGGTCTTGCCATGTGTTCCAGACACCGCGAGCACCCACTTGTTCCGCAGCACGTGCTCGGCCAGCCACTGGGGGCCGGAGGTATAGGGAATGCCGCTGTTGAGGAGGAACTCCACGAGGGCGTTGCCGCGGCTCATCGCGTTGCCCACCACCACGCAGTCGGGCCGCTCGTCCAGGTGTTCCGGCAGGTAACCCTCCATGAGGTCGATACCGGCCTCGCGCAGCTGGGTGCTCATGGGGGGATAGACGTTGGCGTCGGAGCCGGTAACCCGGAAACCGAGTTCCCGGGCCAGCAGGGCAATGCCGCCCATGAAGGTGCCGCAGATACCCAGAATGTGAATGTGTCCCGTCAACCCGCGCTCCCCCGGCCGATGGCGCATAGTAGCATGGGGTACCTCCACTCACAGCCACCGGCAAGGCTGTGCACGGCCGCCGGGGTCACGTAGAATAAATCCCCGCGCCGAGCGGGCGCACTTCAAGTTATCCCCAAAGGAACAACCTGTCTCATGCCGAGGAAAAACGCCTTCTACGCCCAGTCCGGCGGCGTGACCGCCGTCATCAACGCCTCCGCCTGCGGTGTCATCGAGACCGCGCGCAAACACCGCGGGAAGATCGGCAAGGTCTACGCGGGTCGCAACGGTATCATCGGCGCCCTGCGCGAGGAGCTGATCGACACCAGCAAAGAGAGTGTGGCGGCCATACGCGGCCTGCTCACCACCCCCTCCGGGGCCTTCGGCTCCTGCCGCCATAAGCTGAAGAGCCTGGAGCAGAACCGCGCCGAGTACGAGCGCCTCATCGACGTGTTCCGCGCCCACGATATCGGCTACTTCTTCTACAACGGCGGCGGCGACTCGGCGGACACCTGTCTCAAGGTCTCGCAGCTCAGCGAGTCCATGGGCTATCCTATCCAGGCCATCCACGTGCCCAAGACCATAGACAACGACCTCCCGCTCACGGACAACTGCCCGGGATTCGGCTCGGTGGCCAAGTACGTGGCGATCTCCACCCGCGAGGCGGCGTTGGACGTCTGTTCCATGTGCGAGACCTCGACCAAGGTGTTCATCCTCGAGGTGATGGGCCGCCACGCCGGCTGGATCGCGGCCGCCGCGGGCCTCGCCGCGGAAAAGGAGGGCGACGCGCCGCACATCATTCTGTTCCCGGAGATCGCCTTCAACCGCGAGCGCTTTCTCGCCCGCGTGAAGCGCACCGTGAAGCGCCACGGTTACTGCGTGATCGTCGCCTCCGAGGGCGCCCAGTACAAGGACGGTACGTTCATCGCGGAGTCGGGGCTCAAGGACGCCTTCGGCCACAGCCAGCTCGGCGGGCTGGCGCCGCACCTCGCCGAGATGGTGAAGCAGGAGACGGGCTTCAAGTACCACTGGGCCGTCGCCGACTACCTGCAGCGCTCGGCGCGCCACATCGCCTCGGCCACCGACGTGGAGCAGGCCTATGCCCTCGGCGAGGCCGCGGTTGAAATGGCCCTGAAAGGGCACAACTCGGTAATGCCCTGCATCGTCCGCGGCAAGGGCAGGCGCTACTCCTGGTCCATCGGCGAGGCGCCGCTGGAGGACGTGGCCAACGTCGAGAAGATGATGCCGCGCAACTACATCACCCGCGACGGCTTCGGTATCACCGACGCCGCCCGGGATTACCTCTCACCCCTCATCCAGGGCGAGGCCTACCCGGAGTACCGCAAGGGCCTGCCCCGCTACACCACCCTGAAGAACGAGCTGGTGCCGCGCAAGCTGAAAAAGCGCTTCAAGATCTGACCAGGGCCGGCGGGGCACGCGTCCCGGGGCAGGACGCCCGCACCCCCTCGGAAGGGCCGCAACTCCGCGGGCGCCCGCTGGCCGAGCGATATTTCTTGCGACGCGATCGGAAGTCACGCGTCCCGGGGCAGGACGCCCGCACCCCCTCGGAAGGGCCGCAGCTCCGCAGGCGCACGCGGCCGCTGCGCAACTCGACCAAAATTCTCGCGCGCACTGCGTGCCCCCGAGAATTTTCGGGACTCGGCCAGTGCTCGCGGACAGCCCCGCGTGCGCCTGCTGCGCTAAGCGCGACCTGATTTTTCCGAGGAGGTGCAGCCCTCCTGCCCCACGCCCATCTTTACCCCGGAAGGTGCGCCGGAAGCAAAGTCGCCAGCGCGGGATATGGTTCGCGAACAATCAGGGCACTGCCTGGGCGTACCCGTGGTTTCGGGGGCTTTCCGCGAGCACTGATCGAGTCTCACAAATTGCGACAGCAATTTGGACGACCTTCAGGTCGCCCCGCAGGGGTGAGAACGCGCCTGAGCGCGTTCGAATCAAATTTTTCGCGCAGCGAAAAATTGTCGAGTTGCGCAGCGGCCCTCCGCCGCGGAAAATCCAGTGCCCGTTCGCAGACCACCTCTGCAGACGGAACCTCGGCCCGCGTGTACAGAAATTCCTACCAAATCAGCGCTTTCGCCAGCCATTTAGGGATCGAAAGACGAGATTTCAGCGGGCGAAATCTGTACAATGCGCGCCTCGCCGCCCGGCGAGTCCACAGCAAGCGTTTTAGAGGTAAGCCATGTACAGCAACCAGAACTTCAACCGCTGGCGCCGCCACCCGTGGCACGGCCTGCGCGCCCGCGCGGACGGCGCCGCCGAGGACGTCGTCCAGGTCTACGTGGAGATGACACCAGCCGACGTGGTCAAGTACGAGCTGGACAAGGCCTCGGGCTTCCTGATGATCGACCGCCCCCAGCGGACCACGTCCAGCCCCCCGGCCCTGTACGGCTTTATCCCGCGCACCTACTGCGCCGAGGAAGTGGCCAAACGCTGCCCCGACGCCACCGAGGCGGACGGCGACCCGCTGGACATCTGCGTCTACTCCGAACGGCACATCACGCGCGCCGACATCGTGCTCAACGCGCGCGTGGTCGGCGGCATCCAGATGATCGACCAGGGCGAGGCGGACGACAAGATCGTCGCCGTCCTGGAGGGCGACAACATCTGGGGGAGCGTGAACGACATCGCCGACCTGCCCGAGATCAAGGTCGAGCGTCTGCAGCACTACTTTGCTACCTACAAGATGATCCCCGGACAACCGACCGACATCCGGGTGGACTTCGTCTACGGGCGCGAGGAGGCGCTGAAGGTGATCGCCGCCTCCGAGCAGGACTACGAGCACCACTTCGGGCACCTGCACACCCAGGCCAAGGCGAAAGAGTAGGTACCGTTTCCCGCGCGTTCAGCGCACCGGGCCGCACCAGTCTTCCGGCACCGCCACGTAGCGCGCCAGCAGTTCCGGCAGCCTCACCTCCACCTCCGCGCGCAGCGCCAGCGCCTCCCGGGCCGCGTCCCATGCGGCGCGCAGTACCGCCGCGTCGGACAGGGCCGCGCAGTCCACTGACAGGGGCGCGTAGCTCAGGTGCCAGCGCTCCGGCGCGACGCCGCCGCGGTCCACGCCGTAGGGGCGGTAAAACCCGTGGGAGTCCCCCGCCGCCATGCGCGCGTCCAGCCAGGTGTGCAGCGGGTCGAACACCCCGCCTGGTGCAACCTCCCCGGGCGAGAGCTGCACCGCGTAGTCCTCCGGCACCGCCGCCGCGTCGTAGACATCGAGATCCGTGCCCCAGTGGTGGCGCGACGTGCCCGGTAACGCGGAGAAGCGCAGGATGGCGTGCAGTGTGTCCGCTGGTGAAAGTGCGGCCACGTCCACCGGCGCACCGCTGTCGTCGTGCACCGGCCGCGCGCCCGCCGCCTTGGCGTTCCAGATGGCGAGCTGGCGGGAAAAAGAGCGGTAACTGCTGGCGATAGCGAGATCGAATCCCGCCTGCGCCGCGTCGGCGCGCAGCGCGTCGAAGGCGGCGGACGCGGCCCCGGCAAGGCGATGACCGCCCGCCGCCTCCGCGAGGTGGGAGTCGTCGTGTCCTGTGAGCTGTTGCGCGGTCAGCGCGCCGGCCATGGCAATCCCCCGCCCCCTTTTCCAGGATACCGCGGCTTGATCGCCGCGGCGGGTCCGGCACAATAGCGCCGGTCTGCGCCATTCTAGGGCATACAGGGAGAATCGACACCACATGGCACACATCGGCGACACGGCGGACTTCCCCGGGGACGGCACCTACCCCGTCACACTCGACGGCATGCCGCTGCTCGTGGTCAGACGCGCGGAGGCGTTTTTCGTGTACATGAACCGCTGCCCCCACACCCGCGAGTCACTTGACCCCATGGGCGGGTCGGTCCTGTCGGCGGACGGCCTGTTGCTGGAGTGCCAGCGCCACGCGGCGCAGTTCATCACCGAGACCGGCGAGTGCGTGGGCGGCCCCTGCCCGGGAGAATTCCTGGAGGCGCTGCCCTGTATCGTCAGCGCCGGTGGGCTCTACCTGGACTAGGACCCGGGCGGGTCCAGCGAAAAAGGCAGTTCCCCGGCGAGCTCCACGCCACCGGGACTGACCGAGGTCGCGAAGGCCAACACCTCCACACCCTGCGCCATGGCCTGCGCGAGCGTGTCGCGGTAACGCGGGTCGATCTCTCCCGCCGCGCTCACCCCGCGCACGCCCGAATGAAAGACGCAGTAGAACAGCACCGCGCGCGTGTCCGGCTCCGCCGCCACCGCCGCCAGCTCCTCCAGGTGGCGGCGGCCCCGGTCGCTCACCGCGTCGGGAAACAGGCCGACCCCGTCCCCGCTGCACAGCGTCACGCACTTCACTTCCACGAATGCCCTGCCACCTTCGCCGCTCAGCAGCAGGTCCACGCGGCTGCGCTCGCCGTATTTCACCTCGGCGGCCAGGTCGTCGTACCCGGCCAGCGGGTCGACCCGGCCGGCCTCCACCGCCTCTCGCACCACCCTGTTGGCCTGCGCCGAGTGAATGCAGGCCATCCCGTCGGCGGTGTCCACCAGCTCCCAGGTGTGCCTGTACTTGCGCGTCTTTGAATCGCTGGTTGACAGCCACACCGGCGAACCGGGTTCCGCGCAGCCCGTCATGGCGCCGGTGTTCGGGCAGTGCACGGTGATCACCTCGCCGCCGGGCAGTTCGACGTCCGCGAGAAAGCGTTTGTAGCGGCGCAGCAGCACGCCCTGGATGAGTGAGTCGAAGTGCATTCAGCCGAGCACTTTCGCGAGGCGTTCCACGGCGACCTCCAGTCGCTCCATCCCCGTAGTGTAGGAAAAACGCAGGTGCCGTTCCGCGCGGTGGTGACCGAAGTCCACGCCCGGCGTCAGCGCCACCCCGTGCTCTTCCAGCAGGCGCATGCAGAAGGCCTGGCTGTCGTCGGTAAACCGGCCGGCGTCCGCGTAGATATAGAAAGCGCCCTGGGGCCGGCAGGGCACGTCGAAGCCCAGCTCCTGGATCGCGGGCAACAGGAAGTCGCGGCGCTGCCGGAAAATCTCGCGGCGCTCTTCTAGAATCGCGCGGGTCGCCGGCTCGAATCCGGCGAGGGCGGCGTGCTGCGCCATTGTCGACATGGAGATGAAAAGGTTCTGCGCCATCTTCTCCATCTCGGCGACCGCCTCCACCGGCGCCACGAGCCAGCCCAGGCGCCAGCCTGTCATGCCGAAGTACTTGGAGAAGCTGTTGATGACGAAGGCGTCGGGATCGACCTCCAGCACCGAGGGCGCGTCGCCCTCGTAGCAGAGGCCGTGGTAGATCTCGTCCACCAGCAGGTGGCCGCCCCGCGCACGCACCGCACGCGACAGCGCCGCCAGTTCGTCCCGGGTGAGCGCCGTGCCGGTGGGGTTGGCCGGGGACGCGACCATCGCACCCGCGGTGTTGGGCTGCCAGTGGCGCTCCACCAGTTCGCCGCTGAGCTGGTAGCGCGTGCTCTCGTCCACGGGCACAAGCTGGCCGCGGCCCTCCACCAATCGCATGAAGTGCCGGTTGCAGGGATAGCCGGGATCCGTCATCAGCATGCCGTCCCCGGGATTCATCAGCAGTGCCGCTATCAGCAGCAGGGCGCCGGACGCGCCCGGGGTCACCACGATGCGCTCCGGCCCGATATCCAGCCCGTAGCTGTCGGCATAGTGCCGGGACAGGGCCTCCCGCAGGGCCGGGATGCCCGCGGCCTGGGAGTAGTGGGTGGCGCCCGCGGCCAGCGCCGCGCGCCCGGCCTCGACGATGGGCCCGGCGGTGGCGAAATCCGGCTCACCGGCGGCCATGTGCACGATATCCGCGCCCCCTGCGGCGAGCTGCGTGGCGCGCTCCAGCACCTCCACCACCCGGAAGGGCTCGATCTCGGCGACCCGCTCCGCGAAGGGGCGCGCCCCGCTCCGGGAGGCGTCCTGTGACTGTGTCGTGCCGGGCATTGTGAGCGTCCCCTGGGTGCGAGAGCGGGCCATGATAGCGGGCCATAATAACAAGGCTTGAGCGACGCAAAAAACTGCCCGGAAATGGTGGCGCGGCCACAGCTAATCTGGTAATTTCCCCGCCCTTGGATTCAGGGCCTATGCCGGCCCGGTCCGCGAACTGTGAGTTCTGTCCAGTCACCAACGCAGTGTGGGAATCGAACCATGCCACGAGCAGCGAAAAACACACCCTCCAGGAAGAAGGCGCCCGCCAAGAAGGCGACGAGCAGCACCAGGGCCAAGACAAAGACAAAGGCCAAGACAAAGGCCAAGACAAAGGCCAAGAGCAAGGCCAAGGCCAAGACCGCCGCCAGGTCGCCGAAGAAAACGGCCGCCAAGAAAACGCCTGCGAAGAAAGCTGCTGCGAAGAAAACCCCCGCGAAGAAAGCCCCTGCGAAAAAAACACCGGCGAAGAAGGCGCCCGCTAAAAAAGCGCCCGCCCGGAAAGCGGCGACGAAGAAAACGCCCGCGAAAAAAACCCCCGCCAGAAAGGCCGCGGCAAAGAAAACACCCGCCAGGCGGACGCCCGCGCGCAGGGCCAACACCGGCGGCGCCTCGGAGGAGTTCAAGAACTTCGAGCCCTATATCCCCGACCGCGGCGAGGACTACATGAACGATCCGCAGCGCGAACACTTCAAGGGCATCCTGCGCAAGTGGAAGGGCGAACTGATGCAGGAAGTGGACCGCACGGTGAGCCACATGAAGGACGAGGCGGCGAACTTCCCCGACCCCGCCGACCGCGCGACTCAGGAGGAGGAGTTCAGCCTCGAGCTGCGTACCCGCGACCGCGAGCGCAAGCTGATCAAGAAGATCGACGCCACCATGGAACTGATCGAACAGGACGACTACGGCTACTGCGAGGCCTGCGGCATCGAGATCGGTATCCAGCGCCTCGAGGCGCGCCCCACCGCCACCCTGTGCATCGACTGCAAGACCCTGGCTGAGATCAAGGAAAAACAGGAGCTGGGTTGAGTCGCCGATCGCGTTGACGCAACCCACCGCCTACCGGGGGCGCTTCGCCCCCTCCCCCACCGGCCCCCTGCACCTGGGCTCACTCATCGCCGCGCTGGCAAGTTACCTCGACGCGCGCGCCAACCGCGGCGAGTGGCTGGTGCGCATGGAAGACCTGGACCCGCCGCGCGAGGAAGCCGGTGCCGCCGACGCCATCCTGCGCAGCCTGCGCGCGCACGGCCTGCACTGGGACGGCGAGGTGATGTACCAGGCCGGGCGCGACGAGGCCTACCGCAACGCCCTGGACGACCTGGCCGCCGCCGGGCACCTGTTTGCCTGCGACTGCACGCGCGCCACACTGGGCCCCGACGGCGCCTGCGCCGGGCGCTGCCGCCCGCGCCAGGACCGGATTCGCGGCGCGCACTCGCTGCGCGTGGCCGTGCCCCCCGACTGTGTGATCGGGTTCGCGGACGGCCTGCAGGGTAGCTGCGGACAGGCGCTGGGTGAGGAGTTGCCGGACTTTGTGCTCGTGCGCAAGGACGGCCTCACGGCCTACCAGCTTGCGGTGGTGGTGGACGACTGCGCACAGGGCGTGACCCACGTGGTACGCGGCGCCGACCTGCTCGATTCCACCGCGCGGCAGATCTACCTGCAGGGCCTGCTGCACTGCCCGACGCCAGAGTACCTGCACCTGCCCGTCATCACCGGCGCCAACGGCAGGAAACTCTCCAAGCAGACCCAGGCGCCGGCCCTGGATGACGCGGCGGCGTGCGACAACCTGCGCCTGGCGCTGCGTTTTCTGGGCCAGGCCCTGCCCGCGGCCGCCTCCCCCCCGGACCTGGTCGCAGCCGCCGTCGCGGACTGGAATCGCGCCGCCCTGCCCGCCGCGGCCACCGTTCCCGCCGCGACCCTGGGACTGTAAGTCGCAACCCCGCCTTGGGCGCGGGGCTTGCTTTACCCCCCCACGGGGCTTGAGTAGTATGCCCCGGAGGTACCCCCCGGGGACGTCCCACAGGGAACGCGACCACCATGTACATCAACCGGGCGCTATTGCTGATCGTCGGCGTCGTGATTGTCTTCCTTCCCGCACTGGCGGGCTGGGTCACCGGTTCCGAGACCGCGTGGTACCGGCCCCACCAGTTGTGGCTGCTGGTCGTGGTCGCCGCCTGGTGGAACCAGCGGTCGAGGAACCCGGATGAGCTTTAGCCTCACCCAGATCCTGCTGTTTATCATCGCCTACCTCAGCGGCCTGTTCGCCGTCGCGCACCTGGCGGACAAGGGCATCATCCCCGAGCGCGTCACTCACCACCCGGTGGTCTACGTGCTCGCCCTGGGCGTGTTCGCCGGCGCCATGGCCAGCAACGGCGTCATGGCCCTCGCCCGGGACTACGGGTACAGCTTCCTGCTCTACTACCTGGGCGTGGTCATGATGTTTATCCTCGCGGCGTTGTTGCTGATGCCGCTGTTGCGCCTGTGCCGCGTCTACCAGCTCGCCTCGCTGGCGGATGTGCTCACGTTCCGCTTCCGCAGCCCCTGGGTGGGCGCGGCGATTACCGTGGCCATGTGCCTCACTGTCCTGCCGCTGCTCGCGCTGCAGATCCAGGCGGTCGCCGAAAGCATCCACCTCCTCGCCGGCGACAAGGCCGTGGTCGCACCGGGCACCGACCGGCACAACCAGCTCGCCCAGGTGTTCTGCGTGATCATCATCGCCTTCTCGGTCCTGTTCGGCACTCGCCACCGCTCCGCGCAGCAGCGCAACACCGGCCTGGTCACCGCCATCGCGTTCGAATCCGTGGTGAAACTGACCGCCCTGCTGGCGCTGATGTTCGCCGCGGTGTACCAGGTGTTCGACGGTTTTGACGGCCTCGAACAGTGGTTGCTGGAGAACCCGGCGGTCAACAGCGCACTGCAGCAACCCATCGCCGGGCACAACTCGCGGGTGCTGCTGCTGGTGTTCTTCGCCGGGGCGGTGTGCATGCCGCACTTGTTTCACATGGCCTTCGCCGAGAACAAGGACAGCCGCGAACTGCACATCGCGACCTGGGGCCTGCCGCTGTACCTGTTGCTGCTCAGCCTGCCGGTGCTGCCGGTGGCGTGGGCGGGACTGGCGCTGGCGCCCGACGTGCCGGCGGACTACAGCGGCCTGGCCATCGGTATGGCGCTGCACTCCACGCCGGTGGTGGCCGCGGCGTTTGTCGCCGGGCTCTCCGCGGCCAGCGCGACCATCATCGTCACGACGCTGGCCCTGGCGAACATGTGCCTGAACCACCTGGTGCTGCCCTTCCGCCTGCCCCAGGCAGACCCGGAGCAGAGCCTGTACAGCCAGCTGCGCTGGGGCAGGCGCACCCTGATCGCAGTGCTGATCCTCGGCGGCTACGTGTTCTACTCCGCCCTCGGCGGCAGCCAGAGCCTCACCCAGCTCGCCCTGGTGGCCTTCGCCGGCACGCTGCAGTTCATGCCGGGCATCATCGCCACGCCCTACTGGCCGCGGGCGAACCGACGCGGGCTGCTGGTGGGCCTGGCCGGCGGACTGCTGGTCTGGGTGCTGGGCCTGCTGCTGCCCCTGTCCGGCGACTACGATCCCATGCGCCTGAACGAGCTGTTCAGCCGCGTCACGGGAATTGTCGACAACCCGTGGGCGGCGGCCACGGTGGTGGCCATCACGGTCAACAGCGCCCTGTTCGTGGCGATATCCCTGCTGACATCGCCGGACAAGTCCGAGCAGGTGGCGGCCGAGATCTGCTCCATGGATACCCGGGCCCGTCCCACCCGCCAGACCCTGTCGGTCTACCGCGCCGCCGACTTCAGCGACCGGCTGGCGCCGGCACTGGGCAGCAAGACCGCCGGCTCGGAGGTGGACCTGGCCCTGAGCGAGCTGCAGTTTTCCCCGGACGAGACCCGGCCCTACGCCCTGCGGCGACTGCGCGGGCGCATCGAGGCCAACCTGTCGGGGCTGCTGGGCCCCGCCGTCGCCCACCGCATCATCGAGAAGAGCCTGCCCTTCGAACCCGGCGTGCACGGCGACACGCAGGACCTGCACCTGATCGAGCGCGACCTCGACCGCGTGCAACCGCGCCTGACCGGGGTGGCCGCCGACCTGGACAGCCTGCGCCGGCATCACCGCGAGACGCTCGACAGGCTGCCCATCGGCGCCTGTTCGGTCGGCGCCGACGGGGAACTGCTGATGTGGAACCGCTCCATGGAGGCGATTACGGGGATCGCGCCGGACCGTGTACTGGGCTCACTGCTGGGCGCTATCGCCCCGCCCTGGGGCGAGGTGCTGGAGACGTTTCGCCGCGGGGCCGCGGACACGGCGCTGAAAACCGAGGTCGCGCTTGCGGACGCACCCTCGCGCTGGCTGTCCCTGCACAAGACCATGACCGGCGAGAGTGGCGAGGGCGGCGACACGATTATCATCGTGGAGGACGTCACCGACTACGAACTGCTGGAGTCGGAGCTGCTGCACAACGAGCGGCTGGCCTCCATCGGCCGCCTCGCGGCGGGCGTCGCCCACGAGATCGGCAATCCCGTCACGGGTATCGCGTGTCTCGCGCAAAACCTGGAGTACGAGACCGACCGCGGCGAGATCCGTCACATGGCCCAGGACATTCTCAAGCAGACCGGCCGCGTGACGCGCATCGTCGAGTCGCTGATGAACTTCTCCCACACCGGGGCCAGCGGCGGCGACGTGGAACTGGCCCCCTCGAACCTCGCCGACTGTGTCGACGAGGCGGTGCACCTGCTGTCCCTGGACCGCGAGGCCCGTCCCGTCAGGTTCGCCAACGACTGCGACCGGGAACTCCTGGTCATGGCTGACAGCCAGCGCCTGCTGCAGGTGTTCGTCAACGTGCTCGGCAACGCCCGGGACGCGAGCGATGACTACGGCGAGGTGCGCATCGCCGCGCGGGTCGACGGCGAGGAGGTGTGCATCGAGGTGGAGGACGCCGGCTGCGGCATCCCGCCGGAACTGCACAGTCGCGTCTTCGAGCCCTTTTACACCACCAAGGAACCCGGGGCGGGTACCGGCCTGGGCCTGGCCCTGGTGTTCAGCATCATGGACGATATGCGCGGCCGGGTGCAGCTCACCAGCCCTCTCAACGAGGGCCCCAACCCGGGGGCCCGCGTCAGCCTGTACCTGCCCAGGGCCAGTTACGGTACGGATTTCCAGGTGTAACCCAGCGCCACACTCTCCCCGCTGGCATAATCGCCGTCCGGGGTGTATTTTGGGTAGTAAATACACAGGGGTAACACCGCATGCAGAAGATCCTCGTCGTCGAAGACGAATCCGTCATCCGCGTGGCACTGCGCCGGCTGCTGGAGCGCAGCGGTTACGCCGTGAGCGAGGCGGGCTCGGTGCAGGAGGCGGAACAGGATCACGACCTGGCCAGCTTTGACCTGGTCATCAGCGACCTGCGGCTGCCGGGCGCCCCCGGGACCGACCTGATCAGCAAGGCCGGCGACGTGCCGGTGCTGATCATGACCAGCTACGCCAGCCTGCGCTCCGCGGTGGATTCCATGCGCATGGGCGCGGTGGATTACATCGCCAAGCCCTTCGACCACGCGGACATGGTCAGCGCGGTGGAGCGCATCATCGCCGACCACCCGACCCCGCGCGCCCAGGAGGCCCGCGGCAGCGAGGGTGGAGACGAGGACGCCGGTATCACCGGGATCACCGGCAACTGTCCCGCCATGCTCACCCTGTTCGACCACATCGAGAAAGTGGCCCCCACCGATTCCACCGTGCTGGTGCTCGGCGAGACCGGCACCGGCAAGGAACTGGTTGCGCGCAGCCTGCACCAGCGCAGCCTGCGAGCGGACAAGACCCTGGTCTCGGTCAACTGCGCGGCGATACCGGAGACGCTGATCGAGTCGGAGTTGTTCGGCTACGAGAAGGGCGCCTTCACCGGCGCCAACGCCAGCCGCATGGGCCTGATCGAGGCCGCCGACGGCGGCACCCTGTTCCTGGACGAAATCGGCGAACTGCCCATGGAGGCCCAGGCGCGCCTGCTGCGCTTCATCCAGGAGGGCGAGATCCGCCGCATCGGCTCGGTCACCTCGCGCAAGGTGAACGTGCGCCTGATCTGCGCCACCCACCGCAACCTGCAGGGCCTGGCCGCCGAGGGGCTGTTCCGCCAGGACCTGTACTACCGCATCAACGTGCTGCGCCTCGCCCTGCCTCCCTTGCGCGAGCGCGGCAAGGACATCCTGCAGCTGGCCGAGCAGATGCTCGAGGAACAGACCGCGCGCCAGGGGCGCAAGGGGATGCGCCTCTCGCCCAGGGCCATCCAGGCCATCACCACGTACCAGTGGCCGGGCAACGTGCGCGAGCTGGAGCACGCCATCGAGCGCGCGGTGATCCTGTCCGGCGGCGAGGAGATCGACAACGAGGCCCTGGGCATCGACCTCGAACTGGTCAACATCAACCGCATTCGCGGCCAGCAGGGCATTGCGGCACAGCCGGCCAAGGCCGCCGCCGGCATCGGCCAGGAGCCCCAGGAGGACCTGTCCCTGGAGGACTACTTCCAGCGTTTCGTGCTGGAACACCAGGATTCCATGAGCGAGACGGAGCTGGCCCAGAAACTGGGTGTCAGCCGCAAGTGCCTCTGGGAGCGCCGCCAGCGCTTCGGCATCCCGCGCAAGAAGGGCAACGCCGGGCGGCGCAAGGTCGCCTCGTCGGACACAAAATAGGCGTTACCCAGCCCCCCCACGGCTTCCCAATTCGGAGTATTTCGGTAACAACTGCCCCTGTGACGGTGTCACTAGACACCGCAGCTAATGTCTAACTTATTGTTTTTTCGGTATTTTTCTGAAGGTGGCACGGTACCTGCAATTCTATGCGCGGTACAAACAATAAAAATAACAGCTACCGCAATAACAATAACACTCTTCGCTATGGACCTGGATGGGGAAGTTTACTTCCCCGTTATTTCTGTCCGTGCGAGGGTTTGTCCCCCGCCGACAGAACGCCGACAGCACGCTGTCGGACGACAGATAGCGCCGCCCCGGAGTGTGATTATTTACGCTCCTCTCACGATGGGCATTGACACGTAACTG